>Ga0209963_1000372_pt1 | contig 87471 bp, 75 predicted proteins | sample ThiBio_1000_biof_2_FD_183957 | JGI IMG/M metagenome (GOLD analysis project Ga0209963, IMG submission 183957) | Wastewater bioreactor microbial communities from Cape Town, South Africa - Thiocy_cont_1000_biof (SPAdes) | ecosystem: Engineered > Bioreactor > Thiocyanate-remediating >... | reverse complement strand
GCTGGCTGAGGTAGATTTAGCCCTTTACCGTTTAAGAATGGCAATGAGCCAGCTATGGCTGGCTCATCGTCCAAGACTTTCACTTGTTTGTTCATCCTTCCCTCAAAGTTCGGGATGATTCATGTTTGTTTACTCAAAATTAGAAACTTCGCGAACTGATAGCCTCGGTATCCCCGGTCCGGCGCAGATGGTAAGGTACGTCCACCACTACCACGCCCGGCTTGAACAGCAATACCTGCTTGATGCGGAGAGCCGTCTGGTTGTGGAGCAGCAACTCCCACCAGTGCCGCGCCACAAACTCAGGCAGCACCACCATCAAAATATCGTCCGGGTCACCCGTATCCACCTTGTCAATATAGTTTAGGAGAGGTGGGATAATCGAGCGGAACGGGTTCTCCAGCACTACCAGTGGTATCTTTAGCTCGTACTGCTGCCATTGCCGGGTAATATCCTCGACCGCCTCCGGGTCGTCGCTGATAAAGAGGGCCGTTACCGACTCACCCAACGACCGGGCAAAATCGAGGGTCATCAGCGAAACTTTGTTGACCCGCGAGATTGGTACGATGATGGTGTGCGATCTGCTACCGTTTATCGGCAAAGTCTTGACGAAAGATTGGGCTTTGGCGTTCTCCGGCAGCCGCAACTGGTCATTGACGTGGGCATAATGCCGGTGGATGGCTTTGAACATCATGAACAACAGCGGAATGAGGATTACCACCAGCCAGGCCCCGACCAGGAACTTGGTCACGATGATGATTATTAAGACTATCCCGGTCGCCACCGCGCCGACCGCGTTAAATATCTGGCTCCTGGTTACGCCCTTTACACCCTTGAGCTTTTCTCTTTGCCAGTGTATCACCATACCGCTCTGGGAGAGGGTAAAGGCCGTGAATACGCCGACCGCGTAAAGCGGGATAAGGGAGTCGGTATGGCCGTTGAAAATCGCCAGGATACCCGCCGAAAGGACGGTCAGGACCACGATACCGGTCGTGAAGGCCAGGCGGTCACCCCGGAACCCGAAGATGTTCGGCAAGAACTTATCGCGGGCCAGGAAGAAGGAGAGGCGAGGGAAGTCAGCGAAGGCTGTATTCGCTGCCAGTATCAAAATTAAGGCAGTCGTGAACTGGATCAGGAAATAGAAGGGTGAAGTCCCTCCGAAAAAGGCCCGGCCAATTTTGGATACAACCGTCTCATAATTGGGGCTGTTCGGGTCATCCGGCAAAGCGTTCAGGTGCAGGGCCAGGAAACTGGTCCCCATAAAGAGGACAATCAGCAAACCGCCCATCACAAGCAGAGTTCGCTCGGCGTTCTTCGACTCTGGCTTCTTGAAAGCCTGGACCCCATCCGAGATAGCCTCGACCCCGGTCATGGCGCTACACCCGGCGGCGAAAGCCTGCAACAGCAAGAAAATCGAGACCGAATGCATATTAAAACCGGGAATTTCGGTCGTGGCCTGTTTCAAATTGGCGATTTCGGAAGGATAGGGTGTAAAATCGCCGGTTACAACCTTAAAAACGCCGTAAGCTATCATTCCCAGGAAACTGAAGACGAATAGATAGGTCGGGATAGCGAAGATGGTGCCGCTTTCTTTCAGACCGCGCAGGTTGGCTATCATTATCAAAACGATAACGCCCACCCCGATTAGCACCTGGTCGCCGTTCAGGGCCGGAAAGGCTGACGTTATGGCCGCGACCCCGGCGGAAACGCTCACCGCAACGGTCAGGGTATAGTCAATCAGGATAGCCCCGGCGGCGACAAGCCCGGCGTTTACCCCCAGGTTATCTTTGCTGACGATATACGAGCCGCCACCCTGCGGATAGGCGTAGACAGTCTGGCGGTAGGAATTGACCACCAGGACAATCAGGATTGAAATTACAATACTGATTGGAACAATATAGTCAATAGGGTTCTGATTGACGAAAGCGGTAACCAGGATAAAGAGCGAAGCCTCCGTACCGTAAGCCACCGACGAGAGAGCATCCGAGGCCAGGATAGCCAGGGCCCGGATTTTATTGAGACGCTGGTGGTGCGACTGGGTAGTTTCGATAGGGCGACCGATTAAAAAACGTTTGAACCGGGCCCACAACCCCTGGGCGCCCAGTTCAGCCGGTTGGAGTTGGACATATTTTGGGGCTATCCGCTGCACGTCTGCCGGGGTAGTCCGTAAAACTTTGACGTAACGGTCCCCAGGGCGTGTGCCCTGGCGCATGTTGCCGTCGGTGGTCTGTTTGTGAAATGGCCCGGTATCCCTGGACGGGGCAAGCGAAGGCTCAGTCCCCGCAGCGGGTACCGAAGGCGGCGGGGACGAGGGGCCCAGGTCGCTGCGGGCGGTCACCTGGTTAAACTGCTGGCGGTTCGGGTTCGGGTTGGCCTGCTCGATATGGCGGACCTCACCCGGTTTTCCAACTACCTTAAAACTGTGATGGTGTGCCACGCCATTTGGTTCCACGGTGGGTTTTGGCGTGTCTTGAGGGAAACCCTGGCCTTCGCCTTGAGAAGGTTTCTCCGGTCCCTCAGGATGATTGCTCATCTTAAACTCCTGAATAAATGTTATTGGCCGATTTTCCTCGAATTTATTTCCGAGCCGTGTAGATACAGGGTGAAAAGTTTCTCACCATGACACGTTACATTAATCCGACAGCCGGTAAGCGCAGCAAGTTTATTAAGAGAGACCGGCTTCGGCGGGTAAAGGTCTGACGGTGGACCTTCCGGTTGGAGAAGTCTTTTCCGCGAAAAGATTTTGCCGAGCCAATGGCCTCTTTGCCTGGGTTGGCGCTGCTGGCAAACCGCGCAAGATTGGCTTACGCTCAACTGGATAATTTCTGCCCGAAATTCAGCGGCCTGGCCCGCGACGAGTTCGGCTGCTTCAAGTTCCATACCGCGTACAACTTTCACCTGGACTGATGACCGCAAATCGTCGCCGACTTCAACCAAAATGGTTTCTACCTGGGCCAGGGCGTCTTCGGTGGCACGCTCCATCTCGGTCAGGTAATCGTCAAGCGGACGGTCCTCACGGAGCAATTCCATTATACACACAAGTATTTCCGGTTTATCCCCGACCGCCTTCCAGGTGAACCGGGCCATTTCCAGGGCCAGTTGCAGGTTCAACGCGGCCTGGGGCGATTTTTCATAAACAACCAGCATTTTCATGATACAACCCAAAATGCCTTCTAAACGCGAACTGTTGTCATAATTGCCACAAGACTGTATCTGCCAAGCCGGGCAAATACCAGCTATCTATCGGTTAAGCAGGCTAATTATAATTAATAGCTACTAAAAAACCTCTAAAAATGGGGGGGCTGTTCTAAAGATTTTCTAAAGAATTTTTAGGGATTTAGGGGGATTTGGAATAACAAATAAGAGACCGGGGCAAAAAAGTGGTTAAATAGAAAAAGACCCGGCCTACAAATGCCGGGTCTGTCTTTAGGAAGGGAAATTACCTGTTATACGTTTCTTCCAGCCGGGTCGCCTTTGACCGAGCCGATGTATAGTAAGCAAAACCCATTGCTTTAGCCTGCCGCTCTATCGAGCGAATAATTCGCTGGTGCCGTGGTGATAAGAATTCGGGCCGGAGTACCGGGTCTTCCTGGTACAGTTGTTCAGCCCAAACCTGGTTATAATCGGGTAGGACAGATAGATGAAAACTACCGGCGAAGGGGAAGTTTACGTAGATATACTTCCACAATTCGCGATCAGCTCGCAGGTTAAGAGTCATTGCCATAATAGCTCCTTTGCTGGTTTTAGCGGCGGCTCTTCCTTTTAACGAATGAATTGCCTGGGACCGCGCCACTGCCGGACCCCGTTGTCAGGCAGTTTGTTTTGAGTAAGCACCAACCAAGATACAGGAGGTAAGTCCGGCTTAAACTTATGCCGGGCGCTCCAGGGAAACCGCATATTTTCCGGCTACACCTTTGCAGTCAGTATTGGGTTTTCCCGTGCTTTCTCACTCAGATTGTATCACAGTTTCATTACTCTATTACAACAATTTTTATGCCATTCTTCCTATTCTAACGACATTCTAACTAATCTTTTAGGTAAATCTTTGGTTAAAATTTAGCTCATACCAATGCCAAAAATTAACCATTTTTGAGCATCCGGGCCAGCCGGACCACCTCCGCGCCCAGGCTGTTAAGCTGGTCAATCTGTTTCTGGTCGGTGAGATTTCCGGCTTCATCAAAAACCCGGCGGGTCGGGGAAACATGCATGCTCCCTGTCGCAACCAGCAACCGCAACGCCCTGGCGTTATACATCAGGGAAGTGAGGCAGGTGGGTCCGCCATTGGTGCCGCTGGCAACCGCTATCAGACCACCCACTTTGCCGGTCAGGTAAAGGTTGGGGCGGCGCGGCAGGAACTCTAAAAAGTCCAGGGCATTCTTAAATGACGCGCTGGGAGTGCCATGATAGGTCGGGGCGCAAAAGATATAGCCGTCAGCCCCTTTGAATTTGTCTAGAAAGGTTTGGATATAACCGGGGTCGGGGAAATCTTCGAGCCGTTTGGTATCGTAATAAAGCGGCAGTTCCAGCCCTGCCACATCAATTAATTCGGTGGTCGCCCCATTCAAACGGGCCGCTTCCAGCGTCATCTTCAAAACTGTCAGGCTGTAAGAGGACGTTCGCATGCTGCCACCCAAACCCAGTATTTTCACTCCTGCCGCTGCGGCTGCTTCCGGCATCTTATCCTTCTTTCTTTAACCCACCAGGTAACCCACCAGGCTACCTTAAGCAAAATACCCTGCCCAGCCAGGGACAGGGTATTTTAGAATTCTAACTCAAAATGTCGGCTTAAACATTCAGGGCGACGGGTTCCGGTTTGAGATTAAACGCTTTCGCCAGCAGTTCGTAGGAATGGCGGCGGGCGACCTGGTCCGGCACCATCGTGAGGACCATCAATTCGTCCACCTGGCCGTCCTTTATCAACCGCTCCAACTTGTACATCACCTTCTCGACATTGCCGATGATAGCCCGCGAACGGGTCTGCTGCCGGATGGCTTCCTCGGAAGGCGAATACTGGTAGTTGCGGGCTTCTTCGAGGGTTGGAGGCGGCATAATCTTGCCCTGGGAGAACCGAACCCAGTTCAAAATCTGGGGCGCGGCCAGATCTTCGGCTTCCTCGTCGGTATCGGCGCAAACTACCGAGCAGGTGATAGCGCTGTGGGGCGCTTCCAGGAAAGCGGAAGGCTGGAACTGGCTGCGATAGAACCGCAAGACCGGGATAGCCGGGTCGGGGTTGATATGGTGGGCAAAGTTAAAGGGCAACCCACTGGCAGTGGCAAACCTGGCCCCGCCATCACTCGAACCGAGCATCCAGACTTCCGGCATGGTCGAAACGACCGGGGTTGGGGTAATCCGCTTGAAATGGTGACCTGCCGGGAACGAATTGGAGAAAAAGGCCAGCAATTCGGCCAGTTGTTCCGGGAAGTCGTCGGCGGAAAGGGCTTCGCGGGACCGGCGTAAGGCATAAGCGGTGAGGCCGTCAGTGCCGGGAGCGCGACCTAGACCGAGGTCTATCCGGCCCGGATAGATAGCTTCCAGGGTTCGAAAGTTCTCGACCACCTTCAAAGAACTATGATTGGGTAACATTACCCCGCCGGAGCCAATCCGCAGGGTCGTAGTTTTCCCGGCGACGTGGCCGATCAGGATTTCCGGGGCGCTGCTGGCGAGGTTGGCCGAATTATGATGCTCGGAAAACCAGATACGGCTGTAACCGAGTTGCTCGATATGGCGGGCCAGGTCTACCGCGTTCTGGATAGCCTGCCCGGCATCAACCCCGTTCCACATCATACCCAGTTCAAGGGCCGATAGCTTGAACCCTTCCCTGGACGCAGGTGCTTTTTGAGTTTCATCTGAATAAGTCATGTGTTTTACCTTTGAATTCTTAATGGCAGAATTTGATTGGTCGTAGTTTTTAAATTAGAAAACCGGTCTAAAACGGACTTTATTCCGGTTTCATCCTATATTACACATTTAGAGGCCAGGGTTCAATTATTTACGGCCGGTTAAACGTGCAGTTCCTGCCAGAGGTCAGGCAAGAAGGGTTGGAGGGAGAGGAGGCGTTCGCGGGCGATTTCGGGGGTTACCTTAAAGGTCCGGGCAAAGTCATCTATGGTGCGGCCCAGGGTGTGACCCAGGGTGCGCCCCTCGGTTCGCAACCACCAGCGAATTTCGTCCCTACTTATCAGCCGGGTTGCGGCCCAGCGTAGGGCTGCGTTTTCAAGCGGTTCGGGGGCACCTCTGAGCATGGTACAGCGCAGGACAAAAGGGGTAGGGCGAAGCGGGTCGGGTACGGTCGCGTGGAAGCCAAGCCCTTCCCAGAGGACGCTCCTTAACAGGACCCGGTCGAATTTCAGGCGATGGGCCAGGCCAATCACCGGGTTTGTTTCGGGGTGCCAGGCGTAAAAACCAAATTCGGGCGGTTGCAACTCGCAAAACTCGACCTCGATTGCTTCACTTTTAAGGGCGGCCAGGGTAACCTCGTCCGCTCCCAGGAAGGCCTCAATTTTTGGGCTTAGTCTAATATTCAAAGTGGTCCCACTCTTTCAAAATGCCGCTTTATCCTGAATTACCCGTTCTTACTAGAACTTTAGTTCTAGTTATATTAAATTTCACCCTGCGAATGCAAGTAAAATTTCAAAACTGAAAGATATAAAATAAAACTCAAACAGAAATTTGAATGAGTATAATTTTTCCTGGGAGGCCTTTTGGGGATAACTTAAAGAAATGGATTAGATTTTTGAGAAAAGGAAATTATTTGTTGCCAGGGACAAACAAAACCCGGTTGACCCGAACTCAACCGGGTAAATAGTACTTTTTAGAAAAACAAACCCGGCCCGTCAAGAAACAAGTTCTTCCTGGGCCTCTTCCAGGGTTTTGTCACCGGCCAGGACTTCTTCGACCAACCCGCTCACGCTGTCCAGGGTGAACATCCAAAGCAAATAAATCTCTAGAAATTCTTCCTTGTCCAGCCCATTCTTTTTGCTAACCGGGATAACGTACTTGAAGACAAGTTCGCCTTCCTCGGTCACGCTGAACGAGCCTACCGGGATAACCTGGTTGGCGGACGCGGCAAATTTCAGGTAAGTCTCCCGCGAAGCTTCGGGGATTTTTACCGGCCCTTCCAGGTAAAATTGAAGTAGTTCGAAATGCTCAATTTCACCGTCATCGTTGGGCAAAAAGAGAATACTAGCCACCCTCGGCTGGCCCTGGCTGTCCGGTTCCAGGGTTACCACGACGGCATCCTGGGGAATCTGGGGGGAGGCTTGCAGATACTGGGTTTCCAGGTCAAGCTCGTCTTTAATCCAGGACTGAATTTGCTTGAACATGGCCGCTTTAGTCTGAGTACGACTCATTTAAGGCTTCTTTCCAAATTAGTTTACCACCCTGAAAGGATGGCGCTTGGCGTCAAAACAGCAGGCGGGAGGCCGGGAGAAGTTCGGATAAACTTACCCCCGGCCTAGATAATACACGAGTTTAACAGAATTTGGAGTAACCTGCCAGGTTTTACCGCTTCTTCATGGCTTCGACCAGCATACTCACCTGCTCGCCCGGCTGGTTCATAAGCGAAAGCCACATGCCGTAGTTGACGCCGGTCGCCTTGATATATTCGATAACCTTGCCGGCTTGAACCTGGGCGGTCGGTTGCGAGGGGTCGAGGGCCGCCAACTGCTCGTAGATAAACTTCGCGTGACCAACATATTCGGCATGCTTGTTCTTGGTGGACTTTTTGTCGTCCCCGGTGCCCCGGTCTCGATACTGTTTCTGGATAAACTTGGCCCCACTATGGACCGCCTTATAACCAGCCGAGGCCGCTTTGATACCCTGGCCGACCGCTGCGCCAATACCACTGGCGCTGGTGACTATGGTTACTATATCCCCGGCGATGCTGACCAGTTCCAGGATGACATCGGTCCAGCCGCCGACCTGCCGTTTCTGGTTGATTTCGCCCATCTTATCGGCAAACTCGTATTCATCCATCAGGGTAACGATGTTTGATATATAGAGCTTGGCATTGGTGTTAAATTCGTCCGCCGTGGCCGGGGTTCCGACCTTTGTTTTCAGCTTACTTTTGATTTCGGGGACCGTAACGTGGGTATCAATAGCCGCAATCAAAGCCTTGTTGGCCCGATTCAGGACGGCCTTTTGCCGCCGGGGTTTGCCCCGGACGTGCGCGCCCAGGCCGGTTGAAAGGGTATCGGCTTTGTCCTTGACGGCTCTCAGGCCATCTTTGACTACCTTCTTGGTCCGGTAATAAGTTTTGTAGGCCGGGAAGGTACCGCGCCGGTCTTTGTCGAAGGCCGGGTGGTCGGCATCGGGGTCCGGTGGCGCTACCCCCAGGTCGGTTGCCAGCCTGACGCGAAGCGGGTCGGCATTTCCTTTCATTTTCTCTTTGGTCTTGCCCGCGGTAATTGCGTCCCACAACCGGATGAGAATGTTAATGGCCGAGACACCGATGCTCAGACCCGGCACAGCGTACACAACCGACATGGGAATACCGTTGCCGATAATATCGTAGGCGCTCTTGGCAACCTTGGCCGCGCTCGAAGCCGCCTCGGTAAACATCTTGAAGGTCGCCAGGGCCTCTTTTGGCTTTTCGCTGCTTTGCGACTTATACAGCTTGTATAGGCTTATCAAGCCCATGGCAGAACTCTTGACCGCCGATAGACCGTCTCCAATCGCCGAGAGGAATTTCCCGGCCACATCCGATTTACCTACACCCGATTTACTACCACTGGCCTTGGCGATAGAGTCAACGATTTTTTCGATGCCGCTCCCGGTCTTAACCAGCGATTCGGCAAAACCAAAGCCCCCTTCCAGGCGTTTCCAGCCATCCGTTTCATTCAAGACCGCTTTGGCCGAGCCAATCATGCCAAAGATGCCGCTAAAGGTACTCATGGCCCCGGCCCCAATATCCATACCGGATTTAGCGGTTTCGGTCTTTGCCATAGGGGAGTTATCGCCCCTGGTGTCCTTCCAGACGCCGCCCTGTTTACTCTTGATGTCACCCATTTCGATACCGCTACCGACAGTGTCCGAGACACCTCCAACTTTCTCGGAGTTTTCGGAAATGGAACCTACGGTATCGGATTCACTATCCCCAAAGGTGGCTGGTACGTTGACCAGGCTCTTTATAAAGTATTTGCCGGGCCGGATATAACCCTCGGTAGCGCCGGTTTTCCCCTTTATCCAGTCTGCCCCGTCTCCCTGGAGAGTGATGCTTTTGTCCACCTCTATGGAGGTCCCGGCTTTCAACTTGGGGCCAACCGAACCGGACGAACCGGTATTGACTTTACCACCTTTTTCGCCGTGCAGGTGGGCGACCTCGGTAACCAGGGCCGGTTCGTAAGCGCGTTGAATCGCGGCTGTCTGAGAACGGGACACTTTGTAGTCATTTAGTAGACGCATAACCGCCTGGTTGCCAATCGTCCTCTGCAAATGAAGGACGCCAGCTTGGTTAAGGTTATTGCGGCTTAAATCCCTGGGGTCAAGGGCCTTTTCCGGCCCGGCTACTTCTAACTCTTGCTCCGGTTCAAAATCTGGCTGGGTTTGAACCTGACCCTTGCCCTGCTGGCGGGTTACGCGAGAGACCATTGGAACTTTAATTGGAGATCGTTTTGGCATAGGAACCTCGCAGAACCGGGACTAATGTCCTGGAAAGATAAAATTGGATTTACAGCGGAAAAAATTTTAATATCTGTTATACAGGATAACACATTTCCAAGGGTTTTTATAGGGGGAATTATAAATTTATTGCAACATTCTTTATCTTTTCTTTACTTAATCAAGGGAAGCATTCAATAATTGAATTTTAGAATTCAGCGAGAACTCATCTTCGGTAAAAAGGTGTTGGGTGAGTTCAGACGGTACATAGAGCAGCCACTAAAAATACCGGACCGGGTTTAGCAAAATATATTTATGAACATGTTAATTAAATATAGTTAATATATATACCTAATTTTCCTATTGACCCCGGCCTGGATTGCTTTTACTATAATATTATAAACAATATTACCTTTTAAGTTTTGAATGCCGGTAAGGTAAGCTGGTAAATTAATTGAATTAGGAATGAGTAACCAAAAGGCGGCGGAACTCGCTTTCAACTTGTAATCACCCGGGTAAGGGTTATCCCCGTAAAAAGTGAGGGTTGATTTTTTCGCAAACTTTAGCACGCCTTAAATAGACTAATTTCTCAATAAGGTAGATTATTATCCTGGCTAAGTAGGTTCATTGCTGCGCGTTTTGTTTTACACTTAAGTCGAGGGATTTTTAGCACTTATGCCTACCATCCTTGTTATCGAAGACGATGAAGATATTCGTAAACTTATAACCTTTATTCTCTCCAGAGAAGGGTTTGAGGTCCACCAGGCCATTAATGGTGTAATTGGAGTACAAATGGCCTTCGAAAAACAGCCCGACCTTATCCTTTCAGATATCATGATGCCCGACATGGATGGCTACCAGACGTTATCTGCCTTGCGCCAGGACGAGCGCACCAATGCTATCCCGTTTATTTTCCTCACCAGCAAGGGCGAAAGACAGGACTTCCGGCGCGGAATGACGATAGGAGCCGACGATTATCTAGTCAAACCCTTTACCAAAAATGAATTGATTGAAGCCATCAACGCCCGGTTGTCCCGCCAGGCCGCCACCATTACAAAGTATAAGGATAAACTCCAAAAGCTGGAAGAAAAATACAACCAACTGGTTACCAGGGATAGCCTGACCGGGTTGCCCAACCTCCTTACCTTCCGCAAATCCCTCCAACAGGCCCAGGCCCAGGCCGAAGCGAATGAGTTCCTCCGGTACGCCGTCGTATTAATCGGGTTTGGCCGCTTCGAGCAAATCAGCCAGGCTATCGGGATTACCGCCAGTAATGAACTGCTAAAAAATGTTGCCAGCCAGTTGTCCAATTACCTGACCGACAAAATAAACTGGCAGGAAGAAATCGCCAGCCTGGGGAACGGGCAGTTCGCGGTCCTGCTCCCCTCGGTAGCGCAGGAAGACCAGGTCGAATATTTCGCCCGTTCGATAATAAGGGAATTCACCAAACCCATCCGGGTAGGCGGGCAGGAAGTATTTATGAAACCGTTTATCGGGGCGGCCCTTTCGAACAAGGAACAAAAAAAGGCGGAAGTCATTCTTAAACAGGCGGAAGTGGCCCTGGTCCAAAGCAAAAATACCGGCAACCTGAATTACTATATCTATAAGGCCGGGTTGGGCTCGTCGGCGGCCAACCTCGATAAACTGGACCTGGAAGGCAACCTGAGTCAGGCGGTCGAACGAAACGAATTCGAGTTATTCTACCAGCCCCAGATCGAGATAAAGACCCGCCAAATCGTAGGGGTGGAGGCTCTTTTGCGCTGGCGTAACCCCAACCGCGGTATCGTTTTACCGACCGATTTCATCCCCCTGGCCGAAGAAACCGGTTTAATCCACGGCATCGGAGAATGGGTCTTGCGGTCGGCCTGCGCCCAGGTTAAAGAATGGCAAAATGACGGTTACGAAAGCTTGAGAATGGCGGTAAACATTTCCAACCACCAGTTTACCCATACCGACATCGGTAAAACTATCGAGGGAATCCTGGCCGAAACAAAACTGGAATCGAAGTTTCTTGAGTTGGAGCTTACCGAAAGCGCGGTAGCGCAGGACATCCAAAAAACTGTCACGATACTTTACGAACTCAAACGGATCGGGGTTAGCGTGGCGATTGATGATTTCGGCACCGGCTACTCCTCGTTGAGTTACCTGATGGACATTCCGGCCAGCAACCTAAAAATTGATAAATCCTTTATCCGAAATATAACTACCGACGCGAACTATGCCTTTATTACCAGGTCCATTATTGATATGGCCCATAAATTAGAACTTAAAGTTATCGCGGAAGGCGTCGAAACGCCCCAGGAGTTACATTTCCTCGAACAGAATTACTGTGATGAAATCCAGGGCTACCTGTTCAGCCGACCGATACCGGCCCAGGAAATCGGCAAACTATTGAAAGCCGAAAAGAGAGGATTTTAAGGGACAAAGACCAGGCGCGGGTTGGTCAGGGTGGTGGCCCAGGTTTCCTCGACCTGGGCTAAAGGCACTGTCCTGGCGGCTATCTCGAAACCGCCGGGGACCGTCGCCTGGAACAGCTCGTCAATTGCCTTTACCAGCGCAGGCAGGGCGATACTGCCAATCCCACTCCCCATAAGTTGAATAGACGACGAACGAAGCACCGCGCCGGGTAAAGTAATATTGCTCCCGCCCGTCCCCCCGATATGGATATACCTGACCGGTACCGTCTCTCGACCATATTTTGCCCCGGCTACCAAGATTCTTTCGGCGCTTTGCCCCCAAACGTAATCCAGCACAACATCAATACCTTCCGCCGCTTCAAACTGGTCTTTGAAAGCTTCTTCAAGAGTCTCACCATCCTCGACCAGCGGAATAGTAACATCAGCCCCCAGGCTTTCCAGCCTCTTGAGCGCTTCCCGGTTGCGCCCGGTGGCGATAACCTTTTTAGCCCCCATATATTTCGCAATCTGGACGGCCAGGCTGCCGGAAGCCCCGGTCGCGCCGTTCACCAGGACCGTTTCACCGGCCACCAGTTTGGCCCGTTCTTTCAAAGCGGCCCAACCGGACATGCCGGGATTAGCTATAGCTGCCGCAGTCAGATCGTCCAGTTCATCCGGCAAATTTACACACCGGGAAGCCTCCACCACTGTTTCCTCGGCCATACTGCCAAAGGGAGCACGCGGCATCACGAAATAGACCCGCTGCCCATCCGGGAGTTTGCCGACCCCATCAATCCCAGGGACGAACGGAAACTGGCCCGAAGAACTGTAGTGAGCGCCGGAAGCGCGGGACTTGGTTACATTACTCAGGGCCGCCGCCTTAACAAAAATATGCTTTTCATTTTCCGCCGCCTCTGGCCGGGGGAAATCGCCAAAAATAGGGAATTTACCGGCCTGGGTTACAACTGCTGCTTTCATTCTTCTTCGCCTGGTCTTTCTACAACTTTATTAATATGTGTATTATACACGTATCGGATTATACTTAGAAATAATTGTGTTGTCAAGAGATTATGTGTATAATGCATATATGGATGAAAATATTTTTCAGATTTATGAAGCGGTGCTGGATATTGTAGGCTTGCTAAACCAGCCGCAGCGCGATACCGCTCTTATTCGGGAGGCCGGGGTGTCGATTGACCGGGCCTTGTTTCCGTTGCTGGTCGTAATTGAGAGGCGCGGGCCGATAAAAGTGGTCGACCTGGCGGGCCTGGTAGGGCGGGATTACACGACGGTCAGCCGCCAGACGGCCAAGCTGGAAAGCCTGGAACTGATTACCCGCCGGACCAATCCGAAGGACCGGCGCGTATCCGAGATGGCGGTTACCCCTAAAGGAAAAGAAATAACCGGGGCCCTTGACCGGGCCAGGGAGAGATTACTGGGGTTAATCCTGGAAGGGTGGAGCGAAGACGACCGGAAGACCTTTGCGGTCCTGCTGCGAAGATTTGCGGACAATGCCAGGGACCTTGACCTAAAAGGAAAAGGCCCTGAATAGCAGGGCTAATTTTGTAAATTTAAGCCAAACGACCGGATTTGTAAGACATAAAAAAACCTCCTGTTGGGACGTGGAACTTTGGGGAACCACACCGCAAAGGAGGTTTTCAAATTAGGGATGCAAAATCCCTCAAACTTTTTCCAGCCTAGTGAAACCCGCTCCCAATTTTGTAATAGTAATCGTGGTCCAGGTCTTCCAGGAGACCGATTTCTACCGGCTTCCAGCCAAACCGCTGCTCGGTCAGGGCGCTTGAGGCCGGGCTATCCATCGTTATAAAGTGGCCGAGCCAGCCAAAGTGGTCGGCGGCTTGCTCTAACGGCACCGAAACGACCGGAACATTGAGGTGCCGCCCGATGATGGCAGCCATGTCGCGGATGGCTACCCCTTCGTCCCCAATCGCATGGAGAATGGTCCCGGCAGGGGCGTTTTCCAGGGCCAGCCGGTAAAGTCGGGCCGCGTCCAAACGGTGGACTGCCGCCCAGCGGTTCGAGCCATCTCCCGGATAACCCGAAACACCCTTTGCTCGCGCAATCTCAATCAGGCCAGGGACAAACCCGTGGTCGCCCTCACCGTGGACCGATGGGGGAAGGCGCATGACGGAGGCCCGGATGCCGCTCCCGACCTGCGCCAATCCCGCTTCTTCCGAAAAACGAGGCACCCTGGCGGAGGGGTCTTTGGCATCTTCTTCGGTCACGGCTCGCCCGGAAACAAGACCTCCCGTCCCGGCGGTTACAATTAAAGGCCGGTTGGACCCGGCCAGAACTTCGCCAAGAGTCCGTATCGCCAACTGGTCGACTTCGACCGACCGGGCAAAATTTGAAAAATCGTGGATAAAGGCGGTATGAATAACACCCTCCGCCCAGGCAGCGCCACTCCGTAAGCTATCGAGGTCATCGAGCGAACCGCGCTGCACCTCAGCACCGGCACGGGCAAGTGCCTCCGCGCCCACCTCGGAGCGAGCCAGGCCGAGAACCTGGTGCCCGGCGGCTAAAAGCTCCTTAACGGTGGCAGAGCCGACCCACCCGGTCGCGCCGGTGACAAAAACTTTCATGAGAAATTCCTCCAAATAGACTTAAAATAGGGTCTCAACAGTCCTTAGAGTATAATGTGAGGCATAACTTAACAAGATAAGCGTTTATCCTGGAACTAATAGTTCCTGTTTAGGGACGCATCACAGAATTAAGCGGAGAAGGGCACGTGGCTATAAATGAATTGGAATTAGGGCGGCAACACGAACTGGCCGAATTCTTGCGGAGCAGAAGGGCGCGTCTATTGCCAGAGCAGGTTGGCTTGCCTCGCGGCACTCGCCGGAGGACTCCCGGCTTAAGGCGCGGGGAAGTGGCCCAACTCGCCGGGGTAAGCCCGGAGTGGTATACCTGGCTGGAACAGGGCCGGGATATTACCGTTTCGGTTCAACTGCTGGAAAGCCTGGCGAGAGTCTTGCAACTGGACGAAAAAGAGCGAGACCATCTATTCCTGCTGGCCCTCCGGCAACCCCCGCCCGTCAAAACCTTTGTACCACCTACCATGAGCCCGCTTTTACAAAAGTTCCTTGACCAACTCGGCATCTTTCCGGCAGTCGTCCTGGACCCTCGCCTGAACGCGGTGGCCTGGAATAAAGCCCATACGGCCATTTTTGGTGATTTTGGCGAGCTAACCGAACGAAATCGCAATTTAGTCTGGCGGCTATTTACATCTCCTATAGCCGCGAAAGTTAACGAGGAATGGGACCACCTGGCCCAGGTTTACCTGGCCCAATTCCGGGCTGAATATGGGCGCTTTATCAACGACCCCTGGTGGGCCCAACGAATCGCGGAGTTGAACGAAGCCAGCCCGAAATTCCGGGAATTGTGGCCCCGGCACGATGTGATTACGGTATCGGAGGGGCGTAAAACAATGCACCACTCGCTGGTTGGAGACCTCTGTTTTGAATACCTTTTGTTCCAACCGGTCGATGCGCCCGATTTGCGGGTGCTGATCCATATACCCCGTGCCGGCACCGGCACCACCGAAAAAATGGAACGGTTGGTAGCCGGTCTGGCCGAATAATTATTATTTATTTGTCAATTTCAGAACATTTTCCGGGAGTCGCGCGCCCTGTATCAGAATCTGGGATGCCATACTTTCAATCTCCTGCAAATCAGCCGAAGAAAGCTCAACATTGACAGCCCCAAGATTTTCCTCCAGGCGATGCCGCTTACTTGTGCCGGGAATAGGTACAATCCAGGGTTTCTGGGCCAGCAACCAGGCCAGGGCTACCTGGGCCGGGGTGGCCTCCTTGCGAGCGGCAATCTCGCCCAGCAAATCAACCAGGGCCTGGTTGGTCCGGCGAGCCTGCGGGGTAAACCGAGGCGAGATATTGCGGAAGTCCGTGCTATCAAAGGTGGTGGTTTCGTTGATTTTGCCCGTCAGAAAACCCGCTCCTAAGGGAGTAAACGCCACGAACCCGATGCCGAGTTCTTCCAGGGTCGGCAGAACTTCCGCTTCAGGGTCCCTGGTCCACAACGAATATTCACTCTGGACGGCGGAAACCGGTTGGACGGCATGGGCCCGCCGAATAGTCGAGGCTGCCGCCTCCGATAGACCAAAATGCCTGACTTTACCTTCGCGGATTAAATCCCCGACCGTCCCGGCTACTTCTTCAATCGGCACGTCCGGGTCCACCCGGTGCTGGTAAAAGAGGTCAATCACCTCTGTGTTGAGCCGTTTGAGCGACGCTTCCGCGACCTCTCGGATATGTCCGGGGCGACTGTTCAGCTTGCCAGTGCGTGACCCGTCTGGCGCGATGTCGAAGCCAAATTTGGTCGCTATTACCACCTGTTCCCGGTAAGGAACCAGGGCTTCACCGACCAGTTCTTCGTTGACGAAGGGGCCGTAGCTTTCGGCGGTGTCAAAGAAGGTGACACCAAGTTCGACCGCCGACCGCAAGAGGGCAATCTTATCCTTTTTATCTCCGGCTGGACCATAAGCGGTGCTCAATCCCATCGCCCCATACCCCAGGGCCGATACTTCCAGGCCGCTGTTACCCAGTTTTCTTTTTTGCATTTTCTAACTCTCCAAAATTTCTGTTTTAAGCTTCTTTATGTTCCGGCTGAAAAAGTTGTTGCCGCTTTTGAGGTCATTGGGGTCGGATTGGAAGAAATTCCAGGTCTTCTCTAGCCAGGTTTCTTCTTTTCTGCCTTCGAGGTTAATTATAAGTACAGTAAGCCACTGGGTGGTATAATGTTTTTCCAGGACTATTGTATAATCCTGCAAACATCAGGGATAAAGCGGCAGGTGAAACAGGTTGGATGAACCTGGATAAAATAAGTGTGACGAAGTTGAATAATTACGAAATGACTGAAATTGAATCAAACCGTTTAGAAACCGGCCAGCGGGAGTTGGCGGAGCGCATCGGGCGAACCCTGCGTGATGATGGCAGAAAAGAAGTTTTGCCCGGCCTTACCTTTCATCGCACCTCAAACCCCTCCGATTGGAGTCACGGAGTAATCAGTCCGACCCTGTGTGTAATTGCCCAGGGGAGCAAAGAGATTTTGCTGGGCGAACTGCTCTACCGCTACGACCCGGCCCATTATCTTATTGCCACGGCGGAACTGCCGGTAGTATCCCAGGTGCTTGAAGCCAGCCAGGACCAGCCTTACCTGAGTCTCACCTTGAAACTCGACCCGACCCTGGTAAGTTCGGTAATTGTCGAGGCCGGTCAGCAGGAACCACAAAACAGGGCCGAGGTGAAAGCTATAAATGTAAGCCCATTAGATGCCGATTTGCTGGATGCTATTGTGCGGCTGGTCAGGCTTGCGGATACACTCGAAGACGCCCCGATGCTGGCGCCCCTGGTTACAAGGGAAATAATTTACCGGCTCTTAAAAGGGGAACAGGGAGAGCGGCTGCGCCATTTGACCCTGATAGAAGGCCAGCTTCACCGCATCATTAAAATTATTGAGAAGATTCGCAAGGACTACAATAAGCCGCTACGGATGGATATTATAGCCCAGGATTGCGGGATGAGTGTTTCGGGTTTTCACCACCACTTCAAAGCGGTAACGGCCATGAGCCCCTTGCAATTTCAAAAGCAGTTGCGCCTCCAGGAAGCCCGAAGGTTAATACTTACCGAAAAATTGGATGCGACCAGCGCCGGGTACCGGGTAGGTTACGAAGACGCCTCCCACTTCAGCCGCGAATATAAGAACCTTTTCGGGAATCCACCCATGCGAGATGCCGCCCAACTCCGGGAAACGGTCGGCCAGTATCTTTAACCGGGCTAAAACTCCGGGCGAGAAACCTCGAAAGGTTCCCCCACCTGCATACCCCCACTGCCCAGGTGATATTCCCGCACCACCGGGTCGAAATCGCTGTGGCGCATCTCTAAAATGGAAACCAGCCGTTTAAGCTGGCCGTTTACTTCCTGGCTGCGCATTAAAAGCATAGTATCGGCCAGGAGCGAAATCGGGTGTTCGGGAATCTCAAGGACAGGGTTCCCAAGCCGGTTCAACTCCATGGTCCCGATGGTGGTTATCCGTTTGTTGCGCAGGACGTTAGAAATGGCCGCCCAGAACGAACTTGTCCGGTCAGCATCCAGGCTCAATTTTTCCAGTTCTGTAATCGAATCTATAACCAGGCGGACCGGTTGGTGCGAGTCGACCTCATGCAAAAGCTTTCCCGCGACCTCATCCATATAGCGCTGAACCGGCAAGGCCCACAGAATTTTAAGAGAGCCGTCCTTTACATAGGGTGCCAGGTCGAAACCGAGTTCTCGCGAGATACCGAGCAATTGGTCGGGTGAGTGTTGCAGGCTCAGCAGCAACCCTTTCTGGCCCTGGCGCACCCCTTCGTAAAGATAGCGCAGACTGACAATCGTCTTGCCGCTGCCTGGTGTCCCCAGGATAACATTAAAACTCGACCCGAACAAACCACCGTGGACCATCCGGTTCAAATCTTCGATGCCAAGGCTCAGCCGTTCGGGGCTAACCGGTGGGGGAGGCGCAAACTGCTGCGAGGCCAGTTGCGACTCGATAAACGGGTAAATCTGCAAACCTTCGCTGGTAATATCGAAATAATGCAGACCGGGCAGGGCCGGGGTCGCCCGGCTTTTGGCGATTTCAAGGGTCCGCACGAACCTTTTCCGGTTCGTATCGAAATGGAGCCGTAAAATATTGTCCGAAATAGCGTATTCGGGTGCGTTCTGGACCGGCAGTTCGTCATCCACGATTAACAGGGTGGTGCAGCCCAGCACCGAAAGCTGGGCGTTAAAGTCAAAGAGAGATTTGCGTAAATCACCCCGTGAAGCCGAGAAATCCCTCAGGGAACTGATGCCATCCATGACCACCAGTTTAGCCGAACTTTTAAGGACGGCTTCGCGGGCGACCTGGGTAAAGCTTTGCAAACCACCGTTTATGACATCCTGGTAAAGACTGAGGTAGGTTATATGGTCACCAATAAGGTTCCTGTCAAAAAAAGAAAAGTCCTGGAGATTGACCAGCATCTTTTCGTGGCTCTCCGATAGGAGCGTCAGGTAAAGTACCTTGTGCCCAAGCCTGGCCATGTGAAAAGCTATTTGCTGGGTCAGGACCGATTTCCCGGTGCCGGGGGCACCCGCTATAAGGTAAGTTGAACGATTTAACAAACCACCCGCTAAAACAACATCAAGTCCATCTACACCGGTTGAAACGCGCCCCGGTAATTGCGAAGAGTTGGGCATTAGTTGCCGTGCCTCCTTTAAGTCCTTTCCTGTATAAGAAAAAAAAGCAGAAACTTTGCGCCCTTAAACAGCAAATTTTGTACCTTAACTGGCAATTTTAAGGGTAATTTGAAGAAAATGGAGAAGATATTGGAAAATGCTTACAAAGTTAGATTTTAAAAATAAAAAAGTGGCAAAAATATTGCCACTTTCAGGATTTGCTGGCCTGTCGGATAAATCCAGAAGACAATCTGAACTCCGACATCTGTAGCGGAGCCTCCGGAGGGTCGTCCTTCACCAACAGTTTATCCTGGGCGACCTTTGCCACGACCTTTTCCAGCACTTCGATTTCGAAGGGCTTGGTCAGGAAGGCCGAGGCTTCAACCACTTTAGAGCGAGGTGGGGCCGCGCTCAATAAGATGACCGGAATTTTTTCGGTTTCGGCATCGTCCCGCAACGCCCTGAGCATTTCTACCCCGCTCATATGAGGCATCATAACGTCCGAGATTATGATGTCGGGTTTTCTTTCCCTGGCTAGTTCCAGGGCAGCTTTGCCGTTAAAAGCTTTGATTACCTCGTAATCGCCTGAAAGCACTTCGGCCAATAATTCACATAAACTTTCTTCGTCATCTACAACCAGTACAAGCATAAGCGCCTCTTTGAATTCAACCTTACTCTTGGCCCGCTCCTCTACCCTAAGGAGTTCGGCCTCACAACCTTCTCATCTTTTCACACTTTCTTACTATGCAAATTGTATACCAGAAGACGCAATAAGTTTGTGGGATTTATCATAAAGGGTAATTTTTGATTTCATTTTAAGCCTTAACCCATTTTTTAACATTCTTTTATTGATTTTAACTGTTTTGTTTGTTACAATAAACACAACCGACGCGTCAGTCGGTTTTGTGGAGAGTAGAGAAGTTTTGGACAAGCAACAAGCCAAAAGCCAGGTCCGTTTCAGCCGCATTCTCGATGCGGCCACCACCGTTTTTTCCCAAAAAGGCTACAAAGACGCCGCTGTAGACGATATAGCGCTCGAATCGCAAACCTCTAAAGGCGGGATATATTTTTACTTCCCCAACAAACAGGCCATCTTTTTGGTGCTGCTGGATAAAATGGCCGGGCTGCTCCGCTCGCGAGCGGAAGACGCCATGAACCAGGAACCGGATATGTTAAAGAAAGGTGATGCAGCCCTCTATACGATGCTGCAAACCTTCGCCGGGCACCGCACGCTCACCCGGCTTTTCCTGGTAGAAGCCCTGGGGGCCGGTCGCGAATTTAACGACCGGATGATGGAAATCCACGCTTCTTTTTCCCGGCTAATCAAGGATTATTTAGACCGGGCCGTTGCCAACGGCACGATTGCCCCCCTTAATACCGATATTGCCAGCGTGGCCTGGTTCGGGGCGGTCAACGAAGTGGTAACGCGCTGGGTCTTGACCGGGCAACCGGCCCAACTTGAGGAAGCCTACCCGGCCCTGCGCGAACTTCTCCGCCGGAGCGCCGGACTGGTCGCACAATAATGGGGATACAGGACAGAAAGAAAGAACCTATGGCGATTTCAACCGATTATCTTACAGGTCTTACCACTCTTAGCGCCTGGCTGGAAAAGGGCGTTTCCGAGGCTCAACGCCAGGGCCGCAGCCTGCTGGTCAGCTATAGCAAGCCGGTCGAGCCGGTAGCGACCCTGCACTTTTTTGAAAAAGCCCGCCAGCAAGATTTAGCCGCCACGTTCTGGGAACGGGCCGAGGACGGGTTTAGCCTGGCCGGGGCCGGGGCCGCTTTTACCCTGGAAGCAGACGGCACCGGGCGGTTTGACGGGATTGAAAGGGACTGGCACGACCTGGTGGACACGACTCTTATCGAGCGCGAGGAAGCCCCGGCAGACCTGTGGGGTATCGGTCCGGCCCTCTTTGGCGGTTTTTCTTTCGAGGACGAGCCGGAAGACGCGCCCCAGTGGCAGGGGTTCCCGGCGGCCCTCCTGCGGTTGCCCCAGGTCCAACTGGCCGCCCGCGCCGATGGCTATTACCTGACCCTTAACGCCCTGGTGGACGAATTCACCGACCCGGCTATCGAGGCCGAACACCTGCTCAAGCTGGGTCTTTTCCTGACAGAAGACAGCAACCCTTCCGAAAAGACTTATAGCAAAGAAAACCTTATCGGCGAACTGGAAGACCTCAAGCCGGCGGTGGAATGGAAAGCGCTGGTCAGCCGGGCCGCCCAGGAAATCCAGGATGGGGCCTTTGAAAAAGTAGTGCTGGCCCGCGAGGTTGGTTTAACCGCTTCTGAGCCGTTCCAGGTTGCGGTCGCTCTCGAACGCCTGCGCAAAAACTACCCTGCCGCGACTATATTTGCCATCGCTGACGGCCCCAAATGCTTCCTGGGGGCGACCCCGGAACGGCTGGTCAGGCTGTGCGAAGGCGAAGTCCGCACGATTGCCCTGGCCGGGACGTTTCCACGCGGCGCGACCGAGGAAGAAGATGCCCGGTTGGGCCGGGAACTGCTGGGAAGCCCCAAAAACCGCCACGAACACGCCGTAGTAGTCAACATGCTGCGGGCGGCCCTGGGCGAGGTTTGCCAGCACGTCCTGGTGGACGAAGAACCCCGTCTGTTGAAACTCCCTAACGTCCAGCACCTTTATACTCCGGTCCTGGGACGGTTGGCCGGGGGCGAGAAAAGCAGCGTTTTGAGTCTGCTTAAGTCGCTGCATCCGACCCCGGCCCTGGGTGGTTTTCCACGCCAATCAGCCCTTAAATGGCTGCGCGAGAACGAAGGGCTTGAACGTGGCTGGTATGCCGCCCCGGTCGGCTGGGTAGATTCGCGCGGTGAAGGCGAGTTCGTGGTAGCGATTCGCTCGGCCCTGGTAGATGGCAAACAGGCCCGGTTGTTCGCCGGGTGTGGGATTATGGGCGACTCCGACCCGGAAGTAGAATATACTGAGTCGTGTTTGAAGCTGCGCCCGATGATTAATGCATTAAAGTAAACGTTGAACGTGTGCCCAGGGGCACGAAACAACGTTGAACGTGGGAAACAAAAATTAACCTGTAAATCGGGCAAATCTTAAGAAAGAACCCTGTGATTAACAGGTTTAAGGGATGTAAGATGGCTGAGGAAACCTGGCTGAAAATTGAAAATCCGACTTTTGCCTTTGTGAGCGCTTTCGTGGACGAACTGGTCCGCGCCGGGGTGCAGGACGTAGTGGTTTGCCCCGGTTCACGTTCGACCCCGTTCGCTTACGGCTTTGCCGGGAACCCCGGGCTGAAACTCTGGATGGAATATGACGAACGCTCTGCCGGATTTTTCGCCCTGGGGCTGGCGAAATCGACCCGCCAGGCCGTAGCCCTGGTCTGCACTTCTGGGACGGCAGCGGCCAACTTCATGCCCGCCGTGGTCGAAGCCAAACAGGGCCGGGTGCCCCTGATAATCCTGACCGCCGACCGCCCCGCCGAACTGCGCGATAACGGCGCGCCCCAGGCGATTGACCAGCTTAAACTTTATGGCTCTTACGCCAAGTGGTTCGCCGAGATGCCCCTGCCGGAAGCCTCCAACCAGATGCTCCGGTTTGCGCGGACCCAGGCTGGACGGGCCGTCGGGATAGCTCAGGCTGCCCCTGCCGGTCCGGTCCATCTCAACCAGCCTTTCCGCGAACCGCTCACACCTGCCCCTATCGCCGGACAGCCTTTGCCGCCCGAAAGTCAGCGCGACCCGGTGGCCTGGGAAGGCCGCCCCAACGGCCAGCCTTACGTTGAATTGATACAGGCTTCGCGCCGCCTTCAGACCGGCGAGGTTTCGCACCTGGCCCGAACTTTCGAGAGTATCGAAAAGGGCCTGATTATTGTCGGGCCGCAGGATGACCCGACCATGGCCCCGGCAGTCGCTGCCCTGGCCCAGCGTCTGGGGTACCCGGTGCTGGCCGACCCGCTTTCGGGTTTACGGGCCGGGCCGCACGACCAGGATTACTTTATCCCGAACTACGACGCCTTTTTGCGCGATACCCGGTTTACCACCGGGGCGGAGTTCGAGCCGGAAGTGGTCATTCGTTTCGGGGCGATGCCGACCGCCAAGCCGCTCTTGCTTTTCCTCAACCGCTTCCCGGACCTGCCGCAATACGTGGTAGACGGGGGCGACGGTTGGAACGAGCCGACCCAGTTGGCCCAGTTTATCTATCACGCCGACCCGGTCTTGTTTTCCTACGACCTTGTCACTACTCTCCCGGCCAAGACCGAAAAGACGGCCTGGCTCCGGGCATGGCTGGACTGTGCCCACATCACCGCCGAAACCCTTAACACGGCTTTGCGCGGTCTGCCGGAACTATTCGAGGGGCGGGTCCTGGCGGCGATGGCCGATTTACTGCCCAATAACGCGACCCTTTTCGTCGGGAACAGCATGCCGGTGCGTGACCTGGACAGCTTTTTCCCAAACAGCCCCAAAAATATCCGCCTGCTGTGCAACCGGGGGGCGAACGGCATTGACGGGGTAGTTTCAACTGCCCTGGGAGTAGCCGCCAGTCAACCAGGCCCCCTGGTGCTGGTTATTGGTGACCTCTCGACCTACCACGACCTTAACGGGCTACTGGCCGCGAAACTGCACCGGCTAAACGCGACCATCGTCATCCTGAACAACGATGGGGGCGGGATTTTCTCCTTCCTGTCCCAGGCCAGCTATCCGCACAACTTCGAGCAGTTGTTTGGCACTCCCCACGGTCTCGATTTCAAGCCGGTCACTGAAATGTATGGAGCCAGATTCAGCCGGGTAGAGGATTGGCCCGGTTTCGAAGCGGCTATGCAAACCGCCTTAAAAGAGGACGGCCTCAAGGTTATCGAGGTGCCGACTAACCGCGCCAGCAACGTGACCATGCACCGCCAGATGTGGACGGCAGTCTACCAGGCTTTAGCCGCGACCGGGAACGAGGCGGTCACCCGGTGAGTCTCCTGGAAGTTAACGGCCTGACCCACCACGTCGAAGAAAGTGGCAGCGGCCCGGCCCTGCTCTTGCTGCATGGCTTTACGGGTAGCGGTGCTAACTGGAACCCTTTATTACCGGGCCTTTCCGAAAACTACCGGGTCATTACAGTAGACTTTCCGGGCCACGGTGCTACTTCTGCCCCGACCGACCCGGCCCGTTATTCTATCGAAAACACTGCCGCCGACCTTGACGCCATTCTCGAAAAGCTCGCAATCGAACAGGCCGCCGTCCTGGGATACTCGATGGGCGGGCGGGTGGCCCTCTTTTTCGCCCTGCGCTATCCTGCCAAAGTATCAGCCCTGGTTCTCGAAAGCGCTTCCCCCGGTCTATCTACCGAACAGGAACGGGCCGAACGGAAAGCCGCCGACGAGGCCCTGGCCGGTTTTATCGAAGAAAAAGGGCTGGAAGCTTTTGTGGAACGGTGGGAAAAGCTGCCGCTCTGGTCCAGCCAGGCCAATCTACCTGAAAGCATGCGGGCCAACCTGCACCGCCAGCGCCTGAAAAATCGCCCGGAGGGTCTAGCCAACAGTCTGCGCGGCCTGGGGACCGGGGCACAGCCGTCGCTCTGGGATGAACTCGAAAAATTTGGCAAGCCGGTCTTTATTCTCTCCGGCGAACTGGACCCAAAGTTTACGCTGACCGGGCAACTGATGGAGACAAAATTCCCGGCCTCCCGGCGAAAAGTGGTGACCGGGGCCGGGCATACCATCCACCTGGAGAAACCGGAAGAATTTGAAACAACAGTCAGGGAGTTTTTAGCCGGGCTATGAGCATACCGCTTCTTGTCATCGTTTCGGGGCCACCGGCCAGCGGGAAAACGACCCTGGCCCGCCAGTTAGCCCACGAACTGAACCTGCCTCTCATTACCAAAGACGACATCAAAGAAAGTCTTTTCGACAGTCTGGGCTGGCAGGACCGGGCCTGGTCTAAAAAGCTCGGCGCTGCGACCTACCATTTGCTCTACTATTTCCTGGAAGCCGCCCTGGCCGGTGGGGTATCGTTGATTGTCGAAAGTAATTTTGGACCTATGTCGACCTCTGAGTTAAAGCGGCTACAGGAAATTTACCCTTTCCGGCCTTTCCAGGTGATGTGCCGGGCTGATGGCAAGACCCTGGTTGAACGGTATAAAGCCCGCGCTGGACAGCGCCATCCCGGCCACGTGGATTTCGATGCCCTGGCCGACATCGAGCCGGTACTGCGGCAGGGCCGTCTCGAACCGCTCGGACTCGATGGTGAAATCATCGAGCTCGATACGACGGACTTTTCAAAAATAGATGTAGCCGGAACGATTGCCCGGCTCAAGACTGCTTTAGAAGATACACGACTTTCGCTTTGACCCTGGGAAACCCCTCAGAGATATGGGGAAACGACCTCAAAAGGATGTTTTAAGCGAAAGTCCTGAGATAATAAGAAGTAAAGATAAAGGAGTTTTTTAAGAAATGGCTTCAGTAAACTGGCAGAAAATCGGGGATTACGAGGACGTTATCTATGAGAAAGCCGAGGGAATCGCCCGAATCACCATTAACCGGCCCGAAGTCCGCAACGCCTTCCGCCCCAAGACCGTCTTTGAGTTGCAGCAGACCCTGGAAGACGCCCACGAAGACCCCGAAGTCGGGGTGGTCCTTTTGACCGGGGCCGGGGACAAGGCTTTCTGCTCCGGCGGCGACCAGCGGGTGCGCGGTCACGGCGGCTATGTCGGGGAAGATAAGACCCCGCGCCTGAACATCCTCGGTGTCCAGAACCAGATCCGCTATATGCCCAAGCCGGTTATCGCCGTGGTTGCCGGGTACGCTATCGGGGGCGGTCACGTACTGCACGTGGTCTGTGACCTGACCATTGCTGCCGATAACGCCATCTTCGGCCAGACCGGACCGAAAGTGGGCAGCTTTGACGGTGGTTATGGCGCGAGCTACCTGGCAAGCATCGTCGGCCAGAAGAAAGCTCGCGAAATCTGGTATCTCTGCCGCCAGTACAACGCCCAGGAGGCCCTTCAAATGGGCCTGGTCAACACAGTCGTGCCGCTTGCCCAACTAGAAGAAGAGTCTATCAAATGGGCCAAGGAAATACTGGAAAAGAGCCCGATTGCCCTGCGCTTCCTGAAGGCGTCCTTTAACGCCGACACCGATGGGCAGGCCGGGTTACAGCAGTTGGCCGGGGACGCCACGATGCTTTATTACATGACCGAGGAAGGCAAGGAAGGCCACCGGGCCTACCTGGAAAAACGCAAGCCCGACTTCTCCAAGTTTCCGCGTCTACCTTAAGAAAAGTAGTCAGAAATCAGAGGTCAGTAGTCAGTATTGGAAAGCATCTTTTGACTATTGGCGTTTAACACTGGCTACTGACTACCGACTACTGGCTACTACTATGAAGATTACCGGGCTAAAGTGGTATCCATATAAATTGCCCTTCGCGGGTGCTTTCGGGACGGCCCAGGCCGCCCTGAAGGTCCGCGAAGGTTTTATTTTGCGCCTTGGAACCGCCGAAGGGCTGGTGGGCCTGGGGGATGCCGCACCCCTACCCGAATTCGGCGGAGGCTACCCGGCAGATGTCGAACGCTGGTTGGTAAATTTGGCCCCCGGTCTGCCGGGGAAGTCACCGGAAGTTGTTAATTCCCTGGTTACACACCTGCTCGAAAAAGGCGGGCCGGGTGCAGCAGCGACCGCTTTCGCCCTGGAAACCGCCGCTTTTGATGTGCTGTCCCAGGCTGCCGGACTGCCTTTGAGCGATTGGCTGGCTTCTAACTTTGACCTCCTTTCGCAAGAAACCAGCAAGAGCGTCCCGGTAAACGCCACCATCGGCCAACCCGATAACGAAGTCGCGGCCCAGGCAGCCCGGCAAGCCGTGGAGGCCGGGTTCAGCTGCGTCAAGCTAAAGGTGGGACTGGCAAAGAGCGTGGCCGGGGAGGTGGAACGGGTCGGGAAAGTCCGGCAAGCTATCGGACCAGGCGTAAAACTGCGCCTGGATGCTAACGGTGGGTGGAGCGTCACCCAGGCCATCGAAACCCTTAATGCCCTGGAACAGTTCGACCTCGAACTTGTCGAGCAGCCCGTGACCGCTATTGACGTGGATGGACTGGCCCAGGTGCGCCGGACCGTGAAAATGCCTATCGCCGCCGACGAACCCGTAACGAGCCTTAACACCGCCTGCCGGATTATCGAGGCTAAGGCCGCCGACTTCCTGGTAATCAAGCCGATGGTAGTGGGAGGATTACGGGCCGGGCTGGAAATAAGCAAGCTGGCTCGCGCCGCCGGGGTGGGCGCTATCGTGACCACGACCATAGATAGTGCGGTCGGTATTGCCGCCGCCCTGCACCTGGCCGCCAACCTGCCCGCGCCTGTGCCCTATTGCGGCCTTGCGACCGCTCCACTCCTGACTGGACCCCTGGTCGAAATGGCCCCGGCAGTCGTGGAAGGGCAAATGCTGGTCCCTTCAAAACCCGGCCTCGGTATTGACCTCAATTTCCCGCTTTAATCCTCCTTCAATTAAAACTGGGGATATGTCGTTTATAACCCTTGAGAAACCTTTGGATGACTCCTGGGATTTTGACAGTCCCACTAATCTGGGCTAAACTCAGGGCCGGTATAGGCGCTTTTCATTACTAAATAATCGGGGTAATACCATTCCGCTAAACCTTAAACAATTTTCCAGCTTATTCCTGGGTCAAATTTTTGGCCTGGTAATTTTGCTATTCCTGCTGGTTTTCAGGTTCCCGTCCACCTTACAACTTTCCTACCAGCCCGACCAGCTTAGAAACCTGAATAGCAGCGCCGGGGGTGGCTTCTATCCGCCCGAAAATGACCCCGCCGGAAACCGCTTCGCCTGGACCAACCCTCAAACTGTCATTGATACGGGACTAACGGCGCCCAAAGGGGTCAGGCTGAACCTCGAAGCCCGCAGCGCGGCGGTAGCCGGGGGACCAAACGCCCCGGTCCAGGTGCTGGTCAACGGTAACCCTGCCGGGGAAATCCGGCTCGACCCGGCCAACCAGAATTTCCAGCCAATCTCCCTGGATCTTTACGGCAAGAACGCTACCGGCGACCCGCTGAAAATTGAACTGGCGGCCCAACCCTACAAACCCAACGGCGACCAGCGAACGTTGGGCTTCATGGTCAAGTCGTTCCAGGTGGATAATCTGGGCTGGCCCAATACCCCCCTCCGGCTTTATTTACTGGTTGGGCTGCTGGCCGGGTTAACCGTTGTTACAATGTTTTTGACCTGGCGGAACGCCCGCAGACCGGGCCAATGGGCCGGGTATACCCTGACCGGCCTGAACCTCCTCAAAACGGTCCTGGCCCTGGCGGCGGTCTTTTTGCTGGGAGGCTTTACAAGCTGGCTCGATAGCGGCAAAAGTTACTACCTGTGGACTTTTGGCCTGGGCCTACTGGCGCTTCTTTCCTGGCAGGCCGCCGCTAACCAACCTTTCGGCCAGCCGCGACCCTTGAGTCTTTACCGGAGAGCTTTTCTCCGGATAAATCCCCGGCCTCGCGCCAGGGCTGCTATACCTTTCAAGGGGGTAGCCTCCATCGAGGCCCTTACCGGGTTGCGAGCTATCGCCGCCTTTATCGTCTTTGCCTACCACTATCCCTTGCCCGCCGATACCTGGGTGCCCCAGTGGCTTTACAGCATCATGCGGTCGGGAAATATCGGGGTGCCGCTATTCTTCACCCTAAGCGGCTTTGTCATCTGCTATAACTACTACGACCGCCTGACAACCCGGCCCTTTAAAAATATGTGGCCTTTCCTGGTCAACCGCTTCGCCCGGATTTACCCGGTTTACCTGCTGGTCTTCCTGATAGCCCTGGTCGCGGTTGCCCTGACCCGCTCCGACCGGATACTGCCCGCCGTAATCTGGCAGCAAACCTTTATGCTCCAAACGTGGAACCCGGACGTGCGGATTTTGAGCGCCCTGATTTACAACATCCCGTCCTGGAGCGTCAACGTCGAGATTTTCCTCTACCTGAGTTTTCCCCTGGTCGCCTGGCTCGTTTTGAGGAAATGCCAGCGTATCGGCCAGCTTGTCGCAGTTGCGGTGGTACCGATGTTGATTGTGCTGGGGCTGGCCGCCGGGTTCGTCCTGACCGGGCACGTCACGGCCAATGACTACACCGTGGATACACCAGGCCTCTACCTGTTTTATTATTTCCCGGTCATGCACCTGAACGAGTTTATCAGCGGGTGCGCCGCCGCCCGGATTTACGTCCTGCTGGCAGCCAAACCGGTCTCGCCAAAAGAGTTGGCCTGGGCCAGGGTCGCGCTGGGACTGGCGGTGGCGGCGGTCATCTTCCTGATGATGTTCGACAAACCCTACCTGATACCGTTCCGGTTCGCCTCGGCCTATATACCCTTCTTCACCATCATTGTGTTCTGCCTGGCCCGCTACCGCACCCTGTTGAGCCGCTTTTTCAGCACGAAACTATTAATTTTGCTGGGGGAATCCAGCTATTCTTTCTATTTATGGCAGGAAATGTTTGTCGTACCTAACTCGGAGCGTTTCCTGACAATTCCGCAGCCCTTATCTTTCCTCTTTGGGTTTGGCGTCTTCCTGACCATCGTGATTGTCTCGATAATAAGCTTCAAATTCGTCGAGACACCCATGCGTAAGCTGATAAGGCGTTTGACCCTGCCTTCCAGGCCGGCCTCCCCGGTCAAAACACCTCGCGATACCGCAAAAATCGAGGCAAACGTCTGAAGCGGTTAAAGATACTGGAAGGCCAGGGCGACCGACGCGGCCCAACCTAGCACCTTAATTTCCCCGGCTTTCAGGGACGCCTGAACTTCGGTTTTGCTCAGAAAAATGATTTCGATGTCTTCCAGGTCGTCGCTCTCGGCCTTTTCTTCAAAGACGGCTTGCTGGGCCAGGTAGAGGTAGCCCACGCCGCAACCCCGGTTTGCGTCCGCCGCGTACTTACCCAGGAAAGTCCAGCTGGGCGAGGAATAACCCGTTTCCTCGCGTAGTTCGCGCTGAGCGGCCAGCAAGGGGTCTTCGCCCGGCTCGATATAGCCGCCCACAATTCCCAGGGTCAGACCGTCCTTGATGGCGTACTTGTTCTGGCGAAAGCACAAAAAGCGGCCATCAGCGGTTACAGCCACCACGTTAATATAGTCGGGGGTGATAACCCAGGGCCAGTTGCTAATCTGGCGGCCATCGGGCAATTCCACGGTGTGATTTTCAACGGTCAGCCACTTGCCGTTTTGCAATACCGTTTCCCGGCTTAAAGTCTTCCAGAGCTTGTCTTCCACGATTTGTTTTCTCTTTCCGTTGTGGTAGTTTCTGTGTCAGGTGTTTTAGGGTTTCCTTAGAATTTGCTGAATCTTGCCGGTGCGCTAGCCGGGCGAGGCAATAAATAACCTGCCCGACCTTTGACAGACCTTTCAAACTAGGCTAAACTCGCAATAGAGATTCCGGGATAACCTTTTTATACTCCGCCATTATATAATAATCCCAGCCGTTGCCGGTCCGCATTTTCATTTAACTCTTGCCAAGAGGGGTTCAGTTTGAAAAAAGAAACTTCATCGTTCCGCCGTTTTGCCTTTATCACTTTGCTGGTACTGATTGCAATCCTGGTCGCGCTTTTGTTGTGGCAGGGCCAACTGCCTATCGGGAATAACCAGCCCCAGGCCAGCGTCACCACGCCCGCCGGGGCAAGTCCCAACCCGCCCGGCCCAACCGAGGCCAACACCACCCCCACCAACCTGAACAACAACCCCAACTCAAGCCCGGTGGCTAACGCCAACCCTACCGCAGTGGCTAACCCTAACCCCACCCTGATTATCGTGACCGCGCCGACGCCTACCCCAAAACCGGCCCTTAAACTCGAAACGGTGGTTGTAACCGGCCCGACCAAAAAGCCCGTCACCGATGCCATCCTGAAAAAGCCGGACGGCACCGAAGTCGCTAAAACCGACAGCACCGGTAAACTGGCGGCCAATAACCTAGATGAAGGCAGTTATACCGTCAGCGCGCCTGGTTACAACTCTTTCTCGCTAACCCTTGCCGCTGGACAAACTCTTTCTAACATCGAACTCAAACCCTATATCTTCCAGGGTTCGGTGGTGGATGCCACCAATAAACAACCGCTCGCCGGAAAACTGGTCTATGGAGGGGATACCACCACCGTTACCGATAGCAACGGCAGTTTTAGTTTTACAGCCCTGCCGCCGGGGACGAAAGTCCGGGTAGCCCTTATAGGTTATACCAGCGTCGAGCAAACCGTCGAGGACAAAGACCAGTTGGTCACTTTCGACCTGAAATCGACCCAGTTTGACGGCTCTTTGACCGACTCGGCCTCGAACAAACCGATACCCAATGCCCTCATCAAGATTGACGACAACACGACCGCCCTCACCGGGCAGGACGGCAAGTTCCACTTCAGCGACGGACCCCATACCGATGATACTGTGATTACAGTGCGGGCTCCCGGTTATAAAATCCAGACCTTTAAGGCCAGCGAACTGGAAAAAGGCGCGAAAATGGCTCCTTTCCACTTCCGAGGGGTTTATGTGCCGGGCGCGTTCGCCATCAACGCCAACTATGACGAAGAATTTACCCCTTACCTTAAAATGGCCGACGAAGGCCAGATAAACGCGGTTGTAATAGGCGTGAAAGACGATGATACCGGGTTGCTCTGGTACAACAGCCAGGTGCCTTTAGCCAAACAACTCGGGCTGGTCTATAACCTTAACGGCGTCCAGCCCGACGAATTAATGGACCCTAAAAAGCTGATTGCCGACGCCCACAAACATGGCCTTTACGTGGTGGCGCGTTACGTGGTCTTCCGCGACCCCTCGATTGCCGCCAAAAAACCGGAATGGGCTATCAAGAGTATTAAGACCGGCAAACCCTGGGTGGATGACAACGGCCTTACCTGGCCGAACCAGTTCCAGCCCGAAGTGAGCGACTACAACGCCGACCTGGCGAAAGAACTGGCTGGTCTCGGCTTTGATGAGGTCAATTACGACTATATCCGCTTCCCGACCGATGGCGCGCTAAAAGATATTCAATACAAACCTGACCTGGATTGGACCCAGCTTTCCCAGGATGAAAAACTGCGCACCGATACCATCGAAAGCGCCGTCCTGAAAGCCTATGACAACCTGCGGACGACCAACACCTTCTTCTCGCTGGATGTATTCGGCTACAGCCTGTGGCGGGTTAACGACGCGGACGGCATCGGCCAGCAATACAACGACCTAGTGTTTATGTCAGACTATATCTGTCCCATGGTCTATGCCAGCCTGTTCTCGCCCGGCGAGATGGGGTTTGACGACCCTGGCGCGCACCCCAAAGAAATTATCGAGGAAAGCGGACGAATCGCCAGCAAGCTCGAAGAACAACTCAAACCGGTGGCGAAGTACCGGCCCTGGTTGGAAGATTATGACAAGCTGTACGGTCCGCCCGAAACTCAGTTCAAGTCCACCGCCGAACGGGTCGAAGTCCAGATTAACGCGGCGGATACCGGGGGCGCGTCGGGCTGGACCCTCTGGAACGCCAACGGTGACTATATCACCCAGGCCCTGAGCGATACCGCCCCGCCCAAGAGGTAATTGTGTCTCTGTTCCAGGAATAAAGCTTTTGCCTAAAAACTAAACACTAGCAACTAAACACCAAAAGGGGAAACATAGCATGGCAACCATACCGCCCGAACTGGTCACCGATTTAGAACCCCCGACCATGGCCGACATCTACGCGGCCCGGCAGGTCGTCTACCGGCACCTCAAACCCACACCTTTGCTCCGCTCGGCGGCGCTGGATAGGCTCTTGGGCGCAACCGTATTCGTAAAGTGTGAAAATCTGCTGCCTACGGGGGCTTTCAAAGTGCGGGGCGGGCTGAACCTGATTTCACGCCTGTCGCCGGAGGAAAAAGAGCGGGGCGTCATAACGGCCAGCACGGGTAATCACGGTCAGTCGGTCGCCTTTGCGGGCCGGACCTACGGCGTTAAAGTTGTAATCGGGGCGCCGCTCGGCGGCAATCCTTACAAACTCCAGGCCATGCGCGACCTGGGAGCCGAGGTGGTCGAGGTCGGCCAGGAGTTTGACGATGCTCGTGAATGGGTCGCCGTCGAGGCCGAGCGCCGGGGTTACCGCTATATCCACTCCGCCAACGAACCGCTCCTGATAGCCGGGGTTGCCACCGGGTCGCTCGAAATCATCGAGGAAGTGCCCGACCTCGATTACATCTTCGTGCCGGTAGGGGCAGGCAGCGGAGCTTGCGGCCAATGCCTGGGAGCGAAAGGTGTCAACCCGAAGATAAAAGTTATCGGCGTGCAGGCAGAGCAAGCCTCGGCGGTCTACCAGACTTACAAATCGAAGAAATTCTCACCGACCGCCACCAGCAACACCTTTGCCGAGGGTTTACAAACCCGCGTACCCTTCGGCCTGCCCTATCGCATTATGAGCGAACTGCTGGACGACATGGTGCTGGTGAGCGAGGCCGAGATGCGCCAGGCTATCCGCATTCACCTGGAAACCATCCACCAGTTGGCCGAGGGGGCCGGGGCCGCTTCGCTGGCTGCCGCCCTGAAATTGAAAGAGCAGTTGGCGGGCAAGAAGGTCGCCCTGGTCCTCAGCGGTGGCAACATTACCCTGCCCGTCCTGCAAACTATCCTGGCCGAAGCTGTCTAAAGGCTAACCTGGACAATCATTTCGATTTCAACCGGCATGTTATTTGGCAGGCCGCCCATCCCGACCGCCGAACGGGCGTGGCGGCCAATTTCTTCGCCAAATACCTCCACGAACAGGTCGCTTGCCCCGTTAATGACAAAGGGCTGGCGCTCGAACCCGTCCACGGCGTTAACCATTCCCAGGACTTTCACAACGTTTATGACCCGGTCCAGGGTGCCAAGCTCTTTTTGGATGGTCGCCAGCAGGTTAAGGCCGGTCAGGCGGGCCGCCTTGTACCCGTCTTCCTCTGAAACCTCTTCTCCGACTTTCCCCCGGTAGGCCAGCCTCCGGTTCGCCCCGGTCGGGCCGTGCCCCGAAAGAAAGAGTAAATCCCCGGCCCGCACCGCCGAGATAAAGTTCATGCCAGGCGGGGCGCTAAAAGTCGGCGGCAATTCGATGCCAAGTTCGGCCAATCTTTGTTCAATCTTGCCTTTTACAATCTTTTCTTCAGCCATCGTTTTTCGCTCCTCGGTTATAAAGTTTTTGGTCCGGCCCAACCCTGGGCTTGCCGGGCAAAGGTCGCCAGCCCCAGGTTGAAACGGTTTGGGTTTTCGATAAAAGGGAGATGCCCGGTTTCGGCGTAGAAATTAGCCTGCGACCCTGCCACCACTTTCAGGTGATGCTCGGCGGCAGTCGGCAGGATAACCCGGTCTTCCAGGCCGTGCGTGACCAGGAGCGGCAACTTCAACCCGGCCAGCACATCGTCATTATCCAGCTTGCGAGTGAACATGTTTTTGCGGACATAAGGTGGCACCGCACAATTAAATCCCAGGCTGGTGTAAAAATCTTCCGGTCGCATCTCGCGGTAGGTGCAAAGCTTGATAAGCTGGGAGAGCGCCTCGACTCCAACCATAATCTCGTTCGAGAAGAAGCCGGGGAACAGGGCCTGGAACTCCTTGCCAACCATCGTAAAGGCTTCGGGCGTGCCCATCTTGGTGGCTGCCCCCACGAAATTTATCCCGGCCAGTTTTGTCTCACCATAGAAACGGAGGTAGTCGCAGATGACGTACCCGCCGTAGGATACTCCGACCAACACCGTCTTTTCCAGGGCCAACCCCTCAATAATAGCCGCCAGGTCGTCGGCCCACCAGCGGCTATTGGTATAATGCTCACGCTCCTGGGGTTTTTCGGAGAGACCGTGACCGCGCAGGTCAAAACTGACCAGCCGGAAATTCTGGGCCAGGCCGCTATAGAGCTGTTTGTACCAGGCTACCCGCGACTGGGAAAAACCGTGAATAAAAAGGATAGCCGGGGCGACCGCCGGGCCGCATTCCTCGACATACAACTTCAGGCCGTTCCCACCCTCGACCACGCGCTGTTTTAAAACGTTATCTTTCATTTAACCTCCGAAACCACCCTGTTTCGTTTTTTATTGACCTCTGACCTCTGACTACTGGCTTCTAGCTACTAAACACTTTTTCCTACATCGCCGTCCAGCCGCCATCCACCAGCAGGGTATGGCCGGTGACGAGGGTGGCGGCGTCCGAAGCCAGGAAGACACAGGCCCCGATAACTTCTTCCGGCTCACCCACCCGGCCCAGCGGAATTCGGCTAATCAGGTCGTTGTAGATTTGAGGGTCGTTAAAGGTCTGCTCGGTCAGGGGAGTGCGGATAAAGGTCGGCCCTATCGCGTTGACGTTTATACCGTATTCGGCCCATTCTATCGCCAGAACGCGGGTCAGGTTGACCATACCCGCCTTGGCCGAGCAGTAAGCCGCCCGTTTATAATAACCTACCACGCCGTTTTGCGAGGCTATGTTGATAATGCGGCCCGACTTCTGTTTAATCATTTCCCTGGCGACCCGCTGCGAGGTAAAAAATGCCCCTTTGAGGTGAGTATCCAGCACAATATCCCAGTCCGCCTCGGTCACGTCCAGGGCATACTTGGCAACCTGGACCCCGGCATTGTTGACCAGGACATCTATCCGGCCCATCTGCTCGACCACGCCGGTTACAAGCTGGTCGATACTGGATAGGTCCGGCAGGCTGAGCGGCAGGCAAATCACCTTTTTGCCGGTCTCCCTCGCGATTTCCTGGGCGACCTGCTGGCCGAGTTCAAGTTTTGAGGGTACTTCGGTGATTACCACGTCCGCGCCAAAGTGAGCCAGTCCGTGCGCCATTGCTTTGCCCAGGCCGCTACCCGCTCCCGTCACCAGGCACACCTTTCCATCAACCCGCATTGTTGGCATTTTCATCTTCTTCGAGTCCTCCGTTTCAAGCTTAATTTGAAAGCGTATAGGCCAAGTATAGGTGAAAGCCGCCCGGCTGACAATTTAATTCCAGGCAATAAAAAAGGCAGGAGACTTACCGCTCCCGCCTCAAAATCCGAGTTTAAGTGCGCCGTTTACCGAGCGTCCGGCCCAGCAAAATGAGGCCGAGTATTGCCAGGAGGGCTCCTACCGCCGTCACCACCCAGTCGACAGCCTGGCCGTAACCGAGCAACCCGGCGTTGTATTCGGCGTGACCCCTGTTCGGGGCTGCCACGTCCACCGAAATTAAGCGGCCTTTGGGCGAAATATTCAGGACGACCGTGTTGTTGACCAGGCTCGACTTATTATCGCTAATCAGGGGCACCAGGGCTTGGGACACTTCCTGGCTTATTTCGAAATTGCGCTGGCCCACGTTTTTGACATCAACCACCAGTTGCTCCGAGGAAAGCTTGACTACCTGGCCTTGAAGCTGGTTGGAGGTCTGGGAGAGGTCGGAGTTGTAATCAATTATCATGTAACTCCACACCCCGGCCAGGCCCAGCCCCACGATTAAAAAGAGCAGGCCAAAGATTAAGCCGGGTACGCTGACCGTATTCTTAACCCTGACGTTAGTGACCGGGGCCGCAGGCGGCACCGAGGGCTGTACGGTCGCCGAGAGATTTTTGAGGTAATCGTAGGAACCGCCCTGCGGGTTGGGCATATAAGCCGGTTGCGGGGGCGGCGGGTAGGCAGGAGCCGCCGGGTTCGGGCTGGCCGAGAAGTTAGCCCAGGGCTGCGGGCCGCCTTTCGGTTCCGTCGCCGGATTGAACCCGGCGGAGGGGGCCGCGTAGGGGTTATAAGGCGCAGGTGCGGAGGCAGCCCCGGCAAAACTGGGCTGGCGGGAGGCTACCAGGTCGCGAACCCGGGGGTCGTCAGGTTGAAGCATCGAGGCTTTACGGGTTGCCTTTTCAGCTTCCTCCGGCTGGCTGGAACTCCTGGCAAGCCAGACCAGGGCCGGGACATTGGCCGGGTCTTTTTCCAGCACCAGGCGGCTAAGTTGGGCGGCGGCATGTTTCAAGCCCTGGTTGTAAAGCGCCTCAATCCGGGCGAGCCTGCTTTCAGTACTTTCATCCGACATGGACGACCTCTTCTTGCGGAATAAATTCAGGATTAATTCTAATAAGGCAGATTAAACTCTACACCAATTTTGAGCAGGGGTCAATAAAAAACCTGTTAGAACGATTGTAAAGAAATCTAAGCAAAATTAATAATATTAAAAGAATAGTTGTGAGTCAATTAAACCACTCGCCTTTACAAATACTGAGCTTTTTGCTAATATAATAACTAGCACGTAATAATTAACTAGCAATCGTTCCCTAAATAAAGAGGACGTAAGCGCCCTAGGGCACCTAATTAATATTTAGCGTTGCCTTTTTTTCGTTGAACCTTGTGTTAGCTACCGAAGGGGGATTACCTCATATGTCTGACCGCGCTAGTCGCATCCAGGAAGTTACAGGGTTGTATTTCCAGATCCTGCAACAACTCAACCGTCACAACATTCCAGAGTGGTTAGAACTAGACCTCACGTTCCAGCAAATGAAGGTGCTTTATATCCTGAAACAGACCGGCGGCCTTACTATGAGCGAGCTGAGCAAACGCCTGGGCGTCAGTATGCCGACCATCACCGGCATTATTTCGCGCCTGGTCGAGCGCACCGAAAAAAGCGAGAAGAATAAAAAGGGCGGCAAAAATAAGACCATCGAGAAAATCGAAATCAAGGAAGCCCTGGTCGAACGCCGGACCAGCCCTGAAGACCGCCGCGAGGTTAAAGCTTTCCTGACCGAAGCCGGGCAAAGAGTTACCGAGCAACTCGACGAACTGAACCGCAAAATGATGACCCAGGCCCTGGCCCAGTTGAACGATGGCGAAATGGAAGACGCCCGCGCCGGTTTGAGCCACATCGCCAAAGCCGTCAGCGAACAACACATCGTCACACCTATCGACACCGTGGCACCTTTGCTGAACCGCACTATCGCCGACGAAGAAGCTGCGGGTAACCCCGAACCCAGCATTATTCTGAACTAAAACCTGACACAAGCGTAGTTTTTAGATATTAAAAGACCCGGCAAATTGCGGCCGGGTCTTTTAGTTTTTTATAACGATTTAACCTTACCCTAAAAGATGGACCAACAAACCTTTCTGGGCATGGAGGCGGTTTTCAGCCTGCTGGAACACCCATGACTGCGGACTTTCCAGCACCCCTTCGGTTATTTCATCGCCCCGGTGGGCCGGGAGACAATGCAAAACCAGGGCGTCCGGTTTCGCCAGCCCAACCACCCGTTCATTCACCTGGTAGGGTTTGAAAATCTGGCGGCGCTCCGCCGCTTCTTCTTCCTGGCCCATGCTGGCCCAGACATCGGTATAGATAATGTCCGCCCCTTCGACGCCGGTTTCGAGATTGTGGACCGCTTTGATAGTGGATTTGCCCCCGGCCAGTTGGCGGGCCTGGCTGACCACTTCTTCGTTCGGTTCGTAGCCGGTCGGCGAAATAACCGTGATATTCAGGCCGGAAAGGGCCGCGCCAAGCATCAGGCTGTGGGCCATGTTGTTGCCGTCGCCGATGTAAGCCATTTTAAGACCCGCGATATGGCCGAACCTTTCCTGGATGGTCAACAGGTCGGCCAGGGCCTGGCAGGGGTGTTCGAAATCGGACAGGCCGTTGACCACCGGCACGCTCGAATATTGGGCCAGTTCAACCAGGCTAGCGTGGCTGAAGACACGGGCCACAATCACGTCGCACATCCGGCTAATCACTCGCGCCACGTCTGAGATGGTTTCGCGTTTGCCCAGGCCGACCTCTTGAGGGGCCAGGTACATCGCTCGCCCGCCAAGCTGGAACATACCCACGTCAAACGAAAGGCGGGTCCGCAGGGACGGTTTTTCAAAAACCAGGGCCAGGGTTTGCCCTTCTAACAGGTGGTGAGGTTTGCGCTGCTGTGTTTCGGCCTTCAGTTGGGCGGCGGTTGCCAGGATGGCGCTCAATTCCTCGGCGCTCAAATCGGCCATCGAAAGTAAATCCCGCCCCTTCAAACTACTCTTCTCCAATTACACCTCCACAGATAAACAAAATGAGCAAGTAAGCATTGTAAAAAGCAAAAGATAAACTGCCTATAGTCCCCGCCGGGTCGCCTTCGGCCACTAACCGGGGTTTATAGACAGTTTATCTTTTTATTTATCGAATTTCCAGTCTAGCTACCACTACTTAAACGAAATGAGCTAAAACTCGCGTCAACCGGGTTGGCATAGCTACCGGCGGCAAAGCCGATAGCTCCATTACCAGTTGCCTGCCCGGCCTTGCCCGGCTGGTCGTTAATCGAGACAATCACCGCGCCCTGGCTGGCAACTACCCGCATGGTATTGGTCGCGCCCGGTTTCCAACCGGTCGTAGTGGTCCAGCCGATGATTTCTTTGTAAGACCCGCTGGCAAACTGGCTGACCTGGTACTGTCCGGCCCCGGATACGCTCAACAGGTAGTAGTTGTTGGCGTCCTGCTGCCAGAAGACCAGCCCATAGATGCCGTTTTTGTCACTTATGCCCTTGACCTCAACCTCGGCGCTAAAATCGCCCACGCTGAGTTGCGAGACCGGGTAAGCCCCCCAGTTTAGCTGGCCGTTGGCAGCCTTTAGATGATATGTCCCATTTTGATAGGTCGTATTATCCTTGTTGGGCAGACCACTGGTCGGGTCTTTGAAATCGTCCTTAAAGGACGCGTTGGCAATCGGCGGCAGGGTTTCGTTGGGCGTTGTCGGCTGGGGAGTAGCGCCGGGCGAATTCCCACCAGGGGTTGTCGTGACTGCCGGGGGCGTAGTCTTAATCGGCCCGCTAGAAGGCGTCGAGGTCGGCGCGGGCGGCTTGCCGCTACCCGAAAAACCGGGGCTGGCAAAATCGGTCGCACCATTTTCCAAAGATGTGGTTAAAGTCGGCAAAGGCGCGGGCGCAACCTTCGAGGCAACCGGCGTACCTGGCTTAGGAGCGGGGTAGAACCGGCTCAAAACCGCCACCGGGAAGTGCAGCGTACTCATGTCAACTTCCTGGACGGGCGGCAGTTGACCCTTGGGCGCGACGGTGTTGGAAGGGGTGAGCCTGCCAAGGTCCAACCGGCCATAACCGTTGGCGAAGTCCGGCCCATTCGGGCTCAAATCTTTGCCAAGTTCCTTCATAAGCTGGTCCATCTGGTCGGCGGTCAGGTTCGGGTTAGCTCCTTTAAGGATGGTGGCAATCCCGGCGGCTTCGGGACAGGCCGCGCTGGTACCATCGAATACCTGCTCGCCGTCTTCCTGGTAGGCCCGGCTGCTGACCCCGGCGGGAGCCGAGATTTCGGGTTTAAAAGTGCCATCCGGGAGAGGGCCTTCGCTGCTGTAATAGGCGATGCGGTCTTCGTCCCACTGGACCGCGCCCACCGCCAGCACACCCTTGCTCGACGCCGGAGAAGCGACCGCCATTTCAGGCACAATAAACTGCAAAGGCAAATCGTGCGTAAAGACATGCATTCGGAAGGGCTTGCTATAGGGCGTGGTATTCGGCTTCTGGCGGACCCGGATGTAGTAAAGCGTTTTGGCCGGGATTTTTATGCGGACCGCCTCGAAGGGGTCACGGGCCGACTGGGTGTTCTGGCTGCTGGTGATAGCCTTACCGTTCTGGTCTACGATAAATAAATCGAGGTCATTGGTCTGCTTTTTATCGAGGTCCCACTGCTCCCAGCTTAAAATCACGAAAGTATCGTAAGGGGTGCTGCCAGGGTTGCCGACCGCCATCTTGGTTACGCCGGGGATAAACTGCTGGAAACCGTCACCATCCGGGTTGAAGAAATCGGTATAGTGGGAAGCGCCTTCGTTACCGGCGGAGAAAAGGAAAGTCACGCCGTAATCTTTTTTCAACTGCGCGATATACTGGTCGAGCGGGTCGGTGCCATCACCGGGGCCGCCGTGACCGCCCATCGAAACCGAGACAATATTGACCTTCTGGTCTTTGACGAGGTAATCGAGGGCCTGTTTAATCTCGCCGTCAGAGCCGTCAACTGCCGCAGCCGCGTAGGAGGCTTCGGGGGCCAGAGAATAAATTATTTCGATTACCGCCGTACCATGGACCGTTTCGTCAATTACGCCCGGTCCGCCGTTCTGCGCGTCAATATCTACCGGGTCCAGGTCGGCGGGTAAGGTCGAGCCGAGGAACTTTTCGTGATACTTGAAACCGCCGTCGATAATGCCGATTTTAACGCCCTTGCCTTTGAACCCTGCCGCCTGCCACTTGTCGGCGCCCATCAATTTGACGCCTTCGTTCTTGCTGACCTGGGCCAGTTGGGCCAGGGCTTCTTCGGTTTCGGGCATTCCCCGCAGGTCGAGGGGAACCTTGCCGATAATCAGGTCGATGGATTTGACACCCTGGAAAGCGGCCAGGTCTTGCAGGAAGTTTTCTTTATTGTTGCCGTTAGTATAATCAATAAAAACGCTGACAGGCACCGCTACCTGCATTTTGACCGTCCCGGCCATATTCTCGGAGTTGCGCACGATGCCGCCCATCGACTTGATTTTATCTTTGATAGGCTGTTCGCGGTCCGGCGTATCCAGCACGACCTCAAACACCGCTTCATCCTTGGAGTTGATAGCCCCCTGGTTACGAGCGTACTGGATGGCGGCGTTCTTTTTATCATCGGCGCTACCCTGGGTCGTCTGGTAGGTCAGATAAATATTTAGAAGGACACTATCAATCTTCAGGTTGGAAGACGCGGTCGGGGTCGGGGGTGGTGTGTCGGTCGGGTTGGGGCCACAGGCGGACAAAATCAGCGAACTAAACACCAAAGTAACCAGCAAAATCGAGCTGGTTGCAAAAGCGTTCAATTTGGATTTAGCAGCAAAAAAACGTCTAATCTGTCCACTCGAAGCCGGAGTAGCGGGCATGAGAATTGTACCTTTCGTAGTGAGAGGGCTTTCTAAAACTTACCTGCCATACTTGAAAATTTTTGGAGCGGTCTACCCCGGCAACCGGGCAGACTTTGCCTTAATTATACCTGTAGTATGGCAAGAATCAACAATTATTTAACCAGGGACCGAACATTTTCAATCAGGTCTTTGAGTTCCTGGGGCGCCGGTAATAACGGCAGGGCGATTAAAAAGCCGACCATGTGATTCGCCAGGAAACTGCCGTTAAGTTGCTGCTCGCTCCAATCGGGCCAGATAGTCATAGCGCCTATCAGCAGCACTCCGCAAACTAAAATACCCTGGATAAAGCCGAGGACGGCTCCCAGGAAATGGTCCATTAAACCCAGGAACAAGAGCCCGGCCACAAAATAGAGGACCGAGGCGGCGGCGCTGGCAATTCCACTCACTACCAGCACGATTACAACAAAGGCCAGTCCCTTGGCAGCCTGGGGATTGTTAAGGAAACCGAAGGCGTTTGCCAGGGTGGTGCTGAATAACCCGGCCAACCAGATACCCGCAACCAATCCGGCGACCGCGATAGCCTGCCGGATGAAGCCCCAGGCGGCACTTACCAGGGTAAACGAAATCACAATGGCAATGATGATTAAGTCAATTAAGCTCATATTTCCCTTTACATTCGGCTCAAAAGGCTCTGACCCACTTCAATTGTAACCCGGAAGTGTCCCTAAAAATATAACGTTGCTCACACTGGCGCAGTTCCTATACTGCAAAGTTTACCTTTAGAACGGTATAATAGCAACCGGGAGCAGTAAGGAGTGTTTAGTGTTTAGTGTTTAGTGTTTAGTAGTCAGAAGGCAAAGGGCAGAAATTAGAAGTCAGTTTTTAGCTTTTAGTGGTTGGTGGTTAGTAAAGGTACAGTCTTTGTCATTCCGTGGCAGAGCCACGGAATCTCCGGTCCATTGGACAATATCACTGTCAAAAAGCTTTAAATTGAAATTCCTCGACTACGCTTACCGTAGGGTGTGGCAATTATTTTTAGGTTTCGTGTTCCCACTAAACACTGAACACTAAAAACTAAAAGGAAAATGGGATGGAATCAACAAGAAAAACCTTAAAAGAACGGCAAGTTGAGGCCGCCGAAATGCTGGGGGATAGTCTCAATCATCCACGCCTGGGCGCGACTCTCGGCCTGGTGGAAGAACTGGGCGAACTGGTCAAGGAAGTCATGGAGCTTGAAATCTACCGCCAGACCGAGGCCCGGCCTAAAATGGAAGACGAAGTGGCGGACATTTTGTTCAGTCTGCTGGAAGTCTGCACCGCCTACGGCATCGACCTGGAAGCGGCCTATGACCGTAAGCTGGAGAAAATCCGGGGTAAATTGCCCGATTGGGAAAGAAAATACAGCGCTAACTTGAAAGAGATGAAGAAGAAGTTGGACTGATGAGCGATGACGCGGAGAGCGACCCAGTGGTCAGCTTGCGCATGTTGAGGTCGCCCAGGACGCGCTGGTTGCCGTGATGGATGGTAAGAAGAATGGTCGTGCCCTGGCCCGGCTGGGAGAACAGGTCGTAAGAAGCCCCAATCAGGCGAGCCCGTTCACGCATGTTCAAAAGACCAAAGCTGCCCCGCTCGTCGTAACGGTCCGTAACCGCCCGGCTATCGAAACCCTTGCCATCGTCCCGAACCATTACGGTCGTAGATTCCTTGCTGTGGTCGAGGGCAATCCAGACGTTTCTAGGGGCGGCGTGTTTGCGGATATTGTTGACCGCTTCCTGGATGATGATAAAGACAGTCGCCTCAATATTGTGTTCGAGGCGGAGATAGTTGTTTTTGTCCTCGCCAAACCCACTGACTTCCAGGTGAGTCTTCCAGGGGTCGGTCTGTAATTTCTCAACGTAGGCTTCGAGGGTCGGGATAAGCCCCTTGGTTTCGAGCATCAAAGGCCGCAACCCGAACATCATGGTGCGAATGTCCTTGGCCGCGGTCAGGGCCACCTTCTCGGCCTCGTCAAGTTTCTCCATCACCCGTTCCGGCTCGTTTTCCAGCAGCTTTTTAATAAAGGCCAGCCGCATGGCGATACCGCTCACCACCTGGGCGGGGCCGTCGTGCAAATCGCGGCCCAGGTCGCGCCGCACATCTTCCTCTTTGGCAATCAGGCGGTCCCGTTCCTCGCTTAGTTCGGCGTAAAGCTGGGCGTTTTCAATCGCTACCGCACCCTGGGCGGCCAGGGTCGTCAGGAGGGCCATATCGTTGCTGTTGTAAGCGCCTTTATCGAGCTTGTTCATCACGGCGAGGACCCCAATAATGGTCTCGTGGGCAATCAGGGGAGCGCACATTACATTGCGGGTCTTAAACCCCATGGCTTCATCTAGGTACGAAGTGAAGCGCGGGTCCCTGGCGACATCATTGACGATGACCGGTTCACCCAGGCGAGCTACATAACCGGGGATACCGCTCCCGGCAGGCTGGCGAATTTCGCGGGTCTCGCCGTTCTCCCCGGCAGGCATCTGGTAAACCAGTTCGTCGGACTGCTGGTCCATCAAGAGTAAAACGCACGCCCCCGACCGCAAAAGCTGGTTGGTTGTCGTCATGATTTGTTGGAGCAGGTCGGCCAGGTTGCGGTTGGAAGTTATGGCGGTGGCAATTTCATTCAAGAGGACGAGGTCTTCCAGGCGGCGCGAGACATTGGTGAGGTAGCGCAGGCTGTACCAGGCGTTGCTGACCGCCCGGCAGAAACTAATCAGGGCCGACAATTCCTCGGCGTTTATATTCAGGTCTGAGGTGCCCGCCTCTTTTTCGGCCAGCGGTAACAGAAGCATGATAAACCCGTTAGCCTGATTGGTATTGGGGTTTTGCATGGGCAGGACGAGCACCCGGCGCGGCCCCTGCTGGGTATTCATACTCTTTATGGTAGGAATCCGGGGTAACCAGAGTGTAAGAGGGTTATCCTGGGAAGTTGTGCCGTTGCCATTGGGGTGGTCGCGATTATAGGCGGCCCTGGAGCGGGCGGCCTCGAGGGCAAAGAACTGGCGCAAAAGCTGGATGTCGTCCCCGGCTTCGCGGCCTTCCTCGTAGTCAAAGAAAGCAATCAGGCCGGTCTGGGTGCGGGCAATTCGCAAACCTTCGTTGAGGGCACTTTGCAGCAAGGAAGAAGGCATTTGGAGCAGGGGTAAATTGGTTAAAAATTCGGTAAGGTGTGAAATATTAAGCATAGCGTTATTCATTCACTGCTCGAAACCCGGCAGACCGGTTACGAAGCCGGTTGCCCTTGGACCATTAACTAAAAATGGCTCTGCCAACGCGCACCAGGGTGGCGCCTTCCTCAATTGCTATTTCAAAGTCGTTAGTCATCCCCATTGAAAGATCGCGCCAGGCCGGCAAACCGGGGTGGTGGCGCTCCAACAACTCACGTAATGCGGCAAATACAGGCCGGGTATGGGCTGGGTCTTCGAAATAAGGTGCAACGGTCATCAGACCCCGCCATTCCAGGTTTGGCAGCCCGATTACTTCAGCCAAGACACCCGGCACTTCCGCCGGACTGAGCCCATGTTTGGATTCTTCTCCAGCCACGTTAACCTCTAAAAGGACCGGCAAAGTCTTCCCCAACTCGGCAGCGTGACGGCTTAATACCTGGGCTAACCTCACACTATCCACCGAATGGACCAGGTCAGCCAGGGCAACCGCCCTTTTAGCTTTATTGGTTTGAAGATGTCCGATGAGGTGCAAGCGAGCGGCATTTTCCGGGTATGGCAACGGATTGAACTTGGCTTCGGCATCGGGAACCCGGTTTTCGCCAAAGTCCCGCAACCCTTCCCGAAAAGCTTCGGCAACGGCTTCGCGCCCCACTGTCTTGGTTACGCCGATTAGAGTTATCTCATCCCGGTCGCGACCGGACCGACGAGCGGCCTGCGCTATCCGATAATTGACCTCGGCTAGCTTCTCAGCCAGCGTTATCAAAGGCTTTCTCGCTTCCATTACAATTCAAATGAGCCAATATTAGTATAGTGTTACAACTACAGCATAGCAAGCCCAACAGGGTCAAAAATTATGAAGTTTTTATGAAGTTTATGGACCTCTGTAGCAACCGGGCTTTTTCGATAATAGGGCGGGCCACTTTGTAATCTACCACCTCGGAGGGAGTAATCGCGTCCAGGTCAACGAAGTCTACCCGGCTCGTATCAAACCCATTACCTTCGGCCAGGAGTTCGCCCCCGACCACCTCGACCAGGTAATAATGCAACACTCCATGAATAGCCCGCCCGGTGGGCATGATGCAATAATTGTCCTCGTTAGCAACCGCCTGGACACTCTTCACGACCAGGCCGGTTTCCTCTTCAAACTCGCGGATTAAGCCCTGTTCGAGGGTTTCATCTTTGTTGACACCGCCGCCCGGCAGGTTCCAACCAAAATCCATCTTCTGGTCGCAACCCATCAAGACCCGGCCCTGCTCGTCAAACAGTATCCCGTAAGCAGCCAGCCGGTAACCCAGGCCGACCGGGGGCAGCCAGCGGCCTTTCGGGTTTTCCAACGGGGACGATAGATACCGGCAGAAGACATAATCGCGGCGGCGGGTCACCAAACGGCCGGGCAGATACTGGCGCAAGACCAACCAGAGTTCGGTAAAAGCGTGGGCGCGGAAATGTTTATCCCGCGCCGCCCTTAAAAGGACTTTCAAATAGAATCTCAGGACTTTAGCCATTGCACCTCAAAGTCTCCGCTCCCGGCAGTAGTTGGTCAGATCTGGCAAGGTTAGCGGGCTGCCGCCGTCTTCAAACTGGCCGCCCGTTCCTCTACGAAATCGCACAGCCGCCGCACACCTTCGACCAGTTCGTCTTCGGCGGTCGCCAGGCTCACCCGGACCAGGCCGGCAGCGCTGGGACCAAAGGTCGCGCCCGGCGCGCAGGCTACCTGCTTCACCTTCAACAACTCTTTGCAGAAGTCGTAGCTGTCCATCTGGGCCTGGCTGACGTCAATCATGATATAGAAAGCGCCGTTCGGCTGGTACTGGAACAGCCCCTTTTCCTTCAACACGTCACAGACGAGGTCGCGGCGGCGCTGGTAAGCCTGGCGCATCTCGCCAACCACCTCCTGCGGTCCGGTCAGGGCGGCCAGGGCGGCCCACTGGTTCGGCTCGGAGGCGCAGGCCACGTTCGGCTCGGTGGCGCGGGCCATCCAGTTTGCAATCGGGGCCGGGGCGACGGCATAGCCAACCCGCCAACCGGTCATGCTATAGGTCTTGCTAAAGCTGTAAATAGTGACGACTCTATCCGGGTCGAACTTGGCGGCGGTTGTCGGCGCGCCTTCGAAAATCAGTTCCTCGTAGACTTCGTCCGAAATGACGTAGAGGTCGTAGCGGCGGGCCAGTTCGACAATTTCGCGGATTTCGTCCTCACTGCAAACCGCGCCGGTCGGGTTGGACGGGTTGCACATCACGATTACTTTGCTCTTAGGAGTTATGACCTTTTCAATATCGGCCACGACCGGGCGGAACCCGTTGGCCTGGTAGAGCGGATAGCGGGTCGTAACGCCCCCGGCCAATGTCACCTGGGTATCGTAGGTCGGCCAACCGGGGTCGGGGATCAGCACTTCGTCGCCGGGTTCGAGCAATACCTCAAAGGCGTTAAAGAGCGAGTAGGTCGAGCCAGGCGTGACAATAATATTCTCGATACCGACGTCCAGACCATTAAACCGTTTGACCTTCTCCACCAGGGCCTCGCGCAACGGAATAATCCCGGCGCTGAGCGTGTAGCGGGTCTTGCCTTCCTGGGCAGCCCGGTGCGCGGCTTCAACGATGTGGGCCGGGGTCGGGAAGTTCGGCTCACCTACTTCCAGCCGGATACAGCCAGGGGTACGGACGGCAATTTCGAGGATTTCCCGGATACCGCTACGTTTCATTTGTTGGGGACGCGATGCAAGTGGCTTCATAGTCTGTCTTTTCTCCTCAATAATCGGTTTTTGCTTATAAGAATTTTTTATTCTCCAGGGTTGCGAGGTTCTTTAACCCGCAATAAAAAGATGATTCCCAGGGTGAAAAATACGGCAGAGGCTATAAATAAGGCACTATAACCAACATTTTTCGTATTCAGGAAGGTCTCACCCAGGGCATTAAAGCCATCCCGGAGCGAACCGCCTATCAGGGCCGCCAGGGCTTGCGACCCGGCCCCGGCCAGGTTCGAAATGCCCATAAACCGCCCGGCAGCCCCTTTGGGAATCAGGTCGGTCGCCAGGGCCCAGTCAATACTGTTAAAGGAGCCGGTCGCTATTCCCAAAAGCGAGGCGTAAATCATGACCTGGGTCATGTCGTGGGCAGTACTCATCAGGAGGGTGCCGACCGTACCGAGGACACAGGCCACGATTACCAGTTTCTTGCGACCAATCTTGTCGCTGAGCCAGGCGGCAGGAAAGATTGAGAGCAGGCTGAACCCGACCACGACCAGCAACAACAGGGTATAAGAACTGGTTAAAGTCCCTTCTTTGGCCCCGATTACATCCTGCAAAAAGTATAACGCAAAAAGCGAAATGATGGCAATGGCTGTCAGCACGAACAGCCGCGAGATGATAAACCGTACAAAATCGCGGTGGTGGACGAATTCTCCGATAGTGCCGAGGACAACATGCCAGCGATGGGGCTCCGTAGGCGCTTCTAGCTGTTTTTCCTTGACCATAAAAAGGGTCGGCAGCAGGGTCAGGGTGAAGACCGCGACAATAATCAGGATGGCAAAGGCCGGTTCGTTCTTGTCAATAAAGGTGGTCGCCACCGCGACACCCCCGACATTACCGAGCAATTGAGCTATACCCATTGCACCGCTGGCCCGGCCCCGGCGGGTTTTTGGCACCGAGTCCGGGATAAACCCCTGGTATGCCCCCTGGGCGATGTTGTCGGCCAGTTGCAAAAAGAGATAACAGACCAGGAGCAGCCACCACTCTCGGGCGAAAATCGACATCAGCGCCATAGCAAGCAGCCCGATAACAACCAGGACACCGCCTCCCAGGATAAAAGGCCGCCTGCGCCCCCAGGGATGGCGCGAAATGTCGCTGAGCGCGCCAACCGCCGGTTGGACCACTATCGCCACGACCATGCCAAGGGCGGTAATGACGCCAAGCAAACTGCCCTTATAGTTCTCCGGGACCATCTGCTCGTTGAGTTTGGGCAGGATGACGCCGTTGACGCCGCCCCACATATAGGTGATACCAAGCCAGAAGACGCTTATCCAGACATAGTTAAAAAAACCGAATTTCCGGTGGTCATCGTTCGAGTCGCCCGGTTCGCCGGAACTGGCGGCAGGTTCACCGGAGTCGGCGGCAGGTTCCCCGTTCTTTTGATCGTGGTGAGGGTGGATGAGGTCGAATTCTTCCAGCCAATCGCTAATTGAAGCTTCGGGTGAGGTAGGGGTTAAATCATCCCCTTCAGCTTCGGATTGCGCGCCAAGCCTGGTATTGCTATCGGTGTGCTCGGCCATTAAATCTTTCCCGGCTGGACCGGCTCCAGGGAAACCCGGCCACAAGTAAGTAGGACACCCAAATAAAATTTAGACAGAATAAAGCTCCAAATCTTTTCCGGTCTTTGCCGGAAGCCCCCGCATTATACTCGCAATACAAACCTTCGTAAAGATAGGGACAATCTGGCAAAACCAAAAAAGCCAGCCCCCTTTCGGTAGCTGGCTTTATTTTATACCCCGTCTTCAAGACAGGGCAATAGTACCCTTGTATTTCTACCTGGGTAAATCGGCAGGCAACACCGGGACCTGGTTTGTCGAGGCCATCTGCAAAGCCTTGGCGACGTTCAGGATACCGTAGCCGTAGTGGTCGTCGCGCTGGCCGACCTGTTTGCCGGGAGCCGGGCTGGCCGAGGCAATCAGGATAGCCTTGACCTGGTCGGCGGTCAGGTCGGAGTTGGCCGAGAGAATCATCGCGGCAGCCCCGGCCACAATCGGCGAACTGGCCGAAGTACCGTTAGCGCAGGCAAAGACCTGGGCCCGCCCGGTGTTGCAGATGTGCAAGCCGGGAGCCGAAAGGATAACGTTGCCGTTGAAGGTGCTGAAGTAGGTCGGCTGGTCATAATAACCGGTCGCGCCTACCGAAATCACCCCCGGATAGCTGGAAGGATATTCCTTCTCGTTATCGCCGCTGTTGCCGCTGGCCGCTACCACCACCACGTTATGGCTGAGGGCATAGTTAATCGCGTCAACTTCAGCCTGGCTGGACGAAGGACCGCCAAGGCTCATATTGATGACACGCGCTCCCTTATCTACCGCGAGGTGAATAGCCGCCACGATGCTGGACTTGGTAAACGCTCCCGGTTGGTCGTCGAGGTCGGCTTTGATATGGATAATCTTGGTATTCCAGGCCAACCCGGTGCCATAGACATTGTTATTGCCGATAGCGCCGATAATACCGGTAGTCCAGGAACCGTGCCCGGCATCGTCGGTGACATCGGTGCCGCCCTTGTTCGAGTTGTAAGTCTCGGCAATCTGACCTTGCAGGTCAGGGTTTTTCAGGTCCACACCGCTATCAATTACCGCGACCGTGACGCCTTTCTGGCCGTGGGTGAAATCCCAGGCGCGAGGCGCTTTGATAGTATTGAGATAATACTGGTCGCCAAACTGCGGGTCGCTAAAGGTCGTGATAGACGAGTAGACGATACTATTCGGCTCGGCGTATTCCACGCGCGGGTCGGCTTTAAGCTGGGCCAGGGTCTGGTTGAGCGGCTGGCCGTTCAGTTTGAAGACAACCGGGGTAGTGCTCGACTGGAAGTTAAAGTTGCGGTCGAGCGAAAGCGCGCCGAGTTCACCGCCAAAGCCGAAGGATTGGGCCCCGACCGTATCTTTGAACTTGACAATTACACTGCTGATGCGGTTGTTAGCCACTGCCGCGCCCTGCCGTCCCAGCTTGGTCTGGATAGCGGCATCGGCTTTGGCGTTACCGGTCGAAGGCAGATCGAGATACAGGGCGTTCATATCAATCGAACTGCTGAGGGAAGCCGGGACCGCCCCCGCCGGGGGATTAAGCGAAATCGGCACGTTATAGTCGGCGTAGTCCGAGGACTGGGTCAGGGTCTGGCCGTTGTCGGGCAGGATGTCCTGCTCCGCCGAACTGATAACCACGCCGTTCTTTTCCGAAACCAACCGCGCCACGGTCACCTTGCTGCCGTCAAGGTCGGTCAGACCGGCGGTCAGGGTGCGCCGGACATCGGTACCGACCGCCTGTTGAGGGCCGGCCTGCCAGTCAATCGACCAGTCGTTCAGAGAGAAGACCGGGAAGACGCTGGGGAAGGTAATCGGCAGGGTGGTCGGGAAGCCGAGCGGCCAGATGTCAGGGATTTGGTTATCACCGTAAAGCCAATCGGAGGACTGGTTACCCTGGAGCAGGCGGATATACCAGCGCGTGCCGATTACGATAGTCTCGACCTGGGCCGGTTTGCCCTGGTAGGTGTAATTCTGGAGCGCCCTGGCCCGGTCGGGAGCCTGGAACTGCTGCTGCGAGTAAACTTTGCCGTTAATAGAGATATTGCGTTTAACAAAGTTCAGGCCGCGCATGTTGTTGTTGATACCGTTGTAGAGGTTAAACCCATCGGTAGCCTGCGGGCGGGCCGGGACCGGGTCGGTATTATTGAAGACTGTTGCGTCGGTATTGTAACGCCATTTGACGTAAGCCAGGCCCAGGTTGCCAAGCTCGACCTTGTAGGGGTCGGGGTTGGATGGGGTGTAAGTCAGCAAACGGCGCTCGAACGCCTGGACCAGCACATACTGCTCTTTACCGGCCACGGTCACGTGAGTCCAGTAAGGCTCGCTAATCGGGTAGCCAAAGACGTAGAGCGGGTCAAAGACCTGGACATTGTTCACGTACTTGCCGTTTTCATAGATGGTGCCGGTATGGTTCATAAAGTCAACAAACGGTTTGGCGACGTTGTGGCCGGTTTCCTTGTAATACTGGCCGTAGGTGACGCCCTGGACGAGGTCGGGACGGGTGCTGATAGCGCCACCCAGGCCGAGCAGTTTGTCGACCGGCTGGCCGGTGACATCGTCGCTGCGCCAGGAACCGTCAAAGCTGACCAGGTTGGTCAGGCTGGCGTAGGTCGGGCTATCCGGTACGCCGGGGGCAATATCGCCCGCCAGGGGCACATTGGCCGGGCCGTGGTCTACCACCTGGGAATCGCCCACCTGGAACTGGCCGGTAATCATTTCCCGGAGCAACAGGCCGGAGGTAACATAATATTTGTCGTTGGGGTCTTTGGCTGGGTTGTTGATTTCCAGGCGGCCTTTTTCAAAATAATAGACCTGGCGTTTGCCGCCGGGACTTTCCACGTAATCTTCAGTACTATCCTGCACGCGCGGTCCCCAGACCCAGCTTGCACCGGGCTTTCCTTCCAGGACCGCTTTATCGCTCCGGTCGTAAACTTTCTGGACGGGAGCCGGTAGAGGGGCCAGTGGGTCCGCCGCCAGGGAAAGGCCGCCAGGCGCCAACGCCAACACCATCAGCAGGGTTAGCACCAGGGCTACCGTTAATTGGGTTTTCTTCATAAAATAGTTGACTCCATTTAGGGATAGGGAAAGGTTTTCATCTTACGATTCCGGGGCCCCGGCAAAGCGGTAACCTTTGCTGCGCTCCGTAAAAATAAAACGTGGATTTTGAGCGTCGTCGTTCAGTTTCTCGCGCAAATGGCGGACATGGACTTTTAGATAATCAAAATCATTGCGATATTCTGGACCCCACACTTTGGTCAGTAGGAAACTGTGAGGTAAAACTTGGCCGGCGTTACTTGCCAGTAAATAAAGAAGATTGTATTCAATCGCGGTCAGCCGGATATTTTCCCTGTTAAGGGTAACACTTCTTGAGTTATAGTCAATAGCCAAATCCTGGTAAGCAAAGCCCAGGGGCCGGGTCGATATTTTGCCGCGCTGGGTCCGGCGCAGCAGGGCCCGAATCCGAGCGGTCAATTCCAGGGGGCTGAACGGTTTGGTGATATAGTCATCGGCCCCGGCTTCCAGGCCGCGCACTTTCTCGATTTCCTCGTCGCGGACGGTCAGGAAGATAATCGGGATTTCGGCGGATTCGGAGCGCACCAATTTGCAGACATCCAGGCCGGTCATACCGGGCATGTGCATATCCAGGATTAATAAATCAGGATTATACCGGTGGAAAGAATCCAGGGCAGTCGGGCCATCTTCGGCGCTCAAAACCTCCCAGTCGGGGGAGTTTAAATTCAGGCCCAAGCCGATAACTTCGACGACATCCGGTTCGTCGTCTGCGACCAATATTCTAATCATCCATTGTGACCCTGCCGCCACAACGCGACAGTCCCTTTTAGCTGACTTTTAGACTTTTACTGGTTTTTAATGTAAGGTGAAATGATTATACACTAGAAACAAGTTCTTATAAAGAGGGTGGAACTTGTTTTTCAAGTTAAATGCATAATCATTTAACGTTGAACGAAACAACGTTCACCCTAAAGGGTGTGTGGGAAGTAGTCAGTGTTTAGTAGCAAGTTTTTGTCATTCCGCGTCGCACGGTGCGCAGTCGAGAAATCTCCGGTCTACTGGATCATATCACAGTCGAATGAGCCTGGAAACGAATTCACTCGACGGCCACAAATTACAAGTTTTCAGCCTAACTAGTAGTATAACTCCACTGGTTGGGTTCTACCGGCCAGCCCATGCCAGCAAGCAAAGCCTCCCAGCGGTCCGGCATCTCCGGGCTATAGATAAAAGGTTGGAACCCTACCCCAAGATACAACCGGATAGCCCCGGCGTTATCCGGGCGGACCCCCAACCGAATGCTGGTATAACCTTCCTCGATAAAACAATTAATGGCGGCCTTGCAAACCAATTTGCCCAACCCCTGACGGCGATAACCCGGTTTTACCAGGACCAGGGCAAGCTCACCGCCGCCGGGAAAATGATAACTACCGCCCTGCGGGTTATGAATCGCGCCCGCTGTTGCCACAATTTCGCCCTTGGCTACTTCTTCAACGAGGAATAGACCGTCCGGTAGCACCAGTTTGAGAAAATTGTTAAGCTCATCGGGGGATTTTAGCCAGTCTTCTTCCTGGGATACCAGCCGGAAATACCCGGCGCGGTCGCTATCCCGAAAAACCCGCAGCCTGTAGCCGTCAGGCACATCTAAAGAAAGTGGAGCGTCCAGGAGGGCCTGGGGCCAGACCATATAGAGAGTTTTCAGGCGAGGTTCGTTTGAATTGCTCAATTTTTTGACAGGGGTTGGTTTAACTTGGGGTGGGCAACCACCGAACTTGCCAGGGGCAGGCTGAACCGGAAAGTACTACCTTCGCCGGGCTGGCTCTCCACCCAGAGCAAGCCGTTATGCAGTTCGACCAGCGACCGGGCAATCGCCAGTCCGAGACCGGTTCCACCTTTGCCGGTGTGCCCGCTGTAAAAACGCTCGAAGATAAGCTCCTGCTCGGCGGCAGGGATGCCCGGCCCGTTGTCGCAAATAGATGCTACCACCTGGCTGCCGCTTCGGGCGATGCTGAGCCGGATTACACCACTCTTGGGGGTATATCGGTACGCGTTGGATAACAAATTGTTCAGGACCTGCTCAACCCGGCGGCGGTCGGCAAAAACGGCGGGCAAATTCGGCTCGACCTGCAATTCGAGGATTTGATGTTTGCTATCGGTCAGGGGACGCATAGTCGCGATAACATCGGCGGCAATATCGGCCAGTTGGACCGGCTGCAAGGCCAGTTTCAGGCGACCGTTTTGCAGCTTGGTCATATCTAGCAGGTCGTTAACTAAAGAAGAAAGCCGTTCGGTGTTGCGGTCCATGTTCCGGAGGAGACGCTGGGCCGTGCTGGGCGGCGTGTCCGGCTGGGTCTGCATCAGGATAATCGAGGCTTTTATCGAGGTCAGGGGTGTCCGCAATTCGTGAGATACTGTCGAAAGAAAATCGCTTTTCATTTCTTCCAGTTCCTGCAACCGGGCCACGTTACGCCGTTCTTGTTCGTAGAGCCGGGCATTATTCGCCAGGAGGGACAACTGCCGGGCCAGGGCCGCCAGGATTTCTTTATCGCTATCATTAAAGACCGGGCCGTCCTGCCGCAACACCGCCAGGGCCCCACCATGTCCATCCGAGAGGTTCAGGGGTACGAGTAGACCATAGGCCCCACCCGCTGCTCCGGCCTGACTACCGGGGGCAAACCTTAAAATAGCCCCCGCGTCGAGTAAGGTTTCCAGGTCGGCCCGGTCGAGGATTAACGGCCCGGCCCGCAGTTTACCGGGGGCCGGGGCTTCGGTGATGGTCTGGTCCGGCTCGAAATCCTCGTCAATCCCGCACCAGACCGGGCCGACCCGCCAGTCGTTCGACGCTTCCCGCGAGGCGAAAAAAGCTACACAGGCATCCACGGCCAGGGCTTCCGGCAGGGCTTTGACAGTACTCTGCATCAGTTCTTCGAGGTCGAGGGTCGCGGTCAGCCGTTCGGAAAGGCGGTTCAGGGCCGATAAAGCCACTACCTGCCGGTTGAGTTCGGCGGCAAGGTCTTTCTCGCGCCGGACCAGGGTCCGTTCCTGCTCGAAAGCCCGGTTTATGGCTCCGCAGATACTCGCCCAGATAAACATGCCGAGGACCACGCTCAAAACAATCGTGATATTTAGCTCATTCCACTGCTGCCCCGGTAAAACCAGGCTGAGTGTCGCGTAGAACATGGCGACGACGGCGGTATAGGTCAGGACCCCGCCAGGGCTGAACAGGAGGGATGCTTCTACAATAATAAGGTAGAGCAGGAAAATATAGGGGCTGTAGATACCTCCACCCAGGCCAATCAGGACCGTTATGGCGGCGGCATCGGCCACGGCCAGCCAGATGCGGGCCTGGCGGCGGGTGAAGTTATAGCGGAAGCTGAAAAAGAGGCCGTTATAGGTGGCGGCCAGGGCCGTAAACTGCAAAGCCCTGGAAATATAATTGAAGTCGCCGGAACCGCTGGCGGCGTAAAGCTGAATCACCAGGGCTATCCCGGTCACCAGCCAGCGCAACAAAAAGAGGACGCGTTCGAGCGAAACGGAGATTACCGGGCCAGCATCTTCGGGCACACTGGCGGCAGAATTCGCGGGCAGGACACGGCTGCGCCAACCCGAAGGCTGGAGCCGCCGGGCCGGACGAAGACCGACCAATATTTTGTTGCCGGAAGTAAAAGAAGCCAACCCTTACTCCTATGTGTCCTTCTTTTCTTCGTCGCCCCAACGGAACCAACTGCGCTACCAACGGACCTGTTATATTTGCGAGACTTTGACTTTAACTTATGGGTCTATTCGTCCTTCTTTTCTTCGTCGTCCCAACCCCGGTCATCCCAGACCGAGCCATAACAGGCCCGACTTGCCCCGGCGGCCAGTTCCCATTCGCCTTCGGCTGGTTCCGGTTCCGCCAACACCTGGGGAGGTTCGGATTGCTGCTTGAGGCGGGCGGCCTGGAGTTTGCGCTGGCGCTCCGGGTAGGTCAAAAAGTGATAAAGCCGGTTCCCGGCCACGAAACCGAGCAGCAAAGGAAAGAGAAAAATCGCCATATCGAAGGCGCTGCCGATACCAGGCACTTCGTTGGTCCCAAACATCTGGTAGCGCAACTGGGCCAGGCCAAAGAAACCCAGGGCAAAAAGATCAATCCCTACAAAAATCGAAACGGCCAGTTTTAGAATTTTTGGCATTATTAGGTCATTAAACCCGGTAAACAAAGGGGAAACCGCAGCCCCTGCCCTGGCTTCCCCCTGCTTTTACCTTGCTAATTATTGTTAAAGCGAGTGGCCCGGGTCTATTCGCGGCGAGGCCTTCCCGGATTGGGCAGGAACCGCCAGGCCAGGGCAATCGCTACAATCATCGCCACGCCCAGGCCACCGACCGCCGCGAAATTCACGATGTTCTGCGGTGTGGGGTCGCCCGGCTGGAACAGGAAGTCTACCCAGGTCGAAACGGCTTTCTTGCTGAGCCGTTCACCCGCCCCACCATCCCAGACCGCGAAAGCAATCGTGGTCGCGGTGCCGCCTGTGAAGTTAAGCGAAGCCTTCTGGCCCGGTGAGCCAGTATAACCTGGTTCGTCGTTCGCGGTCAGGGGTCGCCGGAAGATTACGGACCAGGTATGCGTATTCGCGTCGTAAGAGGCGTTGCTATCCGGGTTATAGGCGTTGGTATCCTTTAGGAGGCCGATACCCGGACCTATATAAGGTTTGACGGCGCTACCGTTCGTCATCAGGGTGGAGTTCCCGGCAATAGATTTCTCGCGCTCGGCCTTCCACTGCCAGATAGCCACGTTGGCATCCGATTGTCCCATACACCGGAACGGGGTGTGCCCAACGACGAGTTGAACCGGGAATTCGATAGCAACCGCGTCGCTGTAGGTGCCCTTGGCAACGTCACTGGTGAAATTCTCGGTGTTATCCTGCCACTGGACCAAAACGGCCATCGTATTATTATTATAAACCGCCCTGGTCCGCAACTGGAGGACACTACCGCCCTGGGGAGCGGCGATATACTGCGCGCTCAGAGGTACGATGGTGGTGGTAACTTTTTTGGTGGGCTGGCCGCTGGCATCCAGTTCGGTGCTCTCGGTATTTACGGTGTTTTCCGACCAGACCTGCGATTGAAAGTTGAGCAAATCGGCGTCACTGGCATTCGGGAAATACGAAACGGTCAGTTTGTTAGTATCGCTGCTGACCGGCTGAAAATCAACCGCCCACATTGCCGCCGAAATGACCAGGGCCACCGCCAGGACTACAAAGGGAGAACCGCGATACCAGAACCGGGGCCGGGCCGGGGCGACCGCGGTCGAGGTTTGGTCGACCGCCGCTTCACCGACTTGCCCGGTAGTTTCGGTTGGGGGTGCAACTGCTTGCTGCTCCATTGCTTGTACTCAGCCTCCCTCTACTTGCTTTGCGTCGGCAGAACCACTACTGCCGTCTTCAAATTTGACAGGTAATCGACAATCTTGGCCCGTTCCTCGTCGGTCATCGGGATAGTCGGCATGAAAGTCGGCTGCATCGGCCAGAAATCGGTCCGGTTATCGCCTTTGAACCAGGGCATTACGTTCGGGCCCCGGTTATCACCCTTGACCAGCGAAGGATTCTTAATCCAAGTGGTCAGCCAATCGGCGTCGCGGCGGCTACCGACTTCGGTCAGGGCCGGTCCAAGGGTGGTCCCGGCGCTGCCGAGGGCGTGGCAGTTGAGACAGCCTTTGCCCTGTATCAACTGTTTAAGCCCGTTAAGCTGTTCGGTGGGCTTGTTGGGGTCAGGGTTGCCCAGCAGGAGACGCAATTTCTCGGCGTTGGCTTGGGCTTCCTGGTAGGCGGGGCCTTTAGCTGCTTCGTCGGCTTTGGAGTCTGCCGCCAGGGCCGCTTTCTGGTCGGCGGTCGGGGTTGTCCCACCGTATTTATCCGGGTACTTGGTTGCCAGCACATCCTGGGTCGTCGAAGGGTACATCTTTTTCTGGACCGTATTGGCCGGGATAGCTGCGACATAATTGGGCGAGGCGGTATATTCCAACGGCACCGTCCACTGGTTCTGGGTTATAAAGGTAATGATTTTTTCAATTTCTTCGTCGTTGAGCGGCCCGCCGTAATCCTTGGACCAGGCTGGCATCTGGATACCGGGCTGGGGGCTGTACTGGCCCCGGTGGACCACGTTTCGAATAAAGGTGGTCACAGTGTTTTCGTCGTAGTTTTTATCACCGACATGCCATTCGGGCCGGTTGAGGGCCGGGCCTATCGCGCCTTCGCCCTGCGGACCGTGACACTGTGAGCAGTTGGCGGCATAGAGTTCCGCCCCCAGGTGGGCGTAATCTTCGGTGCTGGTCAGGATGTTATAGTCGGCCCGGCGTCCTTCATTTAGAACGTACACCACCATACCCAGCACAACAAAAGCTACAAATGCGACGCTCAGAACCATTCGGGTAGACATTAGTTTTCCTTCTGTTCAAGTGGTTTACACAGAGGGACGCCCGGACCCTTCCGGCAAAACGACCCTAAACCAATCGCCCGGTCGCTAACTTACAATCACCTGGTCAGTTACTTTGGCTTCATCACGTTTGGTTATCTTACCGGTATTGACCGAAATGGTTGACCCCGAAACGACTACCTGCATAATATCGAGCGGGCGCGGGGCCGGCCCGGCAAAGTTCTGGCCCGTGATAATGTATTCGGAGCCGTGGCAGGGACAGTGGAAAATCCCGCTATAGGTCTTGCCGTTATAGGTGCCGTCCTCGGTATCGCGCCAGGGGACGGTACAGCCCAGGTGGACGCATTTCCAGTAGAGCGCCAGGAAACCGCCGCCCTGTTCGGGCAGGGTATGGACCAAATAGAAGCGGCCATCCGGGATACGGGTCACGCTGCCGGGTGGAAATTCTGAAATGTCACCGACCTTGATGGTCGAGCCAAAGGTACCGACCTTTTTCGGCCAGAACATCACCACAAAGCTGCCGACCGCGCCCACCGTAAAGAGGCCCATGGTGCTTAAGAAAACGTTACGCATGAACTTGCGGCGGGTAATCCTGGTATCCTCTAAAGGGATTTCTTCTTCAGGTTGGGGTGTAGGGGCCTGGCCCGGTTCGCCGCCGGGAACTACTACGGGCTTACCATCTTTGTAAATAATCGCCATTGTATTTGCTCCTGAGCAGCCGGACCTCCTTGCCCGGCTGGAATGCTAACTTTTCAAGGCTGGTAATTTAGAACCAAGCAACCTGGGCCTGGCGGATAGCTTTATTTCAAACTCAAACCAACTCTTTTTGAAATCCTAAAATCCTACAAAGGCCGTTTGAAAGCCCACCATAGCCAGTCGAAGTTCTGGCCGTAACCCCGGAAAGCTGTCCCGACCACGGTTGTAATCGCGAAGGCGACGACGAAACCGGTAAAGAGGGCCTGGAAAATATCGCGCCGGTCGGCGTTGAAGCGTTTTCTAACGAGGAAAACCAGCAAGCCGGATAGGATGAAAATTACACTGATCGGAATAACCCAGTTGGACATGATGATGTCGGCGGGGGTCAGAGAAACATTGAACATACCTGCCGGAGTCGGCTCGTAGGTCGGGTCGCCACCGGGAATGGGGATTTTAATGGTGGTGAGTAGGCCCTTGCCGCTGGCGTCGGGTAAAATGTTCTTCATCAGGGTCTTGACCGGGAAGAAGATGTCAAAGGCAATCAGGAAGAACAACCAGAAGGCGGTATAAATGGCGCTGAACTGGACGACCGCTTTACCCCGTTCACTGGTAAACCAGCGGCCCATCTGGCCCGGTCCGAGGTCGAAGTAAGGTACGAGGGCTATTAAGAGCAGAACCACCGTCGGCACGATAACCCCGGCCAGACCACCGTCCATGTGCAGGAGGAGTTCTTGCAGGTTCAAAAAGTACCAGGGCGCTTTGGACGGGTTGGGAGTGCGTTCGGGGTTTGCCAGGTCTTCCAGGGGCGCGTTGATAAAAGCCGAAGTGATGAAAAGGGTTACCGTAAAGACGATAGCGCACAAAAATTCAAGGATAAGCAGGTGCGGCCAGACATGAACGATGGTCGAAGGTTCTTTGGTGGGGATAAACCCGGCTTCCTTTTTAACCACGGCCAGCAAGCGGTGCGGACGAGCTTTGTCAAGCGGGTTGGAGGCGTCGTGGCGGCGACGAGCCTCGACCCGGCGGTTTGCTTCCGCCGTCGCTTGAGCTTGCTCCTGGGTAGCCTGGCGTTCCTGGCTGGTATCGGCCATAACGGTTCTCCTTTTAAATCAACGGTGATGTTAATAAGGGACAGGTCTTAAAGGCGCTCCGCACCTTTGCTATTCTACTTTTATAACCGGGTATGTAAGACTTAAGCCAGGTGGCCTTTCATTTGGTAAACCGAATTACAATCTTTTCCCCATACCGGTTGCAATTAACCAGCCTATTCAAGAGCGAAAATTCGCTCTTTATGTTAGTAATAAATTTTCTCTTTGAGAAAATTTATTACTAACATTTCTTCTCCCTTCCCCTTAAAAGGGGAAGGGTTGGGGATGGGGTTTAAAACTTCCTTTTAACTTTGATAAATTAAATCTACAAACCGCCACTGAAGCCGTCTTTGCGCACGCGCCAGAAATGGACCGCGATTAGCACAGCCGCCGCCAGTGGCAAGGCTATCACGTGCAGGGTATAGAAGCGTATCAGGGCGTTCTGGCCGATTTCGTAGCCGCCAATGAGCAAGAACTGGGCTTCCGGCCCCACAAACGGGGTGGCCTTTGCGATGTTGGTCCCTACGGTCACCGCCCAGAACGATAACTGGTCCCAGGGCAACAGGTAGCCGCTAAAACTCAAGAGGAAGGTCAGGACCAGCAGCAACACGCCGACGACCCAGTTAAACTCGCGGGGTGGGCGGTAGGCCCTGGTGTAAAAGACCCGGCACATGTGGAGAAAGACGACAATCACCATCGCGTGAGCGCCCCAGCGGTGCATATTCCTCAAAAATTGCCCCGCGAAGACGACCGTCTGCAAATCCTTGATGTCCTGGTAAGCCTGGGTCACGGAAGGGACGTAGTAGAACATCAGGAGGACACCCGATACCGTCAGGACCAGGAAGAAAAAGAACGACAACCCACCCAGGCAGAAAGTGTAGGTCACTTTGAGGGAGGCGCGCCGGATGGTCGTCGGGTGAAGATGCAAAAAGACGTTACTCATGGTCGCCAGGGACCGGGTCCGAGCGCTATCCGGCCAGCTATGCCGGAAGACGCTTTTATACACCCGGAAACCGAAAGCCGCGCTGGCCTGCATTAGCTGGTCCATGGGGTTGCGCCGGGGAGATGTTTTCTTAGTCGCCATTGGTCAGATCGCTCCTCTTATCTTTTCAAACGGTACGGTCCCGGTCTACTTCGGAATGGGGGCGCTCAAGCCCGGTTCGCTGACATACCAGTGCGCTTTCGGGTCGCTGTACTGGAAGCGCGCCATCTTGATAGCCTGGGTAGGACATCTTACCACGCACAAACCACAACGGATACATTCGTTTTCGTCCAGAAGCAAGGTCTGGGCTTCGGCCATGGCCGGGTCGGTCTGGTACTGGTCCGCGCCCGCCACGCCACCGAGTTCTTTAAGCGGCACCAACCGGATAATCTTCTCCGGGCACACATCCACGCAGGCTGCGCAAAGGATACACAGGTCGCTATCAATCAAAATGTTATAGGCGCATTGGAGACAGCGGGTCGCTTCTTTCATCGCCATCTCGCGGGTAAAGCCAATTTCGGCCTCCCGGCTCAGCGCGGTCGAAATATCATCGGGGAAACGTTTATCAAGTTCGAGGAAACGCATCTCCTGGCGCTCGATTTTTTCGTAATCGAGACTGCGCCGCCAGACTTCCATGATTTCGTGGCTGCTGCGGCGGCGGGGCGGTTTCTGCCCGGTCAGGAATTCGTGTACCCCGTTGGCAACCTTATGGCCGTCGGCGATGGCCGCAATCAGGTTGCGGGAACCCTCGGTGTAATCGCCACCCGCGAACAACCCCTTGACATTGGTCATCCAGGTATCGGGGTCGCGTTTGACGTTACCGTTGCGCTGGAGTTCAACCTTGAGGTCAGGGTCAATCCAACTGGTGTCGTTCCACTGGCCGGTGGCCGGTATAACGACGTCGCAGGGTATGATAAACTCGCTGCCTTCAATCGGCACCGGGGAACGGCGGCCCGATTTATCCGGCGCGCCCAGTTTGTTACGGATAAACTTGATACCGCTAACCTTGCCTTCGTCGTCGCCGATGACTTCGAGCGGGGCGGCCAGGTAAATAAACCGGATGCCTTCCAGTTCGCATTCTTCGATTTCGTATTCTTCGACCGGGGCTTCAAGCTGGGTCCGGCGGTAGACCACCGTGACTTCTTCCGCGCCCATCCGGCGAGCGCTCCGGCAGCAGTCCATGGCCGTAAAGCCCATACCGAGGACCACCACCCGGTTGCCAAAAGCGGCGTCTTCGGGGTGGCGGAAGTTCAGCTTTTCAAGCCAGGGTAAGCCGTACTCATATCCTTGAAAGTTTTCGCCGGGGATACCGATTTCGGCGGGGATAGCCGAGCCGGGCGCCATAATCACGGCGTCATAACGGCGCAGCAGTTCGCTGACCGAGATGTCGTCTTTGTAACCGATTTTGGTATTGAGGCGGATTTCAACCCCTAACGCGCCAAAATATTGGTCAACCTCGTTCTGGACCACGTCCCGTGGCAAACGCCAGATGGGGATACCCCCGACCATCATACCGCCGGGTTCCGGGAACATTTCGTAGACTACTACCTTGTAGCCCATAATTGCCAGGTCGCGGGCCGCCGAAAGACCCGCACTCCCGGCACCGATAATAGCGACCTTTTGTTTGCGGGTAACGGGGGCTTTCTTGGGCAGAAATTTATCGCTGCGGTAATCGCTGGCCGAGCGTTTGAGCCAGCAGATGCGGATGGTCTTATCAATCAGGCCCCGGCGGCAGGTGCTTTCGCAGGGCCGGGCGCAAACCCGCCCCAGGACACCGGGAAAGACATTGTCCCGCCGGTTGAGGATATAGGCTTCATCGAAGCGGCCCTGGGCAACCAGGCCAATATAATTGGAAACATCCGTGTGGGCCGGGCAGGTATACTGGCAGGGGACATTAGTCCGAAACCATTCGGTATCGGGTAGTTCGGTAGGATAGGTCTGGTCTTCAGACTCGGCATACCGTATATCGGCATTTTTCTGGAGTTTGTCGTTAATCATTCTTCGTCGTTATCAACGCCTCCCGTCGCTTTCTGCATCAGGATGACGATAATAATAGAAATGATTACCATCGCAAAGACTATAAAAAGTTCAATAGTTTCGCCGACTACCATATCAGATTCCTCCAGGCAACCACAGGGTTAAGGGTCAAAACAACTAATACCCAGTTCAGCATTCAACCTTGAAGCCAGAACTCCAGTCAGGACTGATCCAGAAATATTTAACTTGTCTAATGCAACGTGCTTATTTGGTTTTGGGTTTTGTGATAGAGAATTTATATGACGGAACTTACCTCTCGCTTTTTAGTATAGCATCGGGTCAAATGAACGTCAATGAGTTGGTAAATTTATTCACTTTAGTTAACCTTGTTACACACAAACGAGAGGTTTTCCCACCAAAAAGGGCTGAATCACGGGCTTGAGCGGCATTTTATTACAAATCTGCCCGTAATCCTAACCTGATTCTAACCATTAATAAGCCTCGTGGGTGCGACCCCTGGGTACGACCCTGGTATACCGCTGTGATGAATTTAATAGTTTTGCCCGCTAAGAATATGTAACAATCATCTTTTGCAAACACTTTACAATTTAGAGACTGGTATTATAAGAAGGACACTCGCAACAGGCCGGTCGTCTCTCAGACCGTTTTCTGGGCAGATAGGATGATGGTCAAGGATGAGAGAAGACTGCTGGCGAATTAAGAAGTTAAACCAAATCAGAATTCAGGAGAAAAGATAAATATGCATCTGGTAATCGGGAGTACCGGGTTTATCGGGCGACATCTGGTCAAGGCCCTGGCGGCTCAACATCCGGGGCAGGTCCGGGCTTTGGTCCGACCTGGCAAACAGACCGTCCTGGCTGGAATTAAGGGGGTCGAACTGGTCGAGGGGGATGTTACAGACCGGGCCTCGCTGGATAAAGCCATGACCGGGGTAACTACCCTCTTTCATTTTGCCGCAATTACGGGTAATATTAAAAACACCAATAATATTTACTGGAAAGTAAACGTTGAAGGGACTCGCAATAGCGTCGCCGCCGCCGAAAAGGCCGGGGTACGCCGGATAATCCTGGGTGGCGGCCTGGGCACCGTCGAGGGTAAAGAAGGCAGTTACATGCGGACCCGCTGGCTGATGGAAGAAGCGGTCCGGCAGAGCAAGCTCGAATATACCATTTTGCAGCCCAGTATCCTTTTCGGGGAAGGCTCGGAATTTTTCGAGGCCCAGGCCCGGATTATGAAGTTACTTCCGGTAGCAGCCCTGATTGGCGGGGGCAAAACCCGCTTCCAGCCGATTTTCGTTGATGATGTGGTGAAAGCCGTTATCCTTACGGCGGAGCAGGACGATAAAATCGGCAAGACTATCGAACTGGGCGGGCCGGAGTATTATACTTATACTGAACTGGTGAATTTAATCCTGCGGACTATCCACAAAAAGCGGTTAAAGCTGCCGTTACCGCTGTGGGCTATGAGTATCAACGCGGCACTTTTTAGCGTCTTGCCAAAGCCTCCGTTCACGCCCGCAATGGTCGAGCTTTTTTCCTTTGATAATGTTACACCGGACCCGCAGATAATCGAGCACGAATTTGGCTTTAAACCGATAGGCTTAAAACCTTACCTGGCCGAACACGGTATCAAAGCCTGATTCCGGTTAAAAATAAGTAACAGGTTTCCTTAAACTTACAGGACATGCGGTTGGCAGATTTGGGCTGCCTTGACAAGGAGTAGAACATGCTAGAGTCCAAAAAGCATATTATCCTTCAGCAGGAACATACCCCGGTGAAAGAAATAAAGTTTAGCGGTCGGGCTAAACTAATAACCGTGGCAGTCCTGGTGGGGTTGGTGGTCATCTATCTCCTGCACGTCTGGGAAGCCCTGCCGCCGTTTATCTGGGCCGCCGTGACCGCTTTCATCTTTAACGGCCCGCTGAAAAAATTAGGGACCCGCTTCGGGGGACCGCGCTGGGCCTGGGCCGCCGGTATCTACCTGCTTTTCCTGGCGGTCCTGGCCCTGGCCCTCGTCCTGATTATCCCGGCCATTTCAAAGGAAGCCAAAACGCTGGCGACCGACAGCCCGAATATTCGTGCCACTGTGGATAAATATCTCACCGAAAACCCGACTGTCAATGTAGTTGGAATAGAGATTCAGTCCGACACCCTTCGCAGCGCCCTGAATAACGTGCTGGACCGTCTGCCGACCATCGCGCAAGACCTGGGTCCGGGCCTGGTCTCCAAGACCTTCCGTTTCGTCGTCGATTTGCTGCTGTATCTTATCGCTACCTTCTATCTGATGCTAATCGGCGGGCGAGCTATCTGGCAATTTATCGGCACCCTGCCCTTAAACCTGCGCACGGAAATGCGCGGGCTGGTCACTCGGTCAGACACGGTTTTGGGGGCCTATATCAAAGGACAATTCTTGCTGGTCCTGATTATGAGCGTGGCCTCGTTCATTTTCCTCTCGATTATGGGTATCCGCTACGCCCTGCTGCTGGGGATAATGACCGGCATCCTGGAACTTATACCGTTTGTAGGGCCGTACCTGGCAATTACGGTCTGCTGCCTGGTAGCCTTTTTCCAGCCGCACGGGCCGGGCCTCTCCTATGGACTGGACGGCGTGATGCTGGTTATTATAGTAGTTATCGGGCTTTTCATCCTGCGCCAGTTGGAAGACCTGGTCGTCATTCCCAACATCATCGGGCGGATTGTCGAGCTGCCGCCACTCCTGGTTATTTTTACCACGATTACGGCGGCGGCCCTGCTCGGTCCCATGGGGTTACTGCTGGGGGTGCCGATTGTGGCCGTTATAAAAATTGTTGTGGGTTACCTCTATTATAAGCTGGTTGACGCCGACCGTCAGAAGCTTTTCCTGACCGAAGAAGCTACTGCAGAAGAATTTCTGGCGACGTTGAAATCGCTTGAAGCGGGGTCGCGCTGGCTAATTGTGGTCCCAGCCGAAACCCCGGTCGCCGAGCTTTTCCGCGAAGAAGAAACCCTGGAACAGGTACAGGCCATCAGCCAGGAAAAACCGCTCGACCTGGCTTTTAACTTTGGGGAGGACGAAAAGAGTTCTCACGCCGTTAAACATGCCGGGTTCCCGGTTACTACGATGTCCCAGGAGCATTTTTTCGCCAATAATTTCCGGTAGTCAAAAAAAATCGTTAAATTTCCAATATTGAACGTTAAACGTAAATATGGTGTAAAATATTCATAGACACCTTAATTTACGGTTTGGAAATACCTGCCTTTCCAAATGCTTTAGCTTATAACGTTCTTTTTCTTTCGTGCCCTCTAAGGGCAAGCGAATCGCATGAACTTTAAGCCTTACAAAGCTCTCAAAGCCCGCCTACAGCGCAGCATTCAAACGAAGCTGGCGATTGTTTTGCTGCTGGTTGGATTTATCGCGCTTTCGGCCCTGGGAAGCGTGACGATTTTTCTGAGCCGCCAGGAGGTCCAGAACGAGGTAAGCAAACGCAACCTGGAAGTGGCCGGGTTGTTGGCCGGGCAATTCGAGAGCCAGATTAAGGGTATAGTATCGGACCTCAATATTGCGGCCCAGGCTTTTAACGAGGTAAACCCGGCCAACCAGCCCAGTTTGCTTTTGGCTTTCCGCCTTTTTATTAACGCCAACCCCGACATGTACCGGTCGTTGGCATGGGTTGACCGGGATGGCGTCCGCCGGGCCTATTTCAACGGCACCATCGAACAACTCGAAAGCCAGTCCGACCAATCCCCAATAAACGCCACTCCCCAGGACATGGCAACCGACCCGGCCTTCGTAAAGACCCGCAACCGAGAAAATTACTTTTCCAATATAATTTTTGATTCCAAAACCAAAGCGCCTTCCATGTTTATAGCGGTCCCTATCCTTGATGCCTCAAACAATTTCCAGGGCAGCCTGGTTGTTTCAACAAACATGGAATACGCCAACGAATTTGCCAAAAACGTCAATACGGATGGTTCGAGCAACGCGGCCATGCTGGATGAAACGGGCGCAATTTTCGCCAGTTCGGCCCCCAACCAGGTCAGCAAATCCATTGCGAATACCCCTTTAGCCCCGGTCTTAACGGGCAATAAGGGGGTGACCGAATATACCGGGGCCGACGGTGAGAACTACCTGGCCGGGTATAGCCCGGTGCCAAATCATCCAGGGTGGGGCGTGGTCGTTTCCCAGGCCGCCAGCGTGGCTTTTGCCGGGATTACCCGCCTGGCCCTGATAGCCCTGGCCGTGGTGGTGGTCGCAATTATCATAATCAGCGTTATCGCGGTCTGGCTATCCAAAAATATTACCAAACCCTTGCGCGAACTCGCCAGTGCCGCTAACCGTATCACCACCACCGGCAACCTGAACGAACAAATCCCGATAAAAAGCCAGGACGAGGTCGGGGAGTTGAGCGCCTCCTTCAATGGCATGATCCTGGCGCTGCGCAAGACCAGGCTGGCCCTTGAACACTGGAACCGCGAACTGGAACACAAGGTCGAGGTCCGCACCAAGCAATTGACCCGGAGCAACGAAAAGCTGGAAGAAACCAACGCCGAACTGGAACGGGTTAATTTGCACAAGTCGCAATTCCTGGCAAACATGAGCCACGAACTGCGTACTCCTCTGAACGCGATTATCGGCTTTAGCGAGATTTTGCAGGACCAGGTCTTTGGGGAACTCTCGGAAAGACAACAACGTTATGTCAACAATATCCTGCAAAGTGGCCGCCACCTGCTTGACCTGGTAAACGATGTCCTCGACCTCTCGAAGGTTGAAGCCGGGAAAATGGATTTGCACTGGGAGGATTTCTCGGCCCGGCAGACCGTCAGCGAGGTTATCGTGCAACTGGGAACATTGGCCGGGAAAAAAGAGCTAAGCGTGAGCGCGAGCTACGAGCCGGAACTCGATATTATTTCGGCGGACCGGGGCCGTTTCCGCCAGGTGCTTTACAACCTGGTTTCCAACGCTATCAAGTTCACACCGCCGGGTGGGAAGGTCCAGATCAGCGGGCGGATTGAGCCGGGCCTGGAAAAAGGGACCCAAATGGCCCTGCTTGAAGTAAAAGACAACGGTATAGGCATCAGCGCCGAGAACCTGGAAACAATTTTTGAGACTTTCCGGCAGGTCGACAATACTTACTCGCGCCAGTACCAGGGGACCGGCCTCGGTCTCGCCCTGACTCGTAAACTGGTCGAGATGCATGGCGGGAAAATCTGGGCGGCGAGTGTGCCGGAGAAGGGCAGCACTTTTAGCTTTACAGTCCCCCTGACCCACTTCAAACTGCCTTCACCCGATGGTAACGCCGAAGATGCGGGCGAGCTCAACCAGAGCCTTATCAAAACCGAAAACCTGAGCGGCAAAGCCAGGGTAAGCCGGTAATTTTCAACCCGGCAGCATTTTCCCGGCGCGTTTGAGATGATAAACATAGCGGCAGAACGGTTCGAAATAGCGGGCCGAAAACCTTAACATGTGCCGGTTCTCCAGTTCGACCGAAAAGCCAAAATTCGGTATTTCCTCTCGCAAGTCCCAATGGCGATAAATAACATTGCTGATGAGGCTTTGACCCAGGCTTATCCGGCTGAAACGCCGCAAATCTGGCCGGACAAAATAGCCTTCATAATATAGAAGCCGGTTTTCGGGTACCAGACGAGTAAAACACCACCCCACCACCACGCCTTCACAGCGCAACCCCAGGCTAGTCCGGGGTTCGAAATCCTCCTTGAGTGTGCCAACAAAAACACCACGGTAACGGGTATCTGTTGCCAGGCGTTCTTTAATTTCTGCCAGTTCCGGTTGAGAGAGGTCCGCCCAGGGGAAGATTTCGAACCCCTCCGGCGGTTCGAGCGCGCCAGGCATCCAGGGGTAGTCGGGCGGGTAAGGCACCTGTCCCCGGTAGACCCTCAAAAAAGACTGTGGTAACGACCAGCCGTTTTTCGCCAAAACCCGTTCGAGGGCTACGAGCGTAGGGGCGCGGTCGGGAAAAACCCCGTTAACCTCGACGATACCTCGCCCTGAGAGGGCTTTTTCGAGAGAAGCCAGCAGTTGGGAGGCAATGCCTTTTCCCCGGTAAGCCGGCAGGACCATGATTGAGAGAAGTTCGGACTGGGTTGGATGATTCAGGCGAGCTAAAACCAGGCCGACCGGCCAATTGTCAAGGGTCGCCCCCACCGCCACGAGGTCGCCAGCAGAATCGAATTTAAGCAGGGTCGGGCGCAGGTGCGGGAAAGCCAGGGGCGCAAAAAATGGGGCGCTAGCGGTATTCAACAGGGAAAGGATTAATGACAACCGGTATCTCCAGGGTGGTGCGCTTTTCGTGTTACAAAGCAATAGCACAAAAAGGCCCGACCCGGGTGTCTTAAACCAGGAAGGGGGAGTCGGGCCAGGTTATCTTTATTTAAGGCCAGCCATTTACCCCACGTTTGGGTAGGGCAAGGGTATAGGGTTAGCAATTGGACCGGGGCTTTTCGCCTTTGCTTTCTGGCCGGCAACGTTGGAGGCAAAGCCGCCCGCCACCAGGTCAAGTTCGGATTCGGCCAACTCCTGCTCGCCGGAATCCTGGGGGGTCATCAGTCTTTCAAAGGTGCTTTTGATTTCAGCCGGGGTAAAATCGTAACCGGATTGGGTAGCAAAAGTGGTAGCGGCAGAAAACTGGGTGTCAGAAATCTGGCCGGGAATAAAATCGCCGGAAATGCCGGTGACTTCGCGGAGTTTACCAAGTAAAGCCTTATCCTGGGAAGCATTAACGACAAAATGCATGGCGCTTTGAAGTGACATAGACTGCTCCTTACGGCTGGTTTTGACTATTTTTGCATGCCATATTGATTATATAACATGGTGTTATTATAACTTTACCCGGCACAAAATTTTCTTAAAATTTGATTATGGCTCCAGGCCGCCTATTTCAGGCGGAGGGAGGCGGTACGGTAAAAAACAGGGAAATTTGCCCAAAAACATTATTACAAGCTTGACATTTGGCCCAATTTAGTCTATACTTCACTCTCGCTTGAAGGATTTTTGAGGTAAACCGGCTGGCCTGGTGTAAAGACCGGGCAGGTCCAGAAAACACCAGTGTTTCCTGCCGACGTAACTCAGGGGTAGAGTAGCTGTTTTGTAAACAGCCTGTCGTGGGTTCGAATCCCTCCGTCGGCTCCATCCAAAACCCTGGGCCGGGTGCTTCAGGCAGGTTTAACAAGTTAGTTTCCATATCAGTTAATGGGTAGGTGGCCGAGTGGTTAATGGCAACGGTCTGTAAAACCGTCGAGCGGAAGCTCTACACAAGTTCGAATCTTGTCCTGCCCACCATTACTATACTGATAGGCCCATGTAGCTCAGTCGGTAGAGCACATTCTTGGTAAGAATGAGGTCAACAGTTCGATCCTGTTCATGGGCTCCATAATTTTCCTGGAACTAACCTATTAGACTGACCTTTAAGCCTGGAACATTAGAAGGCTGTTGTCAGCTCTGGATGAACGAAACACCACGAGTTTAAAATCTGGAGGGAATGCAGCCTGCATTCCTTTTTTGGTTGTACGGCCAGTTCCGGCTTTAATTTTAATTTCTTTACCTATTATAGGCGCTACAGCCAGTGGCGCTCTCAATTAAGGAGATGATTTAAGTGGCAAAGCAGAAGTTCGAGCGAACTAAACCGCACGTCAATATTGGCACTATCGGCCACGTTGACCACGGCAAGACCACCCTTACCGCCGCTATCACCAAAACGATGGCCCTGCGCGGCAAGGCCAAATTCCGCGCCTTCGACTCCATTGACAACGCGCCGGAAGAACGCGAACGCGGTATCACTATCGCTATCGCTCACGTCGAGTACGAGACCGACAAACGCCACTATGCCCACGTGGACTGCCCCGGTCACGCCGACTACATCAAGAACATGATCACCGGGGCCGCCCAGATGGACGGCGCTATCCTGGTCGTCTCCGCCCCCGATGGCCCGATGCCTCAGACCCGCGAGCACATCCTGTTGGCTCGCCAGGTCCAGGTCCCTTCCATCGTGGTCTTCTTGAACAAAGCCGACATCATGGACGATGAAGAACTCCTGGAGTTGGTCGAACTCGAAGTGCGCGAACTTCTTTCGAAGTACAACTTCCCTGGCGACGATGTGCCGGTCATCCGGGGTAGCGCTTTGCGGGCCCTGGAAAGCGCCAGCACCAACGTCAGCGACCCTGAATACAAGCCGATTATGGACCTGATGGATGCCGTCGACAGCTACGTGCCGACCCCGACCCGCGAAGTCGACAAACCGTTCTTGATGCCGATTGAAGACGTTTTCGCCATCAAGGGGCGCGGTACCGTGGTGACCGGTCGTATCGAGCGCGGTGCGGTCAAAGTGGGCGAAGAAGTTGAAATCGTGGGTATGGCCGATGCGAGCCGCAAGTCGGTGTGCACAGGCGTAGAAATGTTCCAGAAGACGCTGGACCGTGGCGAAGCGGGCGACAACGTGGGGGTGCTCTTGCGCGGTATTGAGCGGACCGACGTGCAGCGCGGGCAGGTATTGTCGAAGCCTGGGAGTATCAAGCCTCACACCAAGGTGAAGGCGGAAGTGTACGTACTCTCGAAGGAAGAGGGTGGTCGGCACACTCCGTTCTTCAACGGGTACCGGCCTCAGTTCTACATTCGGACGACCGACGTAACCGGGTCGATCAGCATTCCTGAAGGGATGGAGATGGTAATGCCTGGGGACAACGTGCAGATGGGTGTAGAGTTAATCACGCCTGTGGCTATCGAAGTCGGGTTGCGGTTTGCTATTCGGGAAGGTGGCCGCACGGTTGGTGCCGGTTCCGTTACCGAAATCATAGCCTAATCGCTAAAAAAAATATAAGTGGTTGAATTTCTTTTAGCCACTCGCTAAAAGTGCGCTGTGTCACGTTTAATAAGTGAGACAGCGCATTTTGGTTTTATAGGCCCGGCGATAAAATAAGAATGTAAGCGAAAGACATTAAAAAAAGAACAAAGACATTAAGCTTACAAAGTAATTTTTCTTAATTTTCTTCGTAACCTCCTCCTTATTCTTCTCTCAAACTCCTTCAAAAGAGCGCCGGTTGAGCAGCGGCGCTCTTTTCATTTTATACTTTATATCCGCCACCGGCGACTATATCAGTTGGTGGGAAAGGTCGAGATTACCGGACCATCATTCCATTCCGGGTCACTCTCCAGGCACTCGCGCATCCTGAGATACCACTGGTGCTGGACCGGGTCGTTGGCATTCCGGGTATAATTTTCTTTGCTGTCAAAAATCGTGACCCCCAGGTATTCCCCGTCCGTGGTAATACTTTTGACGATGCAAGTGGATACAAAACCCTTTACCCTGGGCGCTCGTTCGCGGTACCAGGCTTCATTGAGGGCCAGGGCATCACTTTCCCGGCCCGGTGTAACCTTTAATCTATAGACAGTCGCAAACATTTTAGTTACCTCCTGACAAAGCTTCTAAATTCTTGCTGATAACCTCCATGGTTTGACCATAGAGTTCCATATCGCTGAACTCGATAACTTCCGTTCCCGCCGTAAGGAAGGGAATGTGACCGGGTGCCATGTAGTAAGCGTCCCCGGCTTTGATGACTTCTTCCCGGTCGGCGTACCGGATGGTTATCTGGCCTTTGATGACAAACCCCCAGTGGGGACACTGGCAGCGGTCGTCCGGCAAGCCGAGCAGGAGCGGGGTCATATCAATATCGGTCTTGAAGGTCTCAAAACCGGCCTGTATAGTGCCCCATTCGGCGTACTGGCCCCGGACCTGTTCGAGGTCAATCGCTACCGGCATATCTCTGGTTGAACCGTGCATAATATCGCATATCCTTTCTTTGATGGTGGGAGGTTAAGGTTTCGCTAACACCTGGATAGTACCAAACCCAACCAGACAGGACATCGGAAGAAATTCCCGATATTTAGGGCGGTTTTTGAAAGGAAATTAGCAAAAGAAAATATAAAAAGGGAAAGAATTCCTAACAGGCTATCGTGCTATCCCGTGGCGGAGGGCAAAGGCGGTGGCGGCGGCCCGGTTGTCGCAACTGGTCTTGTTAAAAATGCCGGTCAGGTGGTTGGCTACGGTCTTTTCGCTCAGGGAAAGTTCCTGGGCAATCTGGCGGTTGCTCAGCCCGGCGGCGACCAACCGCAAAACATTGACCTCACGAGGACTCAGCCCGGCGGGGAAGGCTGTTTTAGCAGGGACATTTTCCTCTTTGGAGATGGTAAGGAGACTCCGGTAGAGGGCGGCCTCACCTTTGATGCCATTATCTTCAAACAGCTTAACGGCCTGGGTCAGATTTTGCCGGGCTTCCTCGCTATTACCCAGGCGCAGAAGCAGTTTATAACGCGCAACCTTGCTGAAGGCCGCCTCCATCATAATTCCCTGGATGACGGCCACGGTTTCGGCAGCTTCGAGATGACGAATAGCCGCCGGGAAATCACCCAGGTAAATTTCCATTTCGGCCAGTATCCGGTCCACCAGGGCATCCACGTATAAACCTGAAAAAGGGAGGAGCATTGCATAATATTTACGAACCCTGTCCCGGTCGTCGCGGTCCAGGGCAACCGGGACTATTTTGGTAAGGGCGTCCGCGATAACCAGGCTGGCAGGGTCGATGGGTTCCAGTAGACTTTCGACTTCTTCCAGGACGGCCAGGACGCCGGCTTCGTCCTGGCCGGAACGGTGGCGAAAATAGGCCAGCATACCCAGGTACCAGCAGAGATTGTCGGGAACAACCTCTCGAAAGATGGCAATAGACTGCTCGGTTAGTTCGAGCGCCTCCGCGTAGTTACCCCGGAAAAGGTTAATATAGGCAAAACCCTGCATCAGGAAAGCTTTTGGTTCAGGGCTTTCCAATTTATCAACAACTTTTTGGGTCTTATTTAACAGTTGTTCGCCCGCGTCCAACCGCCCCCGCATAATCTCACCGAGCGATTGCCAGGAGTAAACGTGGCGCAGTTGAAAGGTATCCTGGCTTTGCTCGGCGAGGGCCGCCCGCAATTGCAAGATTTCCATGAATTGGTGGAAATTAGCCGTCCAGAAATAGACCAGCGATAGACAGGCGCAACATTCCGAGGCTTCCACAAGGTCATTTTCCCGGCGGGCCAGTTCAAGTCCATTTTCGAGCAGGGGCAGGGCTTCCCGGATTTTGTTGGTCCGGGCCAGCAAATTCCCAACCACCCGGCAGGCAGCGGCTTCCAGGCGAGGAATTGCCAGGTGGCGGGTCAGTTCGAGGGCGCGGTAGGCGTAAACCAGCCCTTCGCTCTGCCGGTTCAGGCTCATTGCGACGAGACTACCCAGTTCCACCAGGACACCAACGAGCCATTCTCCGGCTTCGACCAGGCTTTCGAGCAGGTCGAGGGCCTGTTGCAGGAATTGTTGAGCGGGTTTCAAGTCTTCCAGTCGCCAGTAAGTCCGGCCAAGTTCGTAACAAGCCCTGGCCTGGCCCAACTTTTCGCCGGTCGTCTTGAAGTGAGCGAAGGCCCGGTGAAAGGTGGCGAGAGCGGCGTGGTCCTGGCTGTTGAGCCTTTCGGTTTCGCCAAGCTTGAAAAGCCACTCAGCCAGGCGACTATCGGTGGGGTCGAGCAAGTCCAGGGCCGAACGGAAATGAGCGATAGCCCCGGTCAGGGCGCAGGCCGCGAGAGCTTTTTCCCCGGCCAGCCAGGCGTAATGGGCTCCTTTTTGGCGGTCGCCGCTGCGGACAAAATGGTAGGCCAAATTTTCGCAAGTCCGGGCATTTTCCAGGTCGCCCTGTAGTTCGAGTTCGCGGCCAATGTAGCCGTGCAACCGCCTGCGCCGGAAAGAGCTAACCTGGGCATAAATGCCTTCGCGGATTTTGTCGTGGCTGAAAAGATACCAGTTCGGGTCGGAGGGCCGGACCAACCCGGCATTAACGGCGGCTAGCAGTTTTCCCTCGATGGCTTCCGGTTCGTCACCCAGCACGTTCGCCAGGAAAGAAACCTCGAAGGCACGCCCGACGATTGCGGCCACCTGCAAAACGGCAATCACTTTTTCATCCAGCCGGGTAAGGTGCTGGTCGATCAGGCTGGCGATGCTGGCGGGCAAAGCGGTCTCCCCGCCAAGTGTAGCGTTAAACCCCCACTGTTCGCCTGTATTGACCAACCGGTCTTCCTCCAACCACTGGCGCAGAAGTTCCTCGGCAAAAAAAGGGTTGCCCTCGGATTGAGTGTAAAGCTGGGCACAGACCTCACTTGAAAGAGCCATGCCGAGAAATTGGGCGGCCAGGTCGTTTACCGCTGCTTCCGAGAACGGCTTCAAGGGCAGGGTGACGGGGAGATGCAGACGGTTCAGTTGAAAAACGGTCCGGTCCAGGGCCGGATTATCTTTTAGGCCGGTCTCGCGATAGGTTCCCACCAGCAGGATTGAGGCATTCTGGTGGTAGCGGGCGACATGCCCTAACAGGTCGAGGCTGGCGGGGTCGGCCCACTGCAAATCATCGAGTAAAAGGACCAGGGGTGTGTAGCGAGAAATATTGTGCAGAAAATCCCCGACCGCTTTGAAAAGGCGGAACCGGGCCTGTTCGGGCGGTAACTGGTAGGTCTGGGGGGCAATTTGCAGACGGGCAGCCAGTTCAGGCAAGATGGTTACGAGAGTGGGAGCCAGGTAGGCCGTCTGGGTTTCCAGGGCAGGCAGGGGACAGGTCTCAATATAACCGCCGAGCGTTTCGAGGAAAGGCAGGTAAGGCGGCATACCCTCGTCCTGGGAAGCCCCTCCCACCAGGACGGTCGCCCCGGCCTCCTTTGTGTGGGTGGCGAGTTCATCCAGTAAGCGAGTCTTTCCGATACCCGGCTCACCCGGCAGCAATATAATTTTCAGCCCGGAAGAAAGGCTGGCTTCAAACTGGTTTAGCAGGATTGCCAGTTCGCGTGTTCGCCCAACCAGGGGTAACTGTTTATGAGTCGTAAAGCTCTCGGCCACAACTTTACACCTGTCCCAAATTAAAGCTCGTTTGCGCGTTCTGGCTCCGCCCTGTGGGGTGGAAGCGGGATACCCTTAATTTCTTGGGAAAAGAATTATTCTGATTTTAGCAAATAAGCTTAACTATATTCAAGCCCTGAACTGGCTAAACGGCGCAGGGCGGCATCAATGGCCTGACATGTGGCGCATTCCGCCCCTTTGCGGTGGGGAGTGGTATGACGGACGGTCTTTAAGGGGAGGATTGCTTGCGAGTCGCCCAACTCGCCCAGGGCTTCGGCCACGGCGGGCTTCACCAGGTCGCTTTCGTCGCGTAGGCTGGCTATAAGGGCCGGGACCGCCCGGCGGTCACCCAGTTTACCGAGGGCCTGGGCCGCGAAACGGCGGATTTGCCAGTCCTCGTGGGTTTCTTTGCGAGTCAGGGCGACCAGCAAAGCTTCGTAGGCCGCCGGGGAATTAAACCGGGATAGCGCCAGGGCCGCTTCGTGGCAGACCTCCAAATCCCGGTCCTGCAAAGCCTGGATTAATACCGGCAAGGCCCGGTCATCTCCCAGGCGGCCAAGCCCGCGCACCAGGCTCTGGCGGACACCCCGGTCCGGTTCGACCGCCAGCCGGGCCGCCATTTCGGGGACTGCCCTCGCCGGGGCCAGCGAGGCCAGGGCTTTCGCCGAGGCACGGCGGTATACCACGCTCAAGGTGGGGTCAAGCAGTTCGAGCAACCCCACAAAATCACGGAGATTTTCCATTTTTTTGATAGCCGCGACACTAACAGGCGGCTTTTCAGATGATTCCATAAGAGTTAACCGTTTAAAAAAGGAGCAGCCAATTGATTCAACTCAATTGACTGCCGGGGTTCCAATCACGCCCTTGCGGGCTGGCCCTACTTTTTGGCCGGTTCGATATTTGCCGGCTCGTCGGCGGGCAAGCCCAGCGCGATACGTTTCTTGCGACTCTGCCAGGAGTGCCACAGGAACCAGACCACCAGCCCCACGATTATGAGGGCAATCGGGTAGTCGAGCCAGGAAACCGAGTTGCGAAGATCTTCGAATTTCGGCCCAAGGATATTGCCAATCCAGGCCAGCCCAAGACACCAGATAAACGAGCCAACAAAGGTATAGACGCTAAACGAGATGAAAGGAGTCCGTACGACCCCGGCGGGCAGACTGATAAAGGTCCGCACGACCGGCAGGAGCCGCGAGATAAAGGTAGCCAGGGCTCCCCAACGATTCAGCCAGCGTTCGGCAATATCGAGATGGCTGCTGTTTATCAAAATATACTTGCCATATTTGATGACGAGCGGACGGCCCCCGGCGATACCTACCCCGTAAGCGATAACCGAGCCGAGCAAACAGCCGACTGCCCCGATGAACCCGGCAAAGACCAGTTGCAACCAGACCGGGCTGCCCCCGGCAACATCGCTGATAAGCAACCACCCGGCTAAAGGCATGACAATTTCACTTGGCAGCGGAATCATCATACTCTCAATTGCCATCATTGCCAGGACGCCCCACCAGCCTACGTTTTCATAGAACGTTTTTAAAAACTCGATAAGTTGAGTTTCAAGACCATGTAACAACCAGAAATCCTCCTTAAAATAAACACACGAAGTCGCCCGTATTCTAACATTACAACCGGGCAGGCGCAAACTCAGGCCAAAATCTCAAGGTAACAGGTGTTGATGTTCTTCCAACCAGAGATGGCCCCGGTCGCTAACCTGGATAGCCTGGTATGTTTTACCAGAAACGAGAGTAGCCGGGTGTTCCTCGATAAGACCGGTCAGGACCAGTTTTTCGACCAGGTTTTCAACCTCTCTTACCCTGAAAGCGGTGAACTTGCCTTTGTAGGGGTTGTTGGCGGTGGTACCAAAGGCGCTGCGTTTTCCCATGAGTAAATGGACCAGGCCGCTCCGGCCAACCTGGCCCGCCCCGCCGGTAATGTGCCTGAGACAACCCAAAATCAGGGCGGTTATTTCGTCCGGGCTGTATTTGGGGACGGGTTTGAGGACGAGCGGCGGTTGCCTGGATGCAGGTTTGGGATCAAAAGGGGAAGGCATGTCAGGTTTTCTTTCTTTATGAGTGCAATTGTCGCAGGTACCGCAGACCTCGGTGGGTGTTTCCCCAAAATGGCGGGCCAGCACCACCTGGCGGCATACGACATTCTCTTTAGAAAATCAATTTGGTAAACCTTATTATATGTTGGGAGTCTTATTTTAATTTAGGGTGGGGGAAATGTAAATATTAAGTTTATTTTAAAGTTAATCGTGGGGAAACCTAACCAGTAACGCTACGCCGGGCGACATAGCTATTAAGCTGGACCGGGGAATGGCCCAGGCGGGTAGTCCCGGCCAGTTCGAACTGCCAACCCTCCTGCTCCAGGTGGGCTTTTAGAGGAACGAAAGGCTGTTCGTGGCCGGGCGCGCTCTGTTTGAGGCTGATAATCGCACCGTTTTCCTCAAAATAACTTTCAATCTCGACCACTTCTTCGTGCTCGTTACAGTGAAAGAACCGTACTTCCTGTTTCATATATCTCTTTTTGTTAAATCAAATCAACAATAAAATTTATATTGGAAAAACTACTTGCGACCAAACCCGCGTTCGAGCTGTCCCTGGCTCAGGTGCATCAGGGTCGGGCGACCGTGGGCGCAGGCGTTCGGGTGACTGGTGCGTTCAAGCTGGGTGATAAGCTGGCGCATTTCCTCGTTGGTCAGGATTTGCCCGGCCCGCACGGCGCTATGACAGGCCAGGCTGGCGGCCAGTTTATCGCGCCAGGAACGGGGAGCCTCCACCTGCATACCCTCGAAAGCCTCGGCAGTTGTCGGGTGACAGCCGCCGTCACGGACCCCTTCCGCCTCGTCGAGAATCTCCGCTAAGCTCAGCTTGACATCGCGGCCTAAAAGGGTCGCCGGGATAGCCTTTAGCCAGTAGGAATTATCATCCCCTGGCTCAATCCGAAAACCGAGCGAAGCTAACTCGGCCCGCTTTTCAGAATCCTGGAGCCAGAGGCGTTGATTGGCCGGGAGGTCGAGCAAAAGCGGCTCGAGCAAAAGCTGGCTGTCGAGGTCACGCCCGGCCAACCGCGCCTGGAACCGTTCGTATAGGACGCGCTCGTGGGCGGCGTGCTGGTCAATCAGGTACATCCCATCGGGGCCTTCCGTCACCAGGTAGGTATTTGCCATCTGGCCCAGCACCCGAAGCAGGGGCAGACGCGGCTTGAGCGGACCGGACGGCGCTTGCGGCTTCACGGGGGCAGATTCCTCCACCGGGGCAGGCGTGGGTGGCTTCATCACCGGCACCTGGACCGCTACTTCGTCGAGCAAATCGCCACCATCCGAGGCAACCTGCCAGGACCGCTGGCTCTCTCGTTCGACGGGTGGCACGGGCAAGGGAGCCGGGTCGAAGGACGTTTCTTCGACCGGGGCATAGATGTTGTTGACCATACGGGCGGCAGGAGAAACGAAATCGAGCGGGTTGGCGGCTTCCCAGAGCGGACTCTCGGCCCCGGCGACCAACGCCGCCCTTACGGCCTTCTGGACCGCCATGAAAATTTGCCGTTCGTGCAAAAAGCGGACTTCGGTCTTGGCCGGGTGAACGTTAGCGTCAACCTCGGCGGGGTCGACCTCGATTTGCAACACACAGACCGGGTAACGACCCGTCTGCAACAGGCTGTGATAGGCTTCCTGGACCGCGTAAGAGAGCGTACGGCTTATGACCCAGCGGCGGTTGACAAAGAAGGTTATAAAATTGCGGTTCGGTTTGTTGTAGCCCGGCTCGGCGGTCAGACCCATAACCCGCACTCCTTCCCTTGCCGGGTGTTCCAGGATGACACCGTCCTCGTCCACCTGGGGCGGTTGCGAATCCACGTCGAGCATGGCTTTCCCGGCTTCAGGGCCGTAGATGCGGGTTACGGCGTCGCGCAGTTCACCGTTACCGGTGGTCTGCAAAAGCAGCCGCCCTTCGCTAACCATGCTGAACTTAATTTCGGGGTAGGCCAGGGCGTAGTTATTCAGGATAGTAAGAATCTGGGCCGCCTCACTGGTGCCGCTCCGGGCCCATTTCTGGCGGGCAGGCAGGTTAAAGAAAAGATTGCGCACGGTTATGACAGTCCCGGCAGGAGCCCCGGCAGGGCGGTGATAGACCTGTTTACCGCCCTCTACGGCAATCTCGCTCCCGGCCTCACCTTCGAGTGCCTCGCCATCGCGGGGCCGGGTGAGCATGGTTAGCTGGCTGACCGCCCCGATAGAAGGGAGCGCCTCGCCCCGGAAGCCGAGGGTATGGAGGTTGTAAAGGTCTTCGGCCTCGTTAATCTTGCTGGTGGCATGGCGCTCGAAAGCCAGCGGAACCTCGTTATAGGGGATACCGCAGCCGTCGTCGGAAATGCGCAAATAAGCCAGACCGCCGTTTTTTATCTCGACCCGGATATTTTTGGCCCCCGCATCAATACTATTCTCGATTAGCTCTTTTACAACCGAGGCCGGGCGCTCGATAACTTCGCCCGCCGCGATTTTCATGGCGGTATCCGGCGGTAAAACTTTTATACCCACGTGTTACTGTCCTAAATCTTCCTTTAAGAAATCCAATGCCTGTTGGACGACCTGGCCCGGTTCGCGGTCGTTGGTGCTGATGATTAAATCGGCATGCTGGCGCGCATGTGCCAATCGTTCGTTTTCTTCGGTAAGATATTCCTGGCCCCACGAAACCCTGCGGCGTTGTCTAATGTTTGGCATGTCCACGTCAAGATAGATAAGGTGGCTGGGTCGGGTCATCTGCCACATGCTCTTGACATAGCTATGCTCCTGGGCAGCGGCGTGGGCGTTGTAGCCGTTTTCGCGCAGGGCTTCGACCAGCGTAGATTTGCCACTGGCACAGGGCCCCACCACCACAATGCGCTGGTAAGGCACTTTACTCAGATCACCATTCTGGCTCAGTTGTAACCGGCGGTGAAGTTCCCGGTTTTCAAACTCGCGCCTTTTTCTCGCTTCTTCTAACTGGCCGCGCATACTACTCCTTCTAGCCAGGCTCCAACCTGACACATACCAGCTAATTTTACTCTACCCGCCCCCTTCATTCAACTGTACGACAAAGCTTGACAACTCCTGCCGGAAAAGGTTAACTAATAGCTCACTAAAACAATCGCCGTTACACGACTTTAAGGTTTTTTACTGTAAAACGAACACGAAGACGTATCAATGGCCGGTCAGGCAAGGAGGAACCATATGGGTACCCTGGGCAATCTGTTTGAGGTTCTGCGGGATAACAGCTATCAGGAAATCGAGGATGAAGCGTCCAGAAGCGTCGCTATCGCCCTGGCCGGGAATACCACCGAGGTCCGCGACAAACTCCACCGGGCCCTCTCGACCCGCCTGGAAAGTCTCTGGACTCCCTCGCCCTTCCGCCTGATTGAGACCTACGAACGGCCCGAAATCGGGGCCGAAGATGAAGATGAAGGCGGCGTGTTGCTCTATGGCCTCTACCAGGGCGAACGCATCCCCTCGGAAAAACGGGCCTGGCTGGCCGAACTGGCCGAGTCCGAAAAAGTGGGCGTCATAATCGTGGCGCTGGACCGCAAAGGTGAAGAAAGCTTTAAAAATCCCAACGAAGGCCGGGGCCTCAAATTAAATCCGCTCCGCCTGGTCGGTGGACGCGAGGTGAACAGCCCTTCCAGTGGACTTCAGCCTTCCGCCGATGGGGCCGCCTTTAACACCGCCGATGCTACGGACGACTGGCAGACCGACCTTTCGCGGCTGGTAGCCCGGAGCGAGGGCAAGCTAAACGTGGTTTACCTGAACGGCCTCGAACTGGCCCAGCTTCAAACCGTGCTGCTGCCCGAAATCGTGGCCCGACTCGAAAACCGGGCACTGGCCCTGGCCCGGCGCGCCCCTATCTTCCGCAATACTGTCGCCGGTTTCCTGATTGCCAGGACGGCCCGCTCCAACGCCGAAATGGTCCTGCTCGCCAATGCAACCGCCGGGATACCCTTTCTCAGTGCCTTTTTCGATAGTGGGGCCGACTTTGTGGTCCTGACCAAAAACCAGTTCGAACTCAGCCACCGCCTGGCCGGGGTCTACGGCCAAAAGCGGGATAGCCGGGTCGAGGTCTATCTTGAAGTCGCACCGATTATTGCCGCCGCCTTCGCCTGGAAAGCTATTTCGAGCCGGGCCACCAAAAAGATTCCGCCCATCCTGAACATGCTGCCCAAGGCGGCTATCGCCTACGCTGCGACTATCCTGGTGGGGCGGGCCGCCCAGGTCTATTACGCCAGCGGTCGCCAGGCCCCGGCCCAGGTTTCCCAGGCGGTCCGAAACCTGCTGGTCCAGCTTGGCCTCTTGAAAAAGTCCGCCGGTAGCCAGGCGGAGGATGCCAACTCACCCCGGCGGCTGAGGACCAGCTAGTGTCAGAAGCGGGCCAGCCAGGAGCGAGACCGGGAAAGGCTCACGGGGAGCCGCCACCGGAGTTTTTTAAAGCCCTGGAAGAGTTTAACCAGCGCTGCTTTTTCGAATGCCACGAAACTCTCGAAGACCTCTGGAACGCCGAACGGAGCGAGTTAAGACGCTTCTACCAGGGGCTTTTACAGGTAGGGGTAGGGTATTATAAAATAATTACCAGGCCCAACTACCGGGGCGCGCTCTCGCTCTTTGAAAGCGGGGCCGGGTATCTGCGCCGTTTCGAGCCAAGCCAGTTTGGTATAGATGTGACCGGCCTCTTAGAAATTGTGGAAGCCAGCCGCCGGGAGTTGGAGCGGCTCGGCGAGCACGGAATGGACCAGTTCGACCGCCAGCTTATTCCGACCTTGAAAGCAGGTGACACCCATGACCCAGCCTAACTATGACGAAGTCCGCAACAGCCGTCCCGATAGCGTGGGAGAAGCCCTGCAAGTTGGCGGGCAATTGCTCCAATCCCAGGGAAACCTCGATTGCGGCGAAATCGGCCCCGTGCCGGTCCGCGCTCTGATGGAGGCCGGGCAACGCTACCAGGCCATGACCAGGGGTAGCGCCCACCCCCAACTGGCCGCCCTCGTCTTTGACGTGACCGGCGATTTCCGGGCCCTCGACTTTTATTTCCCGATTGTAAACAGCCTCAAACAGGACGAGGCGGCCCGCAAAGATTTTTATAACGCCATCCACTACATCGGGGCTCACCCTGGCCTAGACTTGCGGGTTATCGCCGAACACCGCCAGGACGTGACCGACCAGGCTCCCCCGGCAGTCCGGGCTATGGTCGCCGGGCACCTGGCCGAAGTCTTTTTCTACCGGCGCGATATTATTGAACGCTTTTTATCCCAACCTCGCCATTTTCTGATTTACACCAACCGCACGGCCTTTGATCAGGACGGTGGTTTGGCAGGTGGCGACTACAACTTCGATATGCAGGCTATCCAGCTAGAGATGTCGCGCCTGTTCGAGGGTTATTCCGGCAAGACGCCGGGGGTCGCGCCCTTCCTGCACGAACTCGGCCACATGCTCGACCACTTCGAGGCCGGGACCGGGGGAATGGGCCGGTGCGAGGGGATTTTGCCGGGGATGGCAAGCCGGGATGGCGCGGTCTTTACGCCCCAGGCCCGCCAGTTGTTTATTGCGGGAAAGCGGCTCGAACAGGAACGCTACATAGCTTACCAAAACGGCCAGGCCCGGCCCAACGACCCGGTGCCTATCGGCCACCCCTATGTCTTCCAGACCGACGGCGAATTTATCGCGGGTTTCCTCGAAATGTTCTTTCGCAATCCCAACTATTTCGCGGCCCAGAACCCCGAACTTTACAGCGGTTTTGCCGAATTGCTGCATCAGGACCCCCGCCGCTACTGGCCGGAAGATTTTCCTTTCTATGTCAGCGAAAATCGCAAGGCTTACCTGGGCGGCCAGCGGCCCAGCCCGCAACACATCACGATACCAAACTGACCGGTAACAAAAACACAAAAAAGCTCCTGCCTTTGCGGACAGGAGCTTTTAAATTGCGAAAATACCCGGCTAGGCAACACCCAGATTACCGGGCGCTTCAACCGCCGGTTCCCAGCCATAGTTGTTGACCACGTAGACCCCACCTTTCACGGTGGTGAGCCGGCTCAGACCGAAAAAAGTCTCGACCCGGTGTTGAAACCGGGTGCCCCGGTAGAGGGTCAGCCGCAGGTCATAGAGGTTTGGCTCCTGTAAAGACCAGAGTTGAGCTTCGCTGAGCGGAATATTACCGGTGAAACGGATAGTAGGCTGGGTTTCATCGCGAAAAACCCCGACCTCGCCTCGCCAGACCGGCTGGTTATTCCAGAGCGTTTCAATCTGCAACCAGTATATTTCCTCACCAACCAGCCTGCCTGTCGTTTCGAGGCTAAAGGTTAAAACTTTAAGTTCAATGTCCGGGGTAAGCTGTAGCTGAGCCAGGTTAATCCGGGCTTCTTCCGAGTCACTATAATTTTCCCGGTAATTCTCAAATTTGCTTGATGTCATTTTCATAGTTGTATCGGTTTGTAAATCAGACAACCGCTGTCGAGTTAGAAAAGGCATTATAAATCCTGAAAAATTGCTATAAGTACCCGCCGTTACCCATCGCCATCATTTCCCAGACCTTACCGGGAAACTAGCAGACCCACATTAATTAGCTACGATTGTTCCGGCGCTTTAACCACGGAGATAAAGATGTTGTATAAGTTCCGAGTTTATTTAGCAGTAAATCAACCTTTAAGCCGTCCGGTCAATCTCTAATTCTCACAGCCTAATTATAGCGAAACGAACCTTACAATTAGCTTACGAACCGGACAGTTTTTTTATTTTTGTAAGGTTGGCAGTTTAATCGGTCTGACACTCGTTAATTTTAAGAGGTTTACTATTTATATGTTCAGGTGTATAAAATGTTTTGCCAATAGGCTAAATTTAGGTAAATTTAAATATTGCTTGTCCAAATGGGCTGTGATACCGTATAACTAAAAGAATGTGTCAAAGCAGGGGCTTATTAACGGTGTGACGGAGTATTTAGAAGGAGCGCTTAATGGATAGACCAGGGGCATCTCAACCACCCCAATCCCAACCTGACCGGTTCTGGCAACGCCCATCCAAAGGTTTCTGGCAAGGTTTTATCAGCGGTATCTTTGCGTTGCTCATCGTGGGTGGGCTGCTGGCATTCTTTCTATCACCGGAGTTACTAAAACATCGCTCCGCTTTTCCAGCCGAGGAAGCTATCGGGCAATCCAGGATTGAAGCGGCCATTGATGGGAGCTACAAAGATAAGACCAGCCCGGTCGCCGCTACCGCGGACAATATTGCTGCCGGTCGCACGGTTTACAATTCCAATTGCGCTTTTTGCCACGGCGTATCCGGGGCAGGTGACGCCACCATCGGCCAGAACATGTTCCCCAAAGCGGCTAATTTGTTGGACCAGAACACCGTCAAAAAGACCGATGGGCAAATTTACTGGATTTTAGAAAACGGCCTCGCTTTCGTAGGAATGCCCGCCTTCAAAAGCTCGTTGAGCTCTGATGACCTCTGGAAAGCCACCCTGTATATCCGCCAGCTTCAAAAGAGCGGCGGTATCGTACCGGCCCAGACAACGGCAGCAGCCGCCACCGCCGACCCTGCGACTTCCGCCCCGGCCACCACGGCAGCGCAAGTCACGGTAGGCCCGGCCACCACTGCCGCCAACTTAGCGACTACGGCAGCGTCCCAGGCCACTACCGCTGCGGTAGCGCCAACCACCGCCACCGCCTCAACTACCGCCGCTTCCGGTAATAACAGCGGTGACCTGGCGAAAGGTCTGGCCCTTTTTCAGCAGCAAGGCTGTTCCGGGTGTCACGGTGGCGATAAGGCGACCGGACAGATTGGCCCCGCCCTCAACAATATAACCTTTCCTTATAGCGCTTTCCTGCGGCAGGTCCGTGGCGGTAGCGGGGTCATGCCCGCCTACCCTTCCTCGGCCCTTTCAGATGCCGATGCCCAGCTTATCTTTAACTACTTGAAAAGCTTGCAAAGCTAACTATCTGGTAAGAAATCAACAAATAATTAAACCTGTAGAAAGGCTAGCCACCAGGAAAAATACGATGAGCTATGCAGAAAATGCAGCAACAAATGGCACCTCTCTATTCGTAATAAATAACCGTTCTCTCGCGGCTTCAAACGCCCACCTGGCTAGTTTGCTAAAACCGGGTATGAAAGTCCTCGACCTGGGCTGCGGTACGGGCGCTATTACGAATGGCATTGCCGAAGCCGTTTCTCCTGGCGGAAGTGTAATTGGAATAGATAGGTCACCTGACTTTATTGAAAAAGCCAAAGTCAATTACCAGGCTATCTCAAATCTTCGCTTCGAGGTTGGGGACATATATAACCTGCCTTTTGATGGTGAATTTGACCTGGTTACAGCTTCGCGGCTGCTCCAATGGCTCCCCGATGCCCCTTTAGCCGTGGAAAATATGGTCAGGGCGGCAAAAATAGGCGGCAAGATTGTTGTGCTCGACTATAATCACGAGAAATACCGGGTTGAACCACCCGCACCTGCCAGCATGGTCCATTTTTTACAGGTTTATCTCGATTGGCGCAGGAAAGCCGGTATGGATATGGAGGTTGCCGACCACCTGGCCGACCTTTTCCAAAGTAACGGGCTGGCCGGTATTATCGTTACTCCCCAGCATGAAATAATTCACCGGGGCGAAACCGGCTTCGAGAATAAAATCCGAATCCGGGCCGAAGTGGTGGCCGATTGGGGTCGGGTAATGGTACGACAGGGTGTTATCAGCGAGGAAGAAAGGTCCAGGGCCGAAACGGATTACCTGAACTGGATTGAATACGAAGCTCAATCCCAATTCTTATATCTACTTTCGGTGGAAGGTATCCGCACAAGTTGATATGGACTGGAACTAAACATGAATCATCCCGAACTTTGAGGGAAGGATGAACAAACAAGTGAAAGTCTTGGACGATGAGCCAGCCATAGCTGGCTCATTGCCATTCTTAAACGGTAAAGGGCTAAATCTACCTCAGCCAGC
>Ga0209963_1000367_pt1 | contig 89144 bp, 84 predicted proteins | sample ThiBio_1000_biof_2_FD_183957 | JGI IMG/M metagenome (GOLD analysis project Ga0209963, IMG submission 183957) | Wastewater bioreactor microbial communities from Cape Town, South Africa - Thiocy_cont_1000_biof (SPAdes) | ecosystem: Engineered > Bioreactor > Thiocyanate-remediating >... | reverse complement strand
CCGTCCGGTAGGCAGCGAATCACAGCCCGCCGCGTCGGCGCAATTTGCAGGAAAGCGCCCGCCGAGATGCGGGATTGCGGCAATTGCCGTTATTTGCGGACGCCCGAACCCGGAGCGAACTCAGCAGGTTAGGAGTTCTTCACGGGCGACTCATGCGACGGCGTATTCCGCCTTGCCGACCAGCATGTCCACGACCGTAGTCAGCCAGATCATGTGCATGCACTCGACCACGTTGTACGCTCTGGAGTCGATCCAGAAATCGATGTCTGACAGCGACCGCAGCGGGTTGTCCGGCGCGCTGCCGGTAAAGCTAACCACAACCAGCCCACGCTCGCGCGCGTACTGGGCGGCAGCTACCAAATTCGGTGACCGCCCAGAGACCGAGATCAGTACCAGCGCATCACCGTCGTCAGCGTAGAACTCCACGGCCTTCGCTAGGAAATTCTCATATCCATAATCATTGGACAGACAGGTGATCAGGTTGGGCTCGTTGAAGTCTACCGCTCGCACCCGGCCCTGCTTCGTGAAATCGACCGCGCCATGAGATGCGATGGAGGCGCTCGCGCCGTTGCCGGCGAACATCAGCTTGCGCCTGCTCTCCCGGAGGCGCACCGCCAGATCGTGGAAGGCTATCAGGCTTAAGTCGATCTCAGGGGCCGCAAGCGCGTCGGCGTAGCGCGCGAAGTACTGTCGGAGCCACTCATCCCAGGTCATTGGGCGTCCTCGGAGAATTCGAAACAAATGGGCCAGCGCTGAGCAGCGAATGACCCCGACAGAAATCTTAGCCGACGGCACTCTTCCGTTACAAGCAGGTAAGCCGGTCGTAGAGCTCGGGGCTGCAAGAGTGTGCTCCCCCAGACAGCACGTTCGTGCCGTGTAGGATAGGCACATTCGCCCACCTCACAGTGTGTCCAACATCACGCTGCCGCTGCCGTCGCCGATGCGTCCGAGCTCGCTGGAACCGAGAGGGCCGGACAGTTCCTGGCAGCCAACTAGACTAGCCCTCGAACCTCTCCGGCCCCAGCAAGCTATCTTCGCTCCACGGCTGGGAGCGTGGGAGGACTCATGGACGGAGCCCTGACGCACATCTTCGAACTGTACGAGTGGGTCTATGAGTTCTGATTTAGCGGGCACTCGTGTAAGGAGGAACATTCTGGCGAATTGCAGGCTCGCATGATACACGGCCTTGCTGCCGTAACGGCCTGTGCTGAAGCCGATGGCGGCCGGAATTCTACACGGATCGGAAGGTGAGCTCGTGATTAATGTTCCCGGTGGCCACCCGTCTTCCTTGACGGCGATCGGCATCATCGGCTTTGGAAAAATGGGCCGTATCCGCGCTGAAGCGATCCAGGCCGACGGCCGTGGATTCATTGCCCAGGTTTATGATGCCGTTTCGCCCCAGGACTCGCCCTATCCGGTCGCGTCCTCGGCGCAGGCGATCATCGATGATCCCTCGGTCCAGGCGGTCTTCATCTGTGCAGCGAACGATCAGAACAAGCCACTAGCCATGGCGGCTTTGCGTGCCGGCAAGCATGTCTTCTGTGAGAAGCCTCCAGCGTTCACCGCCGACGACGTGCGCGAGATTATCGCAGTCGAGCGGCAGAGCGGCAAGGTCCTGATGTATGGGTTCAACCACCGTCACCATGCCGGTGTTCGAAAGATGAAACAGGTTGTTGACAGCGGTCTGTACGGCCGCGTGCTGTGGATGCGGGGCCGCTACGGTAAGAGTGTGGATGAGAACTACTTGAGCACTTGGCGGGCCGACCGCAATCGTGCGGGGGGGGGGATTCTGCTCGATCAAGGCATTCACATGCTCGATCTGTTTCTTTTTCTTGCGGACGCTCCTTTCGACGACGTCCATGCTTTTGTCTCATCGCGATACTGGAATATCCCAGGTATCGAAGACAACGTGTTTGCAATCATGCGCAACCAGGCAAGCGGCATCGAGGTGTCGTTCCACTCGACGATGACGCAGTGGCGCCACCTGTTCTCCCTCGAGGTCTTCCTGGAGCGCGGCTACGTCGTCTTGAACGGACTCAAGACCTCATCGGGAACCTACGGTGAGGAGGTGTTAACCATCGCGAGGAACCGTACCGTTGCCCCGGCCGCGAGCTGGGAGTCGGAGGAGCGGCTCCAATTCCGCGTCGACACATCGTGGCAGAGCGAGGCAGAGCACTTCATGGACGCGGTCACGCTGGCCCTGCCGATTACCGCCGGCACCTCGGGACAGGCGCTCGAGGTCATGTCGCTGATTGACCGCATCTACGCGCACGGCCACGCCGTAAGCCCAGTACTGCACGAGCGGCTGCAGGTCGTCGGTGGCCCTTGAAGCCGGATTCGCGGAACTTGGCTTGCGCCTGCGGCTCCAACTCGGAGCCGCGCTGACCGATGCTGCCTCGCGCTGGATCGAAGCGCCCGGGCTTGGGACCAGCACAGCGGCGGAAGCGAACGCCGATCTGCCAGGTAACGGCCCCGCGGTATGCTGGCACATCGCCTCGGCGCGGGCGCCTGCCGCCCCGTACCGGTTGCGCGCCGTGATCGACCGCGCGCTGCCCCCCGAGGCCTTTGTCGCCGCTGCGTACCAGGCCGTTCTCGGACGGCGGCCGGACAAGGACGGCCTAGCTCAGTTCAGCGCCTGGCTAGAGCGTGAACCGAATGCGCAGGGGGCATTGCTCGAAATGATCGCCGCTTCGGCGGAAGCAGCGGAACGTCCGGAAGTCTTCCGCATCACTTTAGGCCCGATGCGGGCGCCAACCTCGTTCTAATCCATGCCGACTGCCCGATCACTGCTGCTGCTGGCCAGCCCGGCCGAGGAAGACCGCGCGGAAAGACTGGCCGCGATGCTCCGCCCCAGCTGGGTGGTCGTCCGGTCGGACGAGAAACGGAACCCACACCAGCGGGCGCGGGGCACTGACCTGATCGTGCATCTTGACTGCACGCATGCGGCAGACTACCCAGCTCCTGGTGTACCGGAGGTCTACGCGCCCTGTGGTCTGGCCGCCTACGAGACCGACGCGCCGGACTGCTTCGCCTCGTATTTTGAGGCCGAGCACACCCTTGCCCGGCGCGCCCGCTTAGTCGTCACCGCCGATCCCGCCTCCTGCGACATGCTGCGCCTGATGCACGGTCTACCGCCAGAGCGGCTGCGCTTCATCCCCGATTACTTGCTCGGTGCCCTGCTGGCTCTAGCCCTTGCTCCGCCTGCCACCGAGACGGCCGCCGCCTTGCTGCTGGCCTTCAACGAATACCCGGTTCACCAGCTTGCGTCCGGCGGCGCCGAGCGGGTCCGCGAGGTGCTGCGCGCCCTGGGCTATCCGACCGTACTACTGACCCTAGCCCGCCGCGGCGGAGTGAGGCTGCTGGCTGCCAACGTGGTGCAGCTCGCTATCCCCAAGACACCAGCACAACGTCAGGATGAGCGGGATTGCGTGCTGCTGGCGGGCTATGCTCCCGAGGACGTGCTGTCGGCTGCGCACGCACCCTGCAACCCGGCATTGGAGGCTGTCACGGTGGCGATGGCCCAACTAGCAGGCTGCGCCATTTTTCATCAATGCTACCTGGCGCCAATGCTCACGACACTGCGGGAAACAGCACCCAGCTTGCCGGTCCTGTACGATAGTCACAACGTTGAGGCAACGCTCAAGGCCGGCCTGCTGGCCGATTACCCAGCCAGCGGTACAATAGTGGCCTATGTCAGCGAGTTGGAGCGCCGGCTGACCGACACGGCCGATGCCGTGCTGTGCTGCACCGAGGCCGATGCCGCGTACTTCGCCGGCCGGGCCCGCCGGGTGCTCCTGCTGCCACACGGTGCTGCTCCGCAGCCCTCCGGTTCGCCCAGCACGCCGGCGCGGGTCGGCTTTCTAGGATCGGAGCATCCGCCCAATGTCGAAGCCGCCGCCTTCATAGTCGAGCGCATTGCCCCACATTTCCCCGCCGTCACATTCGACATCATAGGCAGCGTCTGCGACCGGCTCCGCACCGGGGATGCCCCCAATGTCGTGCTGCACGGCGTGGTTCCCGAGGCGACCAAACGGGCCTTGCTGTCCGGCTGGTGGATCGCCATTAACCCGATGACCAAGGGCGGCGGGGCGAGCGTCAAGCTCGCCGATTATCTCGCCCAAGGAGTGCCCGTATTAAGTACGCCCATCGGCGCACGCGGCTACGACATCGCCGAGGCCGGGGCTGGCTGGGTGGTAGAGGCCGAGGAATTTCCCGCCACGCTCGCCCAAGTGCTGCACCGGCCGGACCTGCGCGCGTCCGCTGCCCACGCCGCCGCCGCGTTCGGGGAAAAGCGGAGCTGGCCCGCTCTCGCCGCCCCGGCACGGCAGATGGTGGCGGAGCTGATGGCACGTAGTACGGGAACCCCTGCCCCGCCTCTTCCCTCCGCCATTCGCGCCTGGGCCGAGACTCTCCCGACAGCCTGTCTGCCGATGCTGCTGGGCGGCGCGTGGCGGAACGGTATGTTCGTCGGGCATCACTTCGTAGTCGCGCTGCCCGATGGGATCCACAGCCTTCACCTCACTACCAGCACCCCCCAGAGCATCGAACTTTCGGTGCACGGCCTGACCGGGCCAGCACGCCCGGTTTGCCGCAGCGAGGTCGGGCCGGAGATCCGCCTGGACCTTTCCTCTCTCACCTCACAGCCCTGCGTTGTAGAGATCGCCAGCCCTGGACCCGTGGCGCTGGAACTCATGTCGTGCTGGGCCAGGACCACCGAGACCGCCATCGACCTGATGACCCGGCATTGGAACTGGTCCAGTCTGGGCGGACTGACCCCCGGCGGCCCGCCCGGCATTCTGTCCGAAACGGAAGCTGTCGGACTGGCGGACGCGGTGTCGGAGGCCGGTGGAGCGTGCGACCGGGCCCTTTATGCACAGCGAGTTCCTGGCTCATCCTTTATCCTCGTGGAAGCCCCGCCCTACCTGCCGCTAGTCCGCGCCCGCGCGCGAGCGCTCGCCCATGCGGCCGGCTCGGAGGTTGTCGTCGCCGATGGTTTCGGGGCAGTCCTGGTGCCACCCTCCGGGTCCTGCTGCGCTCTAGCGGACCATACGAATCCTTGGCGCCTGCTGTTGTCCGCACACGAACGCTGCTCGCGGCTGATCTTGACAACGACGGGCGCCCTCGCCGCACGTTGTGCAACTATCGCCTGGCAGCTTGGGGTTCCAACAACCGCAGCAAGGGGGCTGCCAAGCATGGCCCAAGGTCCAGTGGAACCAGGCCCTTTTACAACTCCCTAAGAATCGCTTTGAGATTTCTCCGCTTGAGGATGTCGGACAGTAATGTCATTACGGTTCCGATTTTTGACTGCCGGTGTAGCTTATGTTGGCTTGTTTGAAACCGGTCGGCCTGCGCTACCAGTGCTCACATTGCCTGAGGTTTCGACCCACACTCCCGCCCGCCTCACCTTGTACGGTATGCATGACCCGCTCCTCTCCGTCCGTGTTCGCCGTCAGGGGCTTTCGCGCTCATTCTCACGGGCGGCAATTGCGCGCCGAACTGCGGGCGGTGCCCCCACCCGCCCAAATCGCCGGCAATGCCGAGGAGGTCGTACTTACGATGAGGTGCGCGGCCATTGCCGGCCTCAGTGCTGCCCAGTATCCATCCGCTGTCCTCCATCAGGATTGGGCAGTATGACCGAAGCCGCGCATGGCGGTATGCCCTTCCCGAGTCGTCACTAGGAAGATTTTTATGGCCAGCATCGCAATGATACCTGCTCGCATGGGCAGCCAGCGCCTGAAGCAGAAGAACCTGGTTCCCCTCCGCGGGGAGCCACTAATCGTGCACGCGATCCGAAAGTGCCGCGATTCCGGCCTGTTCGACAACGTATGGGTGAATTCGGAGCACCCCACTTTCGGTGAGATCGCGAAGACCGAGGGCGTAAACTTCCATCCCCGCCCCTCCAGTTTGGCCGACAATCTCGCCACGAGTGAGCAGTTCGTCGCCGAGTTTCTGGAAAAGCACCCCTGCGACTACCTGTTCCAAGTACACTCGATCGCGCCGCTGCTGACTGTGGCCGAGCTAGACGTCTTCGTCCGGACGATGCAAAGCGACGAGTACGATGCGCTGCTCTCCGTTGTGGATGAGCCGCTTGAGGCTCTTTGCAAGGGCGAACCTGTCAACTTCAGCTTCGCCGAGAAGACCAATAGCCAACAGCTTGAGCCGGTGCGCCGGATTTCCTGGTCCGTGACCGGCTGGCGGCGCGACACATTCCTCGCCGCGGCCCGGGCCGGCCGGTGCGCGACATATGCCGGGCGTGTCGGCCTCGTGAGCGTAAGCCGGCTGGCTGGGATGGTGATCAAGACGGCCGAGGACTTCGCAATCGCGGACGCACTCTATGATATCGCCCACGCCGAGCGGCCATAAGGGTGCTGAGCATGCGAAAGGTTCTAGTGCTGGGGGCGGCCCGCTCCGGCGTGTCCGCCATCACCCGGGCCGTTGCCGCCGGCACCGGCTGCGAGGCCCGCAACGTGGCCGACCGGTTGGGCGCCCTGCACGCCATGTCCCAAGCGGCACTTGCCCATGCCGCCGCGCATGCTAGGGCATGCGGGGATGCGGCACCCGTACAGGCGCTGCCCTCCGCTGTGCTGGCCGCCTTCGCCGACGTGTTGTGCGGCGACGAGAAAGCGGCGGACCCAGGTGGTCTGCGGCTGCTCCATGCCCCCGACCTGCTGCCAGCCTGCCCGAACCTGAAGGCGGCGTTCCTGCTGCTGCACCATGATCCCACGGCGGCGGCCATCGTCGTCTGGCGGCATGGCGTGGATTTCGTCAACAGCTGCGTGCGCGCCGTCCCGCGGACGGATTTCGCGTCGCATTGCCTGTGCTGGACGGCGGCGGTCACCCAGATGCGCCGCCTTGTCGACGAATTCGGTGACCGCGTATTGATCATCTGCCACGGCGAGTTGCTGGAGGACGGGCCAGCCGTCGCTGCGCGTCTCGCAGGCTTCCTCCGGCTCGAGGCGGAGAAGGCTCATGCGGTCGCTCGCTCCTTAGCGGAACCCCCGGCCGGCCGGACGGCGGCGCTCCTCCACGATCCAGTGCTGGAACTTGCCCGGACTGGCTGGGCGATGCCCGAGATCGAACTATTCTGGAGTATCTGCCACGGGGCGGCCGAGGCAGCCGGCATTCCGCTCAGACGGCTGGCGGCGGAGCGTACGCGCCCGCTGAATCTTGCGCTCGATCTGATCCAGCGCGGCCGCGCATTTGGCGGACTGACGGCGGCCGAAGCGGGTGCCCGCAATGCCGGGAGTGCCTTACTAACGAACGCTGGAACCGGCGACACCGGCGGTGCCGGGTTGCGGCTGGGACCGCTGACTGCCGGCCGGCGCAACAAGCTGCGGCTGCAGATGTCGACGGATGAGTCGGAGCTGGCCTCCGAGTTGCGCGTGGAACTCGTCGAAGCGCTTTCGGGCCGGCCCGTGTTTGCCCGCATGATCTCGCTGGAACCAAAGGGCAAAGTGCGGATCAATGAAGCCCTTCCGCAGCACGATGGTCTGCTTGATTTCCGGCTCAGCCTTGCGCCCGCACAAGCCGGGCACCGCTTCCAGGCCACCTTCGAGGCCTCCCTGTCCCGCGCCTGACCCGGGACCACCTGCACTTCTCGCCACATGGAAGATCTGATGACCGACGGCGATCTCTCCCACATCACGGACAAGTTGGCAGCAGCCCTCTCGCGTCGAATCGATTTGTCCGACAGCGAGAACATGGCCCTGCTGATCGACCAGCACCTGCAGGCACAGGTCCTGCAGAACTACCGCACGCAGTTGGAAGGGCTGCAAGGCACCGAGATGTTGGCCTGGATGCTGCATCGCATAGCCGGGCTGGAAGCTCGCGTCTTGGCTCTGCACGCGGCAGGCCAGTTGACGGAGCACGCCAGAGAATCGACTGCGGGGACAGTGCCGCCGGCCGCCGCGGACTTTGCCGTGCTGCCACGTTCCGCCCGGGTTCCGTGCGACGACAACCTAGCGCAGACCGGCTTTTACAGCACGGAGGTAACTGCTGAGGGAACGCCGTTCCGCTGGGTCGGACCAACTCCGCAGGCCAGCATCTTCGTGCCGCGGATGCAGCTGCCAATCGAGGTGAGGATCCACGTGGTCTCGGTCTTCTTCCCCGAAAGCCTCAATGAAGTCCGCGTAGCGCTGGAGGGTGGTTCCTGGGTGTCCGCTACGGTCGAGTGGGACCGTTCCTCGGCCATCCTGGTCGCCCGGCCGGAAGCAGGTCCGCTCAGCCACGCGGGATCCATGCGGCTCGACATCAATGCCGGCCGCGCGGGCTCCCCGTCCACCCGCGGCTCCGACGATGGCCGTGAGCTCGCGATTGCGGTCTCGAGTTTTGAGTTTACCAGTCTCTGACGCGAGCCCCTATGCGCGCCCTTCCCAGAATTGCCTACATCACGCCCAACGCCCTGATCCCTCCCAATCGCGGCGGCCGGATCCGGGCGCACCATCTTTGGCGTGCCCTATCGTCATTCGGCAACGTTACCCCAATCATCGTCGGGGAGAACGTACATCCCGAGCTGCGTGATATCACGCGCAACGCAGGGGCGGTTTACCTGCCGCGACGGCCTTACCGGTTGCCGCGCTCGACAGCCCCGCTGGAGCGCGAGGCGTTGTTGGCTCTGCCAGGGCTGTGGGAGATGTCTCCCGACATTCCGGCGCCACCGGCGGTCTGGAATTCGCTGGGCACTTCGGACGCACTAGTACGCCATTGCCTCAATCCCGGGCGTATAGAGCGGATTATTCGGCTGGTCCGCCGCATTCGGCCCGACCTCGTGGTCCTCTGTGACACCTCAATGGCGCTGCTGGCCGCCCATGTCCGCGCCCTGGGCGTCAAGGTCGTGGCCGGCCCCCATAACTTCGACAGCGACCTGTATCGCTCGATGGCGACGTCCGCGCCCAATGAGTATTTGCGGCGCTGGAGCGAAATGGCCGCCCAGGCCTTCGGGGCCGCCGAGCGGCTGATGGCGCCTCATGTCGACCAGCTCTGGGTATGCTCGCGCGCAGATGCCGACCGCTTCGCCGCGCACCATGTCCCGCCGGATGGTATCGAGATCATTCCGAACGTGTTCGATATCGGTCAACCACTGCCACCTCCGATGGATGGCGCTAACCTTCTCTTCGTTGGTCAAGCCAACTACTATCCCAACGAGGACGCCATTTGCCGACTGTTCACGATCAGCCGGAAGCTGGACGACCTGGGCATCGTGCACCGAATGCAAATCGTCGGTCGAACTACCGACCGCATCCGTAGTCTAGCCAGTGGTCTTGCTTCGGTTGAGATCGTGGGCGAGGTGCAATCCGTCACCCCGTATCTCGAGAACGCCAACCTTGTTCCGATAGCTTTGACGCTCGGCGGCGGCACCCGCCTGAAGATCCTGGAAGCAATGGCATCCGCTAGGACGGTCCTCTCTACCCCGATCGGCATCGAGGGGATTGAAGTCGAGAACGGCGTGCACGCAATCGTCGAGCCGGACTTGGATGCCTTTCCCGAGCGCATTCGCCAGTTGCTCTTTGACCGAGTCGGCGCAAGCCGGCTAGCCGAAGCCGGCTGGGCGTTCGTGCGTGAGCATTACAGCCACGAGGCGCTAGTCTCGCGCATTGGCAATGCGCTACACCGCCTCGGCCTGCACGACGCCCAATCGAATGGGAAGTCCTTCGCGCGCAATGTCGGCACCGAGGTCGTGAAGGAGATGGTGTCCTTCAACCCGTTCACGCGCTTGCTCACCTGGACTCTGTTACTGCGCATGGCCAGCAGCGCCGAGGTCGTGGCCGCAGAATTGGGCGCGGAAGACAGGAGCGAGTTGTCGAACGCTTTCGTGACGGTAAAAAAACGCCCCCATTCCCTGATCGGCCTGGAGGGAAGCGCCATGCTTCCAGCCGACATCGGCCCAGACCAGCTCGTTTTGGACGTGTTTGCATGGGGCCGACACGTGCTGCGCCACAAACTGTCGTCGGAAATCCCCCTTGAGACCTCCGGCATGCTGACGCTTGAAGCGACGGACGGCGGGGTGCAGACGACCTGCTGGACTACGGGCGAAGGCGCGTTCATCTCCTCTCCGAACGAACCTGTCCTCACTGCGCCTGCCTCCCTGCCGGGGGTGCAACTGCTCACCGCGCGCTTCCCAACCCTCCTGGGACCGCTCACCTTCGGCACCGCTGACGGACTAGGCCCGACTCTGCCAAATCCCGCGGTGTGGCTCGGCCCGTACCGCCCCTCAACGGCACGCCTTTCGAAGCTACGGGACAAGCACCGCGGCGAGACAGCCTGGCTGGTCGGCAATGGCCCGTCGGTGCGCATTGAGGATCTCGACCGCCTGCAAGACCAGCTGACCTTCTGCTTCAACCGGTTTCATCTCGCGCACGACAAGACCCGGTTGCGTGCGACCTACACCGCGACCGGCGACAAGCAGATGATTGAAGATTTCGGCCAGCAGATCGTTGATGAAAGCGGCGGCACGGTGTTCGTGGCGCACGAGCATGCTCCTGACCTGCTCGGCGACTACATATGGCTGCGGCAGGTGAACACCTTTCCGCCGCTGTTTTCCAAAGTACCCGACCTAGTCGTCTCGCCGGGTGGCTCGACGCCTTTCGTAGCAATGCAGCTTCTATATTTCATGGGCGTAAGGAAATTCTATTTCTACGGTGCCGATTTCTCGTTTCGGTTCGGCAAGTCGCAGATTGGCGCTGACGCCTTTCGCTCGGCCACTGGAGAGGGAAACCACTTCATCGCTAATTACCGCAGTAACCGGCCCTGGTGCCCGCCAAGCCTTCGCGACATCGGTGCCGCCTTCTTGGCCGCACGCCTGGTCATCGAGGCCGAGGGGGGCTTTATCCGCAACGTCACTCATGGTGGCCTGCTCGAGATCTTCGAGCGCGAGGACTTTGACCGGGCGTTGGCAAACAGCTGAGGAAAATCAGGCACCATGAGCGCTTCGTCAGCGATGCGGGTTGCCATTGTCGGCACCAACGACCCGCGTAACTTTTCCGGTGGCCGCTACCACGGGCTGATCATGGCGTATGCCGTGGCGGCGTTCGGCGGCGATGTCCACGTCATTACAGACCACAAGCCGGCCTTCGTTCGCGATCTCGAGCCGCTCGCGCCGGGACGCGTGGTGTTCCACCAGACACGGGATTTCGTCGGCGGCTTGCCAGACGGCGGCTTCGACTGGGTCTTCGTTATCCCGACCGGGATTTTTCTGCCGAATTTCTACGAGTGCTGTCTCGATTTCGCCGCGCAGTCCGGTGCGCGCCTTGGCTTGGTCAACTTCGAGTCCGGCAACTGGTTCAACGCGCTCGCCCCCGAGCCGCGAGATGCGCGGCTGTGGGACTACTGGCGGCGGATCTGTCTCGGTGGTGCGCTGCTGCTCTCCTCAGCGCGCACCTCCGATCAGTGGGCGCGCGCGTTCTACCATGCTCCCGACGGCCATCTGCGGTTTGAGGTCTGGTATCCCCCGATCAATTCCGAGGCGGCCCGCCGCTTCGAAGGGGTAAAAAAGGACGGCTCCCTGCTGGCCTTCGTTCGGCCGCAGGATGCCCATAAGGGCTCCGGCATGCTGACCGAGCTTGACCCGGCCCTCTATGCCGGGCGCACGCTGCGCCTCATCTCGGGACGCGACCTGCCGAAGGAATTCACCGCTGCGATCTCTGACCATCTGCGGCGTACGTCGGATGCCCGGCTTGAAGTATGCCTGCGGGTCAGCGACATCCATAAATATCGGCTGCTGTCCTGTGCCCAGGCGGTGCTGTTCCCGACCCACTTCGAAGGCTACGGCTACCCGCCGATAGAAGCCGCCTATGCCGGAACGGAATCCGCCTGCTTCGATCTGCCGGTCCTGAAGGAAACGGTGGGGTCGATCGCGCATTTCGCCCCGCAACCCACCCTGGCAGGCTTCGAGGCCGCAGTCGCCGCGGCACTGGCCATGCCAGAGCGGCGACAGGAACTTCGGGCAGCCATAAACACCATCGCGGATTTCCAGGTCGCCAGCACGCGACTGGCTGAAATCCTTACTCGCAGCGCGGACAGCGTGGCGCCGGTGGCACAACGGCGCTTCTGGATCGCGGTCGGTCCCTTTGCTCGTACCCCGCCTCTGCCCTCCGAAAAGGTGGACCGGGCCGCCCCCCTGCCGACATTCCCACCTTACGTGGTCAGTGCCACCCACACCACCGCGGGTGAGGTGGTGATCACCTGCCGCGCTCAGTTGCCGGCATCAGTGGAGAGGTTGGAAGCGACCGACGCGGGTGGCACCGTGCTCCTGCCCTCGACATGGGACGCGGGGCCGGCGAACGCCACGGGCCTGCGTGATTTCCGCATCTACCTTGTCGCACCGAAAGAAATCATTGGGCACCGCCTGATGATCCAGGGCTACCGGGATAACCAGTCGGCTGGTAAGGCGATCGAACTCGAGGTCGAGCGCGTCGCGCCGGCCAGCAGACTGCTGCCGGTGATAGCCGGCATTAGCGAGAACGACGTCGAGCAGGATCAGCGCAAGCTGCGAGGGTGGGTTCTGGCGCGTGAGCCGGTCACCACGCTCTGCTTCACGGCAAGGGGCAAGACCTGGCTTCGCTTCCCAGTTGGCGGGGAACGGCGCGACGTCTTCGCCAAGAACCCCGGCTATCCCTCCCCCCGCTGCGAATTTTCTGTCCGGGTGCCACTCGACGAGGAACCGCACCGGGCGGACTCCCGCTTGATCTGCCTGGCTGGCCCGCCGGGGCAGGAGCAGGCGATCGACACCCTGGCCAGCTGGCCGCCGGCCCCGAAGCCGTATTTCACGGAGTCCGTGACCCTGTCCCCCCCTCCCGGCCCGGTCGCGCCCGCGCCAGGGGCGGTGGTGGCCGCCAAGGCGCGTCCCGCGGGCACTACGGAGCCGAAGCCACGCCGGCCACAGTTCGGCAGCCTCGAGCTGATCGACCGGACGGATGAGACTTGGCTCCACGGCGTGGCACGTAGCGGCAGCCGGGACCGTCTCGGCTGCATCCACGTGAGAAAGACCGAAATTCTTGGACAGGTCGCTCCGGGGGTGGTCCTGCGCTTCGCCTCCGGCATCACCCGTCGTGCGGTTTCGATCGAGCATCACGATCATTCCGCGGGCATCGTGCTGGACGGTCCATTGGACCCGCAGGACAACGGCTTTCCGGCGCCTGTGGGGCTGTTCGCCGCCGATTGGGAACCGAAACCAGTGGCTTCCCTGGTGATCCCCGATTGGACCGACCAACGCTGGTGGCGGGGGATCTGGAACAAGCCGGATGAGCGCTACCGACGCGGGCTGACGGTCAAAACTAATATCGCCGTCGAACTCGGCGTGGCTACGGGCACCCGCCTGCGCCTATCTGCTAGCGGCCTGCGCCGGGTGGTGGCGCATGACGACGACGCCCACAACAATCGCCGTCTCTGGCTGGATGGGCCGATCCGCCCGATGGGTGACGGCGCCCCCAACCCGGTCATGGTGGACACTCCCGTCGGCGAAGAGTCCGGCAGCATTCCGTTCAGTCTTGCGCGGGAAGATGCCGGCTGGCCCCGAGGTATCCTCGGCCAGACCCATTCTTCCGCACAGGCCGGCCAGGCCGTCCTGCTCGACAGCGACACCACAAGCCAGATTGCGCGCGGCTCGGTCCTGCGCTTCGCGCGCGAGACGCTGATGCGCGTTGTCTCGGTTACGCCGGAACCCGATGGACTGGTCGTTATCCTGGACGGTCTGCTCGACCCGGAGATTCACGGCCATCCGGCTAATGTACAGCTAATCGACCCGGCCGACATGCCCGACGGGGTGAAAGCCGGCTACGGCTTCCCAGAGCCCAGATTCAAGGCGAAGGACCCATTGCACGTCATTCTGGCGGCCAACGCTCGCCGCCAAGGCGCGGCGGTGCGTGCCCGCGCGCCCACGGGCGCGTCCAAGCGCCGCGTGCTAGTGTTGAGCCTAGTGTCACCCTACCCGGCAAACCAGGGCAACCGTGTCGTTACACGCAATCTGACCCAGCATCTTGTGGACTCGGGTTTTGCGTGCGACATCGTCATCCAGAACTGGGTCGACGCCGCCGAGGTGCACGAGAATATCGGCCCCGACACGCGTATCCTCACGGTGCCGTTCCCAGAGTGGCAGGCAAGCGAGCCAGCGATGCAGCGCCGCGCTTTCGGCGAGGCCGCCCGCAACCTGGCCCGCTCGCCATTGGACGAGGCCCTGGGCGCCGCCGTCGAGCGCGCGGCCGAGTACTACCACCCGTATTTCATCGTCCGCGATGCCACCGTCGACTTGGCGCGGACTCTGTTCGCACAGCACCGGTACGATGCCATCATATGCAACTACACGCACATGCTGCGGGTGGCCGTCGAGCTGCAAACGATCCGTCCCCTGCCCCCGGTCGCGGTATTTACTCACGATGCGCTCTCGCGCCTGCCGCGGGAGTTTAACGGGCAGCGCCTCGACCTCATGTACCGTGCCTGCACGGCCACCCTGGAACGCGACGTGCTAGATTCCATTCCTGGCGCCGTGGTGGTGGCGATCTCGCGCAGCGAGGCAGAGTACTTCCGGCGGATCGGCACCCGCAATACCGTGGTCGTGACCGAGTACGACGCCGCCGAGGAAATGGAGCCCTTCCAGGTGGATACCGGCGCCTTCGAACGCCGCACCATCATTTTTCACGGCAGCGCGAACCCGATGAACATCGCCGGGCTGAACTGGTTCGTCGATGAGTGCTGGAGCTCCATCCTCACCGCAGTACCCGGGGCAAAGCTGGTGGTGTGTGGCAGCGCCGGACGGTCCTGGGCACCAAAGCTGCCCGGGATCGAGATAATTGGCGAGTTGACGCGTGGCGAGATGCTGCGCCGCTGCGCCGAAGCCAGCATGACAATCAATCCTTGCGTGGCGGGCACCGGGCTCAAGATCAAGACGGTGGAAGCTGTCTGCCTAGGGTTGCCGGCGGTCTGTCTTCCCTTGGCCGTTGACGGGTTGGAGGACATCGCTGACCGGTTCGCCGTAATCGCGCGGGATGAGATCGAGTTCACTGCGGGCTGCATAACGCTGCTGAGCGACCGGGAGCGCTGGACAAGTCTGCATGATGGCGCATTGGAAGCGGCGAGAACCCGGTTCTCTTCCCAAGCCGTCTATCAAGCCCTGGATGAGGCAATGGGGTGGGGAATACGCAGTACCGCTTGCCCCGGCGCTGCTTCAGAGGAGTCGGAATCGACTCTGTCAGATGTGGCAGATCCGGTACCGCTGCTTGAAGCAAATCCGAACGACCAGGCGGCCCTGTTCACGCTTGGCAAGCGGCTGCTGCAGGCTAACCAGAGAGATGCCGGCTGGGAGATCGTAAACCGCGTCGCGACGTACCGACGCGGTGATCCCAAGGTGGCGGCACAAGCTGCACGTCTCGCCTTGCAGATCGGCGAGTACTGGCGCGCCGTCGTACATGCCGCAACCGTGATTGGCGAATATCCAGCCTTGCCTGAAGGTTATGCGTTGATGGGCGAAGCCCTACTCGGCTGCAAGCTGCCTCACGACGCGGTCGTGGCACTGGAGCAGGGCATCCTGATAGCCCCCGAGCATCAGCGTCTCCTCGTGCTGCTGGAAGAGGCCTTGATCCGGGCTGGGCGGGAAGCCGACGCGGCAATCTGGCGGGCGCGTCGCGCACCGGACGCTGAGTTCGGTCAGTACGTGACCCTGGATGGGCCACATATTCCAAAATTCGTCGAGGGATTCCTCGTCGAGGGAGACGGAAACCTCTCGATCCGATCCGGCAAAGGCACGGTTCGCATCGTTCTACCCTGGGTGCCGGCGAACCGCATTTCCCTATCCCTCGATGTGCGCCGCCCGATCAAGCTGGATCAGGACGTGGCGATTTCACTCGGCCTTCATAAGGCTGCCTGTAAGCACACGATCTCAGCGTATGGGCCTGCGGTCCAAACTATGAGCATTAATGCCGATTTGACCGACGAGGCTGCGGTGGGGACAGTCTCGCTTAGCTTAGAGATCCTTAAGAAAGAGTCCCTCGCTTTTCCCTTGCAGCTCATCGGCTACTTGCTTGAGGCTGATCGACAATCGGTGCGTTCCTAACCCACTTTCGCAGTTGCTGTTTACAGGCGAGCGCTGCGCGGCCGCTTCATGGATTAGAGCCTTCAGGATGCGTTGCCGAGGCGAACGCGAGGGCGGCCGGCAGCTCCTTTTATGGAATGGCCCGTCCCTCCCATCCGAGCGCGTAGGCTGCTTGGGCAACAGGTGGAGGTCCAAGATGCACGCTACGGTTCTCGGTATCCGTCCGGTGACGACCGCCTTGGTGTTTCGGGTGTGATGTAGCGAGGCTAGGACCTCAAAGCGCTGTTAAGGTCGACCTTAAAGCTATGCCCGACAGTCCGATTGAGATCCTAGGCGCCCGCGAGCGTCGGCGTCGCTGGAGCGTTGACGAGAAGCTCCGCATTGTGGCGGAGAGCCACGAGCCTGGTGGCAGCGTGCAGGCCCTCGCCTCCCGCCACGACGTGTATGTATCCCGGCCTGCTTTATACTTGGCGTTGCCAAGTCCGCGAGGGCTCTCTTGAAGCTCGGCGCCATTGCGGCTTCTGCCGGTTCAATGTGTCCATCCGGCGAGGACCGCATTGACGCGTCCGATCAGGCGGCGATGGTCACGTCGGCGGTCTGGTGTGCCTGTCGCCAATTCCAGGGCAGGAGTTCCACCAGCCTGCGCGCGGGATGATCTGCGATGCGTGCGAGCCCATCTGCCAACCACGCCTTGGGATCGACGTCATTCATCTTCGCGGTGACGATCAACGAGTACATCGCCGCCGCCCGATCACCTCCACGGTCGCTGCCGGCGAACAGCCAGGCCTTCCGCCCGATCGCCACACCACGCAGGCTCCGCTCCGCAGCATTTTTGGTCAGGCAGATGCGGCCATCCCCGACGAACGCACGGAACGCTGCCCAGCGCGTCAGCATGTAGTCCATCGCCTTCGCCACCTCGGCGTGCCGCGACAGACGTCCTCGCTCGCCTCGCATCCAGCGTTCCAGATCGTCGACGAGCGGCACCGCGTGCTGCTGCCGCACGGTCAGGCGCTGCGCGGCCGGAGCACCGTTGATCTCCCTCTCGAGGGCGAAGATCGCGTCGATCCGTCGCACCGCCTCAACCGCCAGCGGCGCCTTGCCGAGTTCGGCCAACGAGAAGAACTTCCGCCGGCCGTGCGCCCAGCACGCCGCCTCCCGAACCGGCCCCGGCAACCGCGCCGGCGCATGAAGGTCGTTGAACCCGGCATAGGCGTCCGCCTGGAGGATCCCGCGCCAGTCCGCCAGGTGCCGCTTCGGATGCTCGCCGCCGCGGTCGGGGGAGTAGTGGAACAGGGCCGCGGGTGGACCCGGCCCGGCGAACGGCCGATCGTCGCGCACATAGGCCCATAATCGGCCGGTGATCGTCCGTCCCTTCGCCAGCACCGGGACCGTGGTGTCGTCCCCATGCAGCCGCTCCGCCGCCAGCACATGCGTACGGATCAGTCCCACCAGCGGCGCCAGGGTCGCCGTGCAGGCGCCGACCCAGTCGGCCAGCGTCGAGACGTCGAGCTCGATCCCTTCCCGCGCGAACCCCTCGCTGAGGCGGTTCAGCGGCAGATGCTGGCCGAACTTTGCCTCCAGGATCGTGGCCAGCAGCTGTGGCCCCGCCCGGCCGCGGACGATCGGATGGAAGGGCGCCGGCGGCTGGGTGATGGCCTCACAGCTGCGGCAGGAGAACTTCTCCCGCACCGTCTGGATCACCTTCCAGCGGCGGGGGATCACCTCCAACGTCTCGGTGATCGTCTCCCCGAGTTTGGCCAGCACCCCGCCGCAGCAAGGGCAGGCGGAGGGAGCAGGGACAACGACCCGTTCCCGCGGCAGATGGGGCGGCAGAGGACCCCGCACCGGCTTGCGCCGGGTGAACGGCCGCACGGTCGTGTCCGCATCGGGCTGCTGCGTATCGGCCTCGCTGGCCGCAGTCTCTGCTTCCTCGAGTTCCAACTCCAACTGGTCGAGCAGCTTGCGGCCGCGCTCGGAAGACGCGCCGAAGCGGTCGTGCCGCAGCTTGGCGATCATCAGCTTCAGATGCGCGATCATCGCTTCCGCACCCGACGCACGGGCTTCAGCCTCCAGCCGGGCATGACGTTCGGCCGCCAGTGCGGCGCGCAGCGCATCGAGGTCGGTCGGAACAGGGCTGTCCGGCGCGGTCACGGACAGGATCGAATCACGATCCCATGCCGTTGCCTACTAAGAACTTGCCCCCCATCATCCCGCCGCGGAGGGCCGCCACGTGCGTTGCGGATGGCGCCAGTCGATGCCTTCCAGCAGGTAGCCGAGTTGGGCGGGAGAGATGGCGATGACGCCGTCGGCGGGGCTTGGCCAGATGAAGCGACCCCGCTCCAGCCGCTTGGCATAGAGCGACATGCCCAGCCCGTCGTGCCAGAGGACCTTCAGGAGATCGCCGCGTTTGCCGCGGAACACGTAGACGCCGCCGGTATGCGGGTCTCGCCCGAGCGCCTGCTGGACCTGCAGCGCCAGGCCATTCATGCCGCGGCGCATGTCCGTCGCCCCGGTCGCCAGCGACACCTGAACACCGGACGGCGGGCCAATCATCCGCGCAGCGCCGACAGCACCCGCCGTAGCGCCTTCAGGCTGGCGTTCTCGCCGACGAGCACCCGATTGCCGTCGGGCAGGCAGATCTCAATTCCGCTCGATGAGGTGCTGGTGGCTGGCGGTGCCGACAGCTCCGCCTGTGATGGGGTCAATTGAACCGGCAGAAGCCGCAATGGCGCCGAGGCCTCCAGAGAGCCCTCGCGGACTTGGCGACGCCAGGTATGAAGCAGGCCGGGATACACGTCGTGGCGGGCGGCAACGGGCCCGCACGCTGCCACCAGGCTCGTGGCTCTCCGCCACGATGCGGAGCTTCTCGTCCACACTCCAGCGGCGCCGACGTTCGCGGGCGCCTAGGATCTCAATCGGACTGTCGGGCATCGCTTTAAGGTCGACCTTAACGTGCGCTTTAAGGTCCTAGCCTCGCAACATCACACCCGTCACACCAAGGCGGTCGTCACCGGACGGATACGGTTCAATTGACCCCATCACAGCCGAAGCTGTCGGCATCGCCAGCCACCAACCCTTGATCGAACGGGATTGAGATCTGCCTGGCCGACGGCAGCGGGTGCTCGTCGGCGAGAACGCCAGCCTGTAGACAGCACGGATCTTTGTCGTGCGGCCGCCGCGCGAGCAGTCGATTGCCTGGACCGCAGCCCCCTTTGCCGCCGGCAGAGGCACGCTGGGCCTTCACCGCGGAACTGTCGATCATCGCGACATCGGCGGGAACCGTGCTCGCCACCGTCTCGAAGAGGCGCGTCTAGATACCTCGGCCACTCAGCGGTTCCAGCGCGGAGCAATAGCCGGCATCGATCGACTTTGATAAGCTGCCAGCAAGTCAGCAACGCTCCTTGCCGGAGCGCCGTATTGCTGGCAAGGTGGCAAATGAGGTGGCCAATGCATGTCGTCGCGCTATTGAGCCAAAAGGGCGGCACTGGGAAAACGACCCTTGCCCTCCATCTTGCGGTTGCTGCGGAGCGAGCGCGCCAGGTTGCCGCCGTCATTGATCTTGATCCTCAGGCGAGCGCCGCCGGCTGGAAGGATAGCCGTGCCGGCGAGAGCCCGGTCGTTGTGTCCGTTCAGGCGACCCGCCTTGCCCATGCTCTCGACCTGGCGCGCGACGGCGGCGCCGAGATCGTCTTCCTCGACACTGCCCCCCATTCGAGCGATGTGGCTCTCGCCGCCGCCGAAGCTGCCGACCTCGTGTTGATACCTTGCCGGGCCGGGATCCTCGATCTCCGCGCGATCGGGGCGACAGCGCGGTTGGCAAAAATTGCGGGGAAACCTGCCTACGTCATCCTGAACTCGATGCCGGCGCGCGCCAGCAATGTCGCTGCCGATGCGCGTGCGGCTGTGGCCGTCCATGGCCTAGATGCGGCGCCTGTGACCATCCAGCAGCGCGCCGCTTATGCCCATGCCTTAACGGCCGGGCAGACGGCACAAGAGTATGAGCCCTCAGGGAAGGCAGCGGACGAGGTCACCCAGCTTTACCAGTGGCTTCAACCTCGCCTCCGATCCGCCGCACCTTCCAAACCGCGCGCGTAGCACGGGTCGCTGCCATATTGCCAAATTGCTGAATAGTCGATTGCCAGCAACATCTAGGAGTTGGCATGAGTTGCCCTCCTGCCGGCAATACGGCAGCATGGCAATGCGGCAATGTGGCAGACAAAACGGGAATCCGAAAGTGACCAAGCGCCCAAGTTTGGCGGAGACGATGCGCCAGGTGGCAGTTTCGCCCGAGTCGGCCGTGATCGCGCCCCGTAAGGCAGAACCTGAACCTGCGACGAAAGTAGCGCCGGCACCGAAGCCCTTCTACGCAGCGACGCGGGTCGGCAAGAAGAAGGTGACAGCCACGCTGAGCCCGGCCGACCACAAGCAGCTCAAGAGCCTTGCCGTCGATCGAGAGACGACCACGGAGGCCTTGTTGTCGGAGGCGATCGCCGACCTCTTCGCCAAATACGGGCGTCAGACGGCCGCGCACTGAAGAAGTGTTGGCTTGCCGGGTTGCCACATTGCCCCTTTGCCAGTTTTTCGTATTGCCAGTACTCGGACCCTACTGACGGCTCAAACGGGGCGCACTGACCTGCGGTTCGAGCTCAGCTGACTTATCGGCGCGTAGGTCGGCGTGCTCAGCCCCAAGCGGTGCGGGAGGCGCACCAGGCTCCCTGTTGGATCTGGGCAGGCTGACCGCGATCTGCTTGGGCGCAACCGGGGAAGGTGAGGGGTGCAAGGAGACGCCGCGCTCGCTGGCATCCACTCGGGCAGCCGGGTAGACCGCCAAGGCGAGCTTCAGATTCTCGGTAAAGGTCGCCCGGAAGTTGTTCATCCGGCTGAAGCCGGACCCGAACTGCTGCTTCAGCGCTGGCCAGGAGACGGGTGTGGACTTTACCAGCACGTGCAGCCGGTAGGCGAGCCAGACATAGATGTCGAGCGCCATGCTGTTGTTGGCGATCGCCCGGATCGCGCTCTCCTCGAGCGGCACCGGGTGCTTCTTCAGCATCTCGAAGAAGGCCTGGGTCAGGGTGGCGGTCTAGGAAAACAGGCTTCCCTGGCCCGCTTCTCCGGGGACAAGGAGGAACGCCTCCTCGATGATGCCCTGGTTCTTGTAGACCATGCTCGTGGCGCGGCGGAGCTCGAAGGTCAGCGTGCAGCGCCCCAGCCGCTCGGCCTGGTCCTGCACGTCCCGCAGGCTCTTGCCGCCGGCGGGTATGCCCATCTTGCCAAGCCAGTCGCGCAAGGAGCGGCCGAGCTCGACCTCGCGGCAGTTGGTGCGCAGCGCGTCGGACTGCAGCCGGAGCAGGATCAGTCGGGCACGCGAGCCGTAAGGCACACCGACAGGTGCCGGTTTACCAGCATTAGTGCCCCGCCAGCCGGGCTGCACGATCAGGGAGATGTTCTCACTGCTGATCTGCCGGGCTTGTTCGGACGGCAGGCGCCGATGCGGCAATGCGGCCTGGCACCAGCCCGAGTAGAGGAAGCCGATTCCCGGGTCCTCATCAGCCATGTAGGCTGCGGCGACTTCGACGGCGGATCGTTCGTCCCCAAGCAGGCGGAGCGCCTCCTGCTTGCCGCGGGCTTCGATGAGATCATGCACCGTTCCCATGGGCTTGGACGATGGCCGAACCGGCGCGGTCTGTCGCCGTGGACTTTACCAGCACGAGGTATTTGGATTCTTCCTAATTGCTTGTGCTGCCAAAGTCCTCGGGAAAACTTTGGCTAACTCATTGCTGCGAATAACAAGCCGCAGACCTGGGCCGCTGCTAAAGTCCACACTCGGTCTGTGGCGAGATGCCGATGCCGGGCAACGGCACGCCCCGAATCGGGGCCTCCCACAAAAGTCCACACTTGGCCCACACCGGTCACGTGGGACAGCCCTACACTCCCGGTTCGGGGCAGGCTACAAAGCGGTGCGGCAGCTCAAGCCCACCTTCCGAGAGGCTTTAGGCCTGGCACAGGCGGTCTACCCGGAAGCCCGGGTGGACCTCGAGGCAGAAGGCGTCGTGCTGCTCCTTTTCCTCCGGCCGTGCCACGCGCCGAGGCGAAGCGGATTGGGCTGGGCTAGCTGATTCGGACTCTACTGACGCCCCTCACAACCCAAACGGAGTCGTCAACAAGCAGATCAGCAAGGCAGTGACGGTGGAGGTATCTGACCTGCATCAATGACATCACCTGCATCGAGAGAGTAAGATGGCTGCTTAGAGCTGATCGTTGCGAGTCGAGTCTTAGACAAGGATCTCGGACATGTCTCGGTCACTGGAACAGCTGCTAGACATAGCGTTGAACACGCGGCAACAGCGTCGGCGCCAGCGAGTAAAAGACCAAGCCGATCGGCAAAGCATGATTGTAGAAGCTCGTGCGGAGCTCGAGCACCAGCAAAGGAAATTTCGTAGGAAGATCTGCTCTCTCATGGATGAGGTTGTCGAGCGGGCCAATCGACACCTCGCCACGAGATCTGATCACTGTGAGTTCCGCGACATATCGGGATGCTACACGGGTCCACTTCACGTCGGAAATTTCTCCTGCAACCCTATCGCGTACAAGCTCGAGACTGACGACGAAGACGTAGGAGGCGTGCTGCTGATCGAGCTAACGAACGATGGCTTCGTCGAGGCATCCCTTGGACCGCTGCCGTCCACTCATGCCCAAGGGCCCATGGTCAGAACTGAACTGGGCTGGCATTCCGTACCGCTGGACAGCTTTGATGCATCCGCCGCCTCAGATCTGCTGGCGCACTATGTCCATAAGAGCACTGGACTGTAGCTCTGGTCATGGACTGGCGCTTGTGAAAGCCGCTACACGCGATAAGCCCTCTTATCGCGTGTAGCGGAATTTCCGCGTTGACGCGGGAGTCCCGCACCGGCGAGTCTCGCCCGCATGGCCCCCGCGTCCCACGCCCCCGCTGCCATCCTGACCGGTCAGCCAGTGCGGGCTTCTGCCGCCGAGAGGCCGACTGAGGCCGGGCAGGCGGCGCTCGCCGCCGCCCAGGGCTACGCCCGCAAATCCGCCGCCCCGGCCACCTTGCGGGCCTACAAGGCCGACTGGACGCATTTCCAGCACTGGTGCGGGGCGCACGGCTTCACCCCGGTCCCGGCCGCGCCGGCGACGGTCGGCGCCTATCTGGCGAGCCTCGCCGGCAGCCATGCCCCTTCCACGATCCGCCGCCGGCTGGCTGCCCTCGGCAAGCTGCACCGGTTCAACGACCTGCCGTGGAACCCGGCGCATCGCGACATCCAGGAACCGCTGCAGGGCGTGCTGCGCAGCCATCCCCGCCCGGTCCGAAGAGCGGCGGCGCTGAGCCTCGCCATGCTGCGCCAGCTGCTCGCCACCTGCGATACGAGCGCCCGCGGCCGGCGTGACCGCGCCCTGCTGCTGTTCGGCTTCGCCGGCGCCCTGCGCCGCTCCGAACTGGTGGCGCTGCAGGTCGAGGACGTTGCGTCCGTTGCCGGGGGACTGCGGCTGCGGATTGCCCGTGGCAAAACCGACCAGACCGGGGAGGGGGCCGAACTCGGCCTGCCGCGCGGCCGCCACCCCGACACCTGCCCGGTGCGGGCCTTCGAGGCCTGGCAGGCGGTCGCCCGCCGCAACGCCGGCCCGCTGTTCCGCAAGATCAGCACCGGCGGTCGGATCGGGGCCGCTGCCCTGCACCCTGATGCGGTGCGGCAGATTCTTACTCGTCGCGCCGCCATGGCCGGCCTCACCCTGGACGGGTTCGACCGGCTCAGCCCGCATGCGCTGCGCGCCGGCTTCATCACCGAAGCCTACGCGAGGGGCGTGCGGGACGAGGACATCATGCGCCACACCAGGCATCGCGACCTGCGCGTCATGCGGGGCTATGTCCGCCGCGCCGGCCTGCTCACCGAGAGCCCGGCCGGCCTGCTCGACCTCTGATGCAGATCCGCTTCCCCTGGGAGCCCGACCCGGCGGCAGGGGCCCCGCAACCCGGGCCGGACTTGCTGGATCCAGTGCCCGCAGCACCACGGCGGCGCGGTCGCCCACCTGCCGGTGCCGGCCGACATGCCGAGATCGGGGCAGGGGAGGGGGCCGGAGGTTGGCTGTTCCACCACCTGATCGTCAGCGGGCCGGCGACGACAATTGCCAGTTTCATGGCAATGGCACGCGGGGCCGGGGTGGTGCCCTGGCGGCTGGATGGTGCTGAGCTCGAGGAGCGGGTGTTCGTCCAAGCGGTCTCCCAGCCGCCCGAGCGGCGCGGGCTGAGTGTCGCCGGGTGCCGCATCCTGGCCCGGCAGTTCCGTGACCGCGCCGAGGCCCACCATGCCAAGGCGGTTGCCCTGGTCGGCGTCAGCCGGGCCTGCCCGCTCGACCTGCACGCCTTGCTGCCGGTGCCGGACCCGATCCTCGCTCTGGGCCCGACCCATCCGGACGCCCTGGCCTGGCTCAGGACGCAGTGGGGCGTCACCGACGGGCTGCGTCAGGCCCGCCTGCTGGCCCGGCCCAAGCCGGGTGGCCGGCTGCCGGCCGGGCAGAAGGTGATCGGCTACGGGTTCTTCACCGCGGCCCCGGAGACGCCGCAGCCCGCCATCGCGACCCTCGAGAGCCAGTGGCCGGCGCTGCGGTTCTGGCTCACACCGCGCCCGGCGGGTTGAGCGCAGCTTGCATGCGCGCCGGGGCAGGCGAGGCAGCTGAGGAACCAGGGCACGAAACCACGCCCGCCCTCGCTTTGGACGGGTTCATCGGTTCGCTGGAGCAGCTGCTCCTGCTCGCCCGGGCGCGCCGGATCGATCTGGAACGTATCCCGGTCGGCGCTCTGGTCGACCAGCTCGTCGAGGCTCTGCAGCAGGCAGGCCAGACCCCGCTCGGGCAGCAGGCGGACTGGGTGGTGATGGCGGCCTGGCTGCTGCAGCTGCGCGCCCAACTGCTGCTGCCCGCCGACTCTGCGGTTCACCAAGAGGCGCTTGCGGACGCGGAGGCACTGCAGGAGCGGCTGCGGGCGCTGCAAGCCGCGCAAGCCTTGGCCGGATGGCTCGAGGTGCGGCCCCAGCTCGGGCAAGACGTGTTCGCAAGGGGATGTCCGGAGATCGTCGGCACCCTTCTGGAACCTGCGCATCAGCTCGACGTGGTGGAGTTCCTATGGGCCAGCCTGGCGCTGTTCGAGGAAGCCCCGGACTTGGCGATCGAGGAGGATCGCCCGGCCCGGGTCGTGCTGCATGACGTCATCACCGCCCGCGCGCGGATCCTGCAGCTGCTTGCCGGGGAAGCGGAAGGAGCGCTGCTGGCCTGCTTCCTGCCGGAGCCGCCGGATACCCCGGAAACCGACCGGCAGCGTGCGTTGCGGCGGCGCTCGGCCTGGGCCAGCACGCTCGTTGCCGGATTGGAGCTGGCGAGGGAGGGGGGCCTGGTGCTCCTGCAGGAGGAATCGCTCGGCGATATTCGGGTCACGGCGACCCAGGCAGCGAGCGGATGATCGAGGCGACGTTGTCCGATCCGGATGAGCCTATGACCATCTACCCCTGACTGACGTATCGGCTCTATTCAATCTCAACGGCATGCAAACCGGGCTCACTCCTCAATGAGCGACCACGCTGAATCCGAGCGGGCAAGACTGATCCACAATGAACGGATCAAGATGACGGCCGGCTGGATCGACCGCGCCTCGAGCACCCTGTTCGCCACTGGGATAGCTACCCCCGTGGCTGGCAGGCTGCTAGGCTTGGGTCCGTCCTTATCGCCAGGGGTGTACGTCGCTATATTGGCAGTGTTCGGGGCTGTAGCGGCCATGCTGCACGGCCTGGGTCGCCAGCTGCTGGGGAGGCTTCGCTGATGTTCGACGACGTCGCCTGGGTGCTGATCCCTGCGCTTTTCGCACTTGTCCTGGGAGGGGGCGCGTATCTGGTTGCTGTGCGAGAGACCAAGCGCTTCGACGCGCGCTGGCCACAGAAGCCATGACCAGGATCAGGTAATCAGCTGGTTTCTGCCCTCGGCTGCCTAACCCTGGGTTCTGATCGTCCTGGGCCTGATCGGGCTACGCTCCATCTCGTAATCGCCAGCCGGCGCACGCTTCTGCCGGAACCGCCAAATATACCGGAGACCATCGGCAGCGAGCTTCACGTGCGGAGGCTGCACCTCGCGGAGACGCCGTCGGTGGCCCAGATCGCCTCACGTGATCCACGTATCGGCATCATGAGGAACTTGCCGAACTGACGTGACGGTCAGTGTTAATTTAGACCCGATTGCTGGCAGCTTGGCAATGCAGCATCAGGGCAATGAGGCAATGCGACCGGTGAGGGTGACCCATGATAAAGGGCCCGGCAGCTCGGGGCGCGGCGCCCCCGCCGTGAGCACCGCAGCGACCCAATTCGTCGCCTACCGGGTCGGCTATCATCCAGCCATAGGCGCTCCCTGTTCGGGCACGTCTATGCCCTGTGGCGCTGGCTCGAATGGCAGCAGGCACCTTGGGCCGCGGAGGCGCACCGCAGCACCTTCCAGATTGTGGATGCCGGCCTACTCGGCGTTGCCGCCGCCGTCTCATTTGGCGGCCTAATCTTGTCCAGCTCCCTCCGGCGCCGACCGAAGAAGCACGAGGGGGCCCACGGAACAGCGCGGTTCCAATCAGAGGATGAGATCCGGAAAAGCGGCCTTCTCCCCCGCAAACCGAGCGACGCTCATGCAGGCGCATATGTCGGAGGCTGGACTGACCGGAAGGGCCGCACGCACTAGCGCAAATGATTGGACAGTCCAAAGCGGGCGATATTTGGCGGAAATTCGTCGCAATCGCGAATCGCGAGCAATTCGGCCAGTGCGAGAGCTGGCAGGTGTGATAGGCGCCTGCGGCCGGTTTGGCCTAGTATATTGATTCCTGCAGGATAAGGATATACATTGATTAGAGCGTATATCTCGGAGCATCGCCATGCAGGTTGCGAAGTGGGGCAACAGCCTGGCCGTCCGCCTGCCGGCGGCCGTTGTCGACGCGTTGGCGTTGGAGGAAGGCGATGAGATCGAAATCCATGTCGCCGATCACAGGGCCTTCGAAGTCGCACGCAAGCCGAGTCCGGAGGACCTCCTGAAACGTCTGCGCGCCTTCCGCGGGCGATTGCCCGCGGACTGGAAGTTCGATCGGAGCGAGGCGAATGCCCGATAGCTTCATCGACACGAATGTTCTCGTCTATCTCGCCTCGGGCGATCGCATGAAGGCCGACCGCGCTGAGCAGATCGCTGCCTCAGGGGGGACGATCAGCGTCCAGGTGCTGAACGAACTCGCGAACGTGTCACGCCGCAAAATGGGTCTATCGTGGCCCGAGACGCATGCTTTTCTCTCGACGGTGCGCGCGCTTTTGGCGGTGGAGCCGATGACCCGAGACAATCATGACCTGGGATTGACGATAGCCGAGCGATATAGCCTGTCCATTTACGACGCGATGATCGCGGCATCTGCGCTGCAAGCCGATTGTGACACCCTCTGGTCGGAAGACATGCACGACGGTCTTGTCATCGAGAACCGGCTCCGCATCTCGAACCCGTTTCGGGCCGTCTGACTTCTTACGCGAGTCTAGGAGGTCAGTCGGGTGCCCTGGCCACTACCTAGCCGACGACGCTTCTTGAGTGTGGACTCTGGTGACGCCTACCCGCGAGCGGCGATCACCATTGATCGCGCCCGATCGCCCGAATTTTGCTGGCAATGCAGCACCATGGCAATGCGGCAATACGGCAGTAAAGAGAGACCGATGACCAAGCGCCCAATCTGGCCGAAACGATGCGCGAGCCGGGCATGATCGCGACGCTTAAGGCAGACCTGACCCAGAGAAGTCCCGCCGGAGGACAGCACTTACTTCTCCACCCGGGTCGCCTGTGACCAAGATGACAAACCTTAAGCCGCGTGGTTTCGTAACCACGGGACGCTTTGGGTGCTCATTGCCATGATGCCGGCAATGGCCTCGGCTGCTCAGCTTCCTACTCCGCGCAGCTGGACGATTAAATGATTATGAGAGGACCTGGTAGGCATCTTCCACAGGCTGGCGTTCGTGCTTTGTCGCGGCGAGCCGCCGCGCCTCTTCAATGCCTTCTGTGTGTCACCAGAGTCCACAACTCCCGTCATCAGAGTCCAGTGGATAATCCAGGACGCCTGTGGATGATGTACGCGACTCGGGTTGCCGAGACTTGGGACTGCACGGCCCTTGATGTCGTGGGAGGAACCAGGTTCCCTGCAAGGCTTGTGCAGGGGCAGGGCGGACCAGTGTCTCGACCCTTGAGTTAGCCCTGACCCGGCGACCCTCGCGATAGCAGCAACCGCTCCAGCTTGCGGATGATTGCTGCGCCTCCAGCAGTGTCCGTCGTACGACGCCAGGACCAGCCGATGGGCGTGGGCGGGAGTGGTTCGCCTTTAGTCCGAACGGTCCGCACGCCGGTAAACGCCCCAAGCACGTTCAGGAGTTCATAGATGCCTGGGCCGGTGCCGGTGCCTCCCCAGGCAGTTCGAGATCGGAAGCCATGGACAGATCCTTAAGCTGGATCATCGGTTTCCGTCTTTCCGGGTTTTTCCGTACGTAGGGACCTGAGCGCGTATCACGGGCGCGGGGATCGAAAATCTTCTGTCGAGAAGTCGTAGGCGTGGCTGCCGCATTGCCGCATTGCCAGATTCCGCGCTTGCCGCATTGCCAGCAATAATGAGAGCAAATGCGATACCAGCGAGGGACGCTGTCGGTCTTTGCGGAAACCAGCGAGCCGCCAAGAAGGATCCACAGCCCCAATTCTGATGAAACTGGCGGGTGCCTATGCCCGGCTCGCCTGTGACCAGATGACAAAATCCAGTCGCCACGTGGCTTCGGAACCCACGGAACTCTTTGGCCGCTAATTGCCATGCCGTGTTGCTGGCAAAAAACCTCGGCTTGTCGAGCCTCTACCCTACAGCGGGGGTGCAGGATGACGGCCCGAAAGGGAGCGGCATCTCGCCGCTACCGGTTGCGAGGAGAGGCCTCGTCTAATAGACTAGTCTAATCGACTGGTTGGTTACGATTGAAATGCGCGAGATCCAGGCGTCGGAAGCAAAGACGTATTTGCCCCAGCTCCTCGATGACGTGGAGCGGGGGGAGACCATTCTGATCACGCGACATGGCAAGCCGATCGCCAGGCTCGTGCCGGAGACCGATCGCCGGCAGGCCGAGGTCCGTCAGGCGGCCGCCAATCTTCGCGCCATGCGCAAGAGCAAGATGAACAAGCTGACGCTGGAGGAGATCCTGACCTCCCGCCACGAAGGCCATGAATACTGATGGTCTTCGTGCTCGATGCTTCGATTGCCCTGTGCTGGGCTTTTGCCGACGAGGAGCATCCGGTCGCGGCCGCCGCGCTTGATCGCATCGAGACGAGCAAGGCACAGGTACCGGGCGTCTGGTGGTTCGAGGTCCGGAATTCGCTGGTCGTGAACGAGCGGCGCGGCCGGTTGACTGAAACCGAGACCGCTTCCTTCCTGCGCAACCTGGCGCAGCTCTCAATCCATATCAACCATGACCCGGCTGAGGCGTCTTTGCTGTCGCTCGCGCGTCAGCACCGCCTGACCGTGTACGACGCAGCCTATTTGGAGCTGGCACAGCGGGAAGGACTGATGCTGGCGACGCTGGATGCAGCGCTGCGGCAAGCGGCGTCCGCGGTCGGTGTGCCTCTGCTAGGGGAGGCCGCATGACGGATCAGCTCACCGCATCGGAGTACTCGCTTCCAGCATCTCTGTAGGAGCCGTGATCGCCGCCTGCGACCGTGCCCTGGTCGGCATGTTCCCCTATATCTTTGCCCCCGGCAGCGCCGCGACCAAGATGCGGAGATTCTCGTCAGCACTTCAGCGACGCAGCGACGCGGACTTTCGTGGCCATCCAGGACCTCGATCGAACTATCAGGCTGCTTTGAAGTCGGCTTTGAGGTGCACCTCAAGGCGAACCTTGCCGCACTACACATCATCATGCCGAGCAATCGTCACCGGCAGATATCCGTTGGCAGAGGATCTGCGGGTCGACCGTTAAGCCGACAGCCGCTCCGGAGCACCACTCACAAAGCCGACACGCCATCGGGTATCATCGACCGCGATCTCCGCATGCATCTTGAGAAGATCGAGCCTTAAGTGGCCGGCAATCACGAAAGCCTCTGCCTCTGAGGGGGTCATCGCCCAGGCACGCGCTGCTTTGTCCCAGCGTGCCCGCGGGCACACCTCGCGTCGAACATCGACCAACTGAGCGTTCCAGGTAAATCGGACGGTCGGCATGGGCCAGGATTCTAGGCAAAGCATGGTGGCTTTGTGAATCCCTCCAGGTCACGGCTACCCGCCGGCCTCGAGTTGGCGCGGAAGGGCTTGCTCCAGCTGGAGCAGCAGGGAGGCTCCGCCTTCCTTGGATGTGTGAGTCAGAACGAGCAACAGGAGCCAAGACAGCAGTGAACGATGCAGCAGACAGAAACATCGCCAGCGCTGAGCGCGGCTGGTCCCGGCTGGCCGAGGGCGTCGCCTTCGCGATTGAAGTGCATGCCAAGCAGGTCCGGAAGGGGAGCAACACCCCCTACATCAGCCATCTGCTCAGCGTGGCTGGCTTGGTTCTTGAGCACGGCGGCGATGAGGAGCAGGCCGTCGCAGCGATGCTCCACGACGCGGTGGAGGATGTCGGGCCCCATCTGGAGTCTGTGATTCGGGCTCGCTTCGGCGACCGGGTGGCAGACATCGTCCTTGGCTGCACCGACGCCGACGAGTTCCCGAAGCCGCCGTGGCAGGCCCGGAAGGAGGCCTACATCGCACATCTGGAGACCGCCTCTCCGGACGTGTGGCTCGTGTCCTTGGCCGACAAAGTCCACAACGCGCGCACCATCGCGACCGACTTGCGGTCTCAAGGCCGGGCGGTTTTCGGCCGTTTTAGGGGCGGCCTGGACGGGACAATCTGGTACTACGAGACGCTGGCGTCGGTCTTCAGCCGCCTATTGCCCGGGCCGCTGGCCCAGGAACTCGTAGAAGCGGTTCGGCTGATCCGCGACAAATCTGGGGTCGGCAGTGACTAACGGCGACAGCCATCGCCACCCCCGTTCCCTCCGTTGCTTCCGTCCTGCTGACTGAGCCTCAGCTCAGGCCGACCAATCCACCTGTTACGCCACAAGCCACGACCCAACATCGAAGCGCCAGGCCTTCAGGTCCAGCGAGCCCGCCACTTTTCCGCCGCCTTCCGTCCCGCTTTCTCAATGGCTTCCTTCTTCGGGATCTGCCAGGAGTGATGGGATCCGGCGTGGTTGCGCTTGAAGCGATGAACCGCTCTGGGTGAGAGGTTTGCAACGGCACGACGTCGGACCTGAGCGGCCGCTCGAGAAGACATCCGGCGCGCGGCAGTCTACCTCTTCGTGCTATCGCAGGTTGGCCAAAAGCATGCCTCCAGCCCCAGCCAGCCCGGCTAGACAGACGGTCACCAAAAACCATGCCGCCCGGACCATTGCTCGCCTCGCGGCTTGAGCTGCCTCGGCTTCCTTCCGTATCACCACGAGCAACAGTGCCGCCGCAGCCTCACCGGCAGCTTTCATCCTCACGTCCAGCCACTCGCCTGCGTCGGAGAGCAGAGTCTCCGCCTCTTTCTTCGCGTCGATGACAGCCTGCGTTGAAGCTGCGGTGACGCGATCGGCCTGGAGTATGACCTGCCGATCAAGCTTCGCGAGCACCTCGTTGAGCAGCGCTTCGTGGATGACGGCAGCGGCCAAGATCGGATCCGACCTGTCGAGCCGCACGCCTGTGGCCCTCGCAACTTCGGCGATGAGCTGCTCCCGCTCCATCAGAGAACAGGGGCGAGCTGATCCCGGATGGGCCGCCAAACCTGGCGCAGCCGCTGCTTGGCGATGACGAAGAACTCGCTCGACTGGTCGGCCTCCGCGAACGTCAGCCCTCGCCGCAGCATGTCCGCCAGGTTCGCTCCAAAGGTGCCCGGGTGCAAGCGCGCCAAGCGGACGATCGCGAGGATACGGCCCTTGTGCTTCCGGTAGAGCGGCGTCTCCTCGAAGGAGGCGCCGTCAGCTCCATCCACTGGGCCGTGGTGCTCGTTCAGCCAGAGCACCATTTCGGCGCTCGCCGGGAACTGGCTGGCGACGCTATCGAAGCCGCGGCCGGTCTGCACCAGTTCCTGGCCGCCGGCGACGATGACGTGCACCACCATCTTCTTCCCGCTCTCCGCCACGGCGTCGGAGATCCCGTCCTGCACGAAGTAGCGGCTCAGCGGGGCGAAGGACGTGGCACCGTTGTCCAGCACGAAGTGGGCGTCATCCGTCAGCACGCGCTCGGTCATCGCATCCATAGCGTTGACGTCGATCTCGTCGCTGTTCGGCAGGAACAGGCTGACTGGCTCCGCCTTCAACGCCGGGATGTCCCGCAAGGAGGCGTTCTCCCGGTCGGTGTCGAAGCAGACAACCGGCTCGCCGCGCTCCAGCAGGGACTGCGCGATCAACGAAGCGACGTAAGTCTTGCCGCAGCCCCCCTTGGGTGCGAGCACGGCGTGGACCTTGTAGACCGGCTTAGCCGCCCCGCTTGGGGAGGAAGCCTGGGCCGAAGAGCTGTTCCGGCTCTCCTTCCTGGACGATGCCGTGGTGCTTGAAGTCGGCTCGGGCAGCGGGTTCGTGTCGGGCATCAGGTCGGGCTTCCGGTGTCAGAGGAACGGGGCTGGCCGGCAAGGCAGGGGAGGCAGCTTGGGCGACTAATGGGGCCGCCCGGGGCCGCAGGGGCTTGGCATCGTCCGCATACCGGGCCACGAGCTTGCAGAAGCCCGCGTAGCCGATGCCGAGGGCTTCCTTGTGCCGGCCATAGATCGTGGTGAGCAGCAGACCCTCGCTGATCTCGCTGCGGATGGTCTCGAGCCGGGACACGAATACGGTGCGGCCCTTGCCCCAGGATGGGAGTGATCGTGCGTCTGCCATGCGTGCCCAGGCGTGAGGTGGTGGCGTTGATGTCGACCGACCGTAGGGCCCGCTCTCATACATGTCAAAACGCGTATTTTTCCAACCGATTCGGGGATACTCGGCGAAAGTCGGCGAATCTCGTAGAAGCACGGCGAACAGCGGCCGGGAATACCTGCGCCCGCCGAGTTTCGCCAAGATTGTCCTTGGAGTCCGATGGCAGGATAGGCATTGCTACGTAGCAATGCGGCTGGCTTACTCGCCTTCGGCTCGACGTGAAGGGGGCGGAACACCATGGCAAAGCGCCCCGGCGGGAAGGGACCACGGGACCGCATCAACCACCTGCAGGTCGTCGTCGATCCGGACGAACGTGCCGAGATCAAGCGGCGTGCCGCTGCTGCCGGGCTGTCGGTGTCCGCCTATCTCCGGGCTGTTGCCTTGGGCCGGCAGATCAGCCCGGTGCTCGACCACCAGGCCGTGGGCGAGCTGGTGAAGGTCGCTGGCGACCAGGGCCGCCTTGGCGGACTGTTGAAGCTCTGGCTGGTCGATCAGCCTGGCCGTGGCGCGCCCGAGATCGAGGTGCGCCGGCTGCTGGACCGCCTTGGCGACCTGCAAGGAAGGCTGGCCGATATCGTGGCGCGGGTATGATCGCCAAACGCATCCTCACACCCAAGGGTGGCTCCGGCTATCGGCGCCTGTCCGGCTACGTGCTGAACGTGCGGCAGGAGCATCGTGACGCGACCGACCCGGCGAGTTGGACCCGCCTCGGCGCCTACATCCTCGACACCCCGCACGAGGGGGAGAAGGTCGCTTGGGCGCGGGCCATCAACTGCGGCCATGAGGATCCCGGGTGGGCGGTGAGGCACATTCTCGCCGTGCAGGAGCGGAACACCCGGGCGAAGTCGGACAAGAGCTACCACCTGGTCGTCAGCTTCCCCGAGGGCGAGCGGCCGGCGCGGGCGCAGATGGAGGATATTGAGGACCGACTGTGCGATGCGATCGGCTTCGGGGAGCATCAGCGGGTATCGGCTGTCCACCAGAACACCGACAACTGGCACCTGCACGTCGCGATCAACAAGGTGCATCCCGTCAGCCTGCGGAACGTCACCCCGATCCACGACCACTTCCGGCTGCAGGCCGCCTGCCTCGAGCTGGAGATCAAGCACGGGCTGACCCAAGAGCCGCACACCGTCGACTTCGCCCAGAGCCGCGAGCGCAAGGCGCGGGGCAGGGCGGCCGACTTCGAGGCGCGGCATGGTGGCCAGTCCTTCCTCGCCTGGATCCAGGAGCATGCCCGGCCGGCCTTGCTGGCGGCGCTTGGAGCAGGGCAGGGAGGCTGGCCGGCGATGCACCAGGTCGCCGCCTCCTACGACTTGGAGCTGAGGCTTCGCGGGGCAGGGCTGGTGATCAGTCACCGCAGCGACAGCCGTTTACACGTAAAGGCGTCCGATGTTGACCGCGGTCTATCCCTCAAGGCCCTCAAGGACCGGCTGGGGCCGTTCCAGGCGTCCGGTGAACAGGTCCAAGCCGGGAAACCCGGCAAGCGCTACGAGCGCCCCGCCCCAAGCGGCAGCCAGTACGAAGCCTTTCAGCGCGAGCGCGAGGGGGCTGTCCGCACGCGCGACGCCGCCCTTGCCGGACTTGCCGAGCGGCATCGCACCTACAGGCATGAGCTGACTGCTTGGTATCGCCAGCGCCTCCGGCAGGAACGCACGCAAGGGCTGAAAGGCGCCCTCCGCCGCGAGAGCTTCCAGCACATCGCTGGCGAGCGGGAGAAGGACCGGAAGGCGCGGGTCGAGCGCGAACGGGAAGAGCGGCGCCAGACCAGGGCCGCCCACTCAATTCCTAACTGGCAAGGCTACCTGGAAGCCGAGGCCGCCAAAGGCAGCGCGCAGGCTCTGGCAGCACTTCGGTCCCGGCAGCGTCGCACCCGCCAGCTCGAGACCGAGGTGCTGACCGCCGAGAATGCCGACCAGGCGCGGCACGTAGTCCATGGCCATATGAAGCCCGCGGTTCGACGCGACGGCCGGGTGATCTACCGCGTCACGGACGGCGGCATCGTGTCGGATGAGGCCGCTCATGTCCGGGTGACGCAGCCGACCACGGCCGCGGCGTTCCTTGCCCTGTCGCTAGCAGCCGACCGGTTCGGGGACCGGCCGTTGATCGTCAATGGGACTGACGCCTTCCGCCTTCAACTCGCAGCCGTGGCGGCGATCGAAGGCATGTCCATCAGGTTCGCCGATCCGGCGCTGGAGCAAGTGCGGGCGAGCCGTAGAAACACCTTTGAGGCCAAACATCACTCGCCGGCCAATCGCGTCGCGGAACATGGCCGGTAGTCCGCGCAATACCGACTTGAGTGGAAAGCGACCAGTCTGCTTTGAAAGCCCACGCGCACCAGCAGACGCCGCGTGGCCGGTCCCAGCAGCCGGCATTTCAGGGGGGAAGAAGGCTCAGGTCACTGGGATTTGCACCGAGCCCTCCGATCAGGCAAACATGGAAAAAGGGATGTCTGGAGGGTCCAGTGCTCAACGAAAGAACAGCCGAACTGCTTCTAGACCTTCCTAGGGACCAGCTGCTAGCTCTTATTGGGTGCGAACGGGATTCCGATCTCGCATTCGGCCCGCGCGAGTTTTTACGTCAGTGCCAAGAGTCGGCTGTGCAGAAAATCCGAGCAGCTAAGCCGGTGATCTGCGGAAATGAACACGTGCGCAAGTTCTGTGACGACCCCGGCTTATTTCGCAAGGCTGAGATCGTGTGTTTAGTCGCGGACATTCTTGGCTGTAGCGGCGCAGCGGTTCTCGCGGCTCTTGTCGTGCAAGAAGGCTTAAGCGGGTTATGTGGCCAGGCCAGTGATGGTGAGCGTCGGGCTTAGGACCTCCACGATCCCCAAAAATCGCGACCACGGTATTCAATTGAAGGGAGCTTTTTACTCCCTCTTTCATCGATAAAGACTGTTTCCTCTGAGGGGCTTTTACGTCGTTTCAATGCTTCCGGAAAAGCTGCTTTTCTGGCCAAAGAAAAAAGTATAATTAGCCCCGACATAATCTCAACCATTTCGGCGTGATTGTACCAGCTATCGAAGCGCCCGCCCAAGTTATTGCGATCCTCGCACAGACTATACAGAACTGAGTAGTGATGCAGCAATGCCCCTGCCATCTTCAGCCGAGTCGGTCCATAAGGGTGGTCTCTGGGAATAAGAGCCTCACATAAGAAAGGTGTGGATGCCAGGATCGTATAATCCAGACCCGTAGTTTCGAAAAATGATATTATGTCCAGCCATGCCATCATGTGGTGGACAAGCATGGCGCCGAGTAAGCCGATGTAAGGATCCCGTCCAATCGACCATTCCCAATGGAAACAAGCGTGGAGAGCGAGACCATCTGCATCCAGCTCTTTGATGTTAGAATTGAATGTTGTATTCAGGTATCGTCGCAGAACCGTGCTCCCATGCCCGCCCGTAGCTTCGTCGCACTTTCTGAGAAGTTCGGCTTCGTCGAAAGCCGTTCGGAACAAAGGAGTGTCCCGAAAACTTCCTCTGGCTTTTGGGGGATGGGGTAGTAAATGCCCGAAGGCGTCATGTCCGAACTCGTGTGCTATCACAAAGGCTAATCCATTTAAGAATATCTTCCTCGCCAATGCGAATGCGCCATTGGATCCCTCCATCAGAATAAGGTACCTTTCACCCAGGGCACAATTTAGTAGCGCGTGATATAAAATATGTCTGCTGTGATAATCATTGGAGGTTACAAAACTCGCAGTCTTAGCGGTGAGTTTAATTGAAGGCCAAATGCCTTCACGCGTGGGCACGCGATAAAAATCTATTAGCTTATTGCGGAGTAATATGTCTGCTATCGCCATCGAGAACGTCTGAAGCCTTGATATGATGTCCACATCTACTATGATCGCGCAACTGCCGGTTTCGGGATCCCGTTTAATCTTCGCATTCGGCTCATACCGGAACTCTGTACCGATCAACCAAACGACGTCCTCAAATGGATGTCTCCCGCCAGGGAAGAGTTTCCAAAGAACCGAAAGTAAGCCGTAAATATATAAAGGCCTTTCGTATTTCGTGAATCGAACTCTCCAATCCTTCAAAAGCCGTCGTACAAATTGGGCTTGAGACTCCGGGAGCATGTCTCGATCAAAAACCAACCTTTCCTCGTTTGAGTTCAGCTTCGACTTGGCGGCCTCGCGGGGCACGGACTCAGTAATTGCCGACCAGAGAACTGAACGTACTCGCTCGTAGGCATCCGGTGGCAGGCCGGTCCCTTGCTCAACGTGAATCTTTTGGCGGTCCTCTAGCTCGGCTACGAGTTTCTCAATCATCGGATCGAACTCCAGGGCCGGTATAGTGCTCCAGCTCTAGCTCTGGAAGGCAGATAAGTGGAAGACCCTTGACAGGGCCCTCATGGCGGTCCTGCAAGGGATGACGGTCTATGGCGACTTCCTGAAAAATCTGGTTTCGACAGATTTCGCAGTGCGTCTGAACGGCGACTATGGGTCGATAACGGCTGCAAGGAGCGGTTGATCGTCGGGCCGTCCGCACGATAAACATACATGTCTTAACATGTTTTTGGTAGCGTGGGCGTTGAGCGACACTCAGGGTACTGGGACCGGGCGGCGTCCCTTCCTTCTCGCAAGTTCCGGCTTGATCGTCGGCGCCGCTGTCCTAAGCGCCGCAGCGACCCAATTCGTCGCCTACCGGGTCGACTATCATCCGGCCATCGGCGCCCCGCTGTTCGGGCACATTTACGCGCCGTGGCGTTGGATCGAATGGCAGCAGGCTGCATGGGCCGCGGAGGCGCATCGTACGTTCCAGATCGTGGATGCCGGCCTGCTCGGCGTCGCCGCGGTTGCCTCCTTTGGTGGCCTCATCCTGTCCAGTTCGCTTCGGCGCCGGCCGAAGAAGCACGAGGGCGTCCACGGGACGGCACGTTTCCAAGCTGAGGCGGAGATCCGGAAAAGCGGCCTTCTCCCCCGCAAATCCGGCGAAGCCCACGCAGGAGCCTATGTCGGCGGTTGGACCGACCGGAAGGGCCGCACGCACTATCTGCGCCACGACGGCCCCGAGCATCTGATCGTCATCGCGCCTACCCGTAGCGGCAAGGGCGTTGGCAACGTCAACACTACCCTCCTGTCCTGGCCAGCCAGCACCGCCGTCTATGACGAGAAGGGGGAGCTTTGGGAGCTGACCGCGGGCTGGCGGGCAAAGCACGCGGGCAACACCGTCATCCGCTTGGAGTTCGGCGCGGTTGAAGGGAGTGCCGGCTTCAACTTCCTCGAGGAGGTCCGCCTCGGCACGCCGCACGAGGTTGCCGATGCCCAGAACATCGCGCAGATGCTGTGCGATCCGAATGGCAAGGGGCTGGAGGACCACTGGCAGAAGACCAGCTTCGCTCTGCTCACCGGCCTGATCCTGCACGCCCTTCACACCGGGAAGGCACGTGGCGAGACCGCGAGCCTGTCGGACGTGGCGCGCGCCCTGTCCGACCCCGCGCAGTCCGCGGACGACCTCTGGGATGCAATGGTGACCAACCAGCACCTGAAGACCGGGCCACACCCGGCCGTCGCCGCCGCAGGACGGGACATGATCGACCGGGAGGCCCGCGAGCGCGGCAGCGTGCTGAGCAGCGCCAAGACCTATCTGACGCTGTTCCAGGACCCGTTGATCGCGCAAAACACGAAGCGGAGCGATTTCCGGATTGCCGACCTGATGGACCACGAGCGGCCGCTCTCGCTCTACGTCATCACCCGCGGCAGCGACAAGGAGCGGCTGCGCCCGCTTGTGCGACTGCTGTTCACCATGATGGCACGGACCCTGATGGGTGTGCCCCTGACCTTCCAGCAGGGCCAGCCGGTGATGCCGCACAAGCACCGGCTGCTGCTGATGCTGGACGAGTTCCCCTCGCTCGGTCGGATGCACGTCATCGAGGACGCCCTGCCGAAATGCGCCGGCTACGGGATCAAGTGCTTCCTAGCCGCCCAGGACCGCGAGCAGATGCTCAGCGCCTACGGCCAGCACCAGACCATCACCGCGAACTGCCACGTCCGGATCATCTACGCGCCGAATGAGCGCGAGACGGCGAGATGGGTGTCCGACCTGATCGGCACGACGACGATCGTGAAGGAGGACGTGACCGAGAGCGGCAACCGACTGGGATCGCTCAGTCAGGTGAGCAGGACCTTTCATGAGGTCAGTCGACCGCTAATGACGCCGGACGAGATCATGACCCTGCGCAAGCCGCAGAAGGAGCGGGGCGCGGACGGCAGGGACGTCATCACCGAGGCCGGCGAGATGGTGGTGTTCGTCGCGGGCGAGAACCCGATCAAGGGCACTCAGATCCTATACTTCCTCGATCCGCTGTTCCGGCAGCGCGCCGCTGTTCCGGCGCCCGCCAGCGGCTCGACCAGACCACGGTCGAAGGCGTTCCGGGCATGATCGGTCGGGGAGGGATCCACTGCCGTGCCTTGGTGACCGTCGCGGCAGGCGCCATCGTGATGGCGGGCCTGGCAGGAGCGAACACGGTTGGGCTGCGGTTCAACGCCACGCCTTCGATGCCGGTCGGCTTCTGGCAGATGATGTCGAACCCTGCGCAGATCCGGCGCGGCGAAGTTGTCGTGCTGTGCCCACCTGACACAGCATCGCTTCGGATGGGGCAGGAGAGGGGCTACATCCCTTCGGGCAATTGCCCTGGCGGCTCCGAGCCACTGGTCAAGCCGATCGCCGCCGTGGGTGGTGATGTCGTGGCCGTTTCAGCTACCGGCGTCGTGGTCAATGGCCGGCCAGTTCCAGACACGGCGCAGCTCAGCCGGGACAGTGCCGGGCGCCCTTTGATGCCGATTCCAGCGGGAGTCTACGCGGTTGCGCCGGGAGAGATGTGGCTGCTGTCCGGGCACGACCCGCGCAGCTTCGACAGCCGGTATTTCGGCCCAGTGCCACAGGCGAACGTCCAGGGCGTAGCGCGGCCGCTCCTGGTGCTGCGATGATCGCGGCAGCCCTGCTCGCCTGCGCGGCGAACGTCGCGCCGATCACGCTGGAAGCAGTGATGCGCGTGGAGAGCGGCGGCAACCCCCTCGCCATCAACGTCAACCAGCTGTCCGGGCCACAGCCGCACCCCGCCACTTTGGCCGATGCTGTTGCGGCGGCGCAGAGCTACGTCGCACGCGGCTACAGCGTCGATCTCGGCCTGATGCAGGTGAACAGCCGCAATCTGGCGGCCCTCGGCGTGACGATTGAAGAGGTCCTGGACCCGTGCGCCAACGTGAAGGCGGGTGCTGCGATCCTGACCGCCAACTATGCCGAGGCAGTGCGGTCGCGCGGGGAAGGGCAGGGCGCCTTGCAGGCTGCCCTCAGCGCCTACAACACCGGAAGCTTCTATCAGGGTTTCGAGAACGGCTATGTGGCTCGCTACTACGGGTCGGGCGGCATCCCTGCCCTCGCCGGCGGCGTACAGCAGGCAAGCCTGACTGCCGCAGCCGTGAAGCACGCGGCCCTGCCTCCGCCGCCCAATCCCTACACGGCCGACACCCAGGTCTTCGTCCGGGAGGTATCCAACCTTGACCCCCAATAGGAGGCTGCCCGATCCGGCAGCCGGCGCGCTGCTGTCCGACGACATCGCCGACCTGCTGGTGCCCGGCGTCGTGGTGGAGGTCGATGCCGCCGAGGCCGAAAGCCTGGGTGCGTTCGAGGAGATCGCGCTCTCCGAGGCCGAGGCATGGGACGCGAATGCCGACCTCGAGGTCGACGAGACCGGCCATGGCGAGTGACTACGTCGACCAGGTCGCGACCGCGATCGTTAAGCAGCTCAAGGAAGGCACCGCGCCCTGGCAGAAGCCCTGGGAGCCGGGCGAGCGCTTCATGCCCTACAACCCGACGACCGGGAACGAATACCGCGGCATGAACGCGGTGTGGCTGATGAGCGTGTCGCAGGCGCGCGGCTTCGCTGACGCCCGCTGGATGACCTATCGTCAGTCGCAGGAGCAGGACGCCCAAGTTCGCAAAGGCGAGAAAGGCACACCGATCCAATTCTGGAAGTGGCAGGGCCTGGAGTCGGTGAAGGACGGGGACGGCAAGCCAGTGCTGGACCAGGACGGTCAGCCCGTCCGGCAAATGGTGCGCTACGAGCGGCCGCGCGTCATGGGCGCCGTGGTGTTCAATGCCGAGCAGATCGACGGACTACCGCCGGCACCAGCCCGACCGGTGCGCCCCGAATGGGAGCGGCACGCGCAGGCCGAGACCATCCTGGCCAACTCCGGCGTGCCGATCCGGCACGTTGCCGGCGATCGCGCCTTCTACCGCCTGGCGGAGGATACGATCACCATGCCGGAGCGCACCCAGTTCGGGACCGGTGACCGCTACTACGCGACGGCGCTGCACGAGCTGGGGCACGCCACAGGCCATCCGTCACGGCTCGCGCGCGACCTGGCCCACCCATTCGGCTCTGAAGGCTACGCGCGCGAGGAGCTGCGGGCGGAGATCGGGTCGCTGATGCTCGGCGAGCAGCTCGGCATCGGCCACGACCCGAGCCAGCACGTCGCTTACGTCGCGAGCTGGATCAAGGTGCTGGAGAAAGACCCGCGTGAGGTGTTCCGAGCGGCGGCAGACGCCGAGAAGATCGTGAAGCTGGTCCGCTCCTATGAGCTGGGCCAGGAGCAAGCCAGCGACAATACGCATGACTCTGGCGGTCAGCAGGAGGACGCCATGCCCTCACCATCCGGCTCGGCTGCCCGGCTGCCGACCATGATCCGCGACACCAGCCCCGCCACGCAGACACCCAGCCCCGAGCGGACGTATCTGGCGGTTCCCTATGCCGAAAAGGACGACGCCAAGCAGCTCGGTGCGAAGTGGGATCGCGCTGAGAAGGCTTGGTACGTCCCCGCCGGCATGGACCTAGAAGCCTTCACGCCGTGGATGCCGGCGAAGGGCTCCGTCCATATCGCCGTCGACGCTGAGCCGGTTGAACAGTTTGCCGAGGCGTTGCGCGAAAGCGGTCTGCAGCTCGACGGTGCGCCGCAGATGGACGGTCAGCTCCACCGTGTGCGAGCTGAGGGCGACGACGGGGCTGAACGCAGCGGCGCCTACCGTGGCCACCTGGACGGCCGGCCGGCCGGGTTCATCCAGAACCACAGGACAGGGTTGAAGCAGAACTGGAAGGCCAGCGGCCAAGCTGCCGCCCTGGACAACCGCGACCGCGCCCAGATGGCCGCTGAGGCCGCGCAGAAGCGGCATGACCGCGCCAGAGAGCGCGAGCAGCAGGCCGAGCGCGTGGCCCAGCAGGTGGATGCTATCTGGGCCGCCGCCACGCCCGTGGAGGCGCATCCCTATCTGGCCGAGAAGGGCGTCCAATCGCATGGCTTGCGGCAGGACGACGTCGGACGGCTTCTTGTCCCCATCCAGGATGCGGATGGCCGCCTGTGGAGTCTGCAGAGGATCAGCTCAGACGGGTTCAAGCAGTTCCAGGAGGGCGGACGCGTCCAGGGGGGACATTTCGTGATTGGCGATACGCGCCAGCCCGGCCCGCTCCTGATCGCCGAAGGCTACGCCACGGCCGCGACGCTGCACGAGATGACCGGCATGCCGACGATCGCCGCCTTTAACGCGGGCAATCTGTTGCCCGTGGCGCAGACCTACCGAGCGCTCAATCCCGACCGGGTCATCTACATCGCCGGCGACGACGATCGGCAGCGTGCGGCGGAGTTAGACGGACAGGGCCGGCCAAAGGTGAACGTCGGTCGGGCTAAGGCAGAAGATGCGGCTGCTGCTATCGGTAGCCAGGCGGTTTTCCCGAGCTTCGCTACTCTGGGCTCGAATGGGACGGACTGGAACGACTTAGCCCAGATGCAGGGGCTGAGAGCCGCGTCAAGCATTCTGCGCTCGGCCCTTGCTGTAGCGGACCGAGAGCAGGCTCTCCATGCTTTGGGATCAACTCGCGCCGACGCCGGGCGAAGCCCCTTGCGGGAAGACAGATCCAAGATGCGCGAAGCCGGCAACCGGGCGGATCGTACTCAAACTTTGGTCCGGGCACTCGATCAGGGGCACGAGCCGTAATCAGAAGAGAAAAGATGTGGGCGCTTCGAAGAAGTAGACCGGCATGATCGCTGCGGGCAGGCAGCGCTCAAGTTCGTTGCTGTCGACCTGTCGCGCCCACTCCGCTTGTCTGCCGCACCTACGCAACATGGACTGGAAGACACAATCGCCCGATTACCGAACCCACGACCTATCGCGACGGCGGCAGCCGCACATGTGCCGGCAGGGTCTCCCAGGCCCGGATAAGCGCCCCGACCGTGGCAAGCTGCATTTTCCGCATCGCCTTGCTCCGGTGGAGTTTGACCGTGACCTCGCTGATGCCGAAGTCGTAGGCGATCTGCTTGTTGAGGCGTCCACGAGCGACTTCCGCAAGGACTTGATGCTCTCGTGGCGTAAGCAACTTCAGGCGGTCGGCGTTGTGCCTTGCGACCTCGGCCGTCGCGCGCTGTGACCGGTCGCGGTCCAATGCTGTGGCGATGGCATCCAAAAGAGCCTGGTCACGAACCGGCTTGGTCAGGAAGTCAACAGCGCCTGCCTTCATCGCCTGCACCGTCATGGGAATGTCCCCATGCCCGCTGAGGAAAATGATCGGCTTCGCGTCGCCAGTGGCTGCCAGGCGATGCTGAAGGTCAAGGCCGCTCGCACCCGGCATGCGCACGTCAAGGATCAGGCAGCCAGGCCGATCCATCGCCCCTGACGCCAGCAGATCCTGCGTGGATGCGAAAGCGACAACGTTCAGCCCAACCGAGAGGATCAGTTCGCTCAGACCTTCGCGGACCGTGAGGTCGTCATCTACCACCACGACAATGGGCTGTTCCGCGCCAACCGGATCCGGTGATGACGGGGCGTGGCGTAACGAATGCTGCTGCATGATCCTCTCTCTCAGGCTCAGCCACTCAACGTCTTCTCGACTGCGGCCAGCAACAGCCGGCCGTCAATCGGCTTGCGGAACAAGGTGGTCGCCAACGCGGCCTTCCCCGGGTGATCTGCGATCTCGTGGCGGCCGGTTACCATGAAGATGGGCAAGTCCGGACGCGATTTGCCGACAGTGTCGCGAAGCTGGAAGCCGTCCATTTCCGGCATGCCGATGTCCGTGATCAGGCAATCGAGGTCAGCAAGCCCTGCCCTCAGGAGAGCACGCGGCGAGGAGAACGTCCGCACCGCATAGCCTGCGGATTCCAGAAGATTCTCCAGCGACTCCAGAAGCCGGCTGTCATCGTCGACCACTGCGATAATACGCTTGGAACTGCTCACGCTTCCCTGGCTCCGTGCCGCGCATGTGTGACGGGAATCTTCAGTCGCTCGGCGATCCTCACGAGGTCGGCCAGGGAGGCAGCGCCCATCTTTCGCAACACATTCCGCCGATGCACCTGGAGCGTTACCTCGCTGAGTTCCAGCTCGGCCGCGGCCTGCTTGTTCAGCAGGCCACTCACGACGAGCGGCAGAACCGCCCGCTCGCGGGGCGTCAGCGTCTCGTACCGCGCCATGAGGCGTTCGAGGTCTGCACGATCAGCGCGAAGGCGCGTGTCCTGGCTGAAGGCGGCGTGGATCGCGGCCAAAAGCACCTCGTCGCCAAACGGCTTGGTCAGAAAATCAATGGCGCCGTGCTTGATCGCACGCACCGAGGACGGGATATCGCCATGGCCGGTGATGAACACGATCGGTGGATGGTGGGCGCCAACCAACTGCGTCTGCAGATCAAGTCCATTGATGTCCGGTAGCTCCACATCCAGAAGCAGGCATGCCGGCGCGTCGGGTTTGGCTGCGCGCGCGTACTCCCCCGCCGATGCGTAGGTTGCCACGCGTATACCGTGGGCTTCTAATAGTTCGCTGAGCGCCTCCCGCACGCGGGGGTCGTCATCTACGATCAGCACGATGGCGGCCTCCGGCGTCATGCAGGCTCGGGTGCGTGGGTCGGCAGCGTGAAGGCGAAGGTCGCGCCTCCGGCACGATTGCGCTCCGCCCATAGCCGGCCGCCGTGGGATTCGATGATTGAACGGCAGATCGCCAGGCCCATCCCCATGCCGCTCTGCTTCGTCGTAAAGAATGCGTCGAAGATCTTTTCTGGATAAAGGACGCCGGGCCCGTTGTCGCTGACCTCGACGCGTAGGACCTCGCCGTCGCAAACGGCGCGAACGCCCAAACGAGGTTTGGGCGCATGGCCTTCCATCGCCTCGATCGCATTCCGCATGAGATTGACCAATACCTGCTGGATCTGGACGAAATCGAAGGGCACGGCGGGCAGGTCGGCGGCGACATCGGTCTCGATTTCGACCCGCATCCGTGATGTCCGGTCGCCGAGCAGACGGCCGACATCGGAAATAAGATCCGCGATCGCGGCGCGATGATGAGGCGCAACGGTCTGTTTGAATAAAGCACGGATTCGACTCACGACCTCGGCGGCGGCGTTCGCGTCCCGGATGATCCGCTCCACGGTCACGTGGACCCGATCGAGGTTCGGCGGGCTGGCGGCCAGCCAGCGCTGGCAGGCATGGGAATTCCAGACCACCGCCGCCAGTGGTTGGTTCACCTCATGGGCAATTGAGGCGGAAAGCTCGGCCAGGCTCGCCGCCTGGCTCGCCCGTGCGAGGCGCTCCTGCGCCAGGTGGAGATCCTCCTGCGCGCGCACCTCGGCATCGATATCGAGGCAGATCACGTTCCACTGGACGATAGCCCCGTCGGCGCTCCGCATGGGCGCGGCGCGTGTCTCGACCCATCGGTATTCGCAGTCATGGCGCCGCAGGCGGTGGCGGCGCGCGTAAGGCTCCCCCGTTCGCAGGCACTGGGCGTAATCCTTCTTGACCGCGGCGAGGTCGTCAGGGTGGACGCCTGCATCCAAGGTCTGCATCAGGCGTGATCCGTTAGTGTCGAGCAATCCCTCCAGCTCGTATCCGAGGAATTCGCGAAGTTGCTGGCTCCTGTACACCGGTTCGCCATCGGGTGACGCGCAATCAACCATGGCCGGTAGCGTTTCAACGAGCTGCCAGACGAATCGCTCCCGTTCGCGCAATGCCTCTTGAGCCTGCATCTCCTCCTCGATATCGATCGAGACAATGTACCACTGGACAATCTCGCCATTGGCGTTGCGCAGCGCCTGGGCACGGGCCTCTATCCAACGATAAACGCCGTCCATGCAGCGTCGACGAAAGCGATTCACGAAGGGCTCGCTGTTCGCGAAGCCGGCCGATGCCCGGTTGAACATGGTCGGGAAATCATCAGGATGCGAGACCTCCCGGGCCAGGCCCTCGAAATCCTGGATGTGCTCGCCCGGCATCCCCGCCGTGCTGAGATATCGTTTGCTGGCGTAGGTCAGTTTGCGCGCTGGATCGAAGCTCAGGATATTGATCGGCAGTGCATCGATCATCTGCTCGAGCTGGTGCTTGCTGCGTCGCAACGCCTCTTCGGTTAGCACCTGATCGTCGATGTCGTGGCAGACGCCATACCATTGCAGGATGCAGTCCGCGTGGTCACGCAGTGGTTCGGCCCGGCTCGACATCCAGCGATACGCGCCGTCAGCGCGGCGCAGCCGGTAACGTAGTGAGAATGGTTCGCCGCTTGCCAAGCTGCGGCCGAGCGTCTCGCGGAACATGCAGACTTCGTCGGGATGGACAGACTCTATCAGTTCGGCCAATCCGCCCAGCGCCGTGTCGGTGCTCTCAAGGCCTAGATAGTCCGCCATGCGCCTGTTGAAGAATGTTGGTTCACCATCGGGGGTGAGACGCCATACGTGGCTGGGGACCATATCCACGAGTTGGGAAAGCTCGCGATCGCGCTCGCGTATCGCCTCCCAATCCAGGACGGCTCCGTACCAGCCGACGATGCGGTTCTCCGAGTCACGGACGGGGCGCCCGGAGCAGCGCCCCCATCTGAAGGTATCATCCGCGGCCCGCAGCCGATGCGTCGCGTCATAGGCCCGCTCGTCCCGCAGGCTCTGCCTCCAGGATGCGGCGGCTGCCTCATAGTCATTCGGATGCACCAGCGGCTTCCAGCCGAACGCCGGGTCATCGGAACCGTTGAGGTCCTCCCGCACGATGCCCAGCGGGGCAAGCATACCCGGCGTGATATAGACGAACCGACCGGCGGCATCCGTGGCCCATGCATTGCCAACCACCGCCTCAACCATCATGGCCGCCCGCGTGGGTTCGTCGCTCATTGTTCCGGTCACCTCGGACAACATCGCCATCTCTTTCCGTGGAGGCCGCGGATGGGGAGCCTGTCGCCAGGGCAACACGCTTCCGAACCCAAGGTCTCGGTTGAAGGCAGGTTACGACCGCGCGGCGTAAGGAGCATCTTATGGAAATCCATCGGAGCACGCTTTCACGCCAGGCTGGCGCCGCCATCAACCATGAGATTGGCGCCGCTGATGAAGGGCCATCACTCGACGCCAGGAACACGGCAGCGCGCGCCAGATCGCCGGCCTCGGCAAGGCGGCCGAACGGCATGGCCCGCGCGACCTGCGCTTCGACTGCCGGCAGCATTTCCGATGGGATCACAAGCTTGGCGATGAGCGGCGTGTTGGTGGGGCCTGGGCTGAGCACGTTCACGCGGATGCGGCCGTGCTTCAGTTCCATGGCCCAGTTGCGGGCGAGGCCTCGACCGCCACCTTACTGCCGGCGCAGACAGCGTGGGCCGCCAGCACCTTCCGTACGGCGCTCCAGCTCGCAGCAGGCGAATGATCGGGGACAATCGTGGGAGCCGGGTCAATGCGAGTGACGCCGTGCGGCCCAACTCTCATCCAGGGCGGACGGATCAATACTGGACCCGTCCGCCCTCGTTCGGCCTGACCACGATGCCGATCAGTAGTCCCAGAAAACCGGCACCCAACGGAACGCGTTGCCTTCGATTGCCACCCGGCCGACGGACGGGAACGGCAGGTGCGTGGCTACCAGCGGCTCACCGGTGACCGCCAGCTCCGTCAGCAGACGAACACGCACGCGGGCCGCCTCCTCGGGGTCGTGTTCGAAGCCGTTGTGCCAGTCCGGATGGTCGAAGCTGACCGCGAATACGGCGTCTCCCGCGAACGTCAGGCGATCACCGCCGGAGGCGATGCGGACCACGCTGTGCCCAGGCGTGTGACCGCCCGTGCGACGGACAACCACCCCCGGCGCCACCTCCTGCTCATCGTCGAACATGCGCAGCCGGCTGCGGTATTCCTCCACGAACCGCCTGGCGGTTGCCCGCAGCGCATCGGGGAACCCTGGCGGCATCGAGACCTGGGTGAAATCGGGTGACTCCCAGAACTTGACCTCGGCCGCCGCCACGTGGATCCGCAGATCCGGACGCAGCTTGTCCTTCACGCCGTCGACGAGCAGCCCGCCGACGTGATCCATGTGCATATGCGTCAGCACCACGTCGGTCACGGCCGCAAGATCAATCCGGGCGGCTGCCAGTCGCTTAATCAGCTGCCCGGCGCGCGGCAGGTTCAGGTCCGGGTCCAATCCCAGACCTGCGTCGATCAGGATCGTCTGCCCGCCGCTCTGAACCACGACGACGTTCAGCGACCAGTCGAACGCGTCCGGCGGCAGGAACATGTCGCTCATCCAGCCGGCACGGGTGGCAGGGTCGACGTTATGGGCCAGCATCGCGGTTGGCAGGGGCAATACTCCATCGCTGAACACCAGCACGTCGATCTCCCCGATCCGAACGGCGTAGCGCGAAGGAACCAACTCGTCGTGCCCCGTTGCGATGGCGCGTGGAACAATCTGCAAGTTCATGTCTATCTCCTTTGGAATGCCGGCCTGTTGCGGGCAGCCACGACGCTACGTTGAAGCGTGCTTGCGATCGATTGAGTCGAGGGAGAGGAAGACACACACCAGGGTATAGGTCGCGCCATTCAAAGGATGTGGCTCTCGTGACGCCACAGGATGCTGAGGACACGACCTGCGCCTAATACTGACCTGGTCATGCGATACATCCGTTACGACTGGTGCAGCGGAGCGTGATCCTCGACACAGGCAGTGCACGCGGCTTTGCCTGCTTGAGCGGCTGGCGCGGGATGGCGGCGTCTCAACCAACCTAGGGGGCGTGCCTGGAGGCCGCCAGCGCCTCACGATGGCGCCAACGGCCAGGTCCGATCGAGGGCCATGCCACGTGCTTCGCGGCGCGCCTTTCCCGCGCGCCTTATGACGATCCGTATCGTGACAACCGCCGGAGCGGCAATGACAAAGAGCAGTGCCACAGCGCAGAAGGCCGCGTTGTCGCGTTCGTCGAGACCGGGCAGATGGACGCCGCACAAGGCGCGGCGTTGGATTTCGTGCGGCTTCGTTCGGGCTTCCGACTGCGCGATTACGGCGGCGCGTTTTCGGCTGAACTTTCATGTCGCAGAGTGCGACGAATGAGAGAAAGTGACTGCCGGTCGCTACCGGTCTGAAAGCACTGTTGGCCGCGGGGGAAACCAGAGTCTACCCTCTTACTGGACGATCCGACCGAAGCTAACTGGCTGCACGCCGACATTTCGGCGGTCGACGTACGGCCGCAGCACCATGTCCCGCGTGACCTGAACGACGAAGTTGTAGCCGTTCCGGATCTTGAGCGTATTCGGAATTGCGAGCCCTGACCGAGCATACTCCTGCCCAAGCTCACCAAGCTGCTGGCCGATCGCAGCAGCCCCAATCTGCTGGGCATTGTAGCCGTCCGTGCTCTGCCCGGTGCCCTGGCTCAGCTGAAGGCCGGCGCTGCCGATCGCCAGGATGAGGGCGTTGCCGAACTTCTCCCACAGGTGGGTATCCACCTGGTCGTGCAACCCGGCAAAGCCACCCTGGTCGGTTGCCGGCATCGCGCCGATCGGGATCGAGCTGCTGTCCGGGAAGATGATCCGGGTGATGACGGTCGGGATGCGGGTCTGCCCGTTGGTCACGACGTTGTCGTAGATGCCGATCACCTTGGAGTTCTGCGGGATCAGCAGAAAGCGGCCGGTCGCGCTGTCATAGATGTTGCGCGACACCCGGCCGACGAACTGGCCTGGCGTGTCACTGTCTTCACCACCTTGGGCGATGCAGGGAATCACGTCCCCGGCCGTAACCAGATACGGCGAGATCGGATCGCGAACCGTCGCTGCGAGCGTGTCGTTCTGTCCGAGGTTGCCGGCCTGCCCGACGAAAGCGAGCCTTTCCCGCGCGCCTGCCGGGTCGGGTCCGGCTGGCGGGAGGATCGGGTAGCCGCCACCGATCCCCAGACCGCCGCCATATGGCCCGGCGCCCCCCGCATAGGCAGCTGGCATAGCCGCGTCCACTTGCGCCACCGTCCTTTGCGCTTGGGTCAACTGCGGGTCACCCCCGGCGGCCGCACCTGCCTGCGACGCGCCTCCGCTGGACATGCCATTGGGTGCCGTCTCGGCCTTGATGGCACCGATCGCATCTTGGTGTCGGGATTGCTGCAGGGCCGCGAGCTGCTGGTAGTAGGTCTGCCAAGCCTGCTTGCGGGCCTGGATGGCGGGATCGTCCTCTTGCGCTTGTTGCTGATGTCCGTCGTCGGACGGCCCGTGTTGCGCCTGCGCAGGCACGGAAGGGGGCGTCTGCGTCAGAGGAGGAACGGCTGTTGGCTGCAAAGCAGCCGACCGGATCTCCCCGGCTTGTGGCGCGCTGTTCAGCACGGCTGGGCCGCTCGCAGCTTCCGCCTTCGCGGCTGTGTTATGCGAGGCAGCCGCAGACGATTGAAGCCGAGCCCGGTAGGTGTAGCCGATTGCTCCAACGACGAGGCAAAGGCCAGCGACAAAGACGAACGCCGGGACCTTGTTCAGCCGGCGAACGCCCGGCGCACGCTTCGGCAGAGGTTGCAGCAGTCGAGGAGAGCGGCCCGGATTGTCGTCAGCCGGGGGCATTTGCGGCGCTGTCACCGTGATGCCTCGATCTGGGCGACGGTGAAGGGTCCGCCAGTCTCGAGATTGCCCTCCGGGTTCCGCCTGAAGAACTGCGACGCTGTCTTGTGCCTGTCGATCATGAGGCGGACCAGCTCGCCCGAGGCATCCATTGGGGTAACCCAGTATCGGAGCGTATGCGCTCCCTTGTCCGGAGCGGCGCTCATCGCAATCGCAAAACCCTGCCCCCGCAGGCAGTCCGCAAGCATCGGGGTCAATGCGTTGCTGGTCTGCTCCGAGGGGGTTGGATCGAGGACGATCGTCGTCGACGCGGCGGGCAGCTGCGTCCGCATGAAGCTGCTGATGCCCATGGAAATGATCTTGGCATCTGCCGGAGACGACACGGACGTAACGTAGGAGGTATCCGTACCGATCGCACAGGCGGAGAGGGTACAGGCCGCGGTAAGCGAGAGGAGATGGACACCGCGCCTCATCGGCAGTCCCTCCCACGCGAGATGACAACGCGCTCCTGATCTCCGCCCACACCGGAGATCAGGGCAGCGCGATCGAGTGCGGCATCAACCACGTAGCGATTGCCGAGGACGCGGTAGTTCACGACCTGCGAGCTCGGCCTGGAGAACCATGAGCCGTCATCCGCGAGCGCGACGAGCGCCGGGGCCGCGTGAAAGCTGATGGAGCTCGGGAACTCGATGTAGGTCTTGGCACCGTCGGTATAGGCGCGGATCGGCGCCCAACTCGGGTCGTTGCCGCTGATGCAGAGGAATTGGAGATTGGCGAGGTTCTCGCCGGTTGGCAGCGTGGTGGCAGCCGCTCCGAAAGCGACGGTTTGCTTGTAGGCTTGCCACTGCGCTTGGGCATCGTCGGGGTAGTTGAACGCAACGAGCGGCATCCAGGAAGATTGCGTGCTCACCAGCTTCACGGCGTAGGTCCGCCGGTTCGTTTCGATGTCGAGCGACGACACCAGACCGGCATCGGTAGGCTTGATAATGAGGTGCGTCGTCTGCGTTCCGCCGGCGCCCGAGATTGAGGGCGTGATCTTCCAGCGCACGCTGTCGCCGAGGTTGACGTTGTTGACGATTTCGCCGGGCTGAAGCGCCAGGTTGCAGAGCCGGAGTGGGGCACAGACGACTGTGGGCAAGGTCGCCCCGAAGACGTAGCGGACATACCCGTCCTCGCCGGCATGAGGCATGGCACTGCGGTTCGCCCATTGGCGGGACAGCGCAACGCCAGCTCTTTCCTTGGAGTTCAACGGAGCCACTGCCGACGACACCAGAGGTATTGGCGGAGGCATGGTGGCTGGCACCGGTGCTGTCTCTCCTTGCGCCGGGTGGTCGGTTGGCCCCGGGATGGCTGCACTGGCCGATGCTGTCGCGCTCGCCTGGATGGCTGGCACCTGCGTCTCCGCCTCGGCAAAGGCAGGCAGGCAGGCGACCAGGGCGGCACCGAGTACGTGCTTCATGCTGTTCCTCCCCGTTTTCACAGGCGTTCGCCCCAGGAACACGCTTCCACGAACAGGCCGGTCGGATTGACCAACACCCCCGCTTCGGTCGAGGGAGGGTTGAGGCTGATGGTCAGGGTGGCTTCCCAATGCTTCGAGAACTCCGGGCGGCCATCCCGGGCGAGCGTGTCCTCGCGCCATTCGACTCGCCACGTCTTTCCGCCGGGCAGTGGGAGGACGGACTCTACGTGCGCCGTCACCGTCTCTGTCGCGGCCCGCTTGAATGGATCGTTTGCCGCAAAGTGCCCGTTGAGGAACGTCAGCGCACCGCTGTTCTTGTCCACCATCGCGTAGGCTTCGCTGATAAAGGCCCGCTCCGCCTGGACGTCAATGGAGACCGTGCGCACGTCCTGGATGTAGCGGGCGAGCTGCGCGCGGATGACGCCGACCGGAATCGGCGAGGCCACATCGGCACGCTGGATTGCAAGCGCGTCCCCGAGCTTGTTGACCTCGACCACGTAGGGCTGCACGCGGCTCTGGGACGACTGCCAGACGTTGCCGGCGACCGCGACAGCTGCCACGCCGAGCGCAGCGATGGCGGTCAGGCGCCAGTTGTTCGCCTGGGCGATGTAGTCACCGTAGCGCTCGTTCCACTCGCGGCGAGCCGCGAGGTAGACAGCCGAGTGCGGGCTGCTCGGATCGAGCAGCGTGGCCTTGGACGGCCGCTTCATGGGGGCTCCGCTTAACTGATGGTGTTGGCTGTTGAGGACGACTGAGGCGGCTTCGGCTTGCCGGCATCGTCGTCCAACAGGCGACGCCGGTTGGCGAGGTCGGCCGCCATGCGCCAGGTCGCGACGCCATGACGCGAGCCGATGTCACCGGCCAGCCTGCGCCCAACATCTCGGGCGGGTGCTGCGGCCATGTTGCGGGCCGTGCCGCCCGTGAGGGCAGCCGCACGAGCAATGCGAGAGCGTTCCGGCGCCTGTCCCCCATTCGCTTCAGCGGCCTTGTTGTCGGCAGCCTGCATCTGCGCCGACGCGAGCTGATAAGCTTGCCCGGTCATCGCGCCTGCGCCCAGCATACCGAGACCGACGCCACCTACGGCACCGCCAACAGCCGCGGCCGCTCCTGTCAGGGCTGAGCCGGTTGCCATGCTGGATCCGTTGACGATTCTCTGGATGGTATCCGGGAGGACCTTTACCAGTGCCAGCATCACGATCGAGCAACCTATAAGGATGCAGAGAGAGGCATCAGTGACATCGACGAAGGAGTCGGCCCAGGACTGGATGAGCCCCGTCCCAATGCCGATTAACAGCTGCAGGACGAACAGCTTCGCACCCACCGAAACGGCATAGCGCACCGTGCTGACGGCGATGTCCTTGGTCCAGCGTGATCCACCAAAGGCCATGAACAAGACGCCCATGGAGATGACGAGGTAGCTCTCGACCAGAGCCAGCACCATGAACGCTGCCATTAGCGCGAAACACACCTCGATGATGAGGCCTGCGATAATGAGGCCGGCGCTTGCTTCTGGGTGCCAGATGCTCATTTGGCTGAGCACCGTGGCGGCCAATTTCACACCTGCTGCGAACACATCCGAAGGTGCGATTCCCACACCGCCGGCAGAACTCGCAGCTTGCCTAAAGCTGTTGACGATTGCGGTGTCCCAGGTGACTGCGTTTTGTAGCAGCGCAAGGAAGAACCCAAGAAAGAGGATCTGACTGACGATCTCGGCCAGCCACTCGCTGACGTCGGCCCCCTTGAAAGCGAGTCGAAGCGCTGACCAGGTGAGATCGATGCCGGCAAGAATGCCGAAGGTGTTGATGGCAAATGAAGTCAGGCCCGCTTGCCAACCTGCAGATCGCAGCTGGAACTGCGATACGACTTGATCAAGGACATTCACCGCTTGCGCATGCGCCGATGACTCTGCGGCAAGGATCAGAATCACCGACAGTAGACCCAGCCGAATGAGCGGGGTTCTCAAAATTTCTTCCCACCGGTAGTAGGAGGAAGATCGCCAAGCGGAGGGAATGCGCTCGATCTCGGAGTGGTTGGTTGAGTAGACGACGAAGGGGGCGGGCAAGAGACGGCGACATGCGTCGTGATCGTCGCTTGTGAGATGGCATACCCGGCGCCAGCCGAAAGTACCGCCGTGGCTACCATAGCGGTGACGGCAACCGAAGTTTTCATGATCAAGGTGCGGATCACCACTGTTGATAGCCGGTTGTCGCGATGGTCGAGGGTTGGGCGAAATGCTGCATGGCTGCGTCCTGACTTGCCTTACGATCGGCATCCACAGCCATCTGCGTCGCCTGCATCTGCGCGGTTGCGGACAGGGTCGCCTGGATCTGCATCAGCTGCGTCGCCTGAGCGTGCGCCAGCTCGTTTCCAGCCTGGATGGCCTGCATCTGCCCAGTAGCCGATTGCGAGTGCTGCTCAAGGGTTGCGAGCAGCGCCGTGTTGTTCGTCTCCATGCCTTGCTGCATGCCGAGCAGCTTGCCCATTGTGCTCAGGTTGTTGCCGATCGACTGCTGGTACCCGGTGAGTTGGCCAGGGATGCTGTCAAGGCTGCCGGCCTGGCTGGCGTAAGCCGAAGCGTTCTGCAGCCGCGAGATGAGCGAGCCCGAGTTGCCCGACAGCAATGATGCTGCATTGGACAGCGCCTGCACGCGCATGATGTCGCTCTGCACCGTGCTCCAGACCTCCTGAGGGAGGGCGACGGTGTTGGTCACCATGTTGGCGTATTGCTGAAGCTGGGTCTGATACTGCTGGATCTGGGTCGCATAGGACTGCGCCTGCTGAGCCAAGGATTTGATCTGAGTGAGGGTCTGCTGCACCCACTCCGCATGACCAGCAGCATCGGTCACCGGAAGCTGCGCTGCCGTTGTGTGAGGTGCCAATTCCACAGCGACGAGCGCGGCGGCTCCTAGCAAAGCCAGTCGCTTACTGCAGCGCTTCATACGCCACCCCCTTTTCGTTCAGCCAGGTGAAGGGCCATTGGCGGCCGTGAATGCGCTCCAGATCGCGGACGCGCGCGATGTCGTCTGGTGAAGTCGCACCTGCGAAGGCGAGGGCGACCGGACCGAGCCCAAGGTCGAACAGCCGACGGCCTTCGGGTGACACCAGGTAGTAGTGCCGCTTCTTCGTCGCCGTGCGGATGATCTCCACCTGCGTCTCGTTGAGCCCAAGCGCTCGGTAGAAGTCGTTTGGTCCAGGGTTCTCGGGCGTGCCGGTGACGCCGGCCTCCTCGTTCGGCAGGAAGATCTTGGTCGGGCAGGACTCGATCAGCACGTCCATGATCCCCGAGCGGATCGCGTCCGACAGGCTTTGAGTCGCCATGACGACAGCGCAGTTCTTGGAGCGCAGGAGCCGCAACCAGCCGTGAATTTTGTCCCGGAAGGCCGGCTTCCCCAGCATCGTCCAGGCTTCGTCCAGCATCAGCAGCGAGGGCGTGCCGTCGAGCGACTTTTCGAAACGGCGGAACAGGTAGAGCAGCACAGGGACGGCCGCTTGCTCCTTCAGCGCCAGCAGGTCCTCCATCTCGAAGACCATGAACCGGCCGAAGCTGATGCTGTCGTGCTCGGCATCGAGCATACGACCGAGCGCGCCTTCGAGCGTGTAGTAGCGAAGTGCGGCACGGATGGTCTCGTCCTGCACCTGCGACACGAAGTGCGTCATGGTGCGTTCGCTGCCGGCCTGGCGCAGCAGCAGCATCGCGCGATGGATGGCATCCCGCTCGCCAGGCTGCGGCGGCCGGCCGGTCTGCAACTCAAAGCAGGCGGCAATCCAATCCTCGGCCCAAGCCAGGTCTGCCTCGCTCTCAAGGACGGACAGGGGGCAGAACGAAGGGCCGCCGTGCTCACCGGCGATGTCATAGTGCTGACCACCGACGGCCTTGGACGTGGCCAGCATCCCGCGCTTGTAGTCGAACGACCATATCCGCATGCCGGCGTAGCGGAGGGCCTGCATCGCCACGGTGCAAAGGAGTGTCGTCTTTCCGGCGCCGGTTGGCCCGAAGACCAGGGTGTGACCGACATCGCCCTGGTGCAGGTTCAGCCGGAACGGCGTCCCGCCGACGGTCGCAGCATGCGCGAGAGGCGGCGAGCCCTCGGGGTAGTAGGGGCAAGGGCAGTGATCGCGGCCGGTCCACACACTCGCCAAAGGCAGGAGATCGGCGAGATTGTCGGTGTGGATCAGGGGACGGCGCACGTTCGGCACGGCGTGGCCGGGCAGACTGCCCAGCCATGCCTCCATGGTGTTGATCGTCTCGACACGCGCCGAGAAACCTTCACGTAGGACTTCCCGGACGGCGAGGCGCCCGTTTTCCAGCAGCTCCGCCCGGTCCGCGCCCATGAGGACGATGACCGGCGTGTAGTAGCCGGCGCCGAACAGGCCGGAGCTGGTCTTCGCAATCGCGGCCTCGGCTTCCCGCGTCATCAGCAGGGCGTCTTCGTTGATGGTGCCGCTCTGCGTCCGGAAGATCTGCGAGACGAAGCCGCGGACCTGCTGCTTCCACTTGCGCCGGAACTGCCGCAGCTCGGCCAACATCTCGTGCTGGTCGAGGTAGATCATCCGCGACGACCATCGGTAGGGGATGGCCAGATGGTCGAGCGCATCCAGGATCTGCGGCCAGGACTCCATCGGGAAGCCCTCGATTGCCACGCAGGCGATGAACTGCTCCCCGAGCTTGGGTGTGTCGCCGGCCCATAGCTCACGCCCACCCAGGACGGCGTCGAGATAAGCCCCGGCGGGCGGGATATTCAGCTCGAGGGCTTCGCCGGTCAGCGCGAATTGCAGGTAGTTGACCAGCTCGTCCCGCAGGTGGTCCCGGCCATGCCGGTCGGTGACGATGTAGGTCCGCATCCGCTCGAGCCGGACGGCATCGCCGATCGCGTCCTCGAAGTCGCTGATTGCCTTCTGAAATGCCTGCAACACGCGGTCTGCCGGGCTCTGGCGCTCGGTCGGATCGTCGTCATAGATCAAGTCCGCGACCTTGCTTTTCCGGCGCAGAGGCGGCGTGTACTGGATCAGCAGGGCGTAGCGGCTCTCGAAGTGAGCGCCTTCGCGCATGAACTGCCGGCGCCGCTCCTCGTCGACCAGGCGCGAAATCGGGTCGGGGAAATGCGACAGCTCGGGAGGCGGGTAGGACGCCGCAGGCGTGCGGATCGCCTCCGTCCAGGTCGCCCACCCGGCGCCGAGGCGCGAGAGGGCCGCGTTGACGCGGCCGGCCAGCCAGTCGCGCTCGCCATCCGTGCTGCTTTGGATGTCGGGCCCCTGGAAATACCAGCCTGCCAGGAAGGAGCCGTCCTTGCACTGGACGATGCCGTCCTCGAACAGCGCCGCCCAGTTCAGGAGGTCACTGACCCCCGCAGCCTTGTCCCGGAAATGCTTGAGCGCGAGCACCGGTCAGAGCACCCACACCATCAGCATGACCGCCACTGCCGCGAGCCCGACGGTAAAGCCGCGCGAGGAGGCCTCCGCGCCTCGGTAAGGCCGGGAGCGTGCGGGGTAGTAGCCTCGGTATTTGAGCTGCCGCAGGTAGACCCGGCTCATCTGCGGGTCTGCCTTTGCAATCTGGCGGAAGATACCGATGCATCCGAACCAGAGGACCGCGGCCACGGTGAGCGTGACCAGATTCTGCCCGCTGACGGCAAGTCCGGCCGCGACGATCGCCATCATGAGCGTCGGCTCTCGCTCACCGCCCAGGAACAGCTTCGGACGGTGCAGGACCCGGAAGAAAGGTGTGCGCCGCAGGCTCACACGATCGCCCCGGTGATGCCGAGTGCGGAGGCAAGGTTGGTCACGCCGACCAGGAAGGCGGCCACGAGGACCACCATGATGAGCCGGCGAATGAACTCATTGATCTCGCCGCCGAACACGAGCGCGGCCCCACAAGCCACCATCGCGAGCAGTGAGATGGTGAAGGCGACGGGACCGGTGATGTCGTTCCTTAGCGTGGTCAGAGGCGTGTCCCAGGGCAGGGCGCCGCCGGCATTCGCCGCGTGGGCAAGGTTCGGATGGCAGGTCAGGGCACCCAAGGCGATGCCGCCCAGGGCTGGCTTCCAGGCCTTGCGGATGAAGGCTCGGGTTCGCTGCATGGGTCGTCTCACTCCGTGTTGGCAAGCTGGTAGACACCGTCGACGATGCCGTTGACGGCCACGACCTCCTGGACGAGGCGGCCGGGTTTGTTGGGGGCCTTGGCGATGGACACGATCAGGTCCACGGCCTCGGCGATCAGCTCGCGCATGGGGGAGCTACTGGCTTCCTGGATGAGCTGCTCGATCCGGGTCAGACCTGCGCGGGCAGCGTTCGCATGCGTGTTGGCGTGGACGGTGCAGACCCCGCCGGGATGTCCGGTGTTCCAGGCCTTAAGCAATGCCAGGGCCTCGCCACCCCGGACCTCACCCACGATGATCCGATCCGGCCGCAACCGCATTGTGGTCTTCAGCAGACGGAGCATGGTGACGTTATCCGTCGCCCGCAGGATAACGGCGTTCTCGGCGGAGCACTGGATCTCCGACGTGTCCTCGATGATGACCAGGCGGTGCGCCGCGGCGGCCTCGGCCATGTAGGCGAGGATGGCGTTCGTCAGGGTGGTCTTCCCCGTGCCGGTGCCGCCGACGACGAGGATATTTAGGCGCTCCCGGACAGCCCGCTTGATCGCGGCGCACTGGCTCGGCGTCATGATGCCGGCCGCCACATACTGGTCCAGGGTGAAAACTGCGGAGGCCTTCCGTCGGATGGTAAAGACCGGGCCCGGTGAGACGTTCGGCGGAATGACGGCCTCGAACCGTGCGCCACTGAACGGCGCTGCCAACGGGAGCTCGCACTCGAGAATGGGGTTGTCGCGCGTGACCGTGCTGCGGATCGTACTGGCTACGGTCGCAATCAGCGATTCCGCGGCTGCAGGAGCCATCTGGGTGACGGGCTCCATGTCTCTGCCCAGCCGGTCTGCCCACACCTGGCCGTCCGCATTCAGCATCAACTCGACCACCTCAGGCGCTTGCAGGAGCCCGCAAAGAGTGGGTCCGAGCTGGCGGCGCAGCGTCTCGGCGAGCCGCCGGGCTTGCTCTTCACGCGCTGAAGGATGAGTGTCCTCGGCCATAACCACATGTTAAAACATGTGCGTCGACACTCGGCAAGCGAAAGGTTGGGTGTGGCTACTCGGGCTTCGGCGGTGTGTCGACCACCTTTTTGAGAAGGTCGAGCAAATCGTGGTCGACAACTTTCGCAAGAATAGCCATGGTTCTTATCGTGAGGTTTTGTTGTCCAGCCTCAATCAACGACAGATACTGCTGAGTGAGTCCGGTGATTATGGCAACTTCAGATTGCTTTAGGCCCGATTTTAGTCGGGCAGACCTCAGGTTAACACCGAATATTCGCTGGAATTCGAGTTGTGATTCCTCTCCGGCGGCGCAGATCTCTGCGTCCGGAGAAGAAGGGTGCTTACCGGCTCTACCTTCTTTGGGAGCCTGCGCAATCAGCGGCGGCGAGCGGACCTTTCGGTCCGACTGGAAACGTGACGACCTGGATGATGTGCTGGGTCGGCCTTTCGCCATCGAATCGGGTCTCTGCGCGTGTATTCACGTTCGTCTTTTATCAAGCCTCCGAAACATGTCACGTACCCGTGGGTCTGGTGCCATCCCAACCCCGTGACCGCTAGATCCGTATCCTTCCGCTTCCTCAAGCGGCGCGATGCTCTGCGGGCCAAATGTGGCCGTCCTTCGCCGTCGGCGGAAAGGATCCACATCCTCGGTCGCCATCATCGGAAAAGGCTAAAGGGAGTCTAGAGGAAGTAGCTATCGGTTTAGGGGGTGCCGAATGCCCGAACCGAACGGGTGCCATCTGCCCGAAATCTGGGGTACCAAATGCCCGAATGCTGGGTACCAACCACCCGTGGATAGCTTTCCCGATCCACAGGGGGCCAGCTCGGCTTCGGCCCCGCTACGCCCTTCCTGTGCTGGACAGGCTCAGGGGTACCAAATGCCCGAAAGGCGCAGGCCACGTGTCGGACCCCTGATAGAGGGTAAGTTGAAGGAATCCGGCCGAGGGGTACCAAATGCCCGAACGACTGCCGTGTGGTTGTAGCCCGGCCGACCACGGGGGTACCAAATGCCCGAACGCTACTTCCCGATCTCTTTGGTGATGATCTGGTGCGCGATCTTGGGCACTGGCGGCTGAGATGGGAGGAGGATCAAGCCGCCTAGCACTGGCTCGATCCGCGCGTCGGGGTAGACGGCGAGGACTGAGCGCAGGGTGGCGACCATCTTACGCTTGAAGTTCTTTGGGTCAGCATACTCCTGCCCGAACTGATCACGCAGGTTCTTCCACGTTACCCGCTCGCCGGTTACACGCTTCACCCTCAGCAAGCGGTGCGCGAGCCAGGTATAGACATCGAGCGCCAAAGCGCTGTGCTTCAGCGCTGCCAGGGCGCGTGCATCCAGCGGAACAGCGAACTCGGTCAGCGAAGCAAAAAACTTTGGGGTCAGCTCGATTACGCCAGGGCTATGGCGGTCGCCCTCAGCATCGGTCCATGCGTTGAAGCGCTCAATCGGCTTGGCATCGATTGTCTCGGTTCCGAACCCTAGACTCATCCGGCAAGCTGATAACGCGCGCATCTGCTTGGTAAATGTTGCGTATTCCCGCCCGCCTGTATCCACTCCGAGGCGGATCAGGAACTCCCTAACAGAGCCTCCAATCTCGACTACCGGCGATTGAGACCTGACCGCCTCGCTGCTGACATGCACAAGAGCAAGGCGAGGCCGCGTGCCGCACGGCAGCGGCTGCTGCATCCATGTCGTCCCGTTCCACAACTTTCCCGCCTCAATGAGCAGCGAGGCGTTCCCGTTGGTCCGTTCGAACGTTAAAGCTTTCGTCTCACTGCGCGGCAGACCTACCTGGCAGAGAACACTATGCAGGTAGTCGGGCCTTTCCGGTCGAGCGTCCTGGATCTCGTGCGCGAATTTCAGAATCCTCGCCGCAGTGCGGGGCAGCTTGAGGCCGGCGAGGAAATCGCCTTGATCGGTCTCCTCCGTCATGCCCCCTCCCTCCCCCGCTTCTGCGTGATCTCGACTCCGCTTTCTGTAATCACTGCCCCAAGGCGCTCGAACGCGGCACGCAGCGCCGATCGGAGCACCGGCTTGATGTCGTTCCCGTTCTCGAAGCGCGTAATTGTGGCGCGGCTCACGAGCGACGCCTTCGAGGCCTCAGTGATAGACAAGCCGAGCCCAGCCCGTGCCATTCTGCACTGTGCCGGTGTTAGTAAGTCATTTTGCAATCCCACCATGCAAGTGAGCATATTTGACGCATTTGCGAGCCGCAATCTCAATTGAGCTGGTTCGAAGGCAGCTGCTGTGCCCGTGAACAGGCCGCAAAGGTGGCCGGCGCTTACATAGAGCGCCCTGTGTCCATGAAATCGGCTATCGGCGGGCTGCCGACGCTCTAAAGGCCGCGGCCAAGGTTTGCTCCCGAATTTCTGCCGAACTGACGTGCAATGTTGGCTCCTTTTGCTGGCAATGCAGCATCATGGCAAGGCGGCAATGCGGCGGTAAAAGAGAGACCGATAACCCAGCGCCCAATCAGGCCGAAACGACGCGCCCGAGCCGGGCGTGATCACGACGTTGAGGCAGACCTGAACCAGAGAGGGTCGCCGGAAAACAGCACTTACATCTCCACACGGTTCGCCTGTGACCAGATGACGAATTCCAATCGCCATGTGGCTTCGGAACCCACGGGACACTTTGGGTGCTCATTGCCATGATGCCGGCAATGGCCTCGGCTGTTCAGCTTCCAACTCCGCGCAGCTCATTACCCAGGCACGCTAGTTGGATGCTCGGCCACCAGGATCGTCCGCAACGGCGAGCGCTGCATCGCCTAACGATATTACGTACGTGAACTTTGCCGTCCTGGCCTACCCCTGTTTCAGGAGCTTGCGAACCGGCGGTGGCGAGGGCTGCAGCAGCACCCCTGTTTCTGTGATCTCGACCCGAGCGTCGCGATACACCGCCAGGGCCAGGCTTTCGACGAAGGCCGGCTTGAAATGCTTCCGCAGCCTGATGCCCGCGCCAAACTGGCCAGCCAGCGCCGCCCAGGTGATCGGCTTCGGCGCAACGAGGGAGTGCAACCGGTAGGCGAGCCAACAGTACACTTCGAGCGCCATTGAGGAGGTGCGTATGTGGCGGATCGCGGCCTCATCGAGCGGGACGGCGTGCTTCTTGAGCTGCTGGAAGAAGGTTTCGCTCAACCGGGCGGTCTCGACGAACAGTGTGCCCTGCCCAGCCGCCCCAGGGTCGTCGACGAACATCGCCACATCCACGATGTTCTGGTTCACCAGCAGGCTTCCCCCTGCCGCTTGGCATGGAAGGTCAGGCGGCACCGACTGATGCGATCGGCCTCCTCGCGGACGAGTTTGGTCGTCTTGCCACCTACCGGCAGTTCCAGGCGCCCGAGGAAGGCCCGCAGGCTCCCTCCGAGCTCGATATCACGGCTGCCTGTGCGCAGCGCCTCGGACTGCAGATAAATGATCGCTGCCTGCGGCAATAAGATGCTCCTGGATGGGCGTCCGCCCCTGTTCAGCTCGGCGCGGCAGGTGAAACTCGTGCATGCTGCGAGTTGCCGCGTTGCTGGCAATTCCTCGGCATCGTGAGGAACTAGGCACCAATCTCGAATCAAACAAGCGACTCGGGCGTGTGGGTTAACCGACCGTCGAATGCTTTCCCGAGTCGTCCTCACGCAGGAGAATTACCCCGTGGGGTTAACCGGCCTCAGCTGTGGGGAGAACCGGCGCGACTCCATGTTTTCCCGTGGGGAGAACCGGCCAAACTACTAGTAAGACCTACTAGTCTTCAAATAGCTCGGTCGGTTAACCCCACAGTTGACACCAGCTATTTCTGCCGGGCAGGTTGCCTGGACTATTGCTCATGAGGGCGACGTGGATCGCGACGAGACAGCCAATAGGCTGCATCAGCTAGTGCTTCTTCACGGCCGCGAACGTGCTCGGGAAATGGTCCCAGAAAGACAACGACCTTTCGTCGACATCGCTGCGGAAGTGATGGCTGACGAAAGCCAGCGGATCGGCATCAGCTACACTGGGTTCTGCCTAACTAGCCTGCCGCACAAGCGCCTCTCAGACGACCAGACATGGGAGAAGAAGGGCCATCAAGTCACCCTCTGGGTCGAACCAGGTCGCATGAAGTCGCGAGGCAAGATCGTGACGTATGGTGTGCCCTATGGAGCCCGCGCCCGGATGATCCTGCTCTACCTACAAACCCAGGCCGTGCGAACGGGCAGTCGAGAGGTAGCCCTCGGGCGCTCTATGCGAGACTGGATGGAGCGGATGGGGCTTTCTATAGGCGGCGAGACCGCCCGTGGCCTACGGGAGCAAGCCGCACGGATATCGGCCTGCACCTTGAAATTCTTCTGGGAAAACGAAGCGCAGGAAGGTTGGGCACGCGGAGCAATCGTCACATCAGGACTGAGATTCAAGGTGCCGGAAGGCGATCAGGGCTCGCTTTGGGAAGAGCGGGTGGTCCTTGATGAAACCTTCTGGAAGGCTCTGCGGGACCATCCAGTCCCACTGCTCGAGGCAGCCATAAGGCAACTCCGGGATCGGAGTATGTCGCTAGACATCTATGTATGGCTGGCTTGGCGCTGTCATCAACTCAGTAAGCCAACTCCTATATCCTGGCCGGCCATTCATGCCCAGTTCGGGGCAGGATTCAAGGCGATCAAGCACTTCAAACCTAGCTTTCTGGAAGCACTTGGCGCCGCCGCTGCCGCCTACCCCGAAGCGCGACTCAGCGTCAGCGATGCGGGGGTGACGCTTTACCCCGCCCAGCCGCCAATCGCTCGCCTGACTGCGGTCGGTTAACCCCACGGTTGGACTATCTAGTTGCTGTCGGCGCACTGAGTGATCTGCGAGCTGGGGTTGTGGACTACCACTGAAGCCGCCAACCCAGCTCGACCGCTCAGCCGCCGCTTGTTGGGCTCCTTGGCCCGCGCATCGCCGGGCCAGTCGGCAAGCACGATCTGGCCAGCCCGTGGGCTGAACGGCGCACCCTCAACCGGCATCAGCGCGCGGCATACCCCAGCCCTCATAGAAGGCCTTTCCCTCGGGATGGGCTGCAGCGTGCGCGGCGACGATCGCACTGGCCTGACGGATGCGCTCTCGCCACGCCGCCCGTGCCGCTTCCGTCGCGAGATCACGTAGTAGGGCCGCCAAGCCCATCCCGCGCGACTGGGCTTGAGCCTCAAGTTCGGCATGCACGTCGTCGTCAAGTCGGATTGAGATCCGAACGCCCATGCGAAGAGTCCTTGTACTCAGTAGATGGCTACAATTGTGTAGTGCCGGGACGAAGTCTGCACCCAGCAAGCCAACTCCCATACCTCGACCACCTCGCCCAACCGCCCATGCTCGACTGACTGCGGTCGGTTAACCCCACGACCACCGCTCGACTTCCTAAATGTCACTCCCCCGCAGCGGCCGTGGTGCGCCGCCAGGATTAGCCATGGGGGTGGGTGGGAGTGGTTCGCCTTCAGTCCAAACGGTCCGCGTACTGGTAAACGCCCCAAGCACGTTCAGGAGTTCATAGATGCCTGAGGCCGGTACCGGTGCCCCGCCAGGCAGTTCGAGATCGGAAACCATGGACAGATCTTTAAGCCGATCAGCGGTTTCCGTTTTTCCGGGTTGTCCGTACGTAGGGACCTGAGCGCGTATCACGGGCTCGGGGATCGAGAATCTATTGTCGAGAAGTCGGAGGAGTGGCGGCCAGATTGCCGCATTGCCAGCAAAAATGAACGGCAAATGCGATGCCAACGACGGACGCTGTCGGCCCTTGCGGAAACCAGCGAGCCGCCAAGAAGGATCCACAGTCCCGATGCTGATGAAACTGGCGGGTGCCTGTGCCCGGCTCGCCTGTGACCAGATGACGAATCCAGTCGCCACGTGGCTTCGGAACCCATTGGACGCTTTGGCCGCTAATTGCCATTTTGCCGGGTTGCCGGGTTGCCGGGTTGCCGGCAATACCTCGGCTGCTCAGCCTCCTACTCCGCGCCGTTCATAACCCAGGGACGTGTTCCCTTGTCCCAGCGTGCCCTCAGACACCGATGCTCATTCGCCGTATTTCGCCGAGTATCTCCAACTCTGTCGGCTCAATCGTAATCGGCTGTATGAGTGCGGCCTTATGTCGGCCGACATCAACGATGGAGTTGGTGCTCTCATCAACTCAGCGAACCACTCCCTATCCCAGGACTTCGTTCAGCGTACAAACACAACCACAGCGAGCGTTCATCCGCTTATCACTACTCAATACATCTTAATTATAAACCGGGATTTCGATCGACTGTCAGGCTGACTTCAAGGTCGGCTTGAGGTGCGCCTCAAGGGCAAAGCCTCGCCGCACTACACATCATCATGCCGAGGCCAATCGTCACCGGCGGATATCCGTTGGCGAGGATCTGCGAGTCGACCGTTAAGCCGACAGCCGCTCCGGAGCACCACTCACAAAGCCGACACACCATCGGGTATCATCGACCGCGATCTCCGCATGCATCTTGAGAAGATCGAGCCTTAAGTGGCCGGCAATCACGAAAGCCTCTGCCTCTGACGGGGTCATCGCCCAAGCACGCGCTGCTTTGTCCCAGCGTGCCCGGCGGCACACCTCGCGTCGCACATCGACCAACTGAGCGTTCCAAGTAAATCGGACGGTCGGCATGGGCCAGGATTCTAGGCGAAGCACGGTGGCTTTGTGAATCCCTCTAGGTCACGCTACCCGCCGACCTCGGGAGACCCTCGTGGGGCTGCGTGGCCCAAGTGGGATCACCATCGGATGGAGTGAAATCGACCGATCGTGCCGAGCACATTCGCGTCGATGATGACCGACGCAAGAACGCCGCTGGCATTCCTGATTTGTTCCGAAGTCTCCCAGCAGAAATCCGCGGAACACATTTCGTGCAAATGGCTCACAAAGGCAGAACGCGCGCTCACAATTGAATGCCGACTGCCCAGCCCCATCACTTAAATGGAAGTTACCGGTCGTGCGAGCGACCGCCCCGGTGTGGGAGACGGCAAGATGGCACTCGATGCACGTGCCTTCACGGCGTTTGAGAGCTCGGCGCATGATCGGATCGCCGGCTCTTACTCCGAGCACTTCGCTCCCCTGACGAGCTTTGCCGTGATGCCGCTGGTCGAAGCAGCGCGCATCACTCCGGGTAGGCGCGTGCTGGACGTCGCCACAGGGCCAGGGGTGGCGGCAGCGGCCGCGAAGGAGCGCGGGGCGGTCACAACTGGGGTGGATGTCTCCGCTGGGATGGTCGCCTTGGCACAGAAGACCCACCCGGACATCGAGTTCCACGTGGCTGATGTCCTGGCACTACCGTTTGCGGACGGCGCCTTCGATGCCGTGCTCTGCAACTTCGCTCTGGGCCACTTCCCTGAACCGGAAGCGGCATTGGCGGAGTGCGTGCGCGTGCTGGCCGCCGGAGGAATGCTTGCGTTCAGTTGGTGGGACCACCCCGACCGCCAGCGCGTGCAGGGGCTGTTCCGGGAGACGATCGCCGAGCTGGAATTGCCGCCCCATCCAGCGGTGCCCGAGGGCCATGACACTCTCCGGTTCTCCGATCCGAAGGCCTTCGCCCAGCTCCTGCGGGCGGCTGGATTGATGGAGGTGGCGGTTACGGCCTGCCGCGCCTTCTATATGGTGCCGGATGCCGATGCCTTATGGAACATCGGTATGGGAGGCATGGCCGTAACGGCCAGCGCCATCGCTGCTCAGAACACTGCCACGCAGGCCCGAGCGCGGCATGTGCTTGCGCGGCGTGCCGAGGCCTATCGTGCAGCTGCAGGACTGCAGATCCCGATTTCTTACTACATCGGCGCTGGCCGGAGATCGTGACGATCAGCTGCCCGACGGCCGTGCCTCTGTTGATGCCGAAGCAGATGTTTGCGTTCGCAGACCGCTGCTGTTGGACCGGGACATCCGGCCCCACAGGCCGCGGTGCGGCGCGATGAGATTGGGGCCCGGGTCGACCCTAGATGAGGCTCATTCTCTGGATCCTTCTCTCCGAGCCTCAATTTCCCGTCCCTGGCGATAGCGAATGCAGAGCCGGCTGCACTCGCTGCAAGGGCGGCCCACCCCCATGGAAGGCCATACGGGACGAACTGGCAGTCCCACGATGAGCAGCCCGACGCCGCCCCAGAAGCATGCCGTAACACGCGCCGGATCACTCTCTTGCTTTCGATGTTGGGGCATCGCTCCTTCTCCAGGTGCGTTCTGCTCCAGGTAGGTAACGTGTTCTGCGGCATCCCTCGGCAAGCACGGCCATCGATCATCTGAGTAAGCCATGACAAACGGTTCGACTGCGATCTCGCGAGCATCAAGCCTTCGCGCAGCCTGGATGGTATTTGCAATGGATTCTCTTTCGGGGAAGCAGTGGTTGTTATGTAGCAACACTTAGGCGGGTTGGGGATGCTGCGCTTCATCGACAAGCTGAAATCGTTGGCGCCGGTGCGCTCGGCGCCAATTCCGGACGTGGCTGCTGTCCGGGAGGAGATCACTCGCCTTCGTGTGGAAGCCCTCCGTAGTCGCCAAATGGCTGAGCAGGTGCTTGCCAAGGCTGCGGCGATCCGGGCCGCGAGCGCCGACCTTCGACCAACGCTTGCGGACAGGCGCAACCCCTAGCAGCGGACATGCCGCTCCACCCGCAGACTGCGGGCGTCGGAATGTTGAAGAGCAGCATTCGGCAGCTCTCCGAAAGCAACCCCGGGTGAGCGTGAGCCCTTGGAGAGTGAGAGCGCACCCGTGCAGCTCCAGGGTTCGGGAGTACACATCCGCTCAGCCTCCACGCTGTGAGGATCCGTCTCATCCCCTCTCCTCGTGGGTAGCGCTGGGGCAGGGGTGGTGTGGACTCTGGTGACGCCTACCCGCGAGCGGCGACCGCCGGCTTGGATGGCTGCAAGATGACGCCCCGCTCGCGGTGCGGCCAAGTAAGGCTAAAGCTCCGGGGATTGGGACTGCGCGGCCATTGATGTCGTGGGAGGAACCCAGGTTCCCTGCAAGGCTTGCGCAGGGGCAGGGCGGACCAGTGTCTCGACCCTTGGGTTAGCCCTGACCCGGCGATCCTCGTGATAGCAGCAACCGCTCCAGCTCGCGGATGATTGCTGCGCCTCCAGCAGTGTCCGTCGTACGACGCCAGGACCAGCCGATGGGCGTGGGCGGGAGTGGTTCGCCTTCAGTCCGAACGGTCCGCGTGCCGGTAAACGCCCCAAGCACGTTCAGGAGTTCATAGATGCCCGAGGCTGGTGCCGGTGCCTCCCCAGGCAGTTCGAAATCGGAAGCCATGGACAGATCCTTAAGCCGGATCAGCGGTTTCCGTCTTTCCGGGTTTTTCCGTACGTAGGGACCTGAGCGTCTATCACGGGCGCGGGGATCGAGAATTTTTTGTCGAGAAGTCGGAGACGCGGCTGCCATATTGCCGCATTGCCAAAATTCCGTGCTTGCCGCATTGCCAGCAATAATGATGGCAAATGCGATGCCAGCGACGGACGCTGTCGGCCTTTGCGGAAACCAGCGAGCCGCCAAGAAGGATCCACAGCCCTGATGCTGATAAAACTGGCGGGTGCCTGTGCCCGGCTCGCCTGTGACCAGATGACGAATTTCCAGTCGCCACGTGGCTTCGGAACCCACGGGACGCTTTGGCCGCTAATTGCCATCATGCCGTGTTGCCGTGTTGCCGTGCTGCCGGCAATGACCTCGGCTGCTCAGCTTCCTACTCCGCGCAGCTCATCACTAAGGACGCGTCCTCGTCGGCCATGTACTGAATGGCAGCTTCGATGGCGCGGCGGTCCCTGTCGCTTCGCTCCTCACCTGTCTGAAGCTGACGCGCAAAGGCATGTTTCGGCTGGAGCGGCTGGGAGCCGTGGGGATCCATGTCACGCCTTGGGACTTTAGCGTCAGCCAATTCCCAACCGTCTGGCTTCCGCTTTTGGCACCGCCGGCGCTGACGGATGCAGGTGAGGCCGGCTTGCGTGACGCTGACGTTCGCCTCCGGATAGACGGCCAGAGCAAGCTTCAGACAATCCGTGGCCCTGAAGTCGCGTGCGCCTAAAGTCCCGGCTCCGCGACGCCAAAGTCCCCTGGATAAAGTGCCTGTCTGTGGACAACGGCCCGAATATGGGGTGACGCTAAAGTCCCAACTCTGTCGAGTCGCGTGGGCGCGAGCCACTTGGATTGTGACGGTGAACCGCTCCTTCGAAGATCACCGGATGCGCTAGGGCGAGCTGAATTTGGCAGCAGGAGGGGGGGGCGAGTCCTCGATTGCGAATGGGTCTCCTACGATCTCCGACCCAGCGCCAAGCGGAGTGAGCCAGCCGGAGTGAGGTGGCGAGGGCCGGCGATGCGGTGCTCGCGAGCATTTCGACCACGTGAGACTGGCGTCGTTGCGGGGCAGGGCCGGGCTCCCTTATCTCTCATGTGTCCGGAAATTTCTCTTTCCGGACACAGGGGAGGGTAGGGACCGGAGGTGTCTAGCAGCGGCTACGACGTCCAGCAGGTTTGCCTGAACGGTCACCAGATCACGCCGTCCGCCAGAACCAACCCGCATCTCACCAAGCCGCGTTGTCCCTGCTGTGGTGAGAAGACGATCATGGCCTGTCCGACTTGCGACGCGCCGATCCGGGGTCGCTGTCGGGTGCACGGCGTCGTCGCGACACGCCGGATCCCAGTGCCGACCCACTGCCATGCTTGCGGCGCCGCCTATCCGTGGCGCCGGAGCGCCATCGTGGCCGCGATCGCCGCCCTCGAGACGGAGCTGGGGGGCCGGATCCCGAGCGAGGTGATCGCGCTGATCTGGCTGATCGGCGCGGAGACCGCGCGGACCGAGATGGCGGCGCTGCAGCTGCGGCGGATGCTGCGCGTGCTCGGGCAGCCGGCCTACGACACCACCGTCAAGCTGGTCGCGGACGTGACGTCGGAGACGGCCAGGACGATCCTCCAGATGAAGCAGCCATGACAGCGGGAGACGACATCGTGGGCCCAAGGTTTGAGGTATCTTTTGGCGAAGACTGGCGCCTCGCCGTAGCCCGATGGCGGGGTGCATCGGTGCTTAGCCTTGCCAGCAAATTATTAAGCCTCATTGCCAGCATTTAGGCAATTGACAACAGGATGCTTCTAAGTTGGAGGCCTCCCCTGTTCAGCCCGGCGCAGCACGTGAAACTCGTGAATGCCGCACAAGCGCCTCTCAGACGACCAGACATGGGAGAAGAAGGGCTATCAAGTCACCCTCTGGGTCGAACCGGGCCGCATGAAGTCACGAGGCAAGATCGTGACGTGTGGTGTGCCCTGTGGCGCCCAGAGCTGTGGATCAACCTTCAGGCCGCCCATGATCTCTCAAAGGGGATTGTGGAGCATGGTGCGAAGATCAGGGATCGTGTCCGCCCGCGTGAGCCTCGAGAACTTGCCTCCCGAACGAGCAAGCCAGCTCCCAAATTGGCATGGCACCTGGTCGGCAGAGTCCACACCCCTTCCCGGGTATCAATGCCCTCCGCCAAGGCCATGGCTCTCGGGCCAGGCACCGACGCTGCCCCCAAGCCTCTTGAGCCGCTGAACCAAAGGGGCTACATGCCGATCCGACCATCCTTTCGCACCCGTTGCAGCTACCCCCCGGGGACTTCCTCTCTTAAATTCACTAAGAGAAGAGAAGGTGGGAGAGGTATGCCTGAAGACTGGGAGTACCCAGTCTTCATGATCAATCGAGCTTCGCCCCAATCCCAAGCAAAATCAAACACCTAAGCTGGAACCAGGGAGGCCAACAACGCTCTGATTGTCCCCCAGGAAATCTGCAGAAGGGTATCTGCGTCAGCATTTTTTGGGGCAAGGATTGGGCGAACTCTGATGATTATGTGTCGGGCTGGTACATCGTCCAACCACACATGAATGACGGTAAACTATTCCCCGAGGTGCTTACGCCGACACTCAGCAGGGCTCCACGTTGGTTCAATCCGCTTCGACCACCGCTCCACACCCGCTGAGTGTCCACTCAGCACCACTCAGGCGCCACTGATCACCGCTCATACGCCTCAGAGGGGCAGACATTCCGGGTGAGCGTCCACAAAGCCTGTGCCTTCTCCAACTCGGACACGAGATCCTGCGCGTCAGTGAGCCAATGCCCCTCGCCAGTCAAAAAGAGCTGCGATTCCTACAGTTCATGTGTGGCCTCACCAGGCACTCTCTGTGGACTCTATGGGCGTGACTCCGGGTTATCCCGCGGACGTCAGGGCTCATCTTTCATCATCTCGGCAACGGTGCCTGTCCCCGCGCAGTTCGGACAGCTTGTGCGGCTCGGGAGGAGGATCGAACAAACAAATCTGGTTGGCTGGATCTCTCGCCATATCGAAGACGAGATCTCCGCTTGTTACGCATGCACCCTGGATGCTAGCGAGCAAAGATTACGTCCAAGCATCAGGTAGACCGGCATGAACACCGCCTTTCCCGCGGTTGCGGTTCACGATACCGCTCTGTGTGTGGGCGGAAGCCCAACATCCCTGCCTGACATCTACGACGCGGTGCCGGTCGGCCTCTGCATCATCAGCCCTGATCTCCGTTTTCTCAGCCTCAACCGCCGGATGGCCGAGCTGACCGGCCGACCTGCTGAGGAAGATATCGGCCGTACCCTGGAAGAGGTAACACCCGGCGTGGCTGCGCAACTCGAGCCGCAGCTCCGTCGTGCGTTGCGTGGTGAGAGAGTGGCTGACGTGGAGCTGCGCGGCACCTTGGTGGGCACCGTCTGCGAAGGCCGCATCTTCCTGGTCTCTCTCGAACCGATTCCGGGCGAAGAAGGCGTCGGTGCCGTGCTTTGCTCTGCCCTCGACATCACCGAACGCAAATTGGCCGAGGCTGCGCTCCGCGAGAGCGAGGACCATTATCGCCACACGGTCGAGTTCAGCCCCCTGGTGTCATGGACTGCGGATCCAGAGGGGAAGATCCTGGATGCGAGTTCGCGGTGGGAGACTCTGACGGGCATGCCGGTCGCCGAAGGGCTCGATGGGTGGCCCGCAGCAATCCATCCCGACGACCTTCCGACCGTCCATGAGGCGTGGAACGGCTCGGTTCAAACCGGAAAGCTCTTCGATATCGAGTACCGTCTTCGCCGCAAGGATGGCAATTGTCTCTGGGTCCGCAGTCGTGCAGCACCCCGCCGAGACACGAATGACGCCATCATCCGTTGGTACGGCACGATCGAGGACATCCACACGCGCAAGCTGGCTGACCTGGCTCTGCGCCAGAGCGAAGCCTTTGCGCGCAGCGTCGTCGAAAGCAGCACGGAATGCATCAAGGTCCTGGATCTCGAGGGCCGGCTGCTCTTCATGAACTCGGCGGCCCTTCGGCGGCACGACCTCCGCGATTTCGCGTTAGTCGCCGGGCGGTACTGGGCCTCGCTGCTGCCAGGGACGATGGTAGCCGAGGTGGAGCATGCGATTGCTGCCGCGAAAGACGGCCAATCAGTCCAGTTCACGGGCCACTCTCATGTGGGCGACGTTCCCAAATGGTGGGACGTCATCGTCTCGCCGATCTCCGATGACGAGGGTGCGGTCACCCGCATCCTGGCCATTTCGCGCGACATCACCGAGAAGCGGTCCGCCCAGGAGCAGATTACGCGACTGGTATATCAGGACGCGCTCACTGATCTCGCAAACCGTCGTCTCATGCGGCAGGAACTCGGGCTTGCGCTGACCCGGACGGTGTTGGGCGAGCAGATCGCACTGCATTACATTGACCTCGACCATTTCAAGGCAGTGAACGACACCCTCGGTCATCTGGTGGGCGACGCGCTGCTCCAGCAGGCCGCTGATCGGCTTCGCCGCTGCGTGCGGCGGAGCGACGTGGTCGCTCGTCTCGGCGGTGACGAGTTCGCCATTCTGCAGACCGGCGTTCACGCACCGGAGGATGCGGCAACTCTCGCCGCTCATGTGATCGCCGCATTCGCCGCTCCGTTCGAACTTGCGGACCGTCAGGTCACCACGGGGATTAGCATCGGCATTGCCCTGGCCCCCCGGCATGCCAGCACTGCGGATGATTTGGTCCGCGATGCGGATATTGCCCTCTACCGCGCCAAGGCAGAGGGGCGGGGCACGTTCAGGTTTTTCGAGCCTACGATGGCCGAAGCGATCCAACGTAAGGAGGAGCTGAGAGCGGGGCTGGGGACGGCCCTGGAGCGCGATGAGTTTGCGCTGTTCTTCCAGCCGGTCGTCTCGTTGCGCTCCGGTCGGGTGACCGGCTTTGAAGCGCTCGCCCGTCTGCAGCACCCCGCTCAGGGTCTGGTTTCCCCGGCCGAGTTCATCCCGGTAGCAGAGGAAAGCGGGATCATCGGTCGGCTCGGTCGCTGGGCGCTGCATGCTGCATGCAACGAGGCAGTTCGCTGGCCGGAAGCGGCCCGTGTTGCCGTCAATCTCTCGCCCGTCCAATTCCGCGATCCCCAGCTGCTGGGGAGTGTGACGGAGGCGCTTGCGGCATCTGGCCTGCCGCCCGAGCGATTAGAGCTCGAGATCACTGAGTCAGTGCTGATGCATGACAGCGAGGCCAACCTGACCGTTCTCCGGGCGCTCCGCGAACTTGGCGTGCGCATCGCCATCGACGATTTCGGGACGGGCTTCTCCTCACTCGGTTACCTGCTTCGGTTTGCCGTCGACCGGATCAAGATCGACCGCTCGTTCATCGCGGAGCTACCCGGGAGCGTGCAATCGAAGGCCATCGTTCGCGCTGTCGCCAGTATCGGTCGTGGGCTTGGTATCAGCATCACTGCGGAAGGGGTGGAGACTGCTGAGCAGTTGGCAATGATCCGTCGCCAGGGCTGCGCAGAGGCGCAGGGATACGTGTTCAGCCGGCCAGTGCCAGGAACAGAAGTGGCCTCTCTGCTGGGCCGGCAATTTCAAATCCTGCCGGGAGTAGAGGCCGACCCTGGGAGGCGCAGCAAAGCTCCACGGCCCCGAACCCATCTGTAGGCCGCGAGGGCAACGCCAATCACCCGTTCAAGGTGGGGCTCAAGTCGTACGCGGCCGAGCGAATTGATCGAGCCTGGTCACGTTCCCGCGGCCGGCCAGCGGTTGAATGGCGGCAATCGCCGATGCGAGTTGCTGTAGGGTGAATGGCTTTGCCAGCCTCGACAGGGCAGGGGCACCAGATGGCAGATCGGCGAAGGCGCTCATCAGGAGGATCGGCATTCCCGGGCGCCGGGTCCGCACCGCTTCCGTCAGCTCCAGTCCCGTCATGCCAGGCATCAGGTAATCGGTAAGGAGCAGGTCCAGGGAATCGACCTCTGACAACGCTCCTAATGCCTCCTCGCCAGAGCAAGCCTCGCGAACGGTGTGCCCCAGTTCCTCCAACATCGCCCGGGCCTGGGCCAGGACGAGTGAGTCGTCGTCCACCACCAGGATGCGCAGCGGGGGACCTGACGTCTCGCGTTCCTCTGACTGAGGAGCATCGGGCACTTGGGCCTGCGTTTCTGCTGCCACGGGGAGCCAGAGCGTGACCGTTGTGCCGCGGCCGAGCACGCTTGAGAGCTCAAGGCGGCCACCTGATTGTTCAGCGAGACCCTGCGCCATCGACAGGCCGAGACCGGTGCCCTTTCCCACGCCCTTGGTGGTGAAGAACGGCTCCGTCGCGCGCGCGAGTGTCGCAGCGTCCATGCCGATCCCGGTATCCGTCACCGATAAGCAGACGTAACGCCCTGAGGGCAGGACGCTGTCGGCCGTGATGTCTCGCTCCACTGCGGCCAGCGTGATCGTCCCGCCGTCGCGCATCGCATCTCGGCTATTCAATGCAAGATTGAGCAGCGTGAGCTCGAGTTGATGTGCATCCACATGCACTCGGCGAAGACCGAGCGGAAACTGCGTTTCGACCTGCACGCGGGGCCCGAGCGAGCGTTGCAGCAGTTCGCTCATGCCGTGCACCAGAGCCGGCACCTCGACCGCCTCAGGTCGCAACTCCTGCTTTCGGGCGAAGGCCAGCAAGCGCTGCGTGAGGCTGGCACCCCGTAGGGCGCCCTGCTGAGCACTTTCGACGAGCTTCAGGGTCTTGGGATCGGACTGAAAGCGCCTGGCCAGCAATTCGAGGTTGCCGAGGATCACTGAGAGAAGGTTGTTGAAGTCATGCGCGACACCCCCGGTGAGCTGGCCGATTGCTTCCAACCGTTGTGCCTGACGCAGCGCATCCTCCGCCCGCTTGCGCTCCGTGATGTCCGTCAAGCCGCCAAGCACAAGCAGGGGCGCTCCGGCCTGTTCGCGGTCGATGCTCATCGACCCAACCACGTCGAGGAAGGTCCCGTCGCGGGTAACCACCCGATATTCGGCGCCGACGACCACACCCTCTCGCAACAGCGCAGGCCAATCGATGTCGATCATCTGGCGCGCGGAAGATTCGGTCATGAAATTGATGAGCCGACGCCCGAGGACGTCGCTGCGGCGATAACCTAGGAGAGCGAGCCATGCATCGCTGACGTGTACAAGGCCCCCAGACTCGTCCAACGCATACAGGGGTAACGGCGTCCTTTTATACAGCTGCCGGAACCGTTCCTCGCTGGATCTCAGCGCCGCCGCTTCACGCTCCGCCATCAGCGCCAATCGCCGATCCACCATCGCTGCGACCAGGCCCAGAAGCAGGATGAGGAGCGTCGCGGTAGAAATCCCGATCGCGAGGGTGGGCGCTGTCAGAGTGGCCCCGGTCGGTGCGGGGCGACCTTCGTAGGGAATGAAAATCACACCCGCCATGCCGGTGTAGTGCATGCCTGCTACAGCTGCGCCCATTGCGACGGCTGCTGTTGCCTTCACACCGAGACTATGGGTGCGGGCCGAAAGGCCCAGTGCCACGGTGGAAGCGACGACTGCGATCAGCACGGAAATGACGATCCAAGCTGGATCGAACCGGATGTGCGCAGGGATCCGCATCGCCGCCATGCCGGTGTAGTGCATCGCGGCGATGCCCAGACCCATGAAGAGGCCGGCGACACACAAAGCGGGAATGGAGAGATGTGAGCGTGCAGTGACGCTGAACCCCAGCCCAGTCGCCGCCACTGCGATCAGCAGGGACACGAGCGTCAGGCCAGGTTCGTAGGCCATATCCATACCGTGCATATGGAACGCGAGCATGCCCACAAAGTGCATGGCCCAGATCCCGCCTCCCATGGCGAGCGCGGCCGTCCCGAGCCAACCAGCGCGATTACCGCCGGCACTCGCTCGTATCCGTCCGGCTAGATCGAGCGCCGTATAGGAGGCCACGATCGAGATCAGGATCGAAAGGGCGACCAACCAGAAATTATACTGTCCACTCACGCTCATCTCACATGCATCGCACCGGTTGGACGGTCTTCCTGGTGCGCACCGACTGAAGCGGCAGCACCAGTACATCATTCAGCATACGCCGAATGACGTGTCATGTCCGCAAAGGAGGAGGGTGCTCAGGTCCTGAGTGGCCGATGCGAAGGAGTTTGATCGCCGAGGCGGGCTCGTGCACGCGTATCGGACGTGCCATGTACTGCGTTAGCCAGCGAGGCCCGAACAAGCTCGGATCCTCGCGATGAGCGCTTTGAGCAACAATCCCGCTGGAATGAGTTGCCTGGCTTTTTGGCTCTCTTGCTAGGACGCTCTCCCCAAGGCACGTGACGACGATGGACGACAAACTCCAAGATTCTCTCCAAGAGCTTATGCAAGAGATGACGGAAGTCTGCTTTCGGATACAAAATGGAACCTCACAGCCCGAGGACGAGCTGCTACTCGCGACCCTCCAGCTTCGCCTGGCAGGCGCAAGTGAGCTGAGGCAGCAGATGCGAGCAGTTGCCGATACAAGCCTGACACTCTCTGAGAGATCAATCGAGGATCTACCTGAGTGATATTGCCGTTTTATATCTATGTAAAATTCGAAGCCGGACCGGCTCTCGGAATAGCTGCAAGGGGACAAGGGAGATCGTAGCGCGGGTGCGATCAAGGCGCCCGCTGGACGTAACCTCGTGCCAGCGGTTCCGCCCCTATCCGTCACGGCCAGCTGGTCAGAAGGAACTAAGTTCGTCGGAGAGGCGCGGACGTCAGATAGCGCTAGGTAGCTTCGCGGGCGGACGATCAGGGTGCGAGGCAGCACTCAGTAAGAGTACTTCCCACTAAAGAATGTAATAGCGGTTGCTCGATCACCTTGGTGTGACGCAACTGATTAATCGTGACACAAAGCCGAAAAAGAGCGGAATCCTAAGTTTAAGGCCCACTTTCGCGGCCTGACACCCCCCTCAGATCGAAGATTGGATCGAGATGCGCACAACGGTGCGCACGAGGACCCTTTATCGCTGCAATTTTGCACGAGACAAATCCGATGTATTTTCGTTACTCATCGTTATTACTTTAGGAATTCGAGTTTGACATCTTTGACTTGCCCGTAAAAAATATCAGCAACTTAGAATCACTATAATTGGGAAATATCATGGTATCAGCCGTCACAGTGCTAGGCACCCATTCTTCTGTGGAGACGCTCAACTACGATCTCGAATCACATGCACAGGTGGCTCGCATTCTCGCAGCAGCGGTAACCAACGCAGTCAAAGGTGGCGAACTGCATCCGGCATCGAGCCAGGACGGACCGCCCCCGCTGCTTCCGCCCGGGCAGCATGGCGAATTCGTCCAGAAGACCGACGGCTTCACGTGGCTGCCGCGGAGCTACGATGCCGTCGTCAATGTCGCCTCAAATGCGACGATCGTCGGTTCAGGTGCGCGGGACGAGACCGTGCTCTCGAGCGCCGGCAATCTGACCTATTTCGATCTCCACGGATCAGGGACCATCGACGCCGGCGGTGGCGACAACCGGCTAATATTGGGGTCCAACGCCCAGCGCTCATGGCTCGTGGAGACCGGCAACGGGAATGACACCATCCTCGCACTCGGCAACGGCCACAATTCCATCGACGCCGGCGGTGGCAACAACCTGATCCTCCTGGGGGGCGGCAGCGATGTCATCACGGTCGGCGGCCAAGACACGATCTTCGCCACGCCGAACGCGCACGTGACGATTGTCGGCGCCCATGAGGATGACGTGGTCCTGCTCGGGTCGGCTCATGTGACATTCCTCGATCAGGATGCCGGATCGGTCAGTGGCGGCGGGGCGTCGCACCATGGCGATCATGGCGGTCACGGCCGGGGATCGCACGACCAGATCGGGTTCCCCGGATCGAACGGTGCCGAGAAGTTCTTCGCTGCCATGGGCAACGAGACCCTTCGCGCCGCCAGCGCGCTGACGACATCCCTCTCGAGTGTCGTGGGGGCAGTCGGGACCATGATCGCGCAACATGGGAAAGCGGAAATCATCCCTGTGTCGCACCTTCTTGGGACAATGCCGGCGGCACACGATGCAAACGGTCCCAAGGGGGATCTAATGGGCAGCGCCGGATTCTTCGACACCCTGCACGTGACGTTCACCGACCTGACCAAGTTCGACAAGCACTAGGAGCTCACACCTGGGCTTGAGTTGATGGACTGAGGCGAGCTGAGTGAGGGTAAAGATGGACAACGTGCTACCCAAGGTTACATTCAGATCACTCCCCTCCACCGAAGCATCGCTTGCTCTTGCCCAGATTCGGTGGCTCGAGGCCAGCTTGAGTTGCCTGCTTGAGCAGATCCAGCTCAAGCAGGTGCCGCCTGATGAAGTCGAGCATCGCCTTCGTATGATGCGAGCGCGTGTTGAAAGTGCGCTTGCGGGTGAGGCGGACTAGTCCGTTGTTCGAGAACCCAAGGTAGGCTCTCCAGCGGGTGCAGGTAAGCCGGATTGCGGCCCTAGCTGACAGGAGACAGCAGCGGATTGAGGCCTGCGGCGACAGCCCGCGCGCCAACCCCCAAAACCATACTGATGCACATACAGAACGAAGAGGGCATCCCACCAATGCGGGCACAACTCTTCTTGACTCCGAATGAAAATGTTCCGATAGTGATCAAAGGATCGTTTTTGGGACAAAACTGATGAGCCGAGTCGCCTTTCCGCCGGAAGAAGCAGTGGATTTGGTCATGAAGGGATTCATTGTGTCCGATCCCTCGGGTTCAGTCCTTGCTCGCGCCCGCTCTCGATACCTGATGCGCCGCGCCGACAAGCGGATTGACCTCCCAATTGAAGGGATGTCTCGCGAGGCACTTCTCGCGGCATGGGTGGAGTTCAATAGCAACCATCCCGAGCAGGCATCCGGAACGATGCGGGAGGCGCCCCGTCGGACCAGACTGTTGGAGGCGCTGCTGGGTTAACTGGGGATCGATGTTCCTCAGAGGCCAGGCTGATGCTGCTTACCTGCAGCCCCGGCTTCGGACCCCGAGGACACTGCCGGCGCACGCAGCGACGGGTCGAGCGATCGATGGCGAAGCTGACCCGCATATGCTGGCCGGGCTGCTGCTCGAAGGCGCCGCCCTCCCCGATCCAGACTTCAGTGCCAGCGGAGCGGCCACCCGAAGTAGGAACGGCGATGCTGCATGTTGCTCGATCGCATGAGGCGCCACAGGGTCGTGCCTCCCGGCCCTCCTGGTTAATCAGCTACAAGCCGTCCTACTGCCAAGTGAGGGGCTTGAGCATCACTCGCTCCGATGTCGATCCTTATGCGGGCGAAGGGAGCCGAGTTCACGCAAGGCGCTCCCGAGGAGTCGGGCCATACCGCGCCTCTCTCGGCAATGGAGAAGTCGCCCAGGTCGCGTCCTCTGCTTATCGATCAGTGCGGCGTGATCCCAACCGCAGCCAGCATGTGCCAGATGCGGTCCAGATCTATCGACCAGTCCTGGCGATGCGGATCTGGTCCGCTGCGACTTTCAAAGCATTCAGCGTGATAGTTGAGCCGGCATGTTTGAGCGATGCGATTGAAACACGGATTGACAAAGCTGGATTGCATCAGCTCCAAAACCGTTGTGCCGGGCCTGCAGAAAGCAATGTTCGTCAGGCCTGCGCCATGTGGCCCAACAACCACTTCAGCCTTTCGGAACAGCTCGACCTGTTGTGCGACGGAGAACTCTCCCGGGATCACAACCTGAAATCCTGCATCCTGCATCAGGGCCTCGAGTTCCCGCTCGTTCCTGAGTAATCTTTGATGAGAATCGCCTCTGGAAACATAGAGGCGCTTGTGGGAGGCCCCGGCCTGGGGGATGACATATGCCAGTCGCTGTAGCGAGCTGACTGCGAGTGGGGACAGTGAAAACGCAGCTTTGCCGTTCAAGATATCACAGTAGACGATCTCCTCGAATGCATAGTGTCGCTTGAAATCAATCGTGACGCGAGGAACCTGTCCCAATCCGAGCCACTGGAGAGTTTGCTCTTGCCAAGCCGCAAGCTTAGGCAGGATGAGAATTGCCTCATCACCCTGGACCATCTTTAGGCTGGACTCAATGGCGGGAAGACATTGCGTCATCCAGTGATAATAATTTCTATACGGTCTATTGAACCCGAGCACTGCCATTCTGCGCCCAAAAAACTGAAGCCCGCGTAGATGGGGCATCATTTTCGTATAGTCCTCATTATCCAAGAGATATCTTGTCTCCTTTATTTTGTGTCCATCTTTTATTAAGATGGCACAGGCGCTATCAAGCAGCGCATTAGAAATCCGAAAAGTACTGATGCTTACACTGCTCGGGCGCTCCTGCATCCACGCGCGGGCTGCGTCGTCTCGAAACGACAGGCCAATTGAAACCGGGCCGGTCTCCCCCACCTGGCCAGCAGGTTCGAACTCAGCCGTAGCATCGGCCGTATCGGAAATGTCGACTTCTGCCAGAGGCGGCTCCGGTTTGCGATGATCTCCTCCCCACTCGCCGAGCAGTCGTAGAAGTCCCGAGGCTCGCCAGGCACGAGGGATCAACGTGTGCCAGGAGGCGAGATCAATTTCCTCCACAGCCTCATACGGCGCAAAGCGGCTCGCATAGCCGATCAAGAGACCCTCACCGGCGTATTCGACCATTTCCGCTGAGTGTTCGGCATCGGAGAGGCGCACCCAGAGTAGGAGGTTCGGGCCGTAGGCCCGTAAGCATTGGACGAGTTGCCTGATTTCGCCTTCGGCATTCCCACTGTCGGCTTTCCAGAGGAAGGGGCGGTGCGCCGTTCTCAGATCTTCCAGGAGCTCCCTGCGTTTGAAAGAGAGAACCCTCTGCTGCTCCCGGGGTAATGCCAGCGGATCAACTTCACCCTCGTGCTTTCCTGTGTGCAACGACAAGTTCCACCGGTTCTCGCGCACGATGAACTCTCGTTGTTGGTTGCTACCCTGCAATTCGCAGGTCACCGATCCTTCAGCTCCAAGGCCTTCAAAGCCTGCTTCCAGCGCCGCAATCGTAAGCTGGAGGCGATGTTCAGGACGCGCCGCAAAGCCCGCAAATCTCAGAAGGTCAAGCGGCTCGGCTCCTGCCCACCTCTGCACGAACCCGTACTCGCAGTTATCCCCAATGCTCTGAAAGGCGTGCAGCATCGACTGAAGGTCAAGGCGCGCTCGCGGACTGGGACGGCTCGGTGTTGGTACAGATCTAAAGGCCCACTTCTCAGCAATGCGCGCAGTGAGGACCTCACAGCTCGGGAAGCGACTCGTCGCGTCGACAGTCCGGTGCTTACAGTGGGTCGCGAACCCAGTCAGATCAGCGTCATTCAGATAGACGATGCTGGAGACGATTTTCCCCTGCTCCGAGTGGATGATGCCGACCGGTGAATTCACCAGGAGGCCACAGACCTCGCACTTCTCCTGAAGTTGGATGATGCCCGCGCCAAATGCTTTGGCCATGATCAACTGAATCCTAGATCACCTGGTAGCGGCCGCCACCCAGTTTGTGGAATCGCGCGAGGGCTAGTGGATAAGCAAGCCCTTCAACAGGTATCCATTCGTCCCGGGCGAGGCAATGGCACCAGTTTCCGGAATCTATGAGCTTCTCAACGTACTCGGCGACTTCCCGGCTCGCAGGTCGTGCGACTCGAGGGCGAACTCCTCCCATCAGCGCCCATCGGGTGGACCTGGCGGCGTACACCGGAAACTGCCGAAGGCGCAGCAATCTTACGTGGGTTACAGTGCTTGCTGCTGTCGCTAAGCTCGCCTGGCTCGGGAGCCGTCCTTGAGCCAAGGCTCGAAGCACTGATTCGCCCCGCTCCTGCGCAAACCTCGCAGGGGATTTGCTTTCCGCCCACAACATCAACGCCAGGCCTGGCCCAGAACGCGACGGTGCCCGTCCCACCGCAGTTCGGGCACTTCACGCGCTTCGAACGCGCCTGAGGAGGGGCGAACAGATCGAGTTGTCTGAACTTTTCCACCATGGCGAGCAGCATGCATCCTGCCCCTCGCTTCGCCCAAGACCTACTCTTCATCATCGAAGAAGCGCCCGTCATCCCTGATCGCGCGCAGTTCACCCCGGACCTGGCCAGAAGGGACGCGCTTGAGCGAGACGATCGTGTGTGCCAATCCAGGCACCATTCTCAGCCTCCTCAGCAATATCTGCCAAGAAGACATCCCAAACTGCTCCCGGGCGTCCGCTTCGGAGTCTGCAATGAGAAATCTGAGCCGTGCCTCCGCATCGGGGAAGGGTAGGAAACCCTGCAGGTGCGGCAAAGTCGCTCCTCCTGCGTTTTTAGGATGGTACGGGAAGACAATCTCTGCTCTATTCCGGTCCGCTGAACGAGGGCCGCTGCCGGAACTCCCGGCCAAGGATCTCCCCGCAATCGCTCCCTGGTAGGCAGAGGGATTTAGGGGCCAGGGCACTGAGTGCTTCCGTCTGCTACCCCCCAGCCCGGTGGAAAGCCGGGCGCGCTCTCCTTTTGCTTCGAGCTGCGGCTTCAGCAGCGGAACCAGGGAAGCCACACTCGGCCACAGTGGTGTCTCGCCACATTGGTTGCGCATCGGATTCCGCCGGCTGGTCCAAGTCCTACGGACTGACTAGCGTCTAGGCGCGCCCCGTCATCACGGCGACATCGTGGAGGCTTGTGAGCCCGCGCTTTCAGCAGCCGGCAACGGGTGCTGCCTTGAGGCGGCATAGTCCTTGTCAATCTGTGCCTGCGCAGCGGTAGCGCTCCGGCGATAAGCCCGATTACAGGCTGCAAGGCTGATCGCGATCAGGAGGCAAATGAGAATATGACGCATGGTCGCTCCTGGGCGGATGTTGTTTTGTATTATCAACGTCCATAGAGGCGGGACAAGAGGTGAAGCGGGCTATTTTTTGGACGTTTAATCGATTTCTGGTTGGGCGGGCGTGCCAGCCTAGTACTATGCTGCGCGCCGCCTGAGAACCGGGCGGATGGTCGAGAGAGGTCGCATGTGGGCGGCGATGAACCCGAGGAAAGGCGCCGCCTGGCCGGCTTGATTGCCGAGCTCGAGCGCCTTATTGCGCGAACGACGACGCATGGCGCGCCGGACTGCGCGTGCCCCGCTGGCGCCGAGAGAACTTGCCTGGGGCTGGGGTGCCCCGCGTCGCCCCTGGCGAAGCACGAAGCGGGGCGATGGCCTTTAGGGCCTACTTCGCCAAACTCGTCAGCGAAGTAGGATTTAGCCTTTAGGTCGGAAAATCCCGATCAGACCCAGAGTTGACTAACGCCAACTCCAGACCGTTAGTTTGATTGACTTCGATCCAGGACCGCGTCTCCAAACGAAAATTGCCGGCAAGCTGGCAATCATCACTTGCCGAGCTGTTAGCAATTTGGCAAATCGATAGTCTACGTGCTGCGATTGAGGTAGGCATGCATGTCGCCGGCCCGGGGTCAGGGCGGCGAGCTGATTGCCATCTCACCCGAGGATGCCCTGGGGCACTTGTCGGAGGCGGTCGTGTTTATCCCAAGCTTCCAGGTAAGGCCGCGGCCTAGTGATCAAACGGGTGCCGGTGCGTATAAGCGCTGTCGAGCTTCTTTTTGGGGTGGCTCTAATTGGCCCTGCCATTTCACTCGCCCTCGTGACGCAAGATACCCTTTTAGGGTGACCGGCTTACCGATATTCTCTCACCCGCGAATCGGGAGATAAGTTTGTGTCGGAACGAGTGGAACGAGACGGAGAAGCCTCGGCTGAAGCGGTGAAGCACTCGCTGCGCACCGCCATCGAAAAAATGACTGTACCAGAGATAACCGCCCTGATCGAGTTTGCCGAGCAGACCCAGCGACATAAACAGGAGGCGGCTCGCGAGGAGCTGCTGACCGAGTTCCGCAAGCGAGCGTCGGATCTGGGCTTGTCGCTGGAAGGCCTGGTGGCATCCAAGCCGGCATCCGGCTCAGCCAAAACCGCTAGCAGCGGCAAGAAGGTCCCCGCGAAATACCGCGGACCGAATGGTGAGGAATGGACTGGCCGTGGTCGAACGCCTTCTTGGCTCAAGGCCTTGGAGGCAGAAGGAAAAAACCGCGACCAATTTTCTGTCTGATGAGTTCGGGCGGGGACAGCTAGATGTGGAGACAGGCACCTGCTGAACCAGGTCACGCACTTCACCGAGGCTGGCGGCGATCAAGGGATGAGGCGGGCGCCCACCAGCCCCAGGACGGCCACCAACAAGGTCAGTCCACCCGGGATCAGCAACCAAGATACAACCTGGTCCCATGTCACGGCTTTAGTCTCCCCAGCGCGGCTTATGCGACCAAATGTAGGACGACTCCCATCCCCAGCCAAGCGAGGCTCACGAGGAGCTGCGGCAGGCCGCCCAAATGCCCCGTCACTGCCGGTGCTACAAAGCCTGCCACGATCACCGCGAGCGCCAGGTTGTTTATCGCTCCGGCCAGCAGCTTAATTCGCTCGTTGTGCACCGGGGTGGGAGAGGGAGCGACCATTCGCCTCTCTCGCAGGGCTCCAGGCGAGAGACAAGGGCTGGCTATCGGAGACCCGGTGCCAATAGGCTCGACGCCAGGGAAAGCTCGCTCTCCTGAGTTACGTGGCGGCGCTTCCCGCAAGTGATGCGACATTTGCGGTCAGGAAAGAACGAATGAACCAGAGCCGACGGTCGATTCGTGATGTGGTAGCTAGTGTTGCACTTCTGGCAGCGACCCGAGGGGTGAAGGTTGTCGTTGCGCTGGACCCTGAGCTCGAGAAGCGCGCGAGTAGAGAGCTGGGGGAAGCTGTGCAGGGCGCATTGGAGTGGGTCGTTCTTAACGCCTCCACCCGGTCACTGATCACTCTGGAGCAGCACGAGGATGAAGTGATCCTGACGATCTGGGGTGATGCCTCATCAGGCCTGGCACTTGATCCAACCAAATTGTCTTGGGTTGAATCCCAAGTGAGCAAATTTCGAGGTTCTCTATCGCTCTCACGAGAGGTGGCGGGGGTCCAAGTCTCGATCACTACGCCTCGCTCCTACTGGGGCATAGTACATGATCCCGTGCAGACTTTGGCGGGCCGGGTGGGAGCGCTGGAGACAGCAGTTTGGGCAATGTGCCGCGGGTTGCCGGCGGACACTCGATCCGAAATCATCTCAGCACTCGATCATATGCGGGAAGCGATGGACAGCATAAGTGCGAGAAGCGCTGATCCCCGCGTGGCTGATTCGTATGCCGAGGCCAGCCATAGGTTCGTAAAAATGCTGCGAAAGACGCCTCCGGGAACAAAGAAGAATAGTTAGTCGCCACCGGGAAGCCGGATGTATGGGAGGATTGTCTAGGCTCGTGTGGATTTATGCCCTTCGCCGCTACGGGAAAGAGATTGTGAAGAAGTTCGCCGTTGCCGCGCTGCTTGCGGTCGTGTTGGGGCACAGTGCCTGGGCGGATGCGTTCGATTCTACGGCGCCGAACCTGCCTTACGCTGAGACGGGCCCCACGCCCGTGCTCTTGCCCCAGGACCGGGCTGCGGATTCCATGAGTGTGGAGGACTTCGGTGCGAAGTGCGACAGCACCACGGATGACACGGTATCATTACAGTCTGCGCTGAACGCGCTAGCCGGCTCGGCAACTGCCTCCAGCCTTCGGCTGCCAGCTGGCACATGTTTATACACTAGCCTGACATTCGACCTCACCGCGCGCACCAACAGCGACGGAGGCGTTGTAATTGAGGGGGTGGGTGCCGGCCGCTCCGTGCTGAAACGAAAAGCCTCCAGCACCGGCAGCGGCTTCACAGTCATAATCAACGCAGGTTTCGGCAACCAGGCGCGACCGGTCGCGCGCGACATGGCCTTCGATTGCAGTTCGATCGGACAGGACTGTGTGGTCGAGAACGGCGCGGTAGGAGCCTCCTATCCGCAAGCCATGGACTTCCACAATGTCACGATCAAGTTTGCGGGCCGTGATGGGCTCGTTATCAACGGCGCGAATGCAGGGCATGCAGACAATCTCTGGATCGCGCACCCCGGCCGTCATGGCATCTATCTGGCGAGCGGCGCGGACTGGCGGTTTAATGGTGTGCAGACCTACGGTGCGCAGCGTGCCGGCATTCCGGTGTCGGCCATCGCCAACAACGGATCTGGACTTATCCGCGTAACCAACAGCACGGCACACGGTCTTTCGACCGGCGATGTAGTGGAAATACTTGGACCGAACGGAAGCACGGCATCCCAAGGCGTGTGGACTGTTACTGTGATTGATACAACCCATTTCGACCTGCAAGGGAGCACTTACGCGACCGGTTACACTGGGAATGGGTGGGTTTATCGGCAAGCGCAGATCACCGGGGCCGCTGATGGCGGTTCGGGCCTGGTGCGCATCACCACCAGCACGCCCCATGGCTTTGCCACCGGGCAGCACGTTCATATCCGCGACGTGCAAGGCATGACCAGTGCCAACGGGACGTGGGTCGTGACCGCAGTCGACCATACCCATTTTGACCTGCAACGCTCCGGCGTGAACGCCGCCTACACGAGCGGAGGGACTGCCAGGCTCGCTTCACACGGTATTTTTGCGCAGCAGACCGCGTCGAATTTTTTCAATGACACCACGGGATGGAACAATCAGATCGCAACTGTGGTGGTATCCTCCTCGGCCAATATCGTCCGTCTCTCCGGCGGCGAGTTTAACGCCAACTACATGGGTGCGATTATGCTGTCCCGGTTCGGTACCGGAATGGCTGACAGCATTACCAACATGCAATTCTCAACCAACTCGCGGCTGAGGAGCGGGGCCTACTCCGACATCATCCTGAACAATACTGGCGCCACTTACATCGCGGGGAACAACTTTATATTAAATGGAAGCCCCGTGAAATATCTGGTCGAAGTCGCAAGCATGACGGTCCCCCTTGCTTGGGGCGCAAACGGGTTTCGACAGGACGGAGGCGCGCAGCCATGGACGATAGCCATAGTGAACGATGCGGCGAACTCCGGGATACCGGCAAACAGATTTTCGGTGTCGCAGGGATACCGCAATAGTGCGTCGGGCTTTGCCAGCATCGCGCTCGGTGACCAAAATTTCGCATCCGGGCTGGGATCGCTTGTTGCTGGCTTTCATGCCCATGATCGAACGCGGCAGGGATTCTTCTATTCAAACGGTTCCTTCAAACAAGCTGGCGACGGACAGTCTTATATATCGTCCCTCGCGGCGGTGACGACAGACGCTACTCCGAGGCGAATGACTACGCAGCCTTACAATCAAGCGGCCGGCGCGTCGACCGTGTTCAATATTCCATACACATACGAGACCGTCCTGTTGTCTTGCACAGCGACGGCGCAGAAGTATGGGTCAGCTGACCGTGCGGTATGGCTGCTCCCGCCAATCGGCATAACCCGTGATGCCAACAACGCCAGCACGGCGCTTCTGAGCGGGACAGGATTGCTGATTGCTGGGGCGCAGACGCCGGCCGCGACGACGCCAGGGATGGCCGGAATTTTGCTGTACATCTCGGCGGACACAACCAACGGCGGTCTGAATGCGACTGCCATTGGGCTGGCGGGGAAAGAGATACATTGGCTGCTATCGTGCCGAGGAAGCGAGGTAGGATAAGCGCGATCGCACCGGCCGCAGGCGAAAGCTCGGCGGCTTTGTGGTGAGGCAGCCGGTCGCATCAATCAAGGTCTCTGCCCCGGAGTGGTGGAGTTCCGCTGCCACGCTCTAGACACCTATGGTGCCCTGACTGTATCACCCCTTCGGTTGCGCAAACCTGGGGAAAGGGCACCTATATAGTGTATATTAATGTTGGGAGGAGCCGCTTTTGGGGAAGCATCCTTCAAAACGCGGAAATTGTAGAAGTAGCAGCAAAGGTAAATGGCCTTGAAAAGCCCGTTTACATTCGAACGCATGACACAGACCAGATTGTTTTCCAGAAAATTTTTTTGGAAAATGAGTACAGGCCAAGAGATCCTGTCGAACCCCGCTGGATATTAGATGCAGGAGCAAATGTGGGTTATGCCACGCTGTGGTTCACAGCTCAGTATCCAAGCGCGCAAATCATAGCACTGGAGCCAAATCCCGCAAATTTCGAGAGGTTGAAGTTTAACTGTGGTCATCTCCGGAATGTTCAGCTCATCCACGGGGCGTTATGGCGGGAGGATGGGGAACTGGTGCTGCAGATGGAGGCTGATGGTAAATCCCTGCAGTCCTGGGGAACCCGGACGGTGGCTGCGACTGAGGGAGGCGAGACGCGCACTCAGTGTTTCTCAATTGACTCCATAATGGCTCAATACGGAGTTGATCACTTCGGCTTTGTCAAAGTCGACATCGAAGGTGCCGAGAAAGAAGTGTTCGAAGCCAAGGATGCGAAATGGATTGGCAAATCCGACCTTCTTGCCATTGAGGTGCACGACAGCTTTAAGCCGGGTTCTTCGGCTGCCGTGGAAGCAGCTCTGGCTGGTCGATATCGCTCAAAATACCGGAAGGGTGAGAATTTGTTCTACGAATTGGGGACTTAACAGGTTGCAGAAAAATCCAGCGTGTCGGAGTGTCACCGCCGGTAGGACTCGCTGATCTGGATGTAGTTGTCCGTGAAGAACGCCCTTCATGCGACGATTGGGAGCGGGCGTGCGGTGCCGAGCATCCGGAACACGCAGGATGACCGCCCCAGGACGAGGCGCAAGAAAGCAGCCAGCCATGCGAGCAGCAGGCGG
>Ga0209963_1000365_pt1 | contig 90050 bp, 79 predicted proteins | sample ThiBio_1000_biof_2_FD_183957 | JGI IMG/M metagenome (GOLD analysis project Ga0209963, IMG submission 183957) | Wastewater bioreactor microbial communities from Cape Town, South Africa - Thiocy_cont_1000_biof (SPAdes) | ecosystem: Engineered > Bioreactor > Thiocyanate-remediating >... | reverse complement strand
CCATGCGCAAGCTCATCCACACCCTCCGCGACCACGCAGAACCCGCCCGCCCCGAGCTCTACCTGACCGCCTAACCCCATCCACCACCGGAAACAACCGAAGTGACACCACACCACGGGACTTGACCCCGGGCGCTGCCTTCAGGCGGGGCCATTCGCGCGACGACGAGGAAACGTATGGCAGCCCAGACCGCAAGCATGAATACGACCGACGTGACGTTGTGGTACGCATCGCCGCGAATGACGGGGAAGAAATAGGAAGCCATCAGCGCGTAGACCACGATCCCGTCGATGCTGACGATGGTCGTGCGAAGCCGTGAGTAGAGGCGTGTCAGGACGATCCCGAGGATGAAGAATACGACGAGCACACCGATCCAACCGAAGTTGGCGAACGACTCCCCGATCGCCGAAATGCTCGTTTCGACTTGATTGGGCCCATAGAAGCGCGGGACGAATTCCGATGTGAACCACGCGTTTCCGCCGCCGGCGGGCTTGTCCGGCCACACCGCACGGGGAATCAGCCATGTGAAGATCGGCTCATATGTTTGCCCGAGTTGAAGGGGTGTTGATCCCGAAGAGATCTCGCGGTACGTCACGAGGAGCGTGTCAAGAGGAACTGCCTCGACTCCGCCCAGCGTGCTGGCCGTAACGTCGTTGAACCGTGCGACGACGAAACTCCACGCATCGGCTCCAGGTGCTGCGAACGTACGGTCTCTCAGGAGCGCGCCAAGCGTCAGCAGCAGTGCGAATCCGGCCGCGCCCGCCGCCAGAACGCCCCCGAGCCCGAATGGCCTCCGCAGGTAGTGGATGAGGAGCATCAACGGCAACAGCGTTCCTGTGATGATCGCTGCCCTGCCCCCGCTCAACGTTGCCGTGGTCAAAGCGATGACGATCGCGATGATCGTCAACACACGCATGGACGTGGGCGTGTGCTGTCCGCTGAGCCAGTGCGCGACCCCATAGAACGTCAAGACGAGCAGCGGGACCCCAGACAGGGTGACGAATGAGACTCCCTCGAGAGAGGAGCTTCGGAGCGCAAGACCGTCGATGTACGCGATGATGCCGCCGGCGCGCACGATCAACCACCCATAGCCTCCGAGCGCCAGTCCCATGGAGAGAACCGTCCACCATGCCCAACGAGTGGAATTGACGCTCGCGGACCGAGTCAGGTTGAGCGGCAAGCGATTCGCGACAGGACGCGCGAACAACCAGAAGCCCATCACCAGACACCAGTAGGCGACCCCGACCAACGTCATCACGCCCGCCAGTTCGCTCTCGATCGCCGCCGAAACGATCTGACCGTCAGCTGTTGCCGCAGGACTGGTGAACCCCGTGTCGAGGATGTAGTTGGCCTTCGCCACGTAGAGGAAGGCAAAAATGGCGGAAAGAAGGTTGAGTGGAGAAAGGATGTCCCTCGCCCGCCGAGTCTCCACAACGCACACGAACGCGATAGTGGCGAGCAGGGTATACGCGCGAGGCCGTGTCGACCAGGTCGCAATATGCGGAACGAGAATTGCCACGAGCACCATCAGGCCCGACCCGAGCAGCCACAGCCGCTGGCGGGCCATCGCCGATACGTCAGCTAATGCGGGCACAGGCATCCTCCAACAGCTCCTGCTGCCTCAGGATGTAATCGGTACGAGCCGATCGCGGGTCGAAGCCGGAATCGATATGCGCAATACCGGAATCAGCGACGAACGTTCTCACCTTCTTGTTCTCCCCAATCGCGACCGACGGAACCCCCGCTCGAGACGCCATGATCAACGCGTGAAGCCTCGAGGCCACGACGAGCTCAGCATCGGCGATTGTGGTGTAAACGTCGCGCCAATCGCGAACCAGAGGCGTGAGTTCAACCGAGACATGCTGGGCCGTGAGCCGTTCAGCAAGTGTACGGCTCACGAGTTCGTCGTCACCCTCCTGGTCCATCCGCACAATTGCCACGTTGCGTCGACCGGAACGCAACACTTGATCGATGACCTGTTCGATCTGCGGGGCGGTCGTGCGTCCGCTCAGCGCGACGACCGTTTGGTTGCCCGGACGGGAACCGCGCTCGGGCACCCAGCCATAGAAGGCATCCCCCGAGAGGGTGGGACTGACGCCGGTCTTCTCATGGACGAGCGCTGCGGAGTCGGCGTCTCGCACGGCAACCATGTGGGCACGGTTCACCGTGCGCTTCAGGAGGGTGGCGCCGCGCGCCGGCCACTTCTCCGCACCGACTCCCACGAATGAGTACGGGATTCGCATGGTCGCGGCCACGCCGGAGACCGCGAGCACGTATCGGATAAGGCCTCGAGGGATGAGCCCGTACTGCGGCGCTTCGTTCTCTGCCAACAGCGTGCCTCCGCCGATCACCACGTGATCCGCTCCGGCAAACGCCGCGCGTAGCTCGCCGACTCCGCGAAGCGGCACACGCTCGATGCCCGAATCAGTGGTCGGCGTGTCCGACCACTCACCACCGAGCGATGCGACGACATCGTTCCCTGCGCGCTGCAGAACCCCTGCTAGAGCATCCGTAAGGGCCTCATCGCCGATGTTCCGCGGCATCCCTTGACCGGATGCGCAGGCTGCTGATGCGATGACAACTCTCACTTGACTGCCTTTCGTGCGATGAAGAGAAGGACGAACAGTACCGATTCCGAACACGCCATCGACAGCGCGACGAAATCGGGGCCGTGGGGAAGGGCGATGGCCACCGCCACCAGCGCGATCGCGCCAGTCGACAACGACACGATCAGCCGGACGAGTGGTTTCCCGAGCCCCGTGAGCACCGCCGCTTGGCCGTAGTTTGCGAACTTCAGCGGCAAGGCGCAAGAGAGGATGACGAGCGCAGTCACGGTCGCCGCGTGCTGCTCGGCGTGGGACAACAGGACAGCTCCCAGCGTTCCGGTGGCGATCGCCGCGGGAACTCCGAGCGCCGCGAGGCCCCAGACCAGCTTCCCACCGGAACGACGTCGCGCGATCTGCGGGAGATACATCTGAGAGATGCTTCCCGGAACGATCTCGACGGGTTGCACCAATCGCGTCGCGGTCGCGAGGACTGCCGCGTCGCTGATCGGAGCAAACGCAGCCATGAGGACGACCGGAATCTGAGAGTATGCACCGGCAGCCATCGTCGGAAGTCCGAACTGCACTGCCGACATCCATTCCCGGCCCACCGTCGGCAGGCGTGGATTTCTCTGATAGTCACCGCGGAGTGAGACGACGACGATCCCCGTCGCTGCGATGACAGCAATCGCCGTGCCGGCCACAATCGACCCGACCCCGACGCGCGCGATCAACGCGAGCGCGATGCCGCCCTTGATGACGGCAAGCCCGAGGTCGACAGCGCGATACTTGCTGAGTTGATGATGACGCAACCAACGTACGCGGGTCACTCTGGCGAAGTTCTCCGCGACCGGCAGAAGTCCGACTGCGCCGATCGCCCAACTCGAGCTCGTCAGGTCGCCTCGGAGCGCGACGGCCCCCACGATGATGAACACGGTGATGGAGATCATCCCCGCAACCGCCTGTAGGCCATACATTCGCCGCACCGAGGTCTCATACTCATCCTCAGAGGGGATGACCGACAGATAGGCCACGGCGCCGGGATCGAGGAGCACCTGGGTCGCGGCAGACAGCCCCATCGCGACCGCGAGCCAGGCGTAGTCGGTATGCGGCAGGGCGGCGGTTCCCGCGAGCAGGATCGCCAGGTTCCCCAGTCGCGACAGCACCGCGAAGAGTGCGGTGAGGCCGGAGGTCAGCATGACCACCTCTGAAGCTGACCGTCAATTGCTCCAGCGACCGCCGGATCCGTATAGCGCACCGGCAGGTCCGGGCCGGACGCGGAGCGCCCGTCCCGCACAATGCGCTCAATTGCGGCCGCAAGCTCTTGAGCATCACCTGGTGTCGTTCGCATGCCGCGCTTCGTCGCGAGCACAATCTCTGCTGCGCCACCGGCGTCCGCCACGATCGTATGGGCGCCGGACGCGAGGCCTTGAATGATCACCTGACCGAACGGCTCGGGCGTGGTGGACGTGTGGACCAAGATGTCGGTGTCTGCGAGCAGGTCGTCGACATTGTCGACGTGACCCACGAACGCCACAGGGAACCGCATGTTCCGCGCGCGCTCCTTCAACGATGCCTCGTACTCCTCTTCGCCGAAGTGCGCAGCCCCTGCGATCGTGATCTCGAGGCCCATATCCGCCGGCAATCGCTCACTGAGAATCGCCAAGGCGTCGAGGAGGACGTGGATCCCCTTCCACGGCGTGAGTCGGCTCAACGAGAGCACCTTGACGGGACGGTTGAGTGCATCGTTGCGAACTCGAATGTCGGGAGTAAGGATCCCCGACGGTGTGCCCACGACGACAGCGCGACGACGAAGCGACCGCGGAAGGGATCCGACTGTGAACTCACTGTTGGCGAGAAGCACAGCCGCCGATCGGAGGATGACCAACTCGATGAGGAGTCGTTTCGGTAGAGAGAAGTAGCCCCCACGAACCGCGTCCTGCACGTAGATCACGTGTCTGCGACGCGGCACACGTGCAATCGCGACGACCAACGCCGCACGCAGTGTATTGCTCATGACGACGAGGCTCGAGTCTTCCCGAAGGAGGCGACGGAGCCGGCGCCCCGGGGACTTGTCGACCAGCACGGGCGTTCCGCGCTCGCTCAAGATCCGGGTCAGCCATCCGTCGGCGAAGGAGATCACGCGATCTACCCGACGTGAGTGCTCTGCATATCTGACCAGTCCGAGTTCCGCTCCGCCGGGCGCAGCGGAGTGGGTCACGACGATCCAGCGTGGGTTACGCGACATGTTCACGAGATGTCCGAATCGGAGAGCCACGCATGAATCGACCGATCGAAGTTGGAAACGTCGAACTCGAGGGAACGGCGTCGACACTCATCCGGACTGGAGCCGATCGCCTTCTGAATCGCCTCGACCGCGTCCGACGCCGACGCGACATCGAACGTCGAGCCCACACGCGAAGACCCCAGGATCTCGGCCGCACCCCCGATCGCGTTGACGACGATGGGCGTACCGGAAGCCAGCGCTTCGACCGGCATGATCCCGAAGTCCTCCACTGCGGGGAACACGAAAGCTGCGGCACGCGAGTAAAGCGAGTGCAGCAAGTCGTCGCTGACGCGCCCCGCGAAGTACACCGGGACGGCTGAGTCAGCGGCGATCGCCTCCAAACGGGGTCTGTCGGGACCGGAACCGGCGACGACGAGCGGCAGCCCTGCGGCGCTAGCCGCGGCGATCGCGGCGTCGATACGCTTGTAGGTCACGAGTCGTGAAGCGGCAAGGAGAAACGGCTCGCTGGTCCAGCGGGGCACACCCCAAGCGACCGGGTCCTCGACCTGCATCACCCGTCGGGATATCTCGGCCGCCGCCACCGGGGGATAGATGACTCTCGAGTCTCGCTCCCACGCGCGCATGATGCGTTGGCGGACAAACTCGCTGTTCGCGGCGATACTGTCGAGCTCACCCGCTCTCTGACGATCGATCGGTCGCAGGAGCGGAGAAGCGATGCGGGCCGCCACGTTCGCACCGCGGGGATCCACCTCAGGCGCCCAAATATAGCGAGCGGGAGTATGGACGTACGCGAGCTTCTTCAGGTCGCGGTTTGCGCGCTCCGAGTAGTGATGGGCGAAGAGGTGGGTGCTGATAATCGCCCAGCGGTGGTGTGCACCGACGTTTCGCCATGCGATGGGCATCATCGGAAGCGCGAGCGCCTTCCTGCGTCGCAGGGGGGTCCGCGCGAGCCAGGACTCCCTCACCGACGTTGGGTCAATGCGCTCTCCGTCGACCCACAGACAGTGAAGCTCAGCACCCGGGAGCAGTCCACGAAGGCGATCAACCACCGCCTCTGCGCCGCCGTGGCTCTCGTACCATTCATGGACGATGACGCCGTCGGTCGTGACGTCGTCAGGGCCGATCTCGCTCACGAGAAGTCTCCAGGTGTTGAGGCGAACGAGGCAGACGAAGCAGCCCGCATGCGAGCTGAGAATGATGAGATCAGTGCGCGGTCTCCCCCGGGGAGAGAACGGCGCGAAGCGTCTTGAACAGGATTGCGATATCGCCCACGAGTGACCAGTTCTCGACGTAGTACAGGTCGAGGCGGACGGCGTCTTCCCAGTCCAAGCTGCTTCGACCGCTCACTTGCCAGAGACCGGTGAGGCCGGGACGGGCGAGAAGCCGCCGGCGCGCCGCATCGGAGTAGAGCGCTACCTCTGCAGCAATCTGCGGGCGAGGACCGATGAGACTCATCGTGCCCCCAAGGACGTTGAACAACTGCGGCAACTCGTCCAGCGAGTATTTCCGGATGAATCGGCCGACGGGCGTGATGCGCGGGTCGTTCTTGATCTTGAAGAGCGGCTTCTCGCTCGTCCCCTGCTCCTCGAGCAACGCCTTGAGCTCGCGATCCGCACCGACTCTCATGGAACGAAATTTGCGCATGTAGAAGGGATTCCCACGCAGTCCGATCCTCTCCTGCTTGTACAGGACCGGGCCGATGCTGGTTGCCGACACGGCCACCGTCACCGCCAGAAGCACCGGGGAGAGCAGCGCGACCAATATCGACGCTCCAACCAGGTCGAACGTCCTCTTCACGAACCGCTGTCCCATCGAGAATCGCGGCGTCTCCACGTGGATGAGCGGCAGACCCGCAACCGGTCGAGTGTGGAGACGGGGACCAGCGATGTCCACGATGCTGGGCGCGAGAACGAGGTGCTGTCGGCCCGCCTCGAGGCTCCACGAGATCTGCTTGACCTTGTCGGGGGGAAGGTCGTCCGTGCTCGTTACCGCGACCGTGTCTGCAAGAGTCGCATCGACCGCGCGCTCCACCGCATCGACACTCCCCATGATGGGAATGTCCGTTCCCGGGATATGGTCAGCGATCTTCCCGTGAGGAACGCACGCACCGACGACGAGGTATCCAGCCGATGCTGATCGTTCGAGTTCCCGTGCAATCTGCGCGACCGAGTCGACGGACCCGACGAGAAGCACGCGAGCCGACCACCGACCGTGCTCCCGTTGAGCAATGAGCCACTGGCGCCACAGCCACCGTTCGAACATCAACACCACGACACCCACAGGCAGGCTGATGAGCAGGAACCCTCGGGCGAGGTCGACCTTCGCGAGGAAGGCCACGATCGCGATTGCGCCGAACACCCGCAGGCTCGAATCCACGACCCGCACGTACTCGGTCGTGCCGGTGCCGATGACCCGATAGCTACGCGAGTCAGACCATGCGAGTGCACCCATCCACAGGAGGATCAGAGCGATCGAGAACGCCCAGTAGGAGACGGGGTCGAGCTGAGTCTGCTCGCCGAGGGCAAGCTGGACGTCGCCGAAACCGAACCACGCGATCTGCGTTCCGAAGACCACCCAGACCAACACCAGAAGGTCAGATATCGCGAGCCTGCGCTGATAAGCCGTCCGCCACGATGGGGTCAGCCGCGTCGGATTCGATCGCTCACGGTTCGGGCCAGCTGCGCTCCGCGCGGCCGACGCGTCGTCATTTGCATTCTGAGCGGTCAGCTCTGCCTCCACGCTGGATGTCACGTCAACCTCCCCGTCGGCTGAGTTGAGGTGGCGAACCTCGGAATCCGCCGGTGAGCACCTTACCGTCGGCTTGTGTCGCACATGTGTCGGGTACGGGGCCACGCACGCGCGGTCGCGCAACACATCGTCCTCGCGCCTCGATCATCAACATCCATGTGAGCCGGCGGACCGCTCTGCGGGAGCCGGACGACCTCTCAGTCACCCTCACGCGGAGCGGTCGGCACGGCTCGACGCCCCTGCTTTCGTCGCGCGCGCTTCGCTGAGGCGGACGTCGATCCATATCCGCCATATCCATAGCTGTAGCCGTAGCCATAGCCATAGCCATATGCGTCCGGCCCACGCACCGGAACCATGGACAGGACGATACCGCCCACCTTTGCGCCGACGGTCTCAAGAGCGTCGAGCGCTGCACCGAGCTGACCCTTCGTCGTTCGACCCGCGGACACCACCACAATCGCCGCGGACGCGACCTTCGAGAGAACCGCAGCGTCCGTCACGGGAAGGAGCGGCGGAGCATCGAGGATGACGATGTCGAACTCACGTGAAAGAACGTCGAGCAACTGCGACATCTGCGCTGACCCCAGCAGTTCGCTCGGGTTCGGCGGGACCTTTCCGGCCGGCAGTACGTAAAGCGAACGCTGACCCCACGGAAGCATGACATCGGTCAATCGCGCCCGCCCGATGAGAACATCCGTCAGTCCAGCGCCACCCTCAACACCGAGATACTCCGCAACCTTCGGCTTGCGAAGGTCCGTGTCGATAAGCGCGACGCGTTTGCCTGCGTCAGCGAGCGCGATCGCCAAGTTCACCGACGTCGTCGACTTGCCTTCGGACGGAAGGCTCGATGTGATGACGAAGACATGGCCGCCGTCCATCTCCAGGAACTGGAGATTCGTCCGCAGTGCGCGGAAGGATTCGGATCGCGCGTTGTGCGGATCCGCTTGCAAGATGATCGGTCGCTCCGCTGCTTTGGAGTCGAAGGGAATCGCGCCGATGATCGGGCGATCACTGACACTCTCGATATCGCGGATCGATCGGATCTTGTTGTCGAGCACCTGCCGCAGGACCGCGAAAATGATGCCGAGCGCAAGTCCGATGATCCCGCCGAGGACAAGGTTGAGGGGGACGTTCGGGCTGACGGGCGCGGTCGGCGGGGTCGCGGTCGTGGTCGTGGTCAGCTTCACCGGGCTCTCGCCCGACGTGCTGGACGGCTCGATCTCGGGAACGGTCTCCGTGAGGCTAGCGCTCACGGCGTTCGCGATCGCTGCGGCCTGCGCGGGATCCGGATCGGTTGCTGAGATCTGAATGAGCGTCGTATTGAGCGCGTTCGACGCGCTCACTTGCTTGCTCAACTCGTCGGGAGTCACGGAGAGCCGAAGCTTGTCGATGGTCTTCTGCAGGACCGTCTGCTGGGTGACGAGCTTCGTGTACGTCGTCACCCGCGCCTGCGTGAAGCTCGATCCCTGCTGGAGCTCCTGCACCGTGTTGCCCTGCTGAGTCGACACGAACACCGTCGCCTCGGCCTGGTACATGGGTGTCCGCGTGAGTGAGTAGCCCGCGGCCGCCCCCAGCCCAATGAGGGTGATGGCGACGATGACGAGCCAGTTCTTTCGCAGAACTCTGATGTAGTCGCTGAGCTCCATGGCGCCTTTCCCCGGTGATACGGGCTTCATCCTGCCACAACGCATGTTTCTGACTGGTGACCGCGACGCAACGAACGTGCGCCGGTACTCTGGCCGCGTGACCGACCCGCTCACCGACGAACCCTCCCCCGTGAGCACACGTCGCGCGACCCGACACCAATGGGGCTTGCGCGTGCTCGGCGTCTCGCTGTCGGCGCTGGCACTCGCGATCCTCATCTCGGCCACCGCGCTCAGCGCCACTGACCTTGCGACCGGCACCCTCATCGCCGACGTCGCGGTGCTCGCCGCGATGGCGACGGGAGTGGTCGTCGGCTTCGTCTACGGGGCGCCCCGGGGCATCCTTCGATTCCGTTCGCGAGACCTGCTCTACGGCGTCGTCATCGGACTCGCCCTGCGCCTCGTGCAAGGCCTCGTCGCCCAGGCGGCACGAGGAGGAGCGGCCGCCTGGCCCACCGCCACCCTCGATCTGCAGTGGGTCGTGTTCGGCGCCCTCGTTCCGGTCGTCGTCTCACCCCTTCTCGAGGAGCTCTTCTTCCGAGGGGTGCTGCTGCTCTCCGCCGACACGGTGTTCCGACGCCTCACGGGCAGCCGCGTGCTTGCGGGCATCGCGGCGACCCTCGTGAGCAGTGCACTGTTCGTCCTCGCCCACGGTCTGACGTCGACGCTCGACGTCAGCGCCATCGTCTCGCTGGGCGCCGTGGCGCTCGTCACCGGCACGATCGTTCTCGTGCAGCGACGACTGTGGACCGCCATCGTCGTTCACGCAGTGTTCAACGTCACATTCGTCATCTTGCAGCTCGCAGGGTCCCTCGGCACCGCGGGGGCACCGTCGCTGTCGTGACAGCGGATGCCTCCCGCTTAGGGTGATCGCATGACCGCCGCCCGTGCACGCCGCCGCTCTCGCCACGCGCGCCGCTGGGCGATCTACGCCTGCTGGGGCGTGCTCGCCGTCGCCGTCGCCGTCGGAACATGGGTCGGCGTGCGTGGAGCCCTGGCCGCACAGCATCTACTCGAGGCGAAGTCACTCGCGAGCACCGTGCAGTCGAGCATCTCGAAAGACCCTGCCGGAGCACGTGCAGCTCTGTCGCAGCTCGAGGCCGACGCCAGCGAGGCCCGCACCCTCACCAGCGACCCGATCTGGTCGGCGGCGTCCCACCTGCCCTGGATCGGCCCCCAATTGCACGCCGTCTCCACGCTCGCGACCGCACTGCTTGCGACGTCGACCGACGTGATCGAGCCGCTCGTGTCGGCGACCGACAATCTCAACCTCTCGCTGTTCACCCCGAAGGACGGCGCCATCGACCTGACGCCCGTCGCGGCGCTCGCGCAGCCGTCTGCAGGCGCGGCGACCGCCGCGGCCCAGGCGAGCGCCGAGGTCAACAGCCTCGATCGTTCGGCACTCCTGCCCGCTCTGCGCGCACCCGTGACCGAGGCATCCGATCTGCTCAGCACTGTCGCCGAGGGCACCGACGCCCTGCGACGCACGACCGCGCTGTTGCCGGCGATGCTCGGAGCGGACGGCCCGCGCAACTATCTGCTGATGTTCCAGAATCCGGCCGAGCTGCGCACGCTCGGCGGCATCGCGGGCGCACTCGCCCTGGTGCACACCGATCACGGCAAGATCACCTTCACCGTCGAGGACATCCAGAAGGTGCTGCCGAACACCGGTGAGCCCGTGACGACACTCGATGCCGCCACGCTGGCGCTCTTCAGCGAGAAGCCGGCGACCTACTACCAGAACGTCACCTCGGTGCCCGACTTCGCGACGGCCGCGCAGCTGCTGCAGGACTTCTGGAAGCGCACCCAGAGCACACCGATCGACGGAGTGATCAGCGCAGACCCGGTGGCACTCAGCTACCTGCTGAGCGCGACCGGTCCGCTTTCGCTGCGCACCGGGGACACCCTGAGTGCCGACAACGCCGTGCAGTTGCTGCTCAACGAGGTCTACCTGCGCTACGGCGCCGACACCCCCGCGAAGGCCAATGCGCAGCAGAACGCGTTCTTCGCGGTCGCGGCCACCGCCGTGTTCAACGCCCTCTCGTCGGGAAAGGGCGACCCCGCGAAGCTGATCGACGCGCTCGGACGGGCGGGCTCGGAGCGACGCCTGCTGATCGCGAGCAACCATCCGACTGAACAGGCCGTGCTCGACGGCACCCTGCTGCAGGGCACGCTGCCCGAGGCGTCCGTCGACCAGACACCGGTCGCGATGTATCTCATGGACACGGTCGGATCGAAAATCGACTACTACCTGAAGGTCGGTGCGGATGTCTCGTGGTGCGGCGCACCTGCGGTGAACACCCCTGGGACGGCGTCACTCAACGTCACACTCACGAGCACCGTGCCCGCCGACGGGGCGACCGCTCTCCCCTGGTACATCACCGGCGGCGGGGCCTTCGGAACAGCCCCCGGCATCGTCGGTGTCGCGGTGACGGTCTATCTACCATCCGGCATGCAACTCGCGCAATCTGCATCGACAAGCACCGGGGCACCGATCACAGTGTTCAGCGACCGGGGCCGAACGGTGCTGAGGTGGAACGAAAACCTTGCGCCGCAAGGGAAGTCGGCGGTCTCGATCCGGCTCGCCACCGACCACGCGAGCGCTCCGCTTTCGCTGGTGACGACTCCGACTATTTACCCAATCGAAACATCTGGGCTGGGAAATTCCTGCGGCTAGCCGCCATACTGGCTGTGCGGTGTCGATGGGGTTCCGCTAGCGGGGGTATCCGTGGGGGCATCAATCCATCGGGCAGTTCGGCTGGCGCTGCATCGCCGTGAGCTTCACATCCCCCGTCGCTCCCGATATCCACATTCAGACAGCCACCGAACAGGAACACCACATGACGCACAAGATCAAGCGGGCCCTCGCCATCACGGCGATGGCGCTGATGCTCGCGGTGGGTGGCGCTTTCGTCGCACAGCCCGCCTTCGCTGCGGGTTACTCGGGCACCCCGAGCGACCCGACTCCTACTCCCGAGAGCTTCCCTGCGGGAACGGTCATCCTCCCCGCCGGCACGGCGCCGACCCTGCCCGGCCCGGGCAGCTCGGCCACCTTCGTGCTCGGCGGCTACTCCGCCTACGAGGTCGTCACCTTCACCCTCACGGGTGAAGGCATCACGGCGGGTTCGCTCGCCACGATCGTCAAGTCGGTCGTCGGCACCGCCTCGGTCACCAAGAAGGCGAACTCGTCGGGCCAGATCCAGCTCACCGTCAGCATCCCCGTCGGCGCCAGCGGCTTCTCGCTCGGCGGCGGCAACCTGCCTGCCGTCACCGGCGGCGGAAGCAGCGGCACGACCACCAACCCCGGCAGCTCGCTCCCGCGCACGGGTGCGGACTCGACCATGCTGCTCACCCTCTGGGTGGCCGGCGGCGCTCTCGCCCTCGCGGGCGCGTCGATCGTGGTCGGCACGGCGGTTCGCCGCCAGCGCGCAACGGTCGCCAAGTAACTCCCCAATAGCGAAGGGGCCCCGGACACTGTCCGGGGCCCCTTCGTCGTTCTCGGCTTTCGAGGACCCCCATCCTCGGCGCCGACCCGGGCCGACTCAGACTGCGTGAATCGCGTACGCAGCCAGAGCGATGACCCCCAGTGCGAGAAGCACCATGAGCACATACGCGCTCCAGTGCACCCCCTGCCGCACCGGCGGGCGGCGAGAACGTGACCGCGATCGCTTTGATGTGGGCACGCTCGAAAGCTAGCGGCCCCCAGTTACCAGCCGGTTACGCGGAGGGCACAGGGCACTATGGCGTCGCCCGAGCCGGGGTTGCGACCTGCCTGCAGCGGGTCGGCGGGACGAGGCATCCGTCTACTGGCCGAGAACCTGCCACGGCGACCGCTCGTGATCGGTCTGCGACAGCGACGGGTCATCGCCCTGCGTCCACCACTTCGCGACGTACGGAGTCGAACCCACCTGCACCTTGTCACCGGCGTGATAGGCGACCGACGCCGACCAGGCCGCGTAGGTTCCGGGGGCGACGCTCGGCAACGCGTACGGGGTGTCGGTCGCCAGCACCGGGCCGACGAGCGTCCAGGCGCTCTCGGTCGCCGCGAGAGTCGGGTCATCCGGTTGGGGATTGCCCTGCGTCCAGTACTTCGCCACGTAGACGTTGCCGTGCCAGACGACCTTCACACCCACCGAGTAGGACTGGTCGGGCGACCAGATCGGGTACGGCGCCGTCGACGGGTCGTCGGAGGTCACCGGCGTCGGCACGCTCGACGCCGCCGGCGATGCGCTCGGCCGCTGCGTGAGCCCCGCCGACAGCACGGTCGCAAACGACTGCCCGCCCTGGTCGACACCGCTGCAGTCGGTCGAGACCACCTTCGGGTCGGGATAGTTCGGCCCGCAGGTGCGGTCGCGATTCAACGACCACATCGACATGCGGCCGATCGCCTTCGACACCGCGAACTCACTCAGCTTCTGCGCGTCGGCGATGGTGAAGACCTCGGATGTCACATCGTTCTGCCCGATCATCGGCGTGGACCCGATCAGGGCCCATGCACCGCCCTCGGGAAGGGTGATCTTGGCCGCGCTCCACAGCGCTTCGACCTGGTCATGCGTCGCGCTCAACGCGTCGATCGCGACCTGCCCCATCGTCGCACCGCCGAGGTCGACGTTGTAGTCCATCGTCATCGCGTTCACACCCGAGAGCGTCACGCCCGCAGCCAGCAGCGTGCGCACCGCCGCCTGACCATCGGAGGTGAGCCCCTGACGGCCCACCGGCAGCGTCACCCACACCTCGAGCGGCTGCCCCTTCGCCGCACGCTCCTTCTGCAGCGCGGCAACCGCCTGCGCCCGCCGTGTGGCGGCGGCCGTATCGGTGAGGGCGGCGCCCTCGATGTCGAGATCGATCGAGCCCACCTCGTAGCGGTCGATCACCGCCGCGTACGCCTTCTGCAGCGACGCCTCATCGGCGCACGCCGACGCGAGCTCGGTGTTCTTCTGACCGCCGAACGACACCATCGCGTCGCCCCCCTGGGAGCGCAGCTTCGCAAGACGGCGATCGAGGTCGAGAGCGGATGCCGCGGCATCCAATGTGTACGCGGCACCCCACGTGGGCACGCACTGATCCTTCGCCTGCGCGACGACGAACGCGAGCACGACCTCGCTCTCGGGGGCTCCCGTCTCGGTGACGAAGTCCTGCTGCCGGGTGGTGGTCACATCGACATACGGGGCGAACCATCCGGTCAACGCGGCGGGCGTCACCTGCGCCTGACGCAGCAGATACGGCACACCGAACGCACCGCCCGTGATGACCGCGGTGACGACGGCAAGCGCGAGCAGCACCCGCCACACGGACAACCGCTTGCCCTCGTGGCGGCTGGGACGGCGGGGGGCGCGCGCGGGAGCGGTGGTGGTGCCGGAACCGCTCGCGTCACCCGTGGGCTCGACGCTCACTCCGAACCCGGCCACAGGTCACGCTGGCGGGCGCGCTTCGCGCGCGGAACCTGCTGATCGGCGGCGTACTGCTGCGCGCGCTCGCGCGGCGGCACCGGAGCCCGACGGTCACCGTGGTAGCCGCGGTACTCGGGCTCGTCGGGCCACAGCGGGGTGCCCGTGGCCCGTTCGCGGGCGCGCGGCAGGATGCGATCCTGTCCCGGGTTCCAGTCGGCGGGCATCGACTGTCCGGGCTCGGGCACCGATGGCCACAGCGGGGCGTTCTGCCACGCCGCGTTCTCGAGGTCGCGCATCTGCGGGCGCGTGTAACCCTGCGGCCCGTTGGCACCCGGGGCGACCTCACGGCGGCGCGGCGGGTAGTTCTGCGCCGGCGGGGCGGCCGGGTAGCCCGCCGCCGGGTAGGCGGGCGGGTAGGGCGCAGCGCCGGGCGCGGCGGGGTAGCCGGGCTGCGCGGGGTAGCCCGACTGTGCGGGGTAACCCGACTGAGCCGGGTGGCCGTTCTGGGGGTAACCGGCGGGCGGGTTGCCGCTCGCCGGGGGCTGAGCGGGCTGGCCCGACTGCGCGGCATACCCCTGCGTGGGGTAGCCGCCCTGGGCGGGGCCGGCCTGCGCCGGGTAGCCGGGCTGCGCGGGGTAGCCCGGCTGCTGCGTGGGGAAGGCGTTCGCGCCGGGCTGGCCCGCACCCGCCGGCGGCATGCCGGGGTAGGCGGGAGCGGGCGGGTAGGCGCCAGGCACCGAGGACGCGGCCGGAGCGGTGAACTGCTGCGCCGGCGGGTAGGGCTGCCCCTGAGGCGAGCCGGTGGCCGGGTAGGCGTCGCCCCGGGGGTCGAATGCCCCATGGGGCTGGCCCGACGGCGCACCGTACTGCGGAGCGAACGACGGCATCGGCGCCCCGGGGGGCACTGGCACCGCCTGCGCCCGGATCGGCGCCGCCTGCGGGTGCGACTGAGGGGCATAGACGGGCTGCGCGGGCGGCTGCGGCTGGGCGTAAGCGGGCTGGGTGTAGGACGGCTGAGCGGGTGCGGCCGGCTGCGCGTAGTTCGGCGGAGTCGGCGCCGCGTACGTCGGCTGCGTGGAGCCGGGCTGCGTGGGCTGCGCAAAGCCGGGCGCCGCGAACGGCTGTGCCCCGGCGCCGCTCGGCGGCGGCACAGGACGCGGCGGTGCGACGGGCATCTGCGGAGCGGACGCCTGCGGCGCCCCGGCACCCGCCGACGCCGCCGGCCGCTGCACCCACGGCTGCGGCTCCGGTCGCTCGTGCTGCGCGAAGAACGCCCGCTGGTGCTCCGTCACCTCGTGCAGTGCCTGCGCCTCGCCTTCGGCGTGCGCCGCGGCGGGGTGATACGGCCCCACGACGTGCACGTAGGGACTCGCCGTCTCGCGCGACGCGGGTGCCGGCTGCGAGGCGACGGATGCCGCGGCATCCACAATCTCGACCGGCGGCGGCATCGGGTTCTCCCGCTCCGCCGCGGCGCGCGCGGCGTTGGAGCGCTCGCGCTGAGCCGCACGCCACGCGGCCGCGCGCTCGGCGGGGCTCTCCGAGTGCGACCCGATCGGTGCGACAGGGATCTGCGTCTCGTCGCGCTCGTAATCGTCGGATGCCGCGGCGTGACGCGGCGACACGGGAGGAGTGATCCCGGCAGCGAACACGGGCACGGCAGGGGCCTCGGCGTCGACGAGCGCCGGGCGGGGCGCGGCATCCGATCGGTCGTCCTGCGCGACCGCCTGCAGCAGTTCCTCGACAGCCTCGACCCCGGCGAACTCGGCCGGCACCGTGACCGCACCGGTCGCATCGGCGGCGAACGCCGGCGCGGGCGCGGCATCCGGCTCGAGGACCGGGGGACGGTCGGAGACCATGCGGCCCTCTGCATCGACCACCGCGAGCTCCGCGTCGATCTCGACCACGGCGAACGGCGTTCCGGATGTCGGCGCGACCACCGGCGGTTCGGCGGCGGGCGCCGCGACCGGCGCCGCGGGGCGCGCCACGCGCGGCTCGGCGTCGATCACCGGCAGCTCGATCGTCTGCGTCGGCACGTGCTTCTTCTTCACGGGAGGAGTCGCCGCCGCGGACGCCACCGGCACGGCGACAGGCGTGCGCCGGCGACGGCGCACGCGACCCTTGCGCCCCTCGGCGCCCGGCGGGGCAGGGCCGACCTCGAGCGCCTCGCGCCAGTCGAACTCCTCGACCGCCGCGGCCTGGCGCACACGCTTCGGCTTCTTCTCGACCCACATCCAGTCGGTCAAGCCGATCCACAGGTCGATGATCGAGTTGCGGATGCCGATGTACGCGAGGATCGCCCACGACGCGCACACCGCATTCACGACCGCGAAGGCGAAGTTGCCCCAGTTGTGGTTGACGAACGCGAGCCAGCCGACGTAGATCGAGAAGAACACGATCGCGTACGGCGCGACGATGTAGAGCAGCGGCGCACCGGTGCGGTCGGCGACCTTCGGGGTGCGGGCGAACGGGATCTTGCGCCCGGTCACCGCCTGCTCGATCGACTTGATGACGCCCGCGAGGTTCACCGGCAGCAGGATCAGGTTGAAGCCGTAGATGCGCACGACATCCATCGCCTTGTACCCGGTGTAGCGCAGGTCGAAGGCCATCGCGATGAAGTACGGGAGCGCGCCCGCCAGCACGAGCGGGCTCACCAGACGGTTGTCGTACGGGTAGGCCAGCAGGAAGACGAGGCCGAAGCTCGCCCACGCGATCGAGGCCATGTAGTTCACCCGGATCGCGAGCTCCATGGCCTTCATCGGATCGCCGGCCTTGCGGCGCTCCTTCGCGGTGCGCCAGAGCTTCGGCATGATCAGCAGGCCGCCGTTCGCCCACCGACGGCGCTGCACGATGAGCGAACCCCAGTCCGGCGGCGTCGCCGAATAGCTCAGCCGCTCGGGGTAGTTCACGAGCGACCAGCCGTGCTCCCCCAGATCGACGCTCGACTCGGTGTCCTCGATGACGGTGCGGTCCTGCACGTAACGGCGCACCTCGAAGCCGTTCTCGACATCGATCTGCATGATGTCGTCGAGAGCGTCCATACGGATGACGGCGTTCGCCCCCACCCAGAAGGTCGCGTTGTGGGCGGTCATGCCCTGGTGCAGGATGTGCTGCAGATCGGTGGTCGCGCCCGCCAGCCGCTCGATGCGCGTCGGCGCACCGCGGAACGACGAGTACGGCGTCTGCGTCACCGCGACCCGCTCGTTACCCGGCTGCTCGAGGAAGTAGACGAGGCGCAGGCAGTACTCGCGCAGCAGCAGCGAGTCGGCATCGAGAGTGAGCACGAAGTCGCAGTACGGGATGCTGACGGCGTTCGCCGCGCCCGCCGGAGCCGGCATGAGCAGCAGACCCTCGTCGGACTCCACCTCGAGGTAGCGGCCGCCGATGAGCCCGATGTACGAGTTCAGGTTCATCGCCTTGTTGGCCTCGGCCGACAGGTTCGCGTAGCGCTTGCGCTCGAACGCGCCGATCTCGACCGTGAAGATCCACGCCAGACGACGGTGCAGCTGCATCAGGCGCGCGAGCGGGATCTCCTCGCCACCCGCGAGCGCGGCGCGCAGGTTGAGCTCGGTCGCCTCGAGGTCGCCCGCGAGCCCCAGCAGGATCTCGTCGATGTAGAACGCGTCTACGTGGTCGTCGCGGTGCTCCTGCGCGGCCTGGTCGCGCAGCCAGGCGGCACCGAACCCGTACTCGATCGCGAGGCGCTCGATCGCGCCCTCGGGAAGCTCGCGCTCGTCACCCGCCACGAGCAGCTCGTGCTCGAGCGTCAGCAGCGCCTCGCCGAACCTCTCCCGCGGAACCCGGAGGCGCTCCATGATCTCTTCGGGGATGCCGCGGGTCTCCGTCAGACGCGCCAGCACATCCGGCTTCGTCGGATTCGGGCTGTCATCGATGAGAAGCACGATGCGCTGCGACGGGTACTCCTGCAGCGCCGCCGACCAGATCGTCTTGCGGATGACATCCGGCTCCTCGGCGTACGAGGGGATGAGCACCGTGAGAGGGCGGTCGTGGTGGAAGAAGTGACGGTCGAGCTCCGCACGCGTCACACGCACATGCTCGACGAACCGGTTGAAGGCGCCCTGCCGCTGGATCAGGTACATGAGCGCAGAGAAGGTCAGCGCCGTGACCACCACGACGTACGAGAGCGCTTCGACCACGCGCCAGCCGTTGCCGAATCCGTCGGTGAAGAACTGGTTCACCACGACGCTCAGCACATAGATCGCCCAGATGACGATCGTGAGCTGGATCGCCAGACGACCGAGAGCGAGCTTCGCGGCGGACGGGCGTCCGTGCACGGCGGAGAGAGGAGCGGGGTCGCGCTCCGTACCCCACTGCCGGCGTCGCGCCATGGGCTCTTCTTTGCTGTATTCGGGATGGGCGGCGCAGGGTCTGCGGATGACCCCGGGGCATCCTGCACTGGACACTCCGGGGCCATCGATGACCCTCGTTGCGTGGCCGGGTGAGCCGGGGGTCTACGCGTTCGGGTTCGCGCCTCCATCGACGCTAGGGGAATCGGCCGAGCGGAGGCGCCCACTTCGCGAAGCCTTGACATTCGGATTGCGGTCTTGCGGAAATCTTGCGGAAATCTTGAGGTTTCTGGGTCCGGTACGACGCCCGGAAACGACGATGGCCCGCACCCTCAGCGGGTGCGGGCCATCGAACAGCGGATGCTGCGGCTTACTTGGCGTCCTCGTCGGCCGCGGTCTCCTCGGCGGGAGCCTCGGTCTCGGCGACGTCAGCCTCGGGAGCCTCCTCGACCGGAGCCTCGACGACCTCCTCGGCGGGGGTCTCCTCGGCAGGGGCCTCGGCCGGAGCCTCGGCAGGGGCGGCCTTCGGAGCAGCAGCCTTCTTGGCAGCCGGCTTCTTCTTCGCGACCGGCTCGAGCACGAGCTCGATCACGGCGAGGGGCGCGTTGTCACCCTTGCGGTTGCCGACCTTGGTGATGCGGGTGTAGCCGCCCTCACGCTCGGCGACCAGCGGCGCGATCTCGGTGAAGAGGACGTGCACGACCTCTTTGTCACCGATCACGCTCAGCACGCGACGACGCGCGTGCAGGTCGCCGCGCTTCGCGAACGTGATGAGACGCTCGGCCAGCGGACGCAGGCGCTTGGCCTTGGTCTCGGTGGTCGTGATCGACTTGTGGGTGAACAGCGCCGCGGCGAGGTTCGCAAGCAGCAGGCGCTCGTGGGCGGGGCCGCCTCCGAGGCGGGGACCCTTCGTGGGCTTAGGCATGTCTCAATCGCTCCAGTGTGTGGTCGAAGTCTTCGGTGTCTGCGGGTGTCAGACGGTCTCGTCGTCGTAGCCGCCGTAGAACTGGGCGCCGTCGAAACCGGGCACCGAGTCCTTCAGCGACAGACCGAGCGAGACGAGCTTGTCGCGCACCTCGTCGACCGACTTCTGACCGAAGTTGCGGATGTTCATGAGCTGCGTCTCCGAGAGGGCGACGAGCTCGGCGACGGTGTTGATGCCCTCGCGCTTGAGGCAGTTGTACGAACGCACCGACAGATCGAGGTCCTCGATCGGCATCGACAGCTCGTTCGAGAGCACCGTCTCGACCGGCGCGGGGCCGATCTCGATGCCCTCGGCCTCAACGTTCAGCTCGCGGGCGAGACCGAACAGCTCGGTGAGCGTGCGACCGGCCGAGGCCACCGCGTCGCGCGGGGCGATCGCAGCCTTGGTCTCGACGTCGAGCACGAGCTTGTCGAAGTCGGTGCGCTCACCGGCACGCGTCGCGTCGACGCGGTAGCTGACCTTGAGCACCGGCGAGTAGATCGAGTCGATCGGGATCTGCCCGGCCTCGGCGTACTCGTTGCGGTTCTGGGTCGCCGACACGTAGCCGCGGCCGCGCTCGATGGTGAGCTCGAGCTCGAAGCGAGCGGTGTCGTTGAGCGTCGCGATGACCAGCTCGGGGTTGTGCACCTCGACACCGGCCGGAGCCGAGATGTCGGCGGCCGTGACCTCGCCGGCGCCCGTCTTGCGCAGGTACGCGGTGATGGGCTCGTCGCGCTCGCTGGAGACGACCAGCTGCTTGATGTTGAGGATGATCTCGGTCACATCCTCCTTCACACCGGGGATGGTGCTGAACTCGTGGAGGACTCCGTCGATGCGGATGCTCGTGACGGCCGCGCCGGGGATCGACGAGAGGAGGCTGCGACGCAGCGCGTTTCCGATGGTGTAACCGAAGCCGGGCTCGAGCGGCTCGATGACGAAACGGCTACGGAACTCCTCGATCTTCTCCTCGGTCAGAGTGGGACGCTGTGCGATGAGCACGATGTGTTCCTTTCGGCTAAGTGCCCGCTATATGACACTTTGCTGGTGTTGAGGTGTTGAGTTGTGATCAGCGGATGCCACGCGCGCGCCGCGCGATCGCTCGACGCGCGGGCCGCGGCATCCTGTCAAACAGCGGATGCCGAGACCGCTCACCCGACACGCGGGAGGAGCGGCCCCGGCTCCGGACGATCAGACGCGGCGGCGCTTCGGCGGACGGCAGCCGTTGTGGGCCTGCGGCGTCACGTCCTGGATCGAGCCCACCTCGAGGCCGGCGGCCTGCAGCGAGCGGATCGCGGTCTCGCGGCCCGAACCCGGGCCCTTCACGAAGACGTCGACCTTCTTGACACCGTGCTCGGCGGCCTGACGGGCGGCCGACTCGGCGGCCATGCCGGCCGCGTACGGGGTCGACTTGCGCGAGCCCTTGAAGCCCACGCCACCGGACGAGGCCCAGCTGATCACAGCGCCCGACGGGTCGGTGATCGAGACGATCGTGTTGTTGAACGTCGACTTGATGTGGGCCTGGCCCAGCGCGATGTTCTTCTTCTCCTTGCGGCGCGGCTTGCGCGCAGCGGTCTTGGGTGCAGCCATGCGAATTCTCTCCTAAACCTTCTGGCGCGCTTTACTTCTTGCCGGCCTTTTTCTTGCCCGCGACCGTGCGCTTGGGACCCTTGCGGGTACGCGCGTTGGTCTTGGTGCGCTGACCGCGCACGGGCAAGCCACGACGGTGGCGGAGGCCCTCGTAGGAACCGATCTCGACCTTGCGGCGGATGTCGGCGGCCACCTCACGGCGGAGGTCACCCTCGACCTTGTAGGTGCCCTCGATGTAGTCGCGGAGGGCGACGAGCTGGTCGTCGGTGAGGTCCTTCACGCGGATGTCCTCGCTGATCTCGGTCGCCTTGAGGATGTCGATCGAGCGGGTACGGCCGATGCCGTAGATGTAGGTCAGGGCGATGACCACGCGCTTGTCGCGCGGGATGTCGACGCCGGCGAGACGTGCCATGCGGCTCTCCTAGGAGTGTCGTCGGAGGTGTGGAGCAGGATCGGTGCTCGGGCCTCCGACCCGAGGTGTCCCCCGCGCGATGCGGGTTCTGATCCTGCCTGGTGTGGTGTGTTCAGTTGTGGGGTTCGGGATGCCGCGGCCCGCGGCATCCCGACGAAGCTTCTGTCTGCTCAGCCCTGGCGCTGCTTGTGGCGCGGGTTCGACTTGCAGATGACCATCACGTTGCCGTGGCGGCGGATGACCTTGCAGTGGTCGCAGATCGGCTTGACCGAGGGGTTGACCTTCATGATGCGTTTCCTGTTCGCTGTCTTCGTTCCCCCGCCGGAGCCGGGGACGTTACTTCTCGACCGGAGTGCTGCCGTCAGCGGTAGCGGTAGACGATGCGGCCGCGGGTCAGGTCGTAGGGGCTGAGCTCCACGACCACGCGGTCTTCGGGGATGATGCGGATGTAGTTCTGCCGCATCTTTCCGGAGATCGTTGCCAGCACCTTGTGACCGTTGGTGAGCTCGACGCGGAACATCGCGTTGGGGAGCGCCTCGGACACCGTGCCTTCGATCTCGATGACACCGTCTTTCTTTGCCATAGCCTCGCTGACGACGGGCAGACCGGTCGGTCTGCGGTGGATGGGGTTCGGTGCAACGACACGCCAATAAAGGCGCAAAGCACCAAAGATCAATCGTACGTGATATCGGATGCCGCGGCAACCCGGGCGTGTCGGTGGGGGTGGCGGCGCGTGGTCGCGCGGCGCGGCGTGCGGTCGCGTGGTGTGGCGTGGCCTGGTGTTGTCGCGACGTGTGGCGTGGTCGGGGTGGTGTGGTGTGGTGTGGCGTGACGCCCATCCGCTTTCGCCGAGTCAACGACTTCTCGCCGAATCCGGTCGCCGCCGGCGGGGCGGAGGTATGCATTCGGCGCGGGGGCGTGGATTCGACGCTGGGGCGTGGATTCGGCGCTGGGGTGTGGATTCGGCGCCGAGCACGAGCGCGAGGCTCGGCGCGCCCGCGATGACGGCGCGACATCCATGCTGTGTCGCCGAATCCATCGTTCTCCGCCGAATCCATCCTTCCCCGCCGAGTCCACCGGCCGGAGGGGAGTTGTGCGGTGGATTCGGCGGAGAAGAGTGGATTCGCGGAGCGGTGGCGCGGAAGGCGGCGGCGCGGCGAGCGGGGCGGGCGGGGCGGGGCGGGGCGAGCGGGGCGAGCTAGTGAGGCGGGCGCACGCCGAACGCGGCGAGACGCGCGAGGAATCGATCGGGAGTCGCGATGTCGGCGGACCCCCAGCGGATGACCCGGCGACCTGTGACACCCCGAATCCAATCCTCACGCTCCTTCTCGCGCCACAGCACCTGCTCCATTGAGACGTCCGGGCCGCGCAGCGCGGGATCGGCGTACTTCGCGCGGCCATCCACCTCGGCCCACGCGTCGACGTCGTCCAGCGACATGTCGACATAGAACGTCTCGCCGCGGGGACCGCCGACCGGCACCTGGAGACGCGGGCGCGCGAAGCCCGCATCGAGGAGGCGAAGTCGACTAACGCTCTCCGCGGGGAGCTGAGCGCGACCGTCGGCCATCTCGAGGATGCGCCGCGCGCGTCGCACCCCGCGACGCCCCGGCGGCAGATGCGCTGCCACCTCACGGCAGAACCCGTCGTGAGCGACATCGTCGTAGGTGTGCGAGGAATCGACCCACGCCACGCCCCGAAGCGCGGCATCGATGACCGACACAGCGATCTCCGGCGACTCGGTGGCGAGGACATCCGCGACTGTCAGCGCGAGATCCGTGCATCTGACGCCACCGACGCTCGTGACATGCACTGGGTCGAGGTCGCGGCGATGTCGGGCGATGCGTGGATGAGCCGACACTCGCCCGTCGACGGCCGTCGACGACACGTGCACCGGGTGCGTGCGGGTTCCGTAGACCGGAAGCCCATGCAGGACCGCTGCCGACAGATGGGAGAACACGTGCGCGGCACCCGATTCACGGCGATCGAACGCGGCGATGTGCACAAGATGGCGGTCCTCCGGCCGCAGCGCGTCGATCGAAGCGGCATCGGCATAGAGTCCGCGCCCCAGACGACGCAGCGACCCCGACTCGACGCGGCGGCTCAGCTCGCGTTCGGCCATGCCGAATCGGAGCAGCGCGGCGCGGGTGCGAATCGCGCGGCGGGCGGCGGGGACATCCATCGCCTCACTCTGCGCCGCCCCGATCCGTCGGCGAGGCCTCCCGCGGCATCTGTGGAGCCCGCCCGCTCCCCCGCCAGCCGGGGAGGATGCGGCGGCGCGACGGCGAACGCTCGCGCACTCCCGGCGGCGCCTCATCGAATCCACCCCGCCCCGCCGACTCCACCCCCTCGCAGCACCGCTGACGGCTGGAATCGGCGCCGAGAGATGGATTCGGCGGGTGGGGGGTGGGGGGTGGGGGCGCGAAGCGCCCCCACCTCACGCGCGGCGGGGACGCCGCGCCGCGGCGACCAACACCACGCCGACGCCGAGGAGCAGCGCGCCTGCGGGCAGCCAGCCCGAGGCCGCCGCGCCGGTCTGCGCGAGCTCGACCGTCAGCGGGCTCCAGCCGAGCACGGCGCCGCTCGCGTCGACCACCGCGATGCGGTGATCGCCGGCCGGCAAGCCCGCCGGGATGGTGAACGACACCGAGCCGTCCAGCGCGACCACACCCACGCCGAGGTAGGTGGGGGTCGAGAAGATCCAGCCGTGCACGATCTTGCCCGCGTGCGCCGGATCGACCGCAATCGTCACGACCGAGCCGGCGACGGCAGATCCGGGGGCGGTGGCGCCGCCACGGTTCGCGTCGATCAGATCACCCTCACCCGGGGCCGCGGGCACCGAGGCATCCGGTCCGCTCGGCGCGAGGCCGCCGGCACCACCCGAGCCGTCACCGGGGGTCCCGCCGCCCGACCCACCACCCGAGCCGTCGCCCGGCGTCCCGCCGCCCGATCCGTCGCCGGGGTCTGTGCCTCCGGGCACCGCGGTGCAGTCGATCGACCCCTCGCGCAGCGCGTGATCGTCGGTGCCATTGTCGTCGGCGTAGAAGACCGGCTTCGTACCGTCGACGCACAGGTCGGCGGTCGCGAACGCGAAGCCCTCGTTCGCGATCGAGTCGAGCATCCCGGCCGGGTTCGCGTAGCGCTCCGCGACCTGGAACGAACCCGCGTGCGGGCCCGAGTCCGCGATCTGCAGCATCGCCGCCTCGCCGTTGCACGCGTCGTCGCACAGCGCCCACAGCTGATCCGACGCGGCGTCGTAGGCGACCTCGGCGACGACCCCGAGTCCGGGATCGATCGTCGCCACGAGCTTCGAGACGCCGCCGGGCAGAAGCGCCACGGCGTAGACCTTCGCGGTGCCCTCGACGCCGACGAAGAACAGGCCATCGCCGTGCCCCGCATACGACGCCGGACTGTAGGCGGCGAGCGTGCTCTCGTCGATCAGGCCGCCCGCGACGAGCGCGGCGTCCGGGATCCAGGCGATCCCCTCGAGACCCGAGTTGGCACCGAGGCCGACCGGGAGGAAGGCGCTCAGGTTCCACTCGTCGGTCGCGTTGAGGCTCGCACCGGCGCCGGTCACGTCGTAGCGCAGCACCGACGGACGGCTGACGTTCTTGTTCGAGTTGTCGCGCTCGGATGCCACATAGACACCACCCGCGGACGACCCGCCCGCGATCGTGACGCCCTCGGAGTCGATCGCACCGGTGCCGTCCGCGTAGTGCAGCACCGTGCCCGAGGACGCCGAGCCCGGCGCCGGAGCCCAGTCGGTGCCGGTCCACTGCAGCCGGAAGAGCGTGCCGCCGCCGTTGTTCACGGCCCACAGGGTTCCGCGCTCTCCGGTGCCGGATGCCTCGTACACGAGACCGCTGAGATCCTTGCCGTCGGGGGCGAACACCGTCGCGGACGTGTCGACGATGCGCACGTCGCCGCTGCCGGGCCACGGGCTCACCGTCACCTCGCCGATGCAGGAGTTCGCCTCGCCCTTCGTGGGGGCGGCCGACACGGCGAAGGCTCCTCGCGGATCGGGGCAGCGGGCGTAGGTCGTCGCGGCGTGCGCCGTCCACGAGTACGTGTCGACGAGGTCCCCCGCAGGCGAGAAGAGCCGCGCGCTGTCCGCGGACCCGAGCCCGAACGCCGACTCGACGTCGAACGCCGCGTAGCCGAGCGCGGGGATCGTGGTGCCGACCGGGATCGTGAAGACATGGCTGTCGTCGTTGTCCTTCAGCACATAGCCGGAGGCGTCGACATCCGTGTTCGACAGGTTGACCAGCTCGATCCAGTCGCCGGGCGTGCCGCCGCTCGACTCGATCTCGCTCAGGCGCAGCGGCTGGCAGTCGTTCGCGGAACCCTGCGTCGACGAGAGCGTGGTGACGAACGCGCCGGTGCCATCGGGGCAGCGGCCGTAGGTCGTCGCGGCGTGCGCCGACCAGGTGTAGGAGTCGATGACCGTGGTGCCGTCCGGCAGGAACAGCCGCGCCGAGTCGGCCGAGCCGAGCCCGAACCCGTTCGCGACGTCGGTCTGGAACCACGTGTAGGCGCCCGGCTGCAGCGTCTGCGCAGGCACGAGCAGCGTGTGGCTGTCGTCGTTGTCACGGAAGATCCACCCGGTCAGGTCGACCGCCGCCGAACCGGTGTTGTAGAGCTCGACCCAGTCGCCCGGTGTGCCCCCGTTGGACTCGACCTCGTTGATGCGGATGTCTGCGGCCCCCGCCGGCGGCGGGCACTGGTTGGGCGCCCCCTTTGTCGCGGCATCGGTGTCGACGAAGGCGCCGATGCCGTCGGGGCAGCGCCCGTACGTCTCGTCGGCATGCGCCGTCCAGGAGTAGGAGTCGATCAGCGTCGAGCCGTCGCCGAGGTACAGCCGCGCCGAGTCGGCCTTGCCGAGCCCGTACGCGGTCTCGACGTCGAACGCCGCAGCGCTGTGCGCGGCGATCATGGTGCCCGCCGGGATCTCGAACCGATGGGTGTCGTCGTTGTCCTTCAGCACGAGCCCCGCGGCATCCACCGGCGCGTCGCCCGTGTTGTAGAGCTCGATCCAGTCGCCGGGGGTTCCGCCATTGGATTCGACCTCGTTGATGACGAGAGTCGGCAGGGGCTCGACGGCGACCGCGGCGGCGGGCACGGCGGCGAGACCGGCGAAGGTGAGGGTGGCAGCGCACAGCGCGGCGAGACGTCGCATCGGACGGAGCTCCAATCGGGGGGATGCGGCCGGCTCATCGGTCGCGCTGGGCATCTTCACAGCCACGGGGCAACGGTCGGTGAACAGCGGGCGAACGGATGCCGCGGCCCGTCGCCCTGCAGCACGCCGATCGCTCGCGCACAACCCCCGTGCCGCGGCATCCCGGCGCTCGTACACTACGGATGGGGGCACGGAGGCCGAAGGGGGATCCGATGGTGATTGGTCTGGCGCAGGCGCTCGTCGCGGCCGGAGCCGTCGACGCGCAGGAGATCGCGGCGGACGTCGACAGGTTCGGGGACGGCACGGCGCTCGGGCGTGAACTGATCTCGCGCGGCGTCGTCAGCGAACGCACCCTCGCCGAGAGCGTCGCCGCGAGCACGGGCACCCGTTTCCTCGACCTCGCCGCGGTGACGATCGACCCGGCCGTGCTCGCGCTCGTGCCGAGCTCGCTGTGCCGTCGGTTCCAGCTGCTGCCGATCGAACGCAGCGCACACCGCCTCACCGTCGGGGTCGTCGACCCGACCGACCTCGTCGCCCTCGACGACGTCTCGACCGCCACCGGCCTCGTCGTCGACCCGGTCGTCGTGGCGCGCGACGCGCTGCAGACAGTGTTCGGCCGGTTCCTGCGCTCCGACGAGGAGCTCACCGAGCTCTCCACCGTCATCGAAGGTGCGAGCACGGCGGCGCGCACGTCGTTCACCCTCTCCCTCGACGAAGGGGATGACGCGACCCCGGTCGTGCGCTTCGTGAACCTGCTGATCGCGCAGGCGATCACCGACCGCGCGAGCGACATCCACATCGAGCCGGGGGAGGCCGACCTCACCGTGCGCTTCCGGATCGACGGGGTGCTGCACGAGGTGCAACGCGCCGACCGCACCATCCAGGACGGCGTGCTCTCCCGGTTGAAGATCATGGCGCAGATCGACATCGCCGAGAAGCGCCGCCCGCAGGACGGACGCATCTCGGTCACGCTCGAGGGCCGCACCGTCGACCTGCGCCTCGCGACCCTGCCGACGGTGTGGGGCGAGAAGGTCGTGATGCGCATCCTCGACACCAGCGAGCGCCGCGTCTCGATGGCCGAACTGCTGATGTCTCCCGGCAACGACGCCCGGTTCCGCGAGGCGATTCGCCGGCCGCACGGCATGGTGCTCGTCACCGGGCCGACCGGGTCGGGCAAGTCCACGACCCTCTATACGGCGCTCAGCGAGATCGCCTCGCCCGAGGTCAATGTCGTCACGATCGAGGACCCGGTCGAGTACCGGCTCCCGGGCATCAGCCAGATGCAGGTGAACCCCCGCGCCGGTCTCGGGTTCTCGACCGCGCTGCGGTCGATCCTGCGCGCAGACCCCGACGTGCTGCTGGTCGGCGAGATCCGCGACCGGGAGACCGCCATCACCTCGATCGAAGCCGCGCTCACCGGCCACCTCGTGCTCTCGACGATGCACACCAACGACGCGCCGAGCGCACTGACCCGGCTCGTCGAGATCGGCGCGGAGCCCTACCTCGTCGGCACCGCCCTCACCGCCGTCGTCGCCCAGCGTCTCGCGCGCCGCCTGTGCGTCGAGTGCCGCGAACGGGCCGACCTCGACGACGAGACCCTGCAGTCCGCAGGGTTCGAGCGCCCCGACCACGGCGTCGACGCGTTCTACCGACCGGTCGGATGCCGCGCCTGCTCGTACACCGGATACCGCGGCCGGGTGGCGCTGCACGAGGTGATGACCCTCTCCGAGGACCTCGAGCAGCAGGTCGTCGGACGCAGCCGCGGTCGGGAGCTGCGCGACATCGCCCTCGCCCAGGGCATGGTGCCGCTGCGCGACGACGGCTGGGCGAAGGTCGTCGCCGGGATCACGACGATCGACGAGGTGCTGCGCGTCACCGCGTGAGGCCGCGGCATGCGATCAGGGCTCGCGACCGCTCACGCGCCGGCGGAGTGGTTCAGCTGCGCGTAGAGGTTGAAGACGGGCAGGTAGAGCGAGATCACCATGCCGCCGATGACGACACCGAGGATCACGATCAGCACGGGCTCGATCACCGCGGTCAACTGCTCGGTGGCCGACGCGACCTCGGCCTCGTAGAACGTCGCGATGCTGTCGAGCATCTCGGTGAGCGTGCCCGACTCCTCGCCGACGGACACCATCTGCGACACCATCGGAGGGAAGACGCCCGCCGCCGCGAGCGGCGCCGCCAGCGACTTGCCCTGCCGCACCGACTCCTTGACCTTCTCGAGTGCCGCGACGATCTTCACGTTGTTGGCCGCCTCGCCGACGGTGTCGAGGGCCTGCATCAACGGCACCCCCGCCTGAAGCATCATCGACAGGTTCCGGGCGAAGCGGGCCACCGCGATCTTCGTGTTCAGGGAGCCGAAGATCGGCAGGCGCAGCTTCCACGGATCGACGACGGCACGCACCCTCGGGGTGTTGCGGGACCGCGTCCACCACACCGCACCGCCGATGACGACGACGGCGAGCAGCGGAAGGATCCACACCATGTTGTGCGAGATCGTGACGAGGATCTGCGTGGGCACGGGAAGCTCCCCGCCGAGGTTCGCGAACATCTTCTCGAAGACCGGAACGATGAACGTCACCATGCCCAGCACCGCGAGCAAGGCCACCACCAGCACGACGGTCGGGTAGGTCGTCGCCGCCCTCACCTTGTCGCGCAGCTCGGCCTCGGACTTGTAGAAACGCGCGATGGACGTGAGCGACTCGGCGAGGAATCCGCCCGCCTCCCCCACCCGCACGAGACTCACCATCAGCGGCGCGAACACCTTCGGCTGCCGGCTGAAGGCGAGAGAGAGGGATGCCCCGGACTCCACGTCCGCGACGACGCCCACGAGCGCCGCGCGCAGCGCCTTGTCGTCGGTCTGTTCGGTGAGGATCTCGAGAGTGCGCAGCAGCGGCAGCCCCGCCTCCGTGAGCGCCGCCATCTGACGGGTCATGAGCGCCAGCGCCTTGACCTTCACGCGACCCGACCCCGTGAGCGAGACCTCCCGCCGGAGCCCGGTGCGCGCCAGGGAGCGCACCTCGAGCGGGATGAGGCCCTGCGCGTGGATCTTGCCGACCGCGGCGGCCTCGTTCGCGGCATCCATCGTGCCCTTGACGACCGCCTCGTCGCCGGGCGCGACCGCCCGGTAGGAGAACCGCTCCAGCACCGGCATGGCTCACACCCCCCAGTTCGCGGGTCGCGCGACTCCGCCGCGCGTCGCCCACACCTCGTCGTCGAGGTCGGCGGGCACAGCCCGCGTCTTTTCGAGCGAACGCTGATCGACCGCGAACTGCTGCGCCAGCGACTTCTCGATGCGGCCGTCCTTCACAAGCTCGCGCAGGCTCTGGTCGAGCGTGTGCATCCCGAACTCCGACCCCGACTGCAAGGCGGAGTAGAGCTGCTGGATCTGCCCTTCCCGGATGAGGTTCGCGACCGCCGGGGTCTGCACCATCACCTCGGTGGCGAGCACACGCCCACCGCGCAGCCCCGGCAGGAGCGTCTGGCTGAGCACCCCCTGAAGGGTGTCCCCGAGCTGCGCGCGCACCTGATCGCGGCGTTCGGCAGGGAACACGTCGACGATGCGGTTGATGCTCTTCGCCGCACCCTGCGTGTGAAGGGTCGCCAGCACGAGGTGCCCGGTCTCGGCGGCGGACAGCGCGACGGCGATCGACTCCGCATCGCGCAGCTCGCCCAACAGGATCACATCGGGGTCCTGCCGCAGCACGCGCCGCAGCGCCTCGCCGAACGACGCGGTGTCGGACCCGACCTCGCGCTGGTGGACGAGCGAGTGCCGGCTGGAGTGCACGAACTCGATCGGGTCCTCGATCGTGATGATGTGCGCGGCGCGCTCCCGGTTGATGATGTCGACCATCGCCGTGAGGGTCGCCGACTTGCCCGAGCCGGTCGGCCCCGTGACCAGCACGAGTCCCCGCGGCTTGAGCGCCAGGTCGCGCGCGATCTCCGGCACGCCGAGCGCCTTCAGCGACCGCACCTCGTCGGGGATGAGTCGCAGCGCGGCCGCGACATCCCCCATCTGGCGGAAGACATTCACACGGAACCGACCGATCCCCGCAGCGGAGTAGGCGAGGTCGACCTCACCGGCGACGGCGAACTGCTTTCGCTGCTCGGCCGTCATGATGCCGGCGAGCGCACCCTCCACCCAATCGCCGGGAAGCTCCTGTCCGAACCCCTGCACCTCGGTGAGGTTACCGTCGATGCGGCAGACCGCCGGCAGACCCCCCGTCAGGTGAACATCGGATGCCCCGGCATCGGCGGCGCTCGCGAGGATCGCATCGAGCGTGGGAAGCGTGATCGTGGTGGTCATCTGCGGGTCCTCACTGTTCCGTCTCGGCGAACGCGAGCGCGCTGACTGTGACCGTGAGCGCGCCGCCCGTCGACGAGCCCGTGCCCGTCTCGGTGGCACTCGTGCCGACGATCGCCAGCAGACGCGGGCCGGCGCGCAGCGCGTCGAGGAACGACGCCGCCTGGGCGGCATCCTTCGCGGTCACCGTGATCGCCATCGGCACCTGCAGTCGACCGACCGGAGCCGCGGTGGCGCCCGTCGCCGGTGTCGTGGCGGATGAGCCGGCACTGCCCGCCGTAGCCGTGTTCGCCGCATCGGCGGCCGCGACCTCGCTCGTGCGGGGAGCGAAGGCCACAGCGGGCGACGGCGTGATCGACGTGATCGTGACGCCCGCTGCCGATGCGGCCGTGGTGACGAGGTCCACCAGCTGATCGACCCCCGCCGCCGACGGGATCTGCGCACGCAGCTGCGCGACGGCCTGGGTGAGCTGTGTGGTGTCCTTCGCCTGAGCGGCGAGCGCGTCGACCCGTACCTGCAGCTGGTCGTTCGTGGCGGCCGCGGCATCGGCCTGGCCGTGCACTCCCGTCGCGCCGAGATAGATCGGCAGCGCGACGAGGAAGACGCCCGCGGCCACGACGACCACCGCGATCAGCGCGCCGAGCGCGGAGATGAGCCCCCTCGACATGTTCCTCATTTCCCCTCCTGCGAGAACTGGCCGGAGTACACCGACTGGTCGAAGACGACGTCGATCGTCACGTCGTACGTGGGCGCTGCCTGCGTCCCCGCCGTCGTCGACGACGTGACGTCGCCCGCGTCCGCTGCGAGCACGCCGGACACGCCCCGCAGCGCGCGGGCGAGGGACGCGGCATCCGCGGGGTTCGCGACGCTGACCGTGAGCGAGCCGCCCAGTCCGCGCTGCGCGGTGGTGCCCGCCTGCGGTTGGGCGCCGGCCGTGAGACTGAATCCGGTGACGGATGCCCCGGGCGTCAGGTGTGCGGAGATCGTGTCGAACACGGCGCCCCAGCGGATGTCGTAGCCGAGGGCATCGGCGCGGAACTGGGTCAGCTCGGTGCGGGTCGCCACGGCGGTCGCGACCGACTGGTAGCTCTGCGTCTCGGCGACGAGCTGCTGCGTGCGGGCCTGCTCCGACGCGAGCCTCGCCGAGCCCACCACGCTGTAGGCCACGGCGGCGGCGATGATCAGCACGACGACGACCGCGGTGCCCACCAGCGCACCGATCCAGCGTCGCCCGAGCCGCACGCGGGCCCGGCGCTCGACCTCCGCGGGCGGCAGCAGGTTGACCCGGGCGGCACCGCCGAGCACGAGGGTGTCGACGGCCGCGCTCATCGCTCGCCTCCGATCGTGAGTCCGATGGTCGAGACGAAATCCGCGGCCCGGCGGGGCTCGGGCGGTTCACCGGGGAAGACCGCGAGGCGATCGATCGGCACCCGGTCGATGCTCTGGTCGAGGGCGGCGGCGAGCGCGGGGAGCACTCCCGGGTGCAGCGACCCGGCACCGCTCACGAGGACGCGCTCGACCGGCGCCGCACCGCTGCGCGCCGCGTAGAACTGCAGCGTGCTGCGCACCCGCTGCACGAGGTCGGGCGTCTCGTCGGCGGGCGCCAGCACGGCGGTGCGTCCCGCGCGCAACTCCGCGCGGGTGGCTCCGTCGCCGACGGCGGCGCCGATCCACTCGTTCTCGATCACCACCGGGGCCGACGCCGGGATCTCCGCCGGGAGGGTGCGCACGAACCGCGGCACCCCGTCCTGCACGATGGTCACCGTCGTCGTGTGCTCGCCGATGTGCAACAGCGCGACCGTCTCCCCGGGCGCCGCGACCGCCGGGGCGATCCGGGCGAGGGCGAACGCCGTGAGATCGACGGATGCCGCGACGATCCGCGAGCGCTCCAGCACCCGCAGCAGCTCATCGATCGGTTCGGCGATCGCCGCGACGACCAACCCGCGCACGAGTGAGTCGACGTGATCGATCGCGTAGAAGTCCAGCACGGCCTGGTCCACGGGCACCGGCAGCACATCCTGCACCTCGAACGGGAGCGACTGCATGATCGCGGTGCGCGAGGTGAGCGGCGTCGCATACTCGCGCACCAGGATGCGCCGACTCGCGAGACCCAGCACCACCTTCTTGTGCGAGATGCGGCTGCGCACCCAGAGCTGGTCGAGGGCGAGCGTGAGCGCTGCGGCATCGATCACCTCGGAGTCCTCCGCCACCCCTTCGGGCAGCGGCACCTCCCCCCAGGCCACGACGCGCGGCGTCGCCCCCGGCGCCACCTCGACCGCGCGTACGTGCGACTGCGCGATCTCGAGCCCGACCACTGTCTGTGCGGTCATTCGTCCTCCCCCGTTCCGGCGCGCACCGACATGCGCGCACGTCCACCCCTGTGATTCATGACGTGTAGACCCCCAGATACATCCGGGTCAGCTGCGCGCCGACCACGATCCCCGTCCATGCGCCGAGGAGCATCCACGGCCCGAACGGGATGCGACTGGCCCGCGAACCCCGCCGGCTGAGCAGCAGCGCGACGCCGAAGATCCCGCCCCAGAGGAAGCCCGTGAACGCGCCGACGACGAGCGGCCCCCAGCCGAGCCAGGCCAGGTACCAGCCGAGGAGGCCCGCGAGCTTCACGTCGCCGCCTCCCATGCCGTCGGGCCGGATCAGCCGCAGCAGCAGATAGAAGGTGTACAGCGCGGCCATGCCGATCGTCGCCCTCACGATGGGCCACAGGTCGTGGCCGACGAGGGTCGACAGCGCGAGCAGCACGATCGCGACGCCGTACGAGGGCAGCACGATCCCGTCGGGCAGTCGACGCACGTCGACATCGATGAGCGCGAGGGCGACAGTGATCGCGGCGAGATAGAGGAACGCCGCGAGCGCGAGCCACCACGAGGCATCGCCCGCCTGCGGGACGACGACGGCCACCGACGCGACCAGCGCGAATCCCAGGGCGGTCGCAGCCTCGACGAGCGGGTAGCGCGGCGAGATCGCCGAGCCGCAGTGCGCGCAGCGTCCGCGAAGCGCCACCCACGAGAGCACGGGGACGTTCTGCTGCCACCGGATCGGCACGTCGCACGTCGGGCACGCGCTCGCCCGCAGCAGTGAGACACCGGCGGGCACGCGGTAGACGACGACGTTCAGGAACGATCCCACGACGAGACCGAGCGCGCCGGCGACGACGATCACGAACACCTGTGCGGCGACACTCATGGCGACACCTCCACCTGGGCGATCGCCTTCGCGGTCGTGAACGATCCGATCGGCGTGCCGGTCGCGGCATCCGTCGCCTTGCACCCGAACTGGATGTTCGGGTTCACGGTCATGGGGGCGCAGATGACCTGCTTGAGGGTGTTGCCGACGATCGTCCAGTTGGTCGTGGGCACGATGAACTGGCCCGTGATCGTGCTCGCGGCGTTGCCGAGCCCGAGCAGGCTCGCCGCGCACGGGCTGTAGACCATCAGCCGGAAGTTCGTCGACGTGGGGACGGCGCTGAGCAGGTTCGTCACGGCGCCCCGCCCGGCGCAGTCGGGCACGCCGTTCGCGATGTTGTCGACCTGCACCAGGAAGAGCTGGCGCGGGTTCGCGGCGGTCGCCGTCGTGGATCCCTGGATCGCCAACGTGTTGATGGTGTTGGTCACCAGCAGCACGGTGTCCTGCGGCACGTTCGTGATCGACAGCAGGAACGAGGGCGAGAACGTGCACGCCGTCGCGTTGATGACGATGGGCGCGGTCGCCGCCGAGATGGCCGAGTTGATCGACGACGCCGAGCAGGAGTCCCCGGTGAAGGTCGCGTACGCCATCCACGCGCTGCCGGTGTACCTGCTCCAGTTGGTCGAGGCGTTGAGGTCGACCCAGGCCGACTGCGCCAGCAGCTGCGCCTGGCTGGGCGAGAACGCGGGCTGCGGCGTCGAGGACGAGTTCGGCACCTGTGAGGTGGGGCCGAGGGTGCCGCACGGAATGATCAGGCAGAGCACCCCGAGGGACGTGTTCACCGTGATGGTGCCGGTGGCCTGCGCCTTCCCGCCCACCTTCCACGCCTTGATCGAGATCGTGCCGCGTGCGGTGACGTCGCCGCCCACGGTGCCGGCGTACGTGCCGAGCAGGGACAGGTTGATGGCGGTGTCGAGGGTGACGTTGCCGCCGGAGTGGATGCCGCCGCCCACCGACAGCCCGAGCGGCAGACCCGGGAGGGAGAGGGTCGTCAACGGCACGAGACTCACGTTGCCGAGGGCGGTGACGTCTCCCGTGATGATCGAGACCGCGCTCACCGAGCCGACCGTGACCGTGCTGTTCACGACCGACAGACTCGCGGTGACGGTGCCGCTCGCGTAGACGCTGCCCTGGATGATGCAGCCCGCCCCGATGGTGACGTTGCCGGCCAGGACGTAGACGTTGCCGGAGATCGTGGTCGCGTTGCACGCGAAGTCGCCGGAGCGCACCACCAGGTCACCGCCGGTGAAGTTGCTCAGCAGCGGGGAGAACCCGTTGTTGATGTAGCCGAGGGAGTCGGTCTTCACTGTGCTGCCCGCCCACGGGTAGACAGCATCGACGGCCGTGGTGGCGCCCGACGGCGAGGTGCCGACGGCGTGCACGAGGACGAAGGTGCTGGTGATCGTGGGGCAGGCGGCCGCGCCGAGCGCGGTGCTGCGGGAGGGCTGCACGGTGCTCGTGGTCGAGAACACCGAGTACGAGTACGTGTAGGTGCCCGCGGTGCCCGCGTAGGTGCCGGTGCCGGTCGTGCTGCAGCCGGCCGTGCCGGCGGATGCCGCGGCCAGCATCGCGACCGCCGCGTCGCGGCCCGACTCGGCCGCCGTGAAGGCCTGCAGGCTCGAGGCGCTGCGCTGATTCTGCGTGATCGCGAAGATGCTGACTCCGGCGATCGTGACGGCGACGACGAAACCGACCAGCATCACCACGACGACGGCGACGAGGGAGGCGCCGTCGTCTCCGAGGCGGGCGCGCGGGGCGCGGGCAGAACGAGGGATCACCAGCACGGGTTCACCCCCGCGGAGGCGGGCACGGTCGAGGTGCGCACGGTTTCGGTGCCGGTGAAGGCCACGGGCGCACCCGCGGTCGTGACGCGGAAGCTGTAGCTGACGGCCGTCGAGGTGGCCGTGAAGTACGCGGTGGAGCCGATCTGCGCCGCGCCGGTCTGCCACACCGGCCAGGTGGATGCCGCGGGCAGCACCGCCGAGCCCGCCGTCGCGGTCATGCGCAGCGCACCGGAGCCGTCGACGGTGTACCCCTGGCACACCGCCGCGCCGCCGAGACCGGTCCACACCGAGAGCGTGGAACCGCTGCCGGTGACCCGGAACGCATAGGCGTTGCGCATGGCCTTCTCGATCCCTTCGGTGAACACGGTTCCGCGGGTGGTGGCCTGGCCGACCGTGGTGGCGTTCGCCTGGGCGGTCCAGGTGTTCACCAGAACACCGGCGAGGCCCCCGACCACGAGCAGTGTGAGGGCGGAGTACAGGATGAGTTCGACGAGGGTCATCCCCTCGTCGCCACGCGCCGCCCCGACGCGCATCAGCCGGTGACGTAGACGAGCGCCGTGGAGCTGGTGAGCGTCGACGTACCGCTGGTCGCGGTGACCGAGACGTGCGCGAGAGTCGGACACGTTGCTCCTGTCAGGTTGTCGATCGTTCCCGTGACGGTCAGCGAGCGTCCTCGACCGTCCGAGAACGTCTGCGCCTGCAGCGCCTGGGCGAGGCCCGCACAGGTGGTCTGCTGACGGGCGGAGTCGATCATCTGGCTGACCTCACGGGTGGAGGTCGCCACCGACGACTGGGTGGCGGTCGCCTGCAAGCCCATGACGAGGGCCGGCAGGATCGCGATCGCGACGAGCCCGAGCAGGACGACGGCGACGACCACCTCGACGAGGCTGAAGCCGCCGTCGTCCTGGCTGCGGGTCATGGCGACCTCAGCAGGTCGGTCCGGACTTTTGCGCAGCAGCGCCGGACAACGGTCCACCCGATGTCGCCGTCGCGGTCACGCAGTAGGCGGTGAGGCTCGCACCCGTCGCCGGCACGAGAGCGAGGGTCGCGCCGTCGGGGTTCATCTGCGCGAGCGCCGCGGCCGGGTCGCTTCCGTTGGCGATCGCCGTCGCCACGGTCGTCGCGCCGTTGGCGGCGACAGTCTTGAGCGAGTTGACCTTCGCCGTGTCCTGGATATTCAGGAACACCGGGATCGCGATCGCGACCAGGATGCCGAGGATCGCGACGACCACGATCAGCTCGATGAGGGAGAACCCCTCGTCTTCGCCCTGCTCTCCGGTGCGCCGCCGCTTCGCCGCGGCGACGTAGTGGTTCAGTGTTGCGTGCATTTCTCATTCCCCAATTCGTTTGACGCATGTTCCGCGCACGGTTGATGCCCAAACTCCCCTCATCAACCGTCATTGGCGGATAGGAGATCGATCCGCGGATGCGGATCCCCCACACACATGTTCTGCGCGGGAACGGACTTTTCCCAAGGCCTTGCGGAAGCCTGAAGGTGCCGCTAGATTTGCGCGTTTGCGTATGACACTCGGTCTCATCCGAGGGGATACCGGGAACGACGGAGCCCCGCTCGCCGACAGGCGAGCGGGGCTCCGTGGGTGGGTCGGGGCATCCGCCCCGGACGTCACTTGGTGATCAGCGCGGCGAAGTCGCTCGGGCTCGACGGGATCGAGTTGTTCGAGATGACCGAGCCGTTGATGGCGATCGTCGGGGTGCCGATGCCGGTCGACCCGGGCTGCGTCGGCGTCTTCTTCGTGATGTAGCCCACGTACTGCGTGTAGGTGTTGCCGGCGATGCACGAGGCGGAGTTCGTCGCCCCCGCCTGCTGTGCGTAGGCGGCGATCTCATCGTTGCTCAAGCCCGCGCCCGACGACTCGGACGGCTGGTTCTGGTACATCGTCTGCATGAACGTGTAGAGCTTGTCGTAGTCGTTGATCGCGACGCAGTACATCGCGCTGGCGGCGCGGGTCGAGTACTGCTGGTTGGATGCGGCGGCGCTGGCCGTCACCCGGTCGAGGATCGAGATCGGGTGGATGTTGAGGGTGATCGTGTTCGCGGTCACGAGCGACTGGATCTCCGAGCCGTACGTCGACTCGAAGGACTGGCAGATCGGGCACTGCAGGTCGATCCACGTGTCGAGGGTCTTCGAGCCGGTGCCGACGGAGATCGCGCCCGTGTCGGTGTTGATGTGGGCGGCGGTGGGCAGGGTTCCGGGGCTGCTCTTGTCGGCGTTCATCCACACCACAGCACCGGCCACGGCGCCGATCACGACGACGACAGCCACCGTCACCCAGATCGCGAACCAGTTCGTTTTTCGAGCAATAGCGGCCATCACGTCAGTCGTATCCGTTCTCTTGTGGTCGCAGAGGACTTCTCTGGTGCGGCGACGCGTCCGTCAGGGAATCGGGACCGGGGTGACTCCGAAAGGGGCAAGCCCGGCGGCGCCGCCGTCGGGTGCGGTGAGCACCCACAGACCATAATCATGGACGGCCACGCTGTGTTCCCAGTGTGAGCCGTCTGATCCGTCGATCGTGGTGACCGTCCAGTCGTCGTCCTCGACGTAGGTGGCCTCTCCCCCGGCGACCACCATCGGCTCGATGGCGAGCACGAGACCCGGTTCGACAGCCGGGCCGGCATCGGGCGTGCGGTAGTTGAACAGGCTCGGCGACTCGTGCATCTTGCGTCCGATCCCGTGGCCGACGTACTCGCGCAGGATGCCGTAGCCGTGACCTGCCCCGACGATGTGATCTTCGATCGCGCCGCTCACATCGCGGAGCGTCCGCGCGGACGCGAGTGCCGCGATGCCCGCCCACATGGAGCCCTCGGTCACCCGTGACAGCTCGGTGCGCGATGCCACGAGGTCGGGGCGGGCCTCATCTGGCACGACGATCGTGATCGCCGAGTCGCCGTTCCAGCCCCGGAACTCCGCGCCCGCGTCGATCGAGACGATGTCGCCCGGCTCGAGCACGCGCTCCCCCGGGATGCCGTGCACGACCTGGTCGTTCACAGATATGCAGGTCGTGTGGCGGTAGCCCCGCACGAGCTGGAAATTCGAGCGCGCGCCACTGCCTGTGATGACAGCGGATGCCGCGGCATCCAGTTCTGCCGTCGTCACCCCCGGACGCACGAGCTCCCGCGCCGCCTGCAGCGCCGCCGCCGTGATGAGGCCGGGTTCGACCATCGACCGCAGCTGGGCGGGGGTCTTGTAGATCGAGCGGCGCAGCACGCTCAGCCCTGCGGGGTGAGCCCGCGGGCCACCAGCGCGGTGACGATGCGCTCGGTGATCTCGTCGAGCGTTCCCACGCCGTCGATCGAGACCACGAGGCCCCGCTCGCCGTAGACGTCGAGGATCGGCGCCGTCTCGTTCTCGTAGATCGAGAGCCGATGCGCGATGACCTCGGCGGTATCGTCGGTGCGACCCTGCTCGGCGGCGCGCGTGATGAGCCGATCGATGCTCTCCTGGCGGGGAACGCTCAGCTCGATGACGGCGTCGAGCTGCTCGTCGCGCGACTCGAGGAACGCATCGAGGTCGTTCACCTGACCGAGATTGCGCGGGTAGCCGTCGAGGAGAAACCCGGGCGCCGCGTCATCCTGCGCGAGACGCTCACGCACGACCGCGCTCGTGACCTCGTCGGGAACCAGGTTCCCCGCCTCGATGATCGCCTTGACCTCGACACCGAGCGGCGTCTGGTCGCGGATGGCGGCGCGGAACGTGTCGCCCGTGGAGATCGCCGGCACGCCGAACGCCTCCGCGATGCGCACGCCCTGCGTGCCCTTGCCCGACCCCTGCGGGCCGACGATCAGGAGGCGTGCGGTCATCGCAGGAGCCCTTCGTAGTGACGCTGCTGCAGCTGGGCGTCGATCTGCTTCACCGTCTCCAGCCCCACGCCGACCATGATCAGGATCGAGGTGCCGCCGAACGGGAAGTTCTGATTCGCGCTGACCGTCGCCAGGGCTATGAGGGGGATGAGCGCGACGAGACCCAGATAGATCGAGCCGGGCAGGGTGATGCGCGTGAGCACGTAGTCGAGGTACTCGGCCGTCGGACGCCCGGCACGGATGCCGGGGATGAAGCCGCCGTACTGCTTCATGTTGTCGGCGACGTCCTCCGGGTTGAAGGTGATCGCGACGTAGAAGTACGTGAACCCGACGATGAGCAGGAAGTAGAGCGCCCAGTAGAGCGGGTGGTCGCCCTTCGTCAGATAGTTCTGGATCCACAGCACCCAGTCGGGCGGCGTCGTGCCCGCCGCGCCCTGGTTGAACTGGGCGATGAGCGCGGGGATGTACAGCAGCGACGAGGCGAAGATCACCGGCACGACGCCGGCCATGTTGACCTTGATCGGGATGTAGGTGTTCGTGCCGCCGTACGTGCGGCGACCGACCATGCGCTTGGCGTACTGCACCGGGATGCGACGCTGCGACTGTTCGACGAACACCACCAACCCGATGATGATGATGCCCACGAGCAGCACCAGCAGGAACACCTCGAAGCCGCGGGTCTGCCAGATCGACCACATCGCCGCGGGGAAGGTCGCCGCGATCGAGGTGAAGATCAGCAGGGACATGCCGTTGCCGATGCCCTTCTCGGTGACGAGCTCGGCGAACCACATGATGAGACCCGTGCCGGCGGTCATCGTGAGGATCATGAGCGCCTGCGCCCACCAGGCGTCGTTCGTGAGCAGCTGGTTGCACGCCGCGACGCCGGTCGTTCCGAACAGCTGGCCCGAGCGGGCGACGGTGACGAGCGTCGTGGACTGCAGCAGCGCGAGCGCGATCGTCAGGTAGCGCGTGTACTGCGTCAGACGCGCCTGGCCCGACTGGCCCTCCTTGTAGAGGGTCTCGAAGTGCGGGATGACCACGCGCAGCAGCTGCACGATGATCGTGGCCGTGATGTACGGCATGACACCCAGCGCGAAGATCGACAGCTGCAGCAGCGCGCCACCCGAGAACAGGTTGACGAGCGAGAGCAGACCCTGGGTGCCCGAGGCATCCGCGAGACACGACTGCACGTTCGAGAAGTCGACGAACGGCGAGGGGATGTGCGCACCCAGGCGGTAGACGACGATGATCCCCAGGGTGAACGCGATCTTGCGACGCAGGTCGGGCGTGCGCAGAACGCGCGCGATAGCGCTGAACACGTGGATGTCCTCCAGAACGGGATGCCGGCGCGCGCCGCGCGCACAGAGTCCCAGGTTATCCCACAGCCGCCGCAGAGCAGACGGCGGAGGTTGCGAGGGAATGCGAACAGGGGCCGGAGCATGCTCCGACCCCTGTCTGCGACTTACTTGACGCTGCCGCCCGCGGCGACGATCTTCTGCTCGGCCGAGCCGGAGACCTTGTCGACGGTGACGTTCAGCGCCACCTCGAGGTCACCATCGCCCAGGACCTTGACCTTCTCGTTCTTGCGCACGGCACCCTTGGCGACGAGGTCGCTGATGGTGACATCACCACCCGACGGGTAGAGCTCGGCGAGCTTGGAGAGGTTCACGACCTGGTACTCGACGCGGAACGGGTTCTTGAACCCGCGCAGCTTCGGCGTACGCATGTGCAGAGGCATCTGGCCGCCCTCGAAGCCCTGACGGACCTGGTAGCGGGCCTTCGTGCCCTTGGTGCCACGGCCCGCGGTCTTACCCTTCGAGCCCTCACCGCGACCGACACGGGTCTTCGCGGTGTTGGCGCCGGGGACCGGACGCAGGTGGTGCACCTTCAGGACGCCGGGACGCGAGGTCGCGACATCCTTCTTCTCGGCGGCCTTCGGCGCGGCCTTGGCGGCCGGCTTCTTGGCGGGGGCCTTCTCGGCAGCCGGCTTCGCGGCGGCCTTCTCGGCGGCGGGCTTGTCCGCAGCCTTCGCGGCGGGCTTGCGAGCCGGCGCCTTGGGCGCCTTCTCCTCGGCCTTCTCGTTGGCGTTCTCAGCCATCAGTCGAGCTCCTCAACCTTCACGAGGTGAGCGACGGCACGCACGTAGCCGCGGGTCTGAGCGTCATCGGGGCGAACAACGGAGTCGCCGATGCGCTTGAGACCGAGGCTGCGCAGCGTGTCACGCTGGTTCTGCTTCTCGCTCACCTTGGACTTGATCTGGGTGACCTTCAGACGTGCGGACATCAGGCACCTACCTTCTGTGCGGCCGCAGCCTCGGCCTCGGCACGCACCAGGCGCGCGGGGGCGACCTGGTCGAAGTCGAGACCACGACGGGCGGCGACGTGACGCGGCTCCTCGAGCTGCTTCAGCGCCTCGACGGTCGCGTGCACGATGTTGATCGTGTTCGACGAGCCGAGCGACTTCGACAGCACGTCGTGGATGCCGGCGCACTCGAGCACCGCACGCACCGGACCACCGGCGATAACACCGGTACCGGCGGCGGCGGGACGCAGCAGCACCACACCGGCGGCCGCCTCACCCTGCACCGGGTGCGGGATGGTCGAGCCGACGCGGGGCACGCGGAAGAAGTTGCGCTTGGCCTCTTCGACACCCTTCGAGATGGCGAGCGGGACCTCGCGGGCCTTGCCGTAGCCCACACCCACGACGCCGTTGCCGTCACCGACGACGACGAGCGCGGTGAAGCTGAAGCGGCGTCCGCCCTTGACGACCTTCGACACGCGGTTGATCGTCACGACGCGCTCGAGGAACTGGCTCTCCGAACGGTCGCGCGAGTTGCGGTCGCGGTTGGGGTTGCGCTCGCGACCGCCGCGGCGGGGCTCACGCTCGCGCGCGGCGTCGGCCTGCTCGGGGGCGGCCTGCGCGGTGGCGTCGGTCACTTCGGTCTCCTTGTTGTCACTCACAGGTTCAGCCCCCCTTCACGGGCGCCGTCGGCGATCGCCGCGACGCGACCCGCGTAGCGGTTGCCACCGCGGTCGAACACGGCGTCGGCGACACCGGCGGCCTTGGCGCGCTCGGCGACGAGCTCGCCGACCTTGCGCGCCTTGGCGGTCTTGTCACCCTCGAACGAGCGCAGGTCGACCTCGAGCGTCGAGGCGGATGCCACGGTGTGGCCCTTGCTGTCGTCGACGAGCTGCACGAACACGTGGCGCGCAGACCGGGTGACGACCAGGCGCGGACGCGCCTCGGTGCCCACGACCTTCTTGCGCAGACGCGCGTGACGGCGCGAGCGCGAGGCGGACTTGGAAGTCGTAGCCATGGTTACTTACCAGCCTTTCCGGCCTTGCGCCGAACGACCTCGCCGGCGTAGCGCACACCCTTGCCCTTGTAGGGCTCGGGCTTGCGGATCTTGCGGATGTTGGCGGCCACCTCGCCGACGGCCTGCTTGTCGATGCCACTGACCGTGAGCTTGTTGTTGCCCTCGACGGTGAACGTGATGCCGGCCGGCGGGTCGACGAGGACCGGGTGCGAGAAGCCGAGGGCGAACTCGACCGAGGAGCCCTTCTGGGCCACGCGGTAACCGGTGCCGACGACCTCGAGGCCCTTGGAGTAGCCCTGGGTCACGCCGACGATGTTGTTGTTGATGAGCGTGCGGGTCAGGCCGTGGAGCGACCGCGACTCGCGCTCGTCATCGGGGCGGGTGACGAGAACCTGGTTCTCCTCGACCTTGACCTCGATGGGGCGGGCCACGGCGAGCGTGAGCTCGCCCTTGGGGCCCTTGACCGCGACATCCTGGCCCTCGACGGTCACAGTGACGCCGGCGGGGATGTCGATGGGAAGACGTCCGATACGAGACATGTCAGGTCACCACACGTAGGCGAGGACTTCCCCACCCACGCCCTTCTGCTCAGCCTGGCGGTCCGTGAGGAGGCCCGAGGAGGTGGACAGGATGGCGACGCCGAGTCCGCCGAGCACCTTGGGAAGCTCGGTCGACTTGGCGTACACGCGCAGGCCGGGCTTCGACACGCGCTTGATGCCGGCGATCGACCGCTCGCGGTTCGGGCCGTACTTCAGCGTGAGGGTGAGGGTCTGGCCCACGCGAGCCTCAGCGACGCCCCAGTCCGAGATGTAGCCCTCCTGCTTGAGGATCTCGGCGATGTGCGTCTTGAGCTTCGAGCTCGGCAGCGAGACGGCGTCGTGGTGAGCCGAGTTCGCGTTGCGCAGACGGGTCAGCAGGTCTGCGACCGGGTCTGTCATCGTCATGAGTGTTGTTTCCTTTGTTCACCAGGTTTCGAGGAGCCGTACACGGCACTCGACCTGTGGTGGATGGGTGTTACGCCTGGGCGTCCGCTCCGCGGAACGGGAAGCCGAGGTGACGCAGGAGCGCACGGCCCTCGTCGTCGGTGGATGCGGTGGTGACGATCGTGATGTCGAAACCACGCACGCGGTCGATGCGGTCCTGGTTGATCTCGTGGAAGACCGACTGCTCCTGCAGACCGAACGTGTAGTTGCCGTGACCGTCGAACTGCTTGTCCGAGAGGCCACGGAAGTCGCGGATGCGGGGCAGGGCGAGGTTCACCAGGCGGTCGATGAACTCCCACGCGCGGTCGCCGCGCAGGGTGACGTGGGCACCGATGGCCTGGCCCTCGCGCAGCTTGAACTGCGCGATGGACTTGCGGGCCTTGGTGACGATCGGCTTCTGACCGGTGATCTTGGTGAGGTCGTCGACCGCACCATCGATCACCTTGCTGTCACGAGCCGCCTCACCGACACCGGTGTTGACGACGACCTTCACGAGGCCGGGAATCTGCATGACGTTCGCGTACTGGAACTCTTCCTGCAGCTTCTTCTGGATCTCGTTCTTGTAGATCTGCTTCAGGCGGGGCTGGATCTTGCCAGCCGCCGCGGCAGTAGCGGTGCTCATCAGAGGTCCTTACCTGACTTCTTCGCGTAGCGGACGCGCACGGTGCGCTTCACGCCGTCCTTGACCTTCTCCTCCACGCGGTGGCCCACGCGGGTCGGCTTCTTGGTCGAGGGGTCGACCAGCGCGACGTTGGAGATGTGGATGGGGGCTTCGACGGTCTCGATGCCACCCGTCTTGGTGCCGCGGTCGGTCTGGCCGACGCGGGTGTGCTTGGTGACGTAGTTCACGCCTTCGACGATGACGCGGTTCTGCTCGACGAGGACCTCGAGGACCTTGCCCTGCTTGCCGCGGTCTCCGCCGCGCTCGGGCTTAGCGCCCGAGATGACCTGAACCAGGTCGCCCTTCTTGATGTTCGCCATGATCAGATGACCTCCGGGGCGAGCGAGACGATCTTCATGAACTTCTTGTCACGAAGCTCACGACCGACCGGGCCGAAGATGCGGGTGCCGCGGGGCTCCCCGTCGTTCTTCAGGATCACGGCGGCGTTCTCGTCGAACTTGATGTACGAACCGTCGGGACGACGGGTCTGCTTGACGGTGCGGACGACGACGGCCTTGACCACGTCGCCCTTCTTGACGTTTCCACCGGGGATCGCGTCCTTGACCGTGGCGACGATCACGTCGCCCAGGCCCGCGTAACGCCGGTTGGAGCCGCCCAGCACACGAATCGTCAGCAGCTCCTTGGCGCCGGTGTTGTCGGCGACCTTGAGGCGGGACTCGTTCTGAATCACTTCTTACTCCTTGGGTTCCAAGCAGCCGCGAGGGCTTACTTGGCCTTCTCGAGGATCTCGACCAGGCGCCAGCGCTTGGTGGCGCTGAGCGGACGGGTCTCGTTGATGAGGACCAGGTCGCCGATGCCGGCGGAGTTCGCCTCGTCGTGCGCCTTGACCTTCGAGGTGCGGCGGATGACCTTGCCGTAGAGCGGGTGCTTCACGCGGTCCTCGACCTCGACGACGATCGTCTTGTCCATCTTGTCGCTGACGACGTAACCGCGGCGGGCCTTGCGGTAACCGCGCGCGCCCTCCTCGCGGACATCGTGGGCGCCGTGCTCGACGACCTCGGTCGCCTCAGCGGTCTTCTTCGTGGTGGCCATCACTCAGCCTCTCCTTCGGCGGGAGCCGGGGCATCCTCGGTCTTCTTCGCCTTGCTCTTGCTGGCCTTCTTCGCCGGAGCCGCGGCCACCGGGGTGGCACGGATACCGAGCTCGCGCTCGCGGATCACGGTGTAGATGCGGGCGATGTCGCGCTTCACGGCGCGGATGCGGCCGTGGCTCTCGAGCTGGCCGGTGGCCGACTGGAAGCGCAAGTTGAACAGCTCCTCCTTGGCCTTGCGGAGCTCCTCAACGAGGCGCTCGTTCTCGAACGTGTCGAGCTCGCTCGGGGCGAGCTGCTTGGTGCCGACAGCCATTACGCGTCGCCCTCCTCGCGCTTGATGATTCGTGCCTTGAGAGGCAGCTTGTGGATGGCCCGCTGGAGGGCCTCGCGAGCGAGCTGCTCGTTGACGCCGGCGACCTCGAAGAGGACACGGCCCGGCTTGACGTTGGCGACCCACCACTCCGGCGAACCCTTACCGGAACCCATGCGGGTTTCGGCCGGCTTCTTGGTGAGCGGACGGTCGGGGTAGATGTTGATCCACACCTTGCCGCCACGCTTGATGTGACGGGTCATCGCGATACGAGCGGACTCGATCTGACGGTTGGTCACGTAGGCGGGGGTCAGAGCCTGGATGCCGAACTCACCGAACGACACCTTCGTGCCGCCGGTCGCCTGGCCATCGCGCCCCGGGTGGTGCTGCTTGCGGTACTTGACCTTGCGGGGGATGAGCATTATGCCGACGCTCCTTCTGCCACGGGGGCCTCGTTGCGGGGACCGCGACGACGGTCGCCGCCGCGGTCATCGCGACCACGGGGGGACTTCGGCGCGTTCGCCTGCTCGCGAGCGAGTTCCTTGTTGGTGAGATCGCCCTTGTAGATCCAGACCTTCACACCGATGCGGCCGAACGTGGTCTTGGCCTCGTAGAAGCCGTAGTCGATGTTCGCGCGCAGCGTGTGCAGCGGCACACGACCCTCGCGGTAGAACTCCGACCGGCTCATCTCCGCGCCGCCGAGGCGGCCCGAGACCTGGATCCGGATGCCCTTGGCGCCGGCGCGCTGGGCGCCCTGCAGACCCTTGCGCATCGCGCGACGGAACGCCACACGAGCCGAGAGCTGCTCGGCGATGCCCTGAGCGACGAGCTGGGCGTCGGCCTCGGGGTTCTTGACCTCGAGGATGTTGAGCTGGATCTGCTTGCCGGTGAGCTTCTCGAGGTCGGCACGGATGCGCTCGGCCTCGGCGCCGCGGCGACCGATCACGATGCCCGGGCGGGCGGTGTGGATGTCGACGCGCACGCGGTCACGGGTGCGCTCGATCTCGATGTTGCTCACACCGGCACGGTCGAGGCTCGTGAGGAGCAGCTTGCGGATCTTGATGTCCTCGGCCACGTAGTCGGCGTAACGCTGACCCGGCTTCGTCGAGTCGGAGAACCACCGCGACACGTGGTCGGTGGTGATGCCGAGGCGGAAGCCGTACGGGTTGACCTTCTGTCCCATTACTTGCTCGCCTTCTTCGCAGCGGCCGAGGTCTCGGCGACCTCGGGGGTCGAGAGCACGACCGTGATGTGGCTCGTGCGCTTCTTGATCTGGAAGGCACGGCCCTGCGCGCGGGCCTGGAAACGCTTGAGCGTCGTGCCCTCGTCGACGTACGCGTTCTTCACGTACAGGTCCTGCTCGTCCAGGTACTCGTTGAGCTGGTCGGCCTTCACGCGAGCGTTCGCGACAGCCGAGGCGACGAGCTTGTAGATCGGCTCGGACGCACTCTGCGGCGCGAACTTCAGGATGGCGAGGGCCTCACCGGCCTGCTTGCCCTTGATAAGCGCGACGACACGACGAGCCTTCTGAGGGGTCACGCGGATGTGCTTCACGCGTGCGATGGATTCCACCATGTTCTCTCCTCCTCTTTCTCTCTCCAGGAGCGCCCCCGCGTCAGCGGCGGCGACCCTTCTTGTCGTCCTTCTCGTGGCCGCGGAAGGTGCGGGTGGGCGCGAACTCGCCCAGCTTGTGGCCGACCATGGTCTCGGTCACGAACACGGGGATGTGCTTGCGACCGTCGTGCACGGCGATCGTGTGCCCGAGCATGGCCGGGATGATCATCGAGCGACGCGACCAGGTCTTGATGACGTTCTTCGAACCCGCCTCGTTCTGCGAGACAACCTTGCGAAGCAGGTGCTCGTCGACGAAGGGGCCCTTCTTCAGACTGCGTGGCATCTTCTTGACTCCTACTTGCGCTTCTTGCCGGCGGTGCGACGGCGGACGATGTACTTGTCGCTTTCCTTGTTGGCGTGACGGGTACGACCCTCCGCCTGACCCCACGGCGTGACGGGGTGACGACCACCGGACGTCTTGCCCTCACCACCACCGTGCGGGTGGTCGACCGGGTTCATCGCGACACCACGGACGGTGGGACGCACGCCGAGCCAGCGCTTGCGGCCCGCCTTGCCCCAGTTGATGTTCGACTGCTCGGCGTTGCCGACCTCGCCGATCGTGGCGCGGCAGCGCGCGTCGACGTTGCGGATCTCACCCGAGGGGAGACGCAGCTGGGCGTAGGGGCCGTCCTTCGCGACGAGACGCACACCGGCGCCGGCCGAGCGGGCGAGCTTCGCGCCGCCGCCCGGGCGCAGCTCGATGGCGTGCACGACGGTACCGGTGGGGATGTTGCGCAGCGGCAGGTTGTTGCCGGGCTTGATGTCGGCCGCGGGACCGGACTCGATCACGTCGCCCTGCTGCAGCTTGTTCGGGGCGAGGATGTAACGCTTCTCGCCGTCGACGTAGTGCAGGAGCGCGATGCGCGCGGTGCGGTTGGGGTCGTACTCGATGTGAGCGACCTTCGCGTTGATGCCGTCCTTGTCGTTGCGACGGAAGTCGATGACGCGGTACTGACGCTTGTGGCCACCACCGATGTGACGGGTGGTGATGCGGCCCTGGTTGTTGCGGCCACCGGTCTTGGCGAGCGGGCGCAGCAGCGACTTCTCCGGCGTCGAACGCGTGATCTCGGCGAAGTCGGCGACCGACGAGCCGCGACGACCGGGGGTCGTGGGCTTGTACTTGCGAATAGCCATTTCTCTAGTCCTCTATCCCGACGTCAGCCGACGCTCGTGAAGATGTCGATGGTGCCCGACTTGAGCGTGACGATGGCGCGCTTGGTGTCCTTGCGCTTGCCCACGCCGAAGCGGGTGCGACGGGCCTTGCCCGTGCGGTTGATCGTGTTGACCGACGCCACCTGGACGCCGAAGATCTTCTCGATCGCGAGCTTGATCTCGGTCTTGTTCGAGCGCGGGTCCACGAGGAACGTGTACTTGCCCTCGTCGATGAGCCCGTAGCTCTTCTCGGAGACGACCGGCTTCAGGATGATGTCGCGCGGGTCCTTGCCGACGGTGCTCATGCGGAGACCTCCTCAGTGGCCGTCTTCGCCGCGACGAACGCGTCGTAGGCGGCCTTGGTGAACACGATGTCGTCGGAGACCAGAACGTCGTAGGCGTTCAGCTGGTCGAACGAGAGCACGTGCACGTACGAGATGTTGCGCACGCTCTTGAGCGTGAGCTCGTCATCGCGCTCGACGACGACGAGCACGTTCTTCGTCGGCGCGAGAGCGGTGAGAACCGCAGCCGCAGCCTTCGTCGAAGGTGCACCGTCGATCGCGAACGAGTCGACGATGTGAAGACGCTCGCCGCGAGCGCGGTCGCTCAGCGCACCGAGGAGCGCGGCGGCGATCATCTTCTTGGGGGTGCGCTGCGAGTAGTCGCGCGGCTTCGGGCCGTGGACGATGCCACCACCGGTCATGTGCGGCGCGCGGATCGAACCCTGACGGGCGTTACCCGTGCCCTTCTGCTTGAAGGGCTTGCGGCCGGCACCGGAGACCTCACCGCGACGCTTGGTCGAGTGGGTGCCCTGGCGAGCCGCGGCGAGCTGCGCCACGACGACCTGGTGGATGAGCGGGACGTTGGTCTTGACGTCGAAGAGCGCGGCGGGAAGCTCCACCGAGCCGGCCTTCTTGCCGGCGGCGCTGTGGACGTCGAGCGCGAGAGTCGTGTCAGACATGGACTCAGGCCCCCTTCACTGCGTTGCGGACGTACACGAGGCGGCCGCGGGCACCGGGGACGGCGCCCTTGACGAGCAGCAGACCCTTCTCGGCGTCGACGGCGTGCACCGTGAGGTTGAGGACGGTCACGCGCTCGCCACCCATACGGCCGGCCATGCGCATGCCCTTGAAGACGCGGCTCGGGGTCGACGAGGCGCCGATCGAACCGGGCTTGCGGTGGTTGCGGTGCGCACCGTGCGACGCGGAGACACCCTTGAAGTTGTGGCGCTTCATGACACCGGCGGTGCCCTTGCCCTTGCTGGTGCCGACGACGTCGACCAGCTGGCCCGACTCGAACACGCCCTCAGCCGTCAGTTCCTGACCGAGTGAGTAGTCGGAGGCGTCGGCGGTGCGGATCTCGGTCACGTGGCGGCGCGGCGTGACGCCGGCTGCCTCGAAGTGGCCCTCGAGGGGCTTGGTGACCTTGCGGGGGTCGATCTGGCCCGCGGCGATCTGAACGGCGTTGTAGCCGTCCTTCTCGACGGTGCGGATCTGCGTCACGACGTTGGGCGTCACCTGGATGACGGTGACGGGAACGAGCTTGCCGTTCTCGTTCCAGACCTGGGTCATGCCGAGCTTGGTTCCCAGCAGACCCTTCGAAACCTTGGAGTTGATGTCAGTCATCGTGGGCCTCAGAGCTTGATCTCGATGTTGACATCGGCCGGGAGGTCGAGACGCATCAGCGAGTCGACGGCCTTGGGCGTCGGGTCGATGATGTCGATGAGGCGCTTGTGGGTGCGCATCTCGAAGTGCTCGCGGCTGTCCTTGTACTTGTGGGGCGACCGGATGACGACCACGACGTTCTTCTCGGTCGGCAGGGGCACGGGGCCCACCACGGTCGCGCCGGCACGGGTCACGGTGTCGACGATCTTGCGCGCGGAGCTGTCGAGGCCCGCGTGATCGTACGACTTCAGGCGAATGCGGATCTTCTGTCCCGCCATTTGTCTGCTCACTCTCTTTCTCGCGTCTTACGTCGTGAACGCATCGGACGCACGGTGGCGCTCGCGCGCCATGGCACTTCTTCCGCTCTCGCGGATCCTGCACCGCTGTTCTGGTGTCATACCGGATGTGTCCACCCGGCCACCGCTCTCCGCACGCACGCGTGCGCCGACCGTTTCCGGATCGTGGAGTTTGGTGGGATGTTCTGCTGCCCGCGGCCTAGACCCGCGCTGTCGCGCTGCCTATGCACTGCCCTGGCAGTGATCCGGAGGAACCGCGCTCACGCGCGACAACAGCCCCGGAATGTGGAACCTCACTAGTGTACGTGCAGCCCGGGCGTGTCGCAAACCCGGGCGTGTCGCGGCATCCGCGTCGTTCCGCGGCATCCGCCCGCTACAACGACGACGGGGCCGGACCCGAAGGCCCGACCCCGTCGCAGGAAGCGCAGTGATTACTTGATGATCTTCGTCACCGTGCCGGCGCCGACGGTGCGGCCACCCTCACGGATCGCGTAGCCGAGGCCCTCTTCCATGGCGATGGGCTGGATCAGCTCGACCGTCATGTCGGTGGTGTCACCGGGCATGACCATCTCGGTGCCCTCGGGCAGCGTGATGACGCCGGTCACGTCGGTGGTGCGGAAGTAGAACTGCGGGCGGTAGTTCGTGAAGAACGGGTTGTGGCGGCCACCCTCGTCCTTGGACAGGATGTACGCGGTGCCCTCGAAGTTCGTGTGCGGGGTGACCGAACCGGGCTTCACGACGACCTGGCCGCGCTCGACGTCGTCACGCTTGGTGCCGCGCAGGAGCAGACCACAGTTCTCGCCGGCCCAGGCCTCGTCGAGCTGCTTGTGGAACATCTCGATACCCGTGACGATCGTCTTCTGCGTCGGGCGCAGACCCACGATCTCGACCTCGGAGTTGATCGCGAGCGTGCCACGCTCGGCACGGCCGGTGACGACGGTGCCACGACCGGTGATCGTGAACACGTCCTCGATCGGCATGAGGAACGGCTTGTCCTTGTCGCGCACCGGGTCCGGGATCGACTCGTCGACAGCGTCCATGAGCTCGATGATCTTCTCGGTCCACTCGGCGTCGCCCTCGAGAGCCTTCAGGCCCGAGACGCGGACGACCGGAGCGTTGTCACCGTCGAAGTCCTGCGACGACAGCAGCTCGCGAACCTCGAGCTCGACGAGCTCCAGGATCTCCTCGTCGTCGACCATGTCGCTCTTGTTGAGCGCGACCAGCAGGTAGGGCACGCCGACCTGCTTGGCGAGCAGCACGTGCTCGCGGGTCTGAGCCATCGGGCCGTCGGTGGCGGCGACCACGAGGATCGCGCCGTCCATCTGGGCGGCACCGGTGATCATGTTCTTGATGTAGTCGGCGTGACCCGGGGCGTCGACGTGAGCGTAGTGACGCTTCGGGGTCTCGTACTCGACGTGCGAGATGTTGATCGTGATACCGCGCTGACGCTCCTCGGGAGCCGAGTCGATCGACGCGAAGTCGCGCTGCACGTTGGTGGCCGACGGGTACTTGTCGGCGAGCACCTTCGAGATTGCGGCGGTGAGCGTGGTCTTGCCGTGGTCGACGTGACCGATCGTTCCGATGTTCACGTGCGGCTTGGTCCGCTCGAACTTGGCCTTAGCCACTGGGTCCTCCTCAGGACGGTCGTGTAGATGCCCCGGTCGCTGGATTGCGACCGGTTCGCTACGGGGATGGTTCTCAGTGTAGTAGAGAGGTTTTTGGTTGGTTCATGTGAAGTTGTGGGATCCGGAAGGGATGCCGCGGGCACCGCAGCGCCCGCGACATCCGGGCGATCACTCGCCCTTGTTCTTCTGGATGATCTCGTCCGCGACGGCGCGCGGGACCTCGGCGTAGCTGTCGAACACCATCGAGTAGACGGCGCGACCCGAGGTCTTCGAGCGCAGGTCGCCGATGTAGCCGAACATCTCGGACAGCGGCACCTGGGCACGCACGACCTTGACGCCCGAGGCATCCTCCATCGACTGGATCTGTCCGCGGCGGGAGTTCAGGTCGCCGATGACGTCACCCATGTACTCCTCGGGGGTACGCACCTCGACGGCCATGACCGGCTCGAGAAGAACCGGGTTGGCCTTGCGGGCGGCCTCCTTGAAGCCCATCGAGCCGGCGATCTTGAACGCCATCTCCGACGAGTCGACGTCGTGCGCCGCACCGTCGGTGAGGGTCGCCTTGACACCGACCATCGGGTAGCCGGCGAGCACGCCGACGTTCATGGCGTCCTGGAAACCGGCGTCGACCGACGGGATGTACTCGCGCGGGATGCGTCCACCGGTGACGGCGTTGACGAACTCGTACGTCTGCTCGGCCGTGACCTCGAGAGGCTCCAGCTTGAACTGGATCTTCGCGAACTGGCCCGAGCCACCCGTCTGCTTCTTGTGGGTGTAGTCGTGACGCTCAACCTCCTTGCGGATGGTCTCGCGGTAGGCGACCTGCGGCTTGCCGACGTTGGCCTCGACCTTGAACTCGCGCTTCATGCGGTCGACCAGGATGTCGAGGTGCAGCTCGCCCATGCCCTTGATGACGGTCTGGCCGGTCTCCGAGTTCTGCTCGACGCGGAACGTCGGGTCCTCTTCGGCGAGCTTCTGGATCGCAAGACCCAGCTTCTCCTGGTCGGCCTTGGTCTTCGGCTCGATGGCCACCTCGAGCACCGGGTCGGGGAAGGTCATCGACTCGAGCACGACCTGCTGGCTCGGGTCGCTCAGGGTGTCACCGGTGGTGGTGTCCTTGAGGCCGATGACCGCGTAGATGTGACCGGCGGTGACCGAGTCGACCGGGTTCTCCTTGTTGGCGTGCATCTGGAAGATCTTCCCGATGCGCTCCTTCTTGCCCTTGGTCGAGTTGATGACCTGGGCGCCGGAGTCGAGTCCGCCCGAGTAGACGCGGATGTAGGTGAGTCGACCGAAGAAGGGGTGCGTCATGATCTTGAACGCAAGAGCGGCGAAGGGCTCCGTGGCGTCGGCGTGACGCAGGATCACCTTCTCCTCGTCCTTCGGGTCGTGAGCCTCGACGGCCGGCATGTCGAGCGGCGACGGGAGGTAGTCCACGACCGCGTCGAGCATCGGCTGCACGCCGCGGTTCTTGAACGCCGAGCCGCAGAGCACCGGGTAGAGCTCGCTGGCGATCGTGAGCTTGCGGATGGCGCCCTTGATCTCGTCGACCGTGAGCTCCTCACCGCCGAAGTACTTCTCGAGGAGGGCCTCGTCGCTCTCGGCGACGGTCTCGAGCAGCTTCTCGCGGTACTCGGCGGCCTTGTCGGCGAGGTCGGCGGGGATCTCCTGCACCTCGTACTTGGCGCCCATGGTCACGTCACCCTTGGCGTCGCCCGGCCACACCAGGGCGCGCATCTCGACGAGGTCGATGACACCGAGGAAGTCGGACTCGGCACCGATCGGAAGCTGCAGCACGAGCGGCTTCGCGCCCAGGCGCTTCACGATGGTCTCGACGGTGAAGTAGAAGTCCGCGCCGAGCTTGTCCATCTTGTTGACGAAGCAGATGCGGGGGACGTCGTACTTGTCGGCCTGGCGCCACACGGTCTCGGACTGGGGCTCCACGCCCTCCTTGCCGTCGAAGACGGCGACGGCGCCGTCGAGCACGCGAAGGTTGCGCTCGACCTCGACCGTGAAGTCCACGTGACCGGGGGTGTCGATGATGTTGAGCTGGATGCCGTTCCAGAAGCACGTGGTCGCGGCCGACGTGATCGTGATGCCGCGCTCCTGCTCCTGGGCCATCCAGTCCATCGTCGCCGCACCGTCGTGCACTTCGCCGATCTTGTGGGTGATGCCCGTGTAGAAGAGGATGCGCTCGGTCGTCGTCGTCTTTCCGGCATCGATGTGCGCCATGATGCCGAAGTTGCGGACCTTCGTGAGGTCGGTGAGCACTTCTTGTGCCACGGGTTCTTCCTTACGTAGAGGGAGGGATGTCGCGGGGGTGCCGGCTCCGGGGCACGAGGCTCCGGAGCCGGCAGGGGGCTGTTACCAGCGGTAGTGCGCGAAGGCGCGGTTCGACTCGGCCATCTTGTGGGTGTCCTCACGGCGCTTGACCGCGGCACCGAGACCGTTCGACGCGTCGAGGATCTCGTTCTGCAGACGCTCGGTCATCGTCTTCTCACGACGACCCTTCGCGTAGCTCACGAGCCAGCGCAGCGCGAGGGTGTTGGCGCGGTGCGCCTTGACCTCGACGGGAACCTGGTAGGTCGAGCCGCCGACGCGGCGGCTCTTGACCTCGAGGGTGGGGCGCACGTTGTCGAGCGCCTTCTTGAGCGTGGTGACCGCGTCCTGGCCGTTCTTCGACTCGACGCCGGCGAGGGCGCCGTAGACGATCGACTCGGCGAGGGACTTCTTGCCGTCGACAAGGATCTTGTTGACGAGCTGGGTGACGATCGGAGCGCCGTAGACCGGGTCGTTGACGACGGGGCGGCGAGGGGCGGGACCCTTACGAGGCATCTAACTCAACCCTTCTTCGCGCCGTAGCGGCTACGGGCCTGCTTGCGGTTCTTCACGGCCTGCGTGTCGAGCGCGCCGCGGACGATCTTGTAGCGGACACCGGGAAGGTCCTTCACACGGCCGCCGCGCACGAGCACGAGCGAGTGCTCCTGCAGGTTGTGGCCCTCACCGGGGATGTAGGCGGTGACCTCGACGCCGTTGCGGAGCTTCACACGGGCGACCTTGCGCATCGCCGAGTTCGGCTTCTTCGGGGTCGTCGTGTACACGCGGGTGCAGACGCCCGCCTGCTGCGGGTTCGACTTCAGTGCGGGAGCCTTGGTCTTGGAGACCTTCGGCGACCGGCCCTTGCGAACCAACTGCTGAATGGTTGGCACGTTCTCTCCTTGTTTGTGCTGCACGGTGACAGCGTTCGTGTCTCCCCCGGCTCGTCACGGTTCTTTGCGTTCCGTGTCGCTCCGGGCTCACGTGGATCCATCGGCGGCGCAGAATGACTGGACCGCGTTCTGTGATGGATATGCCGTGGGGGTGACCTGTTCGCAGGCCCTTCCCTGAGATGTGTGGGCGATGAACGCCTGCGTTGCACCGGGGCACAGCACAGGGCGCGCATGGGCGCACACCCGATCAATGATACGCGGGATTTTCGGGGTCGGTCAAACGCGCGGGATCACCGGAACACGAGCAGCAGCACGGCCACCGTCACCCCGAGCACCGCGAGGCCCGCGGCGGCGATGATCAGCACGGCGAGGCGCCTGCGTGCGGCACGACGACGAGCCGCGATGACGGATGCCCCGTCCACCCGATGCTGCGCGGGGCGCACCGGCGCGGGGGCCCGCTCGGCGAACACCGCGGCGGGCGGACGCGGGCGATAGATCGGCGGATCCGCGGCCGGCGCGCGACCCTCACGTGCGGGGAACAGCGCGTCGGGAGCGCCGGGCACGGGCGGGGCGGCTCGCCGCGAGACCCGAGGTGCCGTGGCATCGTCGGGCAGCCGACGGGCCGAGACCGCGGTCGCCTCCTCGGATGCGTGCGCGACCGGCGGCTGGACTCCGGCGACGGATGCCGCGGTCCGCCTCGCACTCGCCTCGGTGCGGTCGCCGGCAGGGTCGGCCCGCCGAGCGCTGAGCTCGGTGCGATCGTCGACAGGGTCGGCCCGCCGAGCACTCACCTGGGTGCGATCGTCGGCCGGATCGACCCGCCGAGCGCTGAGCTCGGTGCGATCGTCGAGCGGATCGCTCACCCCTCGACCCGGTTCAGCCGCACCTCGACGTCGCCGAGGAAGAACCGGTCACCTGCCTCCGCCTCGACCCCCGGCTCGATCTCGACGTCGGTGCCCATGACGGTGGAGAACAGCACGCCGTTCGTCGAGTGCAGATCGGTGATGTACCACCGGTCGCCCAGCAGGCGCAGAAGCGCATGGGTCTTGGACACCGTCCGGGTGTCATCGCTGAGCGGCACGAGCTGCGCACCGGGATGCGCGGGATCGGCGGCGGGGCGGCGCCCCACGATGACGACGTCGGCGGTCAGTTCCACGCTCGCGTTCCGGGCGGTGGCAAGCGACCAGCGCACCTTCCTCCGCCGGGCGATCACCGTCGCGTCGGCCCCGTCCTCGAGGTCGTCCTCGGCATGCCACTGCGCCGAGACCGCGCCGGCCGCCGAACGCGGCACCCCGGCGACGGGCGCTCCGGCCACCGCCGAGACCTCGCCCGTGATCTCAGGGAACACCGGGTCGACGATCGGGGGCTGCCACGCCCCCCGCGCCGGCGAACGGGTGAGAGACGGGGCATCCGTCGTGTCGGAGAGGCCGCCGGTCGCCTCGGGGGCGCGCCACGGCACGGGACTCGCGGGATCGTCGACGGCGGCGGAGGCCCGGCGCGCACCCGAGGCCGCATCGGAGAGATCGACCGTCTCGTTGTCGGCGACGGGCTCGTCGGAACGCATCGGCGGGACCAGTGCGTCGCCACGATCGGCGGGCGGGACCGACGACACCGGAGCCGAGGGCACCGAGCGGAACGAGATGCCCGCGCTCAGCTCGTCGATCTCGTCACGGCCGTCCCCGAAGACGGGGCGGGCAGGGAAACCGTTCGCATCCACCGGCACCTCAGCCGGCGGTGTCGGTGCCGCTGACGCGGGGGCCGGGGACTCCGGGGTGGGTCGGTCGAACCGCTCGCTGTCCTCCTCCGGCCACAGGTCCGCGAAGATCGACGAGCCCGGCGCGGGGGACGGCGCGGCGGGCGCCTGCCACGGGGTCTCGGCGACCGCAGGGGCGGAGGACGCGGGCGCCGCAGGCGGCGTCGTCGGCGGAGTCCACGCGGCAGGCGCCGCCGCGGCGGCGGCCGGCGTCGGCGCGGAAGCGGCAGTCGCGGCCGCGGGGGGAAGCGGCGCGGCAGGCGCCGCACCGGTCGATGCGGGACGGGCGGCATCGTCGGCGACCGCGAGGTCTGCCGGAGACGGCAGCGGCGCGGCGGACGACGCGGGCGCCGCGGCATCCATCGGCGACGACACGCGTGCAGGCGCCCGCAGCGATGAGCGGACGGGACCGGCGACCGGACCCGCTATCCATCGAGCGGAGCCGAATCCGACGACGGTCGCCCACACCGGAAAGAGCAGCGCCGCGAGCACGGTCAACCCGCTGCCGAGCCCGAAACCCTGGTTGACGCGGTGCGCCGCGACGACCACGACGACCCAGAGGAAGAGCCAGCCGAACACCGGCACGAGCCCCAGCAGCACCAGCCACGGCGAGAGCCCGCCGAGCTGCAGGAGGCTCGCGATGTTGAACACCGGCACCCACGCGCGCCAGCTCTCGAAGCCCGCCTTGCGGAACACGGCGGACAGCGACAACGCGACCCAGACGTACAGGGCCGCAACGATCACGAGGTACAGCACCAGCACGATGGCCAGAGTGGACGAGTTCGACATGTCCTAGCGCGCGGGACGGCGAGTCCGGCGCGTCCCCCTTCCGGTCGATCCTGCACGGGCGCCCGATCGGGTGGACGAGCGCGTGAACCTCGGCGCGGCGAACCGCACGAATGATCTCAACGATAGAGCCGTGGCGAGTTTTCGCCAGAACCCCTGGCCACCGGCGAAGCCGCGGCGCTCCACGTCGACGATGCGCCAGAACGCGTCCGCCTCCTCGGCGCTGGGCGGACGGGGCGAGAACACCGCCTCATCGGCGCCGTCGGCGAGCACCGTCCCGCTCGGTGTGCCGTAGAGCGCGGCGAGCTCGCGCCGCGTGCGGCTCGCCGGCCGCGCACGACCCGCGTCGATCGCGGCATCCACGTACTCATCCCAGCCCCCCGCCACCTTCTGCGCCGGATCCGCCTGCAGCCGGCGCGAGCGCCGCCGGAAGAACCTCGCCCCGGCCACGAGGAGGAACGGCCCCCCGAGCACAAGCAGCACGAGCAGCACGAGGCCGCCGATCTTCAGCGTCGCCCACAGCCAGGCGAGGTCCCAGCCGGAGTCACCCGCCGACGAAGCCTGCCGATCGGAGTCCTGCTGCACCGGGTTCGGCGGTGCGACCTCGTCGACCGAGTCGGGACGCACCTCGGTGACGTTCTCGGGGTCGCGCTGTCGCGTCACCTCGAGGCTCGGCGACTGGGCGTGCTGCGGGGTGGCATCCACCGCGATCCACTGCCCCTGGTCGTCGCGCACCTCCGTCCAGGCGCTCAGGTCGTCGGCACGGCAGGCTCCGTCCACGCACACGGGCACCGTCGCGTCCGCCGAGCTGAGACGGGCGCCGAGAACCACGCGGGCCGGGAAGCCGAGCTTGTTCGCGATGAGGGCGACCGCGACGGCGAACTGCTCGTCGTCGCCGACGGCTGCGACGTAGTTGTCGGTCGCCGCCGCCTGCGGGTCGGCCTCGCGTTGGAGCAGCTTCGCGAAGAGCTGGTCGACGCGCGCGAGCGAGTGACCGGCCGCACTGGGCTGGAAGGTGTAGTCCGCGAGCCCCGCCATCCACACCGGGGTCTCCCCCGTCGACACCGACAGGGCATGGCTGAGATAGCCGCGCGCCCTCAGCAGGGCGACCAGCCCCGACAGCGCCTCGCCCCCCGTGCCGGTCTGGTGGACCTCGACCCACTTCGTGAGGTTGTCGGGCAGGGTCACCGAGGTGGCCGCGCCTCCCGGAGCCCGCACGGTCGCGAGATCGGGGGTGATCGGGTCGACCCCTGTCACGCGATAGACGTCACCCGCGCCGAGGCCGTTCGGCACGGTGTCGACGCCCGCCTGCGCATCGGCGTTGTAGTAGAAGCCGTCGCTGAGGGCCGCGGCACGCGACCCCTGAAAGTCGACCGACGAGACCTGGCCGAGGGTCGGCAGCCAGATGCCGCTGAGGCCGCCGATCGTCACGGTTGCGTCGATCGCGGTGCCCGCACCCGCATCGAGGCTCGACGGCACGCGCACGAAGCGCCCGTCACCGGAGGAACCGGCACGGTAGATCTCGCCGTCGTACACGTCGAGGGTCGCAAGCCGCACTCGAGCGGGCGCGGTGCCCGTCGTCGTCACCTGGAAGAGCACCAGGTCGGCCTGGGTGTCGCTGAACAGCGACCGATAGGTGGAGAGCGGGCTCGGTTCGGCCGCGAGGTCGATCGTCGGCCCGACCGCGCTGCGGAGCACCTCGCGGTCGAGGCCGCGGGCGGCGAACGGTACGACCGCCGCCGTGACCACGACAGCCACGACCACCATTCCGGCGGCGAGGGCGAGCCGGCCACCCGAGAACCCCGTGCGCAGTCGCCGGGCGCGGATGCCGCTGGCCCCGGCCGCGGCCGCGAGCAGGCGCAGCCGCTGATCCCGCTCCCGCCATGCGAGCCAGAGAAGGGCGGCGACCACGGTCGCCACCCCCACGAAGGTCTCGATCGGGGCGGGGACGGACACCGGGCCGAGCACGAGCGGATCGCTCGTCACGGAGCGGCCGAAGAGCAGACCGAACACGGGCATCGCGACGGCCGCCGGCACCGCGAGCACCGCACGGCGGTCGGCCCGCCAGGCCGCCAGCAGCGCCAGGGTCGTCGCGACCAGGAAGGTCACGAACACGGGGACGAGCAGGTTGCGGTAGTCGCCGACGGGAAGGTCGACCGTGAGCAGGTCCTTCCACGCGAGCGCGACTCCGCGCGCGAGCTCGACGAACCCGCCGCCGAGCTGATCGAGCGCGCTCAGGCGCCCCGGCATCGTCACGGGCACGCCCAGCACGGCGACGGCACCGAGAAGCGCGAGCACCACCACCCACCACGGCAGTCGTCGCCGCGTCACCGCAGCGGCGATCACCGCACCCACGACCGCCGCGACCGCGACGACGACGAGCAGCCACGCGGTGCGGTAGATCGGCCAGGTCGCGACCGTTCCGAGCACGACCATCGTCAGCACATACGATGCCCCGGCCACCACCCGCGGCCAGGGCGACGCGGTGCGACCGCGTGCCGCGCTCACGACGTCGCCCCCCGCAGCAGCAGACCTGCGAGGTCGTCGACGGTGCCGACGGTGAGCACCGTGAGAGAGCCGAGCACCTGCAGGCGCGGATGCGCGCGCTCATCGCAGATGACGGCGAACACCGCGGTGTCCGCCGGGAACGCGAGCGCGATCTGCCGCACCCGACTGAGGGTCAGCGTGGACCCCAGCACGAGGAACGCGACCGAGAGCCGCTCGTTCGCCTCGACGGCGGCCCGGCACACCTGGTCGACCGGAACCGTGTTCTCCAGCCTTTCGACGCCGCTGAAACCGTCGAGGAGCGGCCGCGCCGCGATCGTCGGCAGGTGCTGCACCGCGCGCAGCCGACCTCGCACCACCCGGGGGATCGCGGACCCGGCCAGGATGTCGAGCTCGCGCGCGTCGCGAACGGCACGGAGCCCGAGCGACGCCGCGCAGGAGACGGCGAGTTCGAACTCGTCGGCGTCGGCGTACTCTGTCGCCGCGACCGCGAGCACGACAGCCATGCGCGAGCGACGCGACTCCTCGTACTGGCGCACCATCAGCCGCCCCGTCTTCGCGGTCGACTTCCAATGCACCTGTCGGCGAGAGTCGCCCGGTGTGTACTCGCGGATGGCGTGGAACGACATGTCCGCATCGACGAGCCGGCGGGTCGCGGCACCCTCGAGGTCGCGGATGAGGCCCGCACTCGTCGACGGGAGCGTGGCCGTACGCGGGTGCACGAACAGCTCGTGGACGTCCTCGAACGCACGCTCGCGGCGCAGCATCCCGATCGGATCGCCCCGTACGGTCGTCACCGGGCCCACCGTCACAATGCCGCGACGCAGCGACGGGATCTCCACCGGCTGAACCACCTGCTGGGCGGGACGCAGCAGCGGTACCCCGATCTCGATGAGCCCACGCCCGACCGGCACGTCGAGACGACCCGGAAGGGCGGTGCGTCGACCGACGTTTCGCACCACGATGCGACCGTCCACCGCGTCCCCCGCCACCACGCGCTGATGCGTCATCGTGAGGTCGACGTCGTACGACCGGCCGCCGAACAGGAACGGCACCGCCATCGCCAGCAGCAGCAGTCCGAGGCATCCGGCGACGATCGCCTCCACCCACCCGAACACGAGCCCGAGCACGAGGCCTGCCGTGCCGGCGACCGCCAGCACCGCACCCGCCGGGCGCACCGTGTCGCGCAGCCACTCCGCGGTGGCCGCACCCGCCCGCCGCAGCACGCCCCACACCTCGGTCAGCCACACGACGGCGCCCACGATGCGGCGGCCACCGACCGTGGTCACCTGCGTGCGGGCGGTGGTCGTGTGCCCCGAGGTCTGCGTGCGCGCGACGCGGGAGTCGTTCAGCGTCATGCGGTCTCGCGCTGAGTGGGAGGCGCGACGTCGAGCAGCACCTCGCCGACGACGGCCTCCTGGGTGACGCCGTCGAACTCGGCCTCCGGGTGCAGGATCAGCCGGTGGGCGAGCACCGCGACCGCGAGGGACTTCACGTCGTCGGGGGTGGCGTAGGTGCGCCCCTGCGAGGCGGCGCGCGTGCGGGTGGCGCGAGTGAGCGCGAGCGCCCCGCGGATCGACACCCCGAGGCGCACCTCGTCGGCCGAGCGGGTCGCGTCGACGATGCGCGCGATGTAGTCGAGGACGAGGGCATCGACATAGGTGTGCGACGCGAGGTCGGCCATGCCGGCGAGCGCCTGCGGAGTGACGATCGGAGGGAGATCGGCCGTGGCGACCGCGGCGCCGTCGAGGATGCGCACCGTCGCCGCGTGGTCGGGATACCCGAGCGAGGTGCGCATCAGGAACCGGTCCAGCTGCGCCTCCGGCAGCCGGTAGGTGCCCGCCTGCTCCACCGGGTTCTGGGTCGCGAGTACGAGGAACGGATCGCCGACCGCGCGGGAGACGCCGTCGACGGTGACCTTGCCCTCCTCCATCACCTCGAGCAGCGCCGACTGGGTCTTGGGGCTCGCCCTGTTGATCTCGTCGGCGAGCACGATGTTCGCGAAGATCGGCCCGGAGTGGAACTCGAACGACCCCGACTTCTGGTCGTACACGGTGATGCCGGTGATGTCGCCGGGCAGCAGGTCGGGGGTGAACTGGATGCGCGTGTTCGTGCCCTGCACGGACTGCGCGAGCGCCCGCGCGAGGGACGTCTTGCCGGTGCCGGGGACGTCCTCGAGCAGCACGTGCCCGTCGCTCAGCATCGAGGTGAGCACCAGTTCCACGATGTGCCGCTTGCCGAGGATCGCCCGTTCGACGTTGTCGGCGATCTGACCGAACGTCTGCGCGAACCAGGTGGCCTGCTCCTGCGTGAGGGTCATCGGGAATCCTTTGCGTGAGGGGACGGGGAACAGAGGGATGCCGCGGCTCAGCCGCCCGCGCTGGGCGGGTTGCAGTCGACGCGGAAGCTGGTGGAGTAGCCGTTCACGTTCCACCCGGTCGCCGACCAGTCGACGGCGACCGACAGGGTCGCGTAGTCGGCGCCCGCCGGAACCAGCCAGGGATCGTTCGCGTCCGGGGTGAGCTCGACCGGTCCGAGCAGTCCGTTGCGGTAGTAATGCACGTCGGAGAACGTGAGGGCGGCCCGGCTGTTCGACGAGGCCCCTGTGCGCTGCAGATCGGAGCCGGTCGTGCAGACGGCGCTCCACCGCGCCTGCAGCTGGTACGGCGCGGACCCGGCGGCGGGCGTCACATCGGCCCAGTTGCTGGTCGTGCCCCAGTCGTTGTGCACGTACCGCACCCGGATCCCCGGGTCGGAGCCGACGACGTTCGTCGGGTATCCGGAGAACTCCGCGTGGTTGTTCGTCGGCGGCTGCTCGGTCGAGGTCGGCGCGCTCTGGATCGTCCAGAACACCTGGTTCGGCGTGCTGGCGGAGACCTGCGGTGCGGGGGCGACCGTGAAGGTGTAGCCCTGCGGGGCGGCCTGGCTCTGCACGGCGCGCACCTGCTCGGTGTCGCCCGCGTCCCCGAAGGACGTGCCGCCGATCATCGACCGCACGCAGAGCGTGAAGGTGTACACGATCCCGTCGGGCACCGTCGACTCGACCTGATACGTGCCGGACCCGCTCGTGGGAGGTTGTGATGCCGTGCACCCGCCGGTGCCCTGCACGACGCCGAAGCGCAGCTGCGACCCATCGCCGCCGGGCTGGGCCGTGCCGGTGGCGAGGATCGTCGACGAGCCGTTCCCATTCGATGTGGCCTGCAGCGCCAGGGCGGCGTTCACCGGCGCACCCACGCCGTTCGTGTTCACCGTCGCCGCCGACCCGGCTGTCGACCCCGCGAGCCCGGGCGGGAGCGAGTAGCGCGAGACAGGTGTCACCGTCACCGGGGTCTGGGTGTTCGATCCGACCACGAACCGTGACACCGAGACGCTCGTCTGGTTCGGCGCGATGGTCACGGTGCGCGTCTCGCCGACGGCGCTCTGGATGCGCAGCGAGCCCGTCTGGGCCGCGTCGATCCCGCTCACCTGTAGGTCGACGACTTTGCCCGACCCGTCGGCGGTGACGAGGGGGGTCGCGGTGACCTGACCCGGCGTGGCCGGCGCGTCGTACGCCCAGCCCAGGGTGCGCACGCTCGATCGCGACTCGCCGACGGCGTTGACCGCCCAGACTTCGTAGGTGCGTTGCTCGCCGTTGGGCGCCGAGATGTCGGGGCAGACACCGTTCGGGGCGCACTGAGCGACGACCTGTCCCTGCCAGCGCACGACGAACCCGGTCAGCGCCGGGTACGCCAGCGCGGCGGCGCCGGGGTCGACCCGGAGCGTCAAGGTGCCGTCGGCGTAGTCGGTCTGTCGCACGCTCGCGGGAGCCTTGGGGTATCCCTGCAGATCGAGCAGGATCGTGCCGTCGCGCTCGGCGGTCGTGATGCGGCCCTGCGCATCTTGCACGGAGAACGCGGCCGTGCACGTCGCGCCCGGGGCATCCGATGTCCACGAGGCGGTGACGCTCGTGGGCGACGCGACCTGGAAGCTCACCCCGACGCACGCGCCGACCGGACGCGCCGCCACGACGATCAGCGGCGTGCGCGGCAGCGGATTGACCTCGCCGCTCGCGCCGATGACCGCGAACGTGCACGAGGAGCCGTTCGCCTGGGAGCACTGCCGCGCCACGGTGCCGCCCGCGGGCAGCGTCGACGGCGCCGCGCCCACCCTCAGGATCAGACGCGCCGGCTGCACCGAGGTGTAGTTCGTGACGGTGACCACCACGGCGTCCTGGGCACCCGGGAGCGCCCGGTCGTTTCCGGTGACAGTGAGCACCGAGCCCGCGAGCGAGACCTGGAACAGCGACCCGGAGTACTGCACCGCGTAGCGGATGTTCTCCCAGTCGGGGCGCAGCTGCCACGTCGTCATCGTCTTGAGGTCGTACGTCTGGGTCTCCCCCGGGCCGACGGTGATCGAGGCCGGGGACAATTGCGGCTGCGGGTCGCGCGGGATGACGGTGATGGGCACCGACAGGTAGGTCCACTGCTGCTGGCCGACGACGCGGACCGGCACGCGGCATGCGTCGACCCAGGGGGCGTTCGCGTTCGCGTCGTAACGCAGCACGGTGCCCGAGACCACGGAGCACAGGGCACCCTGCCGCGCCCCGGAGGCCGAGACATCCGAGCCGACCTCGATCGTCGTCCCGCGCGGTGCGCTGACGAGGTCGGTCATGTCGAACTCCGCCGACTCCAGCTCGGTGACCTGCACCGGCCGGATGCTCGGCTGCAGCGACACCGACATGTCGTTGCGCCCCGGTACACGCAGGAACGCGTACGTCGAGACCTGCGTGTCGCCGATCTTCCCCGTGACGACGAACGGGATCAGCTCGGTCGCCTCGGGCACCGCGCCGGAGATCGTGCGTCCGTCGGCGGTGAAGCCCGCGACGGGATGCCACAGCGACACCGTCAGCGACGACACATCGCCCGCCGACCAGCTCGACCTGCCCGTGAGCACGTCGACACCGCCGACGATGTCGTCGCGATTCTCGGGAGTGAGCACGGTGTCGGCGACGATCGGGTAATCCGGCACGGGATCGCGGATGACCTGCACCACGATGAGTCCACGACCGGTGTTGCCGGACCCCGACTTCACGTCGTAGAGGAACGACGTGGTTCCCGGATCGGTGCCGGCCGTGATGACCACGATGCCGTCGGTCGTCGAGGTCACCCGCGCCTTCTCGGCCTCGTACTGCGGGTTGGGAGATCCGTCGTCGAGAGTCGCCGGGAGGTCGGGGCGCACGTCGGTGAGCGTCAGACCCTGCATCGTCGGATCGATGTCGTTGGCGAGGGGACTCACCCGCACACTGTTGGTCTCGCTCGCCTGCACCTGCACGTAGTCGGTGAAGGTGACCGGGCTCGGGTTCGACTGGTCGTCGAGCACCCCGACCCGCACCGTGCCCTTGCCGACCGCGCCGAACTCGTCCGTCACCTCGTAGGTGAAAGACACCTGACCGCGGTAGCCCGACACCGACGTGTAGAGGATCGAGGCGCCGTCGGGCGAGATCGTGGCGACACCGCTCTGCGGCTGCCCGTCGATGCCGGTGAGGGTGACGGTGTCGCCGTCGGGGTCCATGCCGTACCCGTCGAACGGGATCAGCACCGACTGACCGGCGAGCACGCGACCCTCGAGCGTGCGCGGGGTCGGGGCACGGTTCGTGTCGTTCGACAGCACGTGCACGTGCACGGTCGCGGTGGACTGCAGCCTCGGCGAGCCCGATGTGTAGTCGGAGTACTCCACGGTGTAGTCGCCGGGGGTGGCCGGGGCGAGGTAGCGTAGCGTGCTTCCCGAGGCGAAGGCGAGCGCATCCGGCGTCGAGGAGCGCACCGAGGAGGGATCGAGCACCGGCACCCCTCCGGCCGGCGAGATGTCGTTGTCGAGCACGGGGATGTCGATCTGAGTGCCCTCGCGCACGGTGACGGTGTCGTCGACGGCGATGGGGGCGAGTTCGGGCGCCTCGGGAAGCAGGTAGACCGTCGCGGTGCCGGTGACGCGGGAGCCCGCGTCATCGGTGCCGTCACTGACCGCATAGGTGACGGTGCCGAGCAGTCCCGACGCGCCCGTCGCCGTCGTACCCGAGACGCGGATGTAGCTCTGACCCACACCGTCCACGGACAGGCTCGCCCCCGACGCCGCGGTGCCGACGATGTCGTTGATCAGAAGCACCCGGCCGGTCGGGTTCGAGACGGCTTTCAGCACGTCGAGGGTGGCGTCCTGCTGCGGATGCACGAACGCGACGACCGGGGCCGTCGCCAGCTGCGCGGGCGCGTCGGCGGGGAGCAGGGTGATCTTGGCGGTGCCCGTGGCATCCGATTGCCCATCGGAGACCGTGAAGTCGACGCGATAGGTGCCCGCCGCCTGCGCCGAGAAGTCGAAACGGGTCGAGCCGTCCACGATCGTCGCGCTCGCGGCGGCCTGATCGAGCACCCGCACCGAGGTGAGGTGCAGTGAACCCGCCGTACCCGTCACGTGCGGGGCCACGTCGATCTCGGTACCCGCGCCGACGACGTCGACCGACGCGAACGACTGCACGGTGAGCTTCGGCTGGGGCGTCACCCTGATCGTCAGCGTGCGCTCGGCGGTCTTGCCGGTCGTATCCGACACGGTGACGATGAGGTCGATCTGCTGCTCGCCACCCGACCCGTCGTCGGCGTGCTGATAGACGACCTCCCCCGACGGGGATGCCGCGACGGTGCCGACGCCCGACGGGTTCTGCACGCTCAGCAGGAACACCGGGTCGCTCTCGGGGTCGACCCAGCCGGGCAGCACCGGCACCGTCACTGTGCCCCCTCGCGCGACCTCCGGGGTCGGCCACGGCTGCAGGCACTTCTCGACGCCGCACCACACCGGCGCACCGTCCTGGGACGGCGGCACGACGGTCAGCGTCACGGTCGTCGGCTTCGAGAGAAGGCCGTCGGAGGTCGTGCCGTCGCTCACCGCGTACTGGAACGTGGCCGTGCCGCTCGCACCCGGCGCGACCTGCACGGCGAACTGCTGACGGTTGTCGGTGATGCTGAGGGTGCCGAAGCCGGGATCGAGTCCGGTGACGGAGGCCGGATCGATGCTCAGCACGTCCTGGTTGGGGTCGTGGTCGTTCAGGAGGACCGGCAGCGACACGAGAGCGCCCGCTCTCACCCCGAACGTGTCGGGCTCCGCGATCGGCGGCTTCGGGTCGATGACCACCTGCTGCTGCTGATCGCTCTGCGCCTGCGTCGGATCGGTGCGATCATCCAGCGACCAGTCCTGGCTGGATGTCACGAGGGTGCCGTCGGGCACGAGCCACACCCATCCGGAGCGCGTCTCGTTGAGGATGACCGCGTTCGCGCTCTGCACGAACGCCGGGCGCACGTCGTTGGGGAGGCTCAATCCGCCGTAGTCGAGCGTCTTGCGACCGGTCTTCGAGCTCCACAGCACCCCGCCGTCGGCGCCCGTGCCGACCCACGCCGCGAAGACCTCGCCGTCGTGCACGACGGGGGTCGCCGGAACACCGAGGCTCGCGCCTCCTTCGGACCCCTCCTCGACCCGCGGGGACGACCCGTCGACCGGCACGCTCACGAGTGCCGAGGCCGACGCGACGTAGACCGCACCCACGGAGGTGGAGGGTGCCCCGACCACGGCCGTGCCGGTGACCGGGATCTTCTCGGCGGCGCGCCCCTGCACGAGGACGTCGCCGGTGTCGGCGCCCACCAGCACCCACGTGTCCCCCGCGGCCGAGATCAGCGGCGTCGCCGGATCGATCGCGCTCGCGTCGTCCCGGCGCAGCTGCTTCCCCGTGACGATGTCGTAGACGAGCACCTGCTTGTCGCGCTTCGAATAGGCGTACAGCCGGCCGCGGGCATCGACCGCGATCGCATCCGCCGCAAACTGGGGCGCGTTGTCGGTGGCGGCGTCCGGGTCGACGAGGCTCGACGATCCTGTGGACAGCCGGCCCGCGAACACGGCGCCCGCGTCGGTCAGGTAGGCCGCGAAGTCGCCGGAGGTGGCGACATCCTTCGTTCCCGACGGTGTCGAGTCGGATGCGCGCAGGGTCTCCTCGTCGAGGTTCACCGGCTGCGCGGGGTCGATCTTCGTGAGCTTCGTGAAGCTGTCCGAGTAGAGGTACGCCCCGTCAGGTCCCTGCGCCACCTCGCTCGGGTTGCTGATCGAGCGCACGGTGTCGAGCTCTCCGATGCTGGTGTTCACCCGCGCGTACCGCCGGCCGTCGCCGGTCTGCAGCGCCCACACCGAGGTGTCGTACTTCGGCGTCTCCTGCGCATCGAGACCTGGCCACACCACCGCGAGCGCGACGACGAGACCGGCGACCACCACCGCGGAGACGGTGGCGATGATCCCGACGCGCCGCACTCAGATCACTCCGACCACGACGAGCACGACCATCACGACCAGAGCGGCCACCGCCGCGGCCGCGACACCGGCCAGCACCCAGGGCACCCGCGCACCGCCGCGCGTCGGCGCGGAGATGTCGGAGTCCTCATCGCGCGCGAGCCCGCGCACACCGGACTGCTCCCGCTTCTTGCGGCGTGAGTCGTGGACGACGTGCGAGCGCACGCTGCCGCGGAGCGTGGCATCCGTCAGATCGACCGCGGCGACCCCGGGCTCCCACTCACCCTGCGCCACCTCGAGGGGGGTCAGAGCCAGGCCGAGGTCGCGCTGCACCTCGCGCAGCGCCTCGGCGAAGGCCAACGCCGTCGGATACCGCTTCCGTGGATCCCGGCTCATCGCCCGCTGCAGCACCTGCTGCAGCTCGGCGGGCACGTCGGTGCGGGCGATCTCGGTGTAGCTCGCCCGGGCGATGCGTCGGCGCAGCTGGTCCTTCGAGTTCTGCCCGCGTTCACGTCGTTCGAACGGGCTGTGGCCGGCGAGAAGCGAATAGACGGTGGCGCCGAGACTCCACACCTCGCTCGAGATCGTGCCGCTGCTCTGCTCCTCGACGACCTCGGGCGCGCTCCACGGGATCGACATCGCGAGCACCTCCTCGCTCGAGGAGCGGGCGAGCGCCGACGCGATGCCGAAGTCGGCGAGCACCGGTGAGCCGAAGGTCGTCACGAGGATGTTGCTGGGCTTGACGTCGCGGTGGATGAGGCCGGCACGGTGCGCCGACTCGAGGGCGCTCGCCATGCGCACACCCGTGGCGAGCACATCGTCGACCGGCAGCCGCTCGAGGCGGTACCGCTGAGCGAGCGACCCGGGGCAGTACTCCATCACGATGTACGGGCGTCCGTCGGCCGAGATGCCGGCCTGGTAGACGGTGACGATCGAGGGGTGCGCCGACAGGTGCGCGAGCACGTCGGCCTCGGCGTTGAACATGCGAAGCAGGTCGGGGTCGCCGACATCGCTCGGCAGCACCTTCACGGCGACCTGTCGGCGCGGCATGTCCTGCGCATAGAGGAAGACGTCGGCGAATCCGCCGGATCCGAGAGGTCTCACGTAGGTCAGCCCGGGCAGGACGGGCGGCGCGGAAGGCATGCGCTGCGCCATCATCGAACCCCCGGAACCGTCCTCCGGTCACGCGAAGCGGTGTGGGTGGTGTGGTGCGCCCCGGAGCCCGCTCATGCTAACAAAGCGATAGGTCGCCCCCGGACGCTTGACACGGCGTTGTGGATGGCTCAGACGAGCGGGGTGGTGCCCCCGGCATCCGCATCGGGATCGGCCCAGAACGGGGCGTCGAGGGTGCGGGTGAGCTCCTCGAGCATCAGCGCGATCTGCGGCTCGACGTACTCGGCGACCGCGGCCTGGATGCGGATGCGATGGTGCAGAAGGATGCTGCACACCTCGCGGCCGACCATGTTCGCGTAGTCGTCGGCGAGGCCGACCTCCTGTCGAAGCGCGGCCTTGGCCTCGTCCGAGAGAGGCGGCAGGCTCGGGACATCCCCGTCGGCCTCGGCGGCAAGCCCCGCGATCGTGAACAGGAACGGCATCCCCGGAACGGGGTCGGGGTCCAGCGGCATGCCCTCGAACTCGGGCTCGAGCCCCTCGGTCGGGCGGTAGGTGCGCTCCCGGTTGCGGGCGGCCTGCTGGTCGAGTTCGGCGTTCAGCAGCGGCAGGTTCTTGGCCGTGTAGTCGGCGACCGCGTGATCGACGATCGCCTTGACCCGGGTCGACAGCCCGTGCTGCACGCCGTGCGGCACGTCCGAGCCGAGACCCGCGGCCGACAGCACCGGCGAGCCGAAGCAGCGTCGGCACGGTGCGGACCGACCCCGATGCGTCGCCGGCTCCCACCGCGGCAGCCAGCGCAGCCAGGCGTCCACCGCCTGGCTGACCTGTGTCTCGAGCGAACGCTCCACAGGAGAACACGGTAGTGCGCCCGACGCCCACGGTCACGGGGCGCGCGGTGCGGCATCCGATCTGGTCAGCCGCGACGGGGAGTGAACACCCGTACCGACAGCGCGGCGAGCGCCGCCGCGCCCGCCACGACGAGTCCGGGCCAGGATGCCGCGGCCCGCCCGACGGCCGACAACGCCACCGCCGGATCGCTCGAGGCGACGAGCACCCCCGCACCGAGAACCACCGCGTAGGAGAGGAAGGCCGCCGCGACGGCGGCCGGCACCGCCACGACCGCTCGCCCGGGCGGAAGGATCACGAGCGCCAGGGCGCCCGCTGCCGCCACGACCGCCAACGCTCCCGGCACCGGTCCGACGCCGCCTGCCGACACCACGTCGACATCGGTCAGCAGCGTGCCGAAGCCGAACCCGCAGACCACCAGCGCCACGAACAGCACCGTGGCCATCGCGACCACGAGGCGCCGCGGCATCCGATCGCTCCGGCGGCGATCAGGCCTGGTGCACGAGCTGGGGACCCGCCTCGAGCGTGCGCTCGTACTCGGCCTGCGCCTCCTCGTTCAGCGCGGTGATGCGACGTCCGCGGGCCGCGACCCACGCCGCGAACCAGATGGTCAGCTCACGACCGGCGATGAATGCGACGACCGAGAGGGGCGTGAGCACGTTGGCCTCGGCGAGCGTGAGGGTCTGGCGTGCCGTCAGCTGCCAGAACGGCGCATCGATGAGCGCACCCAGCACGACGCCGGCCCACGCGGCCACGCCGACGAGGATGCCGAAGATCACCCACAGTCCCCAGCGGGCGCGATTGAGGATCGCCCCGAGGAACCAAAATGCGACGAAGAACGCGGCGATCGGCAGCCAGAACGACCAGCTCGGCAGCAGCGCCAAGGCGGCGGTGCCGACATTGCCGAAGTCGACGGTGCGGTCGACGAAACCGCTGATGAGCGTGGCGACGGCCAGCACCACGCCGAACGCGACAGCCGCGATCAGACCGATGCCACCGGCGGCGGCGCGGTTGCCGCGCGGAAGCGGCGCTTCGGGCGCCTGCACGAAGATCGGGCTCGGCGCGTAGGCGACGGTCGGCGGCTGCTCAGCGAGTGTCGTGGTCTCGGCGGAGTACGCGGCTGCCGGAACATAGGCGGGTTCGGGCGCCGCGGCTGCGGCGGCGACGACCTCGGGACGCTCGTACCACGGGGTCGAGTCCGATGCCGCGGTCTCGGCGACCGGCGCGGGTTCGATGAAGACGGGCTCGGCGGCGGGTTCGACCACGACGGGCTCAGCGGCGACCGGCTCGGCGACGACCGGCTCGACCACGACCGGCTCGGCTGTCGCAGGGGTGTCGGCGGCCGACGCCGGGGCGGCCTCGACGACCGGCGCGGCCTCGGGCGCCGTCTCGACGGAGGCGTCGGAGACCGGCCGCTCCGGTGCGGCGTCGGTGTCCTTCGGGGTGGCGTCGCTCATCAGACCTTGCTCCTCACGCGGACGTGCGTCCGCAAAGCGAGGGTACCGCCGCACCCGCGCGACGCGCCGGAACCACACACCTCCCACGCCACACCGCGACACGATCCGGCGACGGTCCGGGTGTGACGGGCCGAGAGGCGGATGCCGCGGGTTACCCTCCCAGCATGCCCACCCGCCGTCTGCCCGCCGTCGCCCTCCTGCTCGCGGCCGGACTCGCCCTGGCGGGCTGCGGCAGCTACACCGCACCGCCGCGTGCCGTCACGCCGTCACCCGAGGGCTCGAGCGCGACACCGACCGCCGGCGCGACGCCGACGCCGGCGGCATCCGCTCTGGTCACCCCGAGTCCCGAGCCGTCCGCCACCCCCATCGCGATCCCCACCGACTGCCGGTCTCTGCTCACCGCCGACGTGCTGACCCAGCTCGGCAAGACTCCCCTCAACGACCCGGCCGTCGGCGGCGGAGTGCAGGCCGACGGATCGCTCGTGTGCAACTGGCGGGACCCGAAATCGGACACCACCGGCATCAGCACCCGCATCTCGAAGCTCTCGCAGAGCGACGCGGCCACCCTGTTCGCCACGCTGCAGGTCGACCAGAAGTTCGACTGCTACCCCGAGAACGGCGGCTCACGCTGCGGCAAGACCTGGAAGGACGCCACCTACCCCGTCATGGACGGGCGCACCGTGTTCTGGAAGGACGGCGTGCTGCTCGACACCCTCTGGTCGAACCTCGCCCCCACCGGGTACACCGCCGCGATCGTCGCGCACCTCTGGGGCTGACCGCCCCCCACCCGCCGGCGCGGATGCCGCGGCATCCGCTTACTTCGGCCAGATCTTCGCCGCGAACGCCTCGGTGTAACCGAGCGGCCGCCAGTTCGTGAAGGTCGTCGACAGCCACGTCTGCCCCTCGATGACGTCGTCCTCGGTGACCGCCCCGATCGTGCGGGTGCAGCGGGTGCCCTGACCGAACGGCACGCACTGGAATCCGGTGCTCCCCAGCGCCGCGATCGCCACCTGCTCGGCACCCACGGTCACTGTCGAGATCGACGTCACGATCTTCTCGGTCCCACCCGGGCCCGTGAACGCGCACGAGAGCTGCACCTGCGGCGAGAGTGCGCCCACGAGGTCCTTCGCCGCGCTCGTCGGTGCATCCTTGGCCTCCACCAGCTGCACGCCCCGACGCAGCGCCACCGACTGCCACAGCGCATCGCCCAGATACGGCCCGCATCCCGTCGTCGGCAGGGCAGCCTCGGTCGCATCGACCGTCGGCGACGTCGTCGGACGCGACTGGCCGAGCAGCTGCGACACGAACCCCGCGCCGAACGGCAACGCCGGCAGCGCCAGCACGAGCAGCGCGAGCACCACGGCCACCGACAGCAGCCCGATGATCCACGCGATGACCTCGTTGCGTCCACCCACCCGCGCCATCCGCACCTCCCGCCCCCACGGTACGGACCCCGCGGCCGACACGCCGGAAACGGCGCGCGGCGGATGCACCCGGAAACGCCGAAGCGCCCCGGCACGAGCCGGGGCGCTTCGGTCGAGACGGATGCCGCGGCATCCGCTCACTCTCAGTTGTAGGTACCGGGAGCGATGTCGTCCGTCGAGAAGCTGTCGTAGTCGACGTAGGTGAAGTCGGCGTCGCTGTACGCGCCGTCCGACGCGAAGATGCGATTGGGGTACCGCTCGCTCTTCGCCTCCTCCGTGGCCTCCACCGTGACGTTCCGGTACTTCGACAGACCGGTTCCCGCGGGGATGAGCTTTCCGATGATGACGTTCTCCTTGAGACCGACCAGCGGGTCGCGCTTGCCCTCCATGGCGGCCTGCGTGAGCACGCGGGTCGTCTCCTGGAACGACGCGGCCGACAGCCACGACTCCGTCGCGAGCGACGCCTTCGTGATACCCATCAGCTCAGGACGGCCCGACGCGGGACGCTTGCCCTCCGACACCGACTCGCGGTTGATGTCGATGAAGCGACGCGAGTCGACGAGCTCACCCGGAAGGAGTCCGGTGTCGCCGTGGTCGACCACGGTGACCTTGCGGAGCATCTGACGCACAATGACCTCGATGTGCTTGTCGTGGATCGGCACACCCTGCGAGCGGTACACGCCCTGCACACCGCCGACGAGGTACTTCTGCACCTCGCGGGCGCCCTGCACGCGCATGATCTCCTTCGGGTCGAGCGTGCCGACCTGCAGCGGCTGACCGACGGTCACGTGCTGGCCGTCCTCGACCAGGAGCGTCGCGCGCTTGAGCACCGGGTAGACATGCGGCTCGTCGCCGCTGTCGGGCGTCAGGATGACCTTCTTCTGCTTCTCGGTCTCCTCGATCGTGATGCGACCGTCGGACTCGGCGATCGGCGACGCGCCCTTGGGGGTACGCGCCTCGAACAGCTCCTGGACACGCGGCAGACCCTGCGTGATGTCCTCGGCCGATGCCGAACCACCGGTGTGGAACGTACGCATCGTCAGCTGCGTGCCGGGCTCACCGATCGACTGGGCCGCGATGATGCCGACCGCCTCGCCGATGTCGACGACCTTGCCGGTCGCGAGCGAACGGCCGTAGCACTTCGCGCAGACACCGACGGCCGAGTCGCAGGTGAGCACCGAGCGCACCTTGATGGCGGTGACGCCCGCCTCGACCAGGCTGTTGATGAGCACGTCGCCCACGTCGGAGCCGGCCGGGGCCAGCACCTCACCCGACTCCGAGACCGCGTCGGCGGCCAGAGTGCGGGCGAACACCGAGTTCTCGACGTTCGGGTCCTTGATGAGGACGCCGTCGGCGCCGACCGAGGCGATCGGCAGCTCGAGACCCTTGGTCGTGCCGCAGTCCTCCTCGCGGATGATGACGTCCTGCGAGACATCCACCAGACGACGGGTCAGGTAACCCGAGTCGGCGGTACGCAGAGCGGTGTCGGCCAGACCCTTACGGGCACCGTGCGTCGCGATGAAGTACTCCGCCACCGACAGACCCTCGCGGTACGAGGAGATGATCGGACGGGCGATGATCTCACCCTTCGGGTTGTTCACCAGACCACGCATACCCGCGATGTTGCGGATCTGCAGCCAGTTACCACGAGCACCCGAGGACACCATGCGGTTGATGGTGTTCTCGTCGGGGAAGTTGGCGCGCATCGCCTTCTGCACCTCGTCGGTGGCCTCGGTCCAGATCTTGATGAGCTCGGCGCGGCGCTCCGCGTCGGTCGTCAGACCCTTGTCGTACTGACCCTGCACCTTCGCGGCCTGCGTCTCGTAGCCGGCGATGATCTCGGCCTTGTTCGGCGGGGTGAGAACGTCACTCAGCGCCACCGTGACGCCCGAACGGGTCGCCCAGTAGAAGCCGGCGTCCTTGATGCGGTCGAGCGAAGCGGCCACCTCGACGCGCGGGTACTCCTCGGCCAGCTTGTTGACGATCTGCGACAGCTTGCCCTTGTCGGCCTGCTCGCGAACGAACGGGAAGCCCTTGGGGAGGGTGTCGTTGAAGATCGCCTGGCCGAGCGAGGCATCCAGCAGACCGTGGCGCTCGTAGCCCTCGGGCGCCTGGCCCTCGAGGAACGTCAGCCCCGGAACGCGGATGCGCACCTTCGCCTGGATGTCGAGCGTGCCCTCGTCCTTCGCGAGGATCGCCTCGCCGACCGAGCCGAACACGCGACCCTCACCGGCGGCGCCCTCCTTGACCGTGGTCAGGTGGTGCAGGCCGATGATCATGTCCTGCGAGGGCAGGGTCACCGGGCGGCCGTCCGACGGCTTGAGGATGTTGTTCGAGGCGAGCATCAGGATGCGGGCCTCGGCCTGGGCCTCGACCGACAGCGGCAGGTGCACGGCCATCTGGTCACCGTCGAAGTCCGCGTTGAAGGCGGCGCACACGAGCGGGTGGAGCTGGATGGCCTTGCCCTCGACGAGCTGCGGCTCGAACGCCTGGATGCCCAGACGGTGGAGCGTGGGGGCACGGTTCAGCAGCACCGGGCGCTCGCGGATGATCTCCTCGAGCACGTCCCAGACCTCGGGACGCGTGCGCTCGACGGCGCGCTTGGCGGCCTTGATGTTCTGCGAGTGCTGCAGCTCGATGAGGCGCTTGATCACGAACGGCTTGAACAGCTCGAGCGCCATCTGCTTGGGCAGACCGCACTGGTGGAGCTTGAGCTGCGGGCCCACGATGATGACCGAACGGCCCGAGTAGTCCACGCGCTTGCCGAGCAGGTTCTGACGGAAGCGGCCCTGCTTGCCCTTGAGCATGTCGGACAGCGACTTCAGCGCACGGTTGCCCGTGCCCGTGACAGGACGACCACGACGACCGTTGTCGAACAGCGCGTCGACGGCCTCCTGCAGCATCCGCTTCTCGTTGTTCACGATGATCGTGGGCGCACCCAGGTCGATCAGGCGACGGAGACGGTTGTTGCGGTTGATCACGCGACGGTAGAGGTCGTTGAGATCGGATGTCGCGAAGCGGCCACCGTCGAGCTGCACCATCGGACGCAGCTCCGGCGGGATCACCGGAACGACGTCGAGCACCATGGCGGCCGGGCTCATGCCCGTCGACAGGAACGAGTTGACGACCTTCAGGCGCTTGATCGCGCGGATCTTGCGCTGGCCCTTGCCCTCGGCGATCTGCAGGTGCAGGTTGTCGGCCTCGGTCTGCAGGTCGAACTCCTCGAGGCGACGCTTGATCGCCTCGGCGCCCATGTGCGCCTCGAAGTACTGGCCGAAGCGGTCGTAGAGCTCGTTGAAGACCTCGTCCTCGCTCTTGAGCTGGCCGACAGCGAGCGTGCGGAACTCCTCCCACACGCGCTCGAGCTTGGCGATCTGCTCGTCCGCATTCTTGCGGATCGTCGCCATGTCCTTCTCGGCGGCGTCCTTGACCTTCTTCTTCTGGTCGGCCTTCGCACCCTCGGCCTCGAGCGCGGCGAGCTCCTCCTCCAGCTTCGCGAGACGGGTCGCGATGCGGGAGTCACGACGATCGGCGATCGTCCTCAGCTCGTTGCGGATGTGGCCCTCGTGCGTGGGCAGGTCACGGTGACGAGCGTCTTCGTCGACCGAGATGACCATGTACGCGGCGAAGTAGATGACCTTCTCGAGGTCCTTCGGCGCCATGTCGAGCAGGTGCCCGAGACGCGAGGGAACGCCCTTGAAGTACCAGATGTGCGTGACCGGGGCGGCCAGCTCGATGTGGCCCATGCGCTCACGGCGGACGGAGCTCTTGGTGACCTCCACGCCGCAACGCTCGCAGACGATGCCCTTGAAGCGCACGCGCTTGTACTTGCCGCAGGCGCACTCCCAGTCGCGGGAGGGGCCGAAGATCTGCTCGCCGAAGAGCCCGTCCTTCTCGGGCTTCAGCGTGCGGTAGTTGATGGTCTCGGGCTTCTTGACCTCACCGAAGGACCAACGACGGATGTCGTCGGCGGTGGCCAGGCCGATGCGAAGCTCATCGAAAGTTGTTGCGTCGAGCACGAATTCTCCTGTGTCGAAATTCAGTTCTTGCCTGGCCGGGTTCAGATCTCGTCGATCGACGAGGTCTCGAACCGGGTGGAGATGTTGATGCCGAGCTCCTCCGCCGCGCGGAAGGCGTCGTCATCCGTGTCGCGGAGGTTCACCGCCGTGCCGTCCGCCGAGAGCACCTCGACGTTCAGGCAGAGCGACTGCATCTCCTTCATGAGCACCTTGAACGACTCCGGGATGCCGGGCTCCTGGATGTTCTCGCCCTTGACGATCGCCTCGTAGACCTTCACGCGGCCGAGGATGTCGTCGGACTTGATGGTCAGGAGCTCCTGCAGCGCGTACGCGGCGCCGTAGGCCTCGAGGGCCCACACCTCCATCTCACCGAAGCGCTGGCCACCGAACTGCGCCTTACCACCCAGCGGCTGCTGCGTGATCATCGAGTAGGGGCCGGTCGAGCGGGCGTGGATCTTGTCGTCGACCAGGTGGTGCAGCTTCAGGATGTACATGTAGCCGACCGAGATGGGCGCCGGGAACGGCTCGCCGGAGCGGCCGTCGAACAGCGTGGTCTTGCCCGAGCGGTCGATGAGGCGGTCGCCGTCGCGCGTCGGGTTCGTCGAGTCGAGCAGACCCGCGATCTCCTCCTCGAACGCACCGTCGAACACGGGGGTCGCGACCTTCGTGTTCGGCGCGGCCTCGAACGCGGCCTTCGGCAGCTGGGCGGCCCATTCCGGGGTGCCCTCGACCTTCCAGCCCTGCTTCGCGATCCACCCGAGGTGGGTCTCGAGCACCTGGCCGAAGTTCATGCGGCCGGGGATGCCGAGCGGGTTCAGGATCACGTCGACCGGGGTGCCGTCGCGGAGGAACGGCATGTCCTCGACCGGGAGGATCTTCGCGATGACGCCCTTGTTGCCGTGGCGGCCCGCGAGCTTGTCGCCCTCGGTGATCTTGCGCTTCTGGGCGATGTAGACGACGACGCGGCGGTTGACGCCCGAGCCGAGCTCGTCGTCGCCCTCCTCGGCGTTGAACTCCTTGACCGCGATGATCGTGCCCTGCTCACCGTGAGGAACCTTGAGCGAGGTGTCGCGCACCTCGCGGCTCTTCTCGTTGAAGATGGCGCGCAGCAGGCGCTCCTCGGCGCTCAGCTCGGTCTCGCCCTTCGGCGTGACCTTGCCGACGAGGATGTCGCCGGGACGCACCTCGGCGCCGATGCGGATGATGCCGCGCTCGTCGAGGTCCTTCAGCAGGTCGGGGCTGACGTTGGGGAGGTCACGGGTGATCTCCTCCTTGCCGAGCTTCGTGTCGCGGGCGTCGACCTCGTACTCCTCGATGTGGATCGAGGAGAGGGTGTCGTCCTTCACGAGGTCCTGGCTGAGGATGATGGCGTCCTCGAAGTTGTGGCCCTCCCACGTCATGAACGCGACCAGCAGGTTCTTGCCGAGAGCGAGCTCGCCGTTCTCGGTGGCGGGGCCGTCGGCGATGACCTCGCCGGCCTCGATGCGCTCGCCGGCCGAGACGACCACGCGCTGGTTGTACGACGTGCCCTGGTTCGAGCGGTCGAACTTGCGCAGGAAGTAGTCCTGCGTGCCGCCCTCGTCGAGCTGGATGGTGACGACGTCGGCCGACACCTCGAGCACGACACCCGACTTCTGCGCGGTGACCACGTCACCGGCGTCGATGGCCGCGAAGCCCTCCATGCCGGTGCCGACCACGGGCGACTCGCTGCGCACGAGCGGCACGGCCTGGCGCTGCATGTTCGCACCCATGAGGGCGCGGTTGGCGTCGTCGTGCTCGAGGAACGGGATGAGCGAGGTCGCGACCGACACCATCTGGCGGGGCGAGACATCCATGTAACCGATCTCGTCGGCCGGGAACAGGTCGACCTCGCCGCCGTCGCCACGACGGGCGAGGACGCGGTCCTGCGAGAACGTGCCGTCGGCGTTCAGCGGGGTGCTGGCCGGGGCGACACGGAACTCGTTCTCCTCGCTGGCGGTGAGGTAGTCGATCTGCTCGGTGACGCGGCCCGCGACGACCTTGCGGTACGGGGTCTCGATGAAGCCGAACGCGTTGATGCGGCCGAAGGTCGCCATACGGCCGATCAGACCGATGTTCGGGCCTTCCGGCGTCTCGATCGGGCACATGCGGCCGTAGTGCGAGGGGTGCACGTCGCGCACCTCGACGCCTGCGCGCTCACGCGACAGACCGCCGGGGCCGAGCGCCGACAGCGTGCGCTTGTGGGTCAGACCCGCGAGCGGGTTGTTCTGATCCATGAACTGCGACAGCTGCGACGTCCCGAAGAACTCCTTGATCGCGGCGACGACGGGGCGCACGTTGATCAGCGTCTGCGGGGTGATGGCCTCGATGTCCTGCGTGGTCATGCGCTCGCGGACGACACGCTCCATGCGGGACAGACCCGTGCGGACCTGGTTCTGGATCAGCTCGCCGACCGCGCGGATGCGACGGTTGCCGAAGTTGTCGATGTCGTCGACGTCGATGCGGATGTCGGCCGGCTTACCGGCGCGCACACCCTCGAAGGTCTTGTCGCCGCGGTGCAGTGCGACGAGGTACTTGATGGTCGCGACGATGTCGGCGACCGTGAGCACCGAGTCGGTGAGCGGCTTGTCGATGCCGAGCTTCTGGTTCAGCTTGTAGCGGCCGACCTTCGCGAGGTCGTAGCGCTTCGGCGAGAAGTAGAAGTTGTCGAGCAGCGCGCGAGCGGCCTCGGCGGCGACCTGCTCGCCCGGACGCAGCTTGCGGTAGATGTCGCGGAGGGCGTCTTCCTTGGTGAGGATGGTGTCCTTCGAGAGCGTCTCGGCGATCGAGTCGAAGCCGGCGAACTCGGTCAGGATGTCCTCGCTCGTGAGGCCCAGGGCCTTGAGGAAGACGGTGACCGACTGCTTGCGCTTGCGGTCGATGCGCACACCCACCTGGTCGCGCTTGTCGATCTCGAACTCGAGCCAGGCGCCGCGGCTGGGGATGACGCGCGCGGACACGATGTCCTTGTCGCTGGTCTTGTCGGCGACCTTGTCGAAGTAGACGCCCGGCGAGCGGACGAGCTGCGAGACGACGACGCGCTCGGTGCCGTTGATGATGAACGTGCCCTTGTCGGTCTGGAGCGGGAAGTCGCCCATGAAGACCGTCTGCGTCTTGATCTCACCGGTCTGGTGGTTCATGAACTCGGCCTCGACGTAGAGCGGGGCGGCGTAGGTCTTGCCGCGCTCCTTGCACTCCTCGATGGAGTACTTCTCGGGCTCGAGGTACGGGTTGGTGAAGCTCAGCTGCATCGTCTCGCTGAGGTCTTCGATCGGCGAGATCTCCTCGAAGATCTCGTCGAGGCCGCTGCGCTCGGGCACATCGGTGCGACCGGCGGCCTTGGCCTCGGCGACCCGCGCCTTCCAGGTGGTGTTGCCGACGAGCCAGTCGAACGACTCGGTCTGCAGCGCCAGCAGGTCGGGGACCGTCAGCGTGTCGTTGATCTTCGCGAACGAGAGGCGCGAAGCCGCGCGTCCGTTCTTGGGGGTGGTGGGGGCGGATGCGTTGGGCGCGGCAGCCAAGGGGTAACCTCCAGAGGCCCGATACGGGGCTCATCGTCCTTGTCGTCAGGTGGAGTGCTCTCTCCCCCGGTCTCGCACCGCACGCCGCTATCTGCGGGGGCACGAGCGCAGCAGCCGACCACCATATGAAGGCAGGGGGAGACAGAGCGCAACTACTGACTATACGTCGTTCTGGGCGACATGTCCAGCACGATTCTTGACGAGTTTCGGTTGCTGCGGTATAACCGCGCGTCGCTCCTCGGCGCGCCTCCCCCTCCCCGCCCGTCCTCCGCGCACCCTCGCACCTCACTCAATGCCGCGCGCCCTCCCAGCCCGCCCAATGCCGCGCGCTCCCGCGCCTCCTTCTCTGCCGCCCACCCACCCGACGCTCTCGAGGCGCTCTAGCGGCGCTCTCGCGGCGCTCTCCCGCGCTCACGCCGCGCGCTCTCCCCACGCTCACGCCGCGCTCTCCCACCCCCTCGTTTCGCCGAATCCACTCTTCGTCGGCGAATCCATGCCTCACGCACGTGCAGGGCGGGTGGATTCGGCGGGGAGAGATGGATTCGGCGAGGTGGGGTGGAGGCAGAGGGTGGGGTGGGGGTGGACGGTGGGACGGGCGGTGCGGGCGGGGGACGAGGGTGGGGCGGGGGCGGGGCTGGCGGGCGTGGGGCTGGCGGGCGGTCAGGATGCCGCGGCCGCCGCCCGCGCGGCGTGCACCGCGATCGCGGCCGCCGCCGACCAGGCCTGCGGGCGACACGAGGCCGGGTAGGGCACCGGGGACGCCACCGTGTCGGATCCGTCGCCGGCGTGGAGCTCCGGCATGCGGTAGTCGAACGCGACCGCCGCCGCGAGCAGTCCCTGACCGAGTACGGCCGCCTCGGCGTGGAAGCCCTCCGCCGCGAGCCCCGCGATCACGATCGCGGTGTCGTGGGTCCAGACGCTCCCGCAGTGATAGCTGAGCGGCCAGTAGCCCGCGGCATCCGTCGACATCGTCCGCAGTCCGAAGCCCGACGACATGTCGGCGCTGACCAGATGGGCGGCGACCGCCGCGCTCTGCGCCTCGGTGAGGATGCCCGTGCCGAGCAGATGCCCGATATTGCTCGTGACCGCGTCGACGCGCCGCTTGTCGGCGTCGAGCGCGATGGCGGGGTAGCCGCCGCGCGCGTCGTCGATCCAGAACGCGGCGGCGAAGCGCTGCTTCATCTGCGCGGCCCACGCGCGCCACTCGTCGCCGTCCGCGCGGCCGAACTCGTCCAGCAGGGATGCCGCGGCCAGCGCCGCCTCGTAGGCGTAGCCCTGCACCTCGCACAGCGCGATGGGGCCGGTCGCGATCGTGCCGTCGTTCCAGCGGATCGAGTCGCCGGAGTCCTTCCAGCCCTGGTTGGCGAGGCCGCGTCCGGACTCGTCGATGTACTCGAGGAAGCCGTCTCCGTCGCTGTCGGCGTGGTCGCGCAGCCAGCCGAGCGCACGGTCGAGGGTGGGCAGCAGCGCCTCGACTTCGGGCCGCGGCATCCCGGCGACGAAGGCGTCGTGCAGCAGGGTGATCCACAGCGGGGTCGCGTCGACCGTGCCGTAGTAGAGCGGAGGCAGCGAGACGTTCTCGCCGGGGATCTCGTTCTGCACCGCGCGCAGCTCGTGCATGATGCGGCCGGGCTGCTCGGATGTCTCGGGGTCGGTCTTCGCACCCTGGTAGCCGGCCAGCACACGCAGTGTCGATGCGGCCAGCTCGTGCCCGAGGGGCAGCGCGAGGCGCGCGGCCCACAGCGAGTCACGGCCGAACAGGGTGAAGAACCACGGCGCCCCCGCGGCGAGGAAGACGTCGTCGGGGGAGGCGACCGTCGCCATGCGCAGCGCCTCGAGGTCGCCGGTCGCGCGGGCGACCCAGCGGTCGAGGCGGTCGTCGCCGCTCGGGGCGAGCGCGCGCCAGTTGGGCGGCTCGGCGGCTCCGCGCACGACGGCGGCCGTGTCGGAGGCGGACACCCGCCACACCAGTTCGGCCGCGCCGCGGGGGTCGGCCGCGGCATCCCAGACTATCTCGACCTCGCCGTCGCCGGCACCGTCGACGAGGCGCGCGCCGGACACGGCGATCTCGGCGCGGGCGGTGTCGCGGCTCAGCACCGCGACGCCGTCGCCGACCTCGCGGACCACCGCGGTACGGTCGCCGCCGAGACCCGCCTTCACCTCGTGCAGCTGCGCGAAGTCGCCGGCGAGGGCGAGTGTCACCCGCGCCGCCACGGGCTCGTCGAGCCCGTTCACGATCCGGATGCGCTCGGTCATCCCGCCGGGGGTCACCGAGCGGGTCACCTCGACGCGCACCCGCGGGTCGGCGGTCGCGTCGTCGAGCCCGCGGGCGAGCGCGATGAACGCGAGGGACGCGGCATCCCGATGCTCGGTCGCGATCGGCTCGATCGCCGACCCGTCGATGCCCAGCACGATGCGGTCGAGCACCCGAACGTCGGAGTGGTACAGCCCGTGGATGGGACGCTCCCCCACCGTCCCGCTCGGCGACGACCACACCTGCGTGGGCGCGGCGAGCGCGACCACACTGTCGTGCAGCAGCGGCTGCAGGGGGGCGGACGGGATGGACGTGTCGGCGGCCTGCACGCGGACGTCGGTGGTCATGAAGAGGGTGCCTTCCGGTCGGACGGGAGAGAGAAGAATCGGATGCCGCGCTCAGCCCGCGGCGCGCAGAGCGCCGAGCACGCGAGGCTGGATCGGCTGCGGGTGCACGTCGCCGGCGGCGTCGCGCTCGATGCGCCACACCGCGCCGCCGGGCCGCTCGGCGATGACGTCGACGAGCTCGGTGCCGCGGTAGACGAGGCCGGTGCCCTCATCGAGCGCGTACCCGGCGGGGAGCTCGCCCGCCGCGATCGCGGCCTCGTGCACCACGCGCCGCGTCGGGTCGGAGTCGTAGTGCACGGCGAGAGAGCCGGGCACGAACGCCAGTCCGTCGGCGAGCACGTCGATGCCGGGACCGCGCGACGAGGTCGTCGCTCCGGCATGCCAGCACAGGGCGCCCGCCGAGCCGCCCGCCAGCACCACGCCGGCACGCCACGCCTCGTCGAGGATCACGTCGAGTCCGTGCAGACGCCAGAGCGCCAGCAGGTTCAGCACGCTGCCCCCGCTGACCCAGATGACGTCCTGGGCGAGCAGGTGCGCGCGCAGGTCGGGCACGTTGGGATGCGGGAAGAGGTGGACGTGCGAGGCATCCACCCCGACCAGTCTCGCCGCCTCGAGCTCGACGCCCTCGATGTGGCGCTGGTCGCCGCCCGCGGTGTTGAGATGAGCGACCCGCGGGCGCCGACCCTCGACGCGGGCGAGCGCGATCGCATGGAGCAGCATCGGGCCGTACGCCGCATCGCTCCACGATCCCGGCACGAACCCGCCGCACGTGGCGACGATCGTCGGATGCCGCGCGGTCACTCCTTCACCGCCCCGTCGCTGGAGTTCATGATGCGGCGCTGGAAGATGAAGAACAGCACCGCCACCGGGATCGTCATGAGAGCCGCCGCGGCCAGCTTGATCGGGAACTGGTTGCCCTGCGAGAGCTGGCCGCTCGCGAGCCCCGCGACGCCCTTCGTGAGGGTCGTCAGCGCCGGGCTCTGCGTCGACACGATGAAGTGCGCTAGCTCGTTCCACGACCCCTGGAACGACAGGATGATGATCGTGATGAGCGCCGGACGCGCCATCGGCAGCACGACCGACCAGAACACCCGGAAGCTGCCCGCGCCGTCGATGCGGGCCTGCTCCTCGACGCTCGGCGGGATCGACTCGAAGAAGTTCTTCATGATGAACACGCTCGCCGCGTCCGCCAGCAGCGGCACGATCATGCCCGTGTACGAGTCGTAGATGCCGAGCTGGTTGATGACGAGGAACTTCGGGATGAGGAGCACCACCGTCGGCACCGACATCACCGCCACCAGGGCGGCGAACACGACGCCGCGCCCCGGGAAGCGCAGGCGCGCCAGCGCGTAACCGGCGAGGGAGGCGAAGAAGGCGCGTCCGAGGGTGACGAAGACCGTGACGATCGCGGAGTTCATGAACCACACCGGGAAGTCGGAGTTCGCGAACAGGGTCGTGAAGGCCTGGGTGGTGAACGGGTTGGGGATCAGCGAGACCGGGTTCGCCGTGGCATCCTCATCGGTCTTGAACGCCGTCGCCACCTGGATCAGGAACGGGGCGATGTAGACGATCGCGAGCGCGCTCAGCACGACATAGGTGATCGGTCCGCCGAGGCGGAAGCTGCGACGGGCGCGACGAGCGGCGGTGGCGACGCTCACGAGCGACCCCCCTTCTCGATGACCGCGCTCTCGACGACCGCGCTCTGGACGACCGCGCTCTGATAGAGGCGCATGCGGCGGCGGGACACCTTGCGCTCACGCAGCACCCAACGCTGCAGCAGCGTCAGCACGACGATGATGACGAACAGGATGAACGCGATCGCCGCACCCTGCCCCCACTCCTGGTTGACGAACGAGCTCTGATAGGAGAGGTACGCGGGCGTCAGCGTGGTCTTGCCCGGGGCGCCCTGCGTGCCCGTGTAGATCTGGTCGAAGACCTGCCAGCAGCCGATCAGGCCGAGCGTCAGCACCGTGAAAAGGGTCGGACGCAGCTGCGGGAGGGTGACCTGCCAGAAGCGCTGCCAGCCGTTCGCGCCGTCCATGATGGCCGCCTCGGTCACGTCGCCGGAGAGGTTCTGGAGCGCCGCGATGAACAGCAGCATGAACGTGCCGCTCGTCGTGAACACGGCCATGATGATGAACGCCGACATGGCGACCGACGGGCCGCCCAGCCAGTTCCACCAGGAGACGCCGAGGAACGTGTTGTCGGTGAGGGCCGCCGGCCCCTGGGTCACGCCGAAGACGCCCAGCAGGTTCTGCACGATGCCGTGCGGGTCGTTGAACCAGTTCGGACCGTGGATGCCCACCCACGAGAGCACCGCGTTGACGGCGCCCGTCGCCGAGAACAGGAACAGCCAGAGCACGGTGATCGCCACCGAGCTCGTGACCGACGGGAAGTAGAACGCGGTGCGGAAGAAGCCGCGCCCGCGCAGCACCTGACGGTTCACGAGAACCGCCAGTCCCAGCGCGACGGCCGTCTGGATCGGCACGACCAGCAGCACGTACCAGGCGTTGTTCTTCAGCGCCATGCCGAAGTCCTGCGTGGCGAGGCCGCCGCCGGTGAGCAGCTGCGCGTAGTTGTCGAGCCCGACGAAGTGCACGCCGGACGAGAAGGGGCTGCCCCGGCCGCCCCAGTCGGAGAAGCTCACCCACAGCGCCATGAGGACGGGCACGCCGAGGAAGAGGCCGAGCAGGATGACGACCGGGGCGGTGAAGATCCACCCCGAGGCGGCCTCACCGCGCCGGAGCGCGGAGCGGCGAGGCCGACTCGTGGTTGCGGACATGATGGCGGATGCCCCTTACTTGGCCAGCAGCGCCTGCAGGTTCGTCTGCGTCGCGTCGAGGATCGTCTGCGGGTCGCTCGTGGCGAGGGACTCGAGCTTGCTGTTGAGGTCGGTCACGACGTCGGCCGAGCCCTTTGCCGTCGGCACGCCCTTGGCATAGGAGGCGGCGTCGAGGAACGGCACCAGCGCCGCGTTCTCGCTCTTCCACTCATCGGCAGCCGAGGTGATCGACGGCATGACGCCGAACGCCTTCGAGAACGCCAGCTGGCTGTCCTTGCTGGTCAGCTGCTCGACGAGCTTGAGTGCGGCGGCCTGGTTGGGGCTGTCGGCGGCGATGCCCCAGCAGTTCGTGAACTGCAGGGTGCCCTGCCCAGCGGGACCGGCGAGAAGCTCCACGACCTTGTACTTCACGTTCGGGTAGTCGGAGCTCATGGCACCCGTAATCCAGTTGCCCTCGATCGTCATCGCGGCCAGACCCTTGCCGAAGGCCTCACCGCCCCAGCCCGCGCCGAGGTCCTTGGCGTACTTCAGCTCGCCGCCGTTGAGCAGCTGCTTGACGTAGTCGAGCGCCTGCACGTTCGCGGTCGAGTTGGCGGTCGCCTGCGTCGAGTCGTCGTTCATGAGGTTGCCGCCGGCCTGCACCATGAAGGAGCCGATGCGGGCGTACTCGCCCGAGATGCCGAGACCGACGTGACCGGCGGTCGTGAGCTTCTTGGCCACGGCGGTCAGGTCGTCCCACGTCTTCGGGTAGTCGGAGTCGGTGAGGCCCGCGGCCTGCCACATGTCGGTGTTGACGATCAGCTGCAGCGTGGAGAAGTCCTTCGGCGCGCAGTAGAACTTGCCGTCGTAGGTGAACGAGCTCACCAGGCTCGGGTAGAAGTCGCTCTTGTTGGCGAGTTGGTCGCCGTACGCGAGCAACGACCCGTTCGACGCGTAGCCGGCGAGGGCGTCGGTCGAGAGGTAGAAGACATCGGCCGGCTTTCCGGCGGCGAAGCCCTGCGACAGCTGCTGGCTGAGGTTGGATGCCGCGACCACGGTGGCCTTGGTGCCCGAGCTCTGCGACCAGCTGTCGACGGCGGCCGTGACGGCCTTGGTCTCCGCGTCGCCCGACGAGCCGATCATGACCGTCAGCGGGTCGTTCGACGAGGTGAGGGTGCCGGACCCGCTCGTGGAGCTTCCCGACGAGAATCCCGACCCGCAGGCCGTGAGGCCGAGGGTCGCGGTGGCGGCGAGGGCGACGAACGCCAGGCCGCGACGTGCTGTAATGCGCATGTGATCTCCTTGTGTCCGCCCATCCATCCTCGGATGAGTCGAGAGCGTCAGCTGCTCTGCTGGTTTTGATCGTTCAATTTGAACCATCAAATCCGATCGCTGATAACGTACGAGGCGGGCCGGAGGGCTGTCAAGCGGGTGCGCGGCAGACCCGGACGTGCCTGCGCGACGCGGATGCCGCGGCCCGCGGCATCCGAGAGGGGGACACGATGCACTCGCAGCCGACCGTCATCGATGTCGCAGCCGCCGCCGGCGTCTCCCGTCAGACCGTCTCGAACGTGCTCAACTCCCCCGAGATCGTGCGGCCCGAGACCCGCGAGCGGGTCGAGCGGGCCATTCAGGAGCTCGGCTACCTGCCCCACGCCTCCGCCCGCCGGCTGCGCACCCGACGAAGCTCCACGATCGGCATCCGGCTCGACCACCTCGCCGCCGACGGCATCTCGGGGAGCGTCCTCGACCGGTTCCTGCACGCGCTCACCGAACAGGCCGCCACCCGCGGCCTGCGGGTCATGCTGTTCACCGCCGCCGACGCCGACGACGAGATCGCCCAGCTGCGACGCCTCAGCGACGGCGCGGACGTCGACGCGTTCGTGCTCACCTCGACCGTGCACGACGACCCGCGCATCGACTGGCTCTGGGGCCGCGGCATCCGGTTCGTCGCCTTCGGCAGGCCCTGGGGGCACCTCGACGCGCCGCATCCGTGGGTCGACGTCGACGGGCAGGCCGGCGTGCGCGCCGCGACCGCGCACTTCGTCGCGACCGCCGGACCCCGGGTCGGATACATCGGCTGGCCCACCGGATCGGGCACCGGCGACGACCGGCGCGCCGGATGGGCGAGCGTGATCGCCGAACATGCTCCCGCCGGAATGTCCGCCGACGGCCTGCTCGCCGACCTCGAGATCGACGCCCTCGAAGGCGTCGCCGAAGGCGGACGCGCGGCCCGCGAGCTCGTCGCGCGCACCGACGTCGACGCGATCGTGTGCGCCTCCGACTCCCTCGCGCTCGGCGCGTTCCTCGCCGTCGGCGACACCGTGCCGGTCTGCGGCTTCGACGACACCCCCGTCGCCGTGTCCCTCGGCTTCTCGAGCGTCGAGCAGCAGCTCGGCGAGGTCGCGCGCGCCGTGCTCGACCTGCTCGCCCTGCCCGACGACGCCACCGACGCCCAGGCCCACCGCCTCGTCACCCCGCGCCTCGTCGTGCGGTAGCGGCCGCGCCCTGGTCGGGGGGTGGCGCTGCTGCTCACGGCGGTCGCGGTGCTGCGCGTGGGTGGCGCCGCTGCGCGTGGGTCGCGGTGCTGCGCGTGTGTCGCGCCGCGGTCGCGGGGGTCGCGCTGCTGCGCGGCGGTCGCGGTGCTGCGCCGTCATTCCTCCTCGCCGAGTCCACATCTCTGCGCCGAGTCCATGCGCGGCGCGCGCCGGGCGTGTATGGATTCGGCGCGATGACGTTGATTCGGACCGGGGGTGGGTCGCGGGGCTGGGGCGCGTCGAGAGTACGCGGCGCGGGAGCTTCAGGGCGCGGAGGGTGAGTCTCTTAGCGTGGTGTCACTTCCCGCGGGGTTTTCGCCGTCGTTGACGTAGAGAGGCCATCGTGGGAACCCCAGTTGTTTCCAGCAAGAAGCAAAGAAGTGATCCCACGATGACCCATAC
>Ga0209963_1000363_pt1 | contig 91324 bp, 74 predicted proteins | sample ThiBio_1000_biof_2_FD_183957 | JGI IMG/M metagenome (GOLD analysis project Ga0209963, IMG submission 183957) | Wastewater bioreactor microbial communities from Cape Town, South Africa - Thiocy_cont_1000_biof (SPAdes) | ecosystem: Engineered > Bioreactor > Thiocyanate-remediating >... | reverse complement strand
CCGGCCTTGTAGGTCTGCGTGTCCAGCGCGAAGAAGCGCCGCACGACCTGGTTGTCCTCGGCCAGGATGCGCTCGTTCATGCGTTGGCGGAACGCGGTGAATTCGGCCAGCTTGTCGCTCATGCGCCGGCCTCCAGCAACTGCATCAACTTGCCGCTGCGGTCGGCCGCGGCCAGGTCGTCGAAACCGCCGACGTGATGGTCGTTGATGAAGATCTGCGGCACGGTGCGTGCGCCGCCGCTGCGTGCCAGCATCGCCTCGCGCTGGGAAGGGTCGGTGTCCACGCGCACCTCGGTCCACTCCAGCCCACGGGCCTTGAGCAGGTTCTTGGCGGCCACGCAGTATGGACATACCGCGGTGGAATAGACCTCGATCTTCGACATCACGACAACTCCGCAAAACAGGGGAACGACCTGCAGATGGGGGCGCCCGGAACAACAGGCAAGCCGGGAACCGACGCCGCCCGGGGCGGTCGAACTGCTATTGTCGCTTACCCATGGCCATGACACCACGACGACCCGCCCGGCGTGTTCTGACTGCGCTGCTCTGCGCCGGCCTGACCTGCACGGCCGGCGCGCAGGACGACGTGCGCCTGCCCGACCTGGGCAGCTCGGCCGACGCGCTGATCTCGCCGCAGGAGGCGCGCGATTACGGTGCCTCGATGCTGCGCCAGATGCGCGCGCTGGACATGGTGGTGGACGACCCGCTGCTGGACGACTACGTCAACGACCTCGGCCACCGGCTGGCGTCCAACTCCGACAAGCCCAAGGACCGTTTCACCTTCTTCATCGTGAAGGACCCGGAGATCAATGCCTTCGCCGCGCCGGGCGGCTACATCGCGGTCAACTCCGGGCTGTTCGTCATCACCCGCGACGAGAGCGAACTGGCCGGCGTGATCGCGCACGAGATCGGCCACATCACGCAGAACCACCTGCAGCGGGCCTTCGAAGCCTCCCGCAAGGACGCTCCGCTGATGGCGCTGGTGCTGCTGGGCGCGGTACTGGCCGGCGCCAGCAGCCACAGCGGCGATGCTCCGATGGCGGTGCTCGCCGGCGGCCAGGGCCTGATCGCGCAGCGTTCGATCAACTTCACCCGCAAGGACGAGATCGAGGCCGATCGCGTCGGCATCCAGACGCTGGCCAAGGCCGGCTTCGACCCGAACGCGATGGCGGCCTTTTTCCAGCGCATGCAGGACGTGCTCAGCACCGGCGCCGGCGGCGACGACGTGCCCGTGCTGCTGCAGACCCACCCGGTGACCAGCATGCGCATCAGCGACGCCAAGGCACGTGCCGGCGCGCTGATCGCGGCGCAGAAGCTGCGGCCTTCGGGTGCCGTCATGGACGTGCAACAGTGGCAGCAGCACACCGCGCCGATCGCCTTCGTCAAGGACCCTACCTCGCTGCTGGACACGCCCAGGCCCGGTCCGCTCGACACCTACCAGCTGATGCGCGAACGCGTGCGCGTGCTGGCCGGGGACGCCACCCGCGAGGCGACGTACTATGGCTCCAACCTGCAGGACCGGCCCGCGTTCGATACCCCGGCGAACCATTACGGTTACGCGCTGGCGCTCACCCGCAGCGGCCGCGGCGCCCAGGCCGTGGCGCAGTTGCAGCCGCTGCTGCACGACGCGCCGGACAACCTGATCCTCGAGCTCGCGCTGGCCGATGCCCGACAGCAGGCCGGCCAGCGTGCCGCCGCGCTCGCCATCTACCAGGATCTCAACGAGCAATCGCCGCGCAACCGCGCGGTGGCGCTGGCCTACGCCAAGGCACTCACCGCCGGCGGCGACAAGGCGCAGGCCAGCCTCGCCGCCAGCCTGCTGCGCCCCCTGCTGGACGATGCCAGCGAACCGGAGATCTACAGCGCCTACGCCCGCGCCAGCGACGCGGCCGGCGACCAAGTGCGCGCCGGCGAAGCGTTCGCCGATGCCAGCTATTACTCCGGCCGCCCGTTCGACGCGATGGAACAACTGCAGCGCCTGCTCAAGCGCGACGACCTGGACTACTACGCCCGCGCACGCATCCAGGGCCGCATCACCGAGTTGACCCCGCTGCTGCTGGAGCTGCGCAAGCGCCGGATCGAGACCAAGGACAACCCGGACACCCAGCAGCGGGCGCAACCGTTCGGTCCCTGCCTCGAACCCGCCTGCCGCGGCAGCGCCCCGGTTTCCGCCTGGCGGCAGGATTGATCCGCGGCTGAACTTCCGCTGCTCCCCGGCGCATCATGCATCGCCCATCGCCATGGGCCAGAATGGGCCATGTCCAGACCTTCCGCCCGCATTCCCGCCGTCGACCTTGCCGCCCCGCAGCTGTACTTCAGCCGCGAGCTGGCCGCACTCGAGTTCAACTTCCGCGTACTGGCGATGGCCCGCGATGCCGGCGTGCCCCTGCTCGAACGCGTGCGCTACATGAGCATCGTGGCGAACAACCTCGACGAGTTCTTCGAGGTGCGCGTGGCCATGCTCAAGCATCATCACGCCTACGGTTCGGCCGCGCCGGGGCCGGACGGCGTGCCCTCCGGCGAATTGCTGGCGCGCATCCGCACCCGCGTGCTGGACTTGGTGGCCGAGGTCTATGCCGCCTGGCAGGAGCAGATCCGCCCGCAGCTGGAACACGAACAGATCCACATCCTCACCCGCAGGCAGTGGACGCCGCGCCAGCAGCGCTGGCTGCAGGGCTATTTCGAGCATGAGGTGTTGCCGGTGCTGTCGCCGCTGGGGCTGGACCCGGCGCATCCCTTTCCGCGCATCCTCAACAAGACGCTGAACATCGCGGTGGTGCTGAAGGGCCGCGACGCCTTCGGTCACGAAGGCCATCTGGCCCTGGTGCGGGCGCCGCGCTCGCTGCCGCGGATCATCCGCGTGCCGACCGAGGTCAGCGGCAAGGGCGATCACTTCGTGTTCCTGGCGGAGTTGCTGCAGGCCTTCGTCGACCTGATGTTCCCCGGGCTCAAGGTGCTCGGCTCGTACCAGTTCCGCGTGACCCGCAACAGCGAGCTGATCGTCGAGGAAGCGGAGGTGGAAAACCTGGCGCTGGCCCTCAGCGAGGAATTGCTGGGCCGCGGCTATGCGCGCCCGGTGCGGCTGGAGATCGCCGAGGACTGCCCGCAGGCGATCACCGCCATGCTGGTGGAGAATTTCGAGCTGGGCGAAGCCGACGTCTACCGCTGCGACGGCCCGGTCAACATCATCCGCGCCGGCCTGATCTACGACTGGCTGGACCGCCCGGAATTGAAGTTCCCGCGCTTCACCCCGCAGTTGCCGCCATCGCTGGACAGCAGCCTGAACAAGTTCGAGGTGATCGCCAGGGGCGACGTGCTGCTGCACCATCCCTACCAGAGCTTCGCCGCGGTGATCGACCTGCTGCGCCAGGCCGCCGCCGACCCGCAGGTGCTGGCGATCAAGCAGACCCTGTACCGCGCCGGCGAAGACACCCCGCTGGTCGACCTGCTGGTGGAGGCCGCGCGCCACGGCAAGGACGTCACCGTGGTGATCGAACTGCGCGCGCGCTTCGACGAGGAGGCCAACATCCGCCTCGCCACGCGGCTGCAGGAGGCCGGCGTGCAGGTCGTCTACGGCGTGGTGGGCTACAAGACCCACGCCAAGATGATGTTGATCGTGCGCCGCGAGGGCGACACGCTGCGCCGCTACGCGCACCTGTCCACCGGCAACTACCACCAGGCCAACAGCCGCGTGTACACCGATATCGGCTTGATGACCGCCGACCCCGAGATCGGCGAGGACCTGCACAAGGTGTTCCAGCAGTTGTCCGGGCTGGGTCCGGTAATCGAGCTGAAACGCCTGCTGCATTCGCCGTTCACGCTGTACCGCGGCGTGCTGGCGCGGATCGAGCGCGAGACCGCGAATGCCCGCGCAGGGCGACCGGCGCGCATCGTGGCCAAGCTCAACGCGCTCAACGAGGCGAAGGTGATCACCGCGCTGTACACCGCCTCGCAGGCCGGCGTGGAGATCGACCTGATCGTGCGCGGCGCCTGCACCTTGCGGCCGGGCTTGCCGGGCATCTCCGAGCGCATCCGGGTACGTTCGATCGTCGGGCGCTTCCTCGAACACAGCCGGGTGTACTGGTTCGCCAACGACGGCGAGCCGGAAATCTACTGCGCCAGCGCCGACTGGATGGAGCGCAACCTGATGCGGCGGATCGAGATCGCCTTCCCCATCCTCGATCCGCAGCTGGCCGCGCGCGTCTACGACGAGACGCTGGCCAACGGCCTGGCCGACAACACCCAGGCCTGGCTGCTCGACAGCGACGGCCGTTACACCCGCGCCGAGCCCGGCGACAACCCGCCGTACAACGCACAACAGACGCTGCTGGAACGACTGTGCCCGTGAGCCGCCTGCAACGCGCGCACGCATGCGAGAATCCGCACTTTGCGATTGCCGGAGCGCCGGATTGAGCGCAGTCGAACAAACGCCGATCCGCGATGGCGAACTGATGGCCGCCATCGACATGGGCTCGAACAGCTTCCACATGGTGGTGGCGCGCATGGAACATGGCGAACCGCGGGTGATCGACCGCCTGCGCGATACCGTGCGCATGGCCGCCGGCCTGCGCGCCGACGGCAGCCTGGATGCCGAACGGCGCGCCCGCGCACTGGCCTGCCTGGCGCGCTTCGGTCAGCGCATCGCCGGGTTGCCGACGGCGCGGGTGCGCGCGGTGGCGACCAATACCGTGCGCCAGCTCGCCTCGCCGCAAACCTTCCTGACCGCGGCCGAAGCCGCGCTGGGCCACCCGATCGAGGTGGTCTCCGGCCGCGAGGAAGGCCGCCTGATCTTCCTCGGCGCTGCGCACGACCTGCCCGCCTCGCGCGAGCCGCGGCTGGTCATCGACGTCGGCGGCGGCAGCACCGAGTTCATCATCGGTCGTGGCTTGGCGCCGCTGCATACCGAGAGCGTGCAGGCCGGCTGCATTGCCTCGACCCTGCGTTTCTTCCCCGGCGGCAAGATCACCCGCGCGCGCTGGCAACGCGGACTGAGCGAGATCGGCGTGCTGCTGCAGCAATTCGCGGAGGACTATCGCGAATCGGGCTGGCAGGATGCCTTCGGCTCGTCCGGTACCACCAAGTCGATCGGCGCGGTGGCCTTGGCCATGGAGCTTTCCGACGACGGCATCACGCCCGCGGCGCTGGCCGCGCTGCGCGATGCGCTGATCGCGCAGGGCCAGGTCGGCACGCTCAAGCTGCCAGGCCTGGTTCCCGAGCGCACGCCGGTGTTTGCCGGCGGCGTGATGATCATGGAGGCCGCCTTCAACGCGTTGGGCATCGAGCGGCTGCGCGTGTGCGAGAGCTCGATGCGCGAAGGGCTGCTGTGGGATCTGCTCGGCCGCGCCGGCGGCAGCGACCCGCGTACCGCCAGCATCGACGCGCTGGCGACCCGCTACGGCGTCGACCGCGCGCAGGCGCGGCGAGTGGAAGCGACGGCGCTGATGCTGTTCGACCAGGTCGCGCGCAGCTGGAAGCTCGACGCCGACGCGCGCGAGTGGCTGTCCTGGGCCGCGCGCGTGCACGAGATCGGCCTGGCCATCGCGCACAGCCACCATCACCGCCACGGCGCCTACATCCTGCGGCATGCCGACCTGGCTGGCTTCTCGCGGCAGGAGCAGGAGTTGCTGGCCGCGGTGATCGAGTTGCATCGGCGCAAGCCGGACAAGGCCATCGTCAGCAGCCTGCCGCTGCGCTATCGCGCGCTGGCGAAACACATCACCGCCCTGTTGCGTCTGGCCGTGTTGTTCCGCCGCGCCCGCCGTGCCGAGTCGCTGCCGCAGATGCAACTGGCAGCGAGCGCCCGCTCGCTGCGCCTGAAACTTCCGCCGGGATGGGGCGAGCAGCACCCGCTGACCGAAGCCGATCTGCAACAGGAAAAGGCACCGATGACCGAACTTGGCGTGAAACTGGATCTTGCGAACAAGTGAGCCGCTTCTTCGCGGCATGCCGCTGCCATGCCGCGTATCATGGACGCCCGTCTCGTGAATGCCGGTCCGGATCGCTCGCTGCCATGCTCAAATCCCTGCTGATCGCCCTGCTCCTGCTCGTTCCGTTCGGTGCCGCCGCGCAGGCGGGCAAACCTGCGCCGACCACATCGAGCGCAGCACCCGCCGCCGCGCCCCCGCACGTGCTGCTGCACACCTCGCAGGGCGACCTCACGCTGGAGCTGTATCCGGACAAGGCGCCCAAGAGCGTGGCCAACTTCCTGCAGTACGTGCGCGACGGTTTCTACGACGGCACCCTGCTGCACCGGGTCATCCCCGGCTATCTGGTGCAAGGCGGCCTGTACACCCGTGACCTGCAGCCCAAGCGCACGCGCCCGGCCATCGCCAGCGAGGCGGACAACGGCTTGTCGAACCTTCGCGGCACGATCGCCGTCGCCCGCGGCGCCGATCCCAATTCCGGCACCGCGCAGTTCTTCTTCAACCTGGTCGACAACCGCCGACTGGATTTCGTCGGCAACCAGAGCGGCCTCACCTGGGGCTTCGCGGTGTTCGGCAAGGTGACCAAGGGCCTGGACGTGCTGGACAAGATCGCCGCCCTGCCCACCCGCCCGCTGGGTCCGTTCGCCGGTGACGTACCCGAACCGCTGGTGGTGATCGAGAAGGCCAGCGTGATCGGCGAAGAAGTTCCAGCGCCGCCGAGCAGCGTCAAGGCCCCGGCCAAGGCAGCATCGGTCGCCAAGCCGGGCAGCAAGTCGGCGGCGAAGAAGTCCGGCGGGAACTGACCGGCATGGCCACGCTGTTCATCGCCGACCTGCATCTGGACCCAGTACGCCCGCAAATCACCCGCCTGTTCGAGGATTACCTCGCCGGCGACGAAGTGCGTCGCGCCGACGGGCTGTACATCCTCGGCGACCTGGTGGAAGCGTGGATCGGCGACGACGACGACGCCGAACTGCCGCAGCGCATCGCCGAAGCCACCCGCGCCGTGCGCGACGCCGGCGTACCGGTGTATTTCATGGTCGGCAACCGCGATTTCCTGCTCGGCAAAACCTTCGCCAGCCGCGCCGGCATGACCTTGCTGGACGACGGCACCGTGCACGACATCCAGGGTCGGTCCACCTTGCTGATGCACGGTGACACGCTGTGCACCGACGACGTCGCCTACCAGGCTGTCCGCCGCCAGGTGCGCACGCCAGAGTGGCAGGCGCAGATCCTGGCGATGCCGCTGGAAGCGCGCCGCGCGTTCGCCGCCAAGGCCCGCGCCGACAGCAAGGCGCACACCGGCAGCACGATGGAAAGCATCATGGACGTCAATGCCGAGGCAGTCACCGCGGCACTGCGCGGAGCGGGCGTGACCCGCTTGATCCACGGACACACGCATCGGCCAGCCATCCATCGTTTCGAACTGGACGGAAAGCCGGCCGAACGAATCGTGCTCGGGGACTGGTACGAGCAGGGGTCGGTGCTGCGCGTGGATGGGGACGAGGTGGAACTGCGCGGATTGACGGCTGGTTGAAGCAAACGCTGCGGGGGATCGACGGTCCGCCGTGGCCGGCCAACCCAGCGGTCATTTCCGGCCTCGAGTTCACTGTGGTCGGACACCACCGGCCCCGTTCGACCTGAATGTAGCGCCGGAGGCGCGGAGTCGAAGCCTCGGCACAGACAGCCCTTCGGCTTTCTGCGCGCTCCAGGGCCAGCCTGGCTGTCCACAATGTTCCAGACAAAATTGTCGAACGAAGGGTTCGTCCACCACCTCTCTCCGCCAGATACGCAAAACGCCCCGTGAGGGGCGTTTTGCGTATCTGGCGGAGAGAGAGGGATTCGAACCCTCGATCAGGTTTTTGACCCGATACTCCCTTAGCAGGGGAGCCCCTTCGGCCACTCGGGCATCTCTCCGGGGTTTTGCCGCATGACTGCGGAGCCGGCAAGGATACTGATCGAGGCGGCCCAGGTAAAGTCTTGAAGCGTTGGTCAGTGGTCGGTGCTGTCGTCCGGAGTGCTGCCGGCATCGTGTTCGCCGCGGATGCGCTGATAGATTTCCTCGCGATGGACGGCCACGGTTTTCGGCGCGTTGATGCCGATGCGTACCTGATTGCCTTTCACGCCAAGAACGGTGACGGTCACCTCGTCGCCGATCATCAGGGTCTCACCGACCCGGCGGGTCAGAATCAACATGATTGCTACTCCATAAAATGCTGCTGGTCACAGGCTTGCGGATTGACCCTGCCTCACCCCTGAGCGTGAGTTCATCCGCGACTCGACGTTTTTGATCCGTCGAAGGCCCTACCGCCTTCCCGGCTCACAGCCAAAACACTCCATAAGCGTCCTGACTGGCGGCTTCGCGCCGTTCCGGCGAAAAACCGACCTCCGCGGATACTAACTGAGCACGATTCTCCGGCGCAATCGGCGCTGCAGCAGCCGTTAAGCCGGATCAACGCGAGGAAACCCAGGCGGCCAGCCCCGCCAGCAGCGCCGGCAAGTCCGCGCTGTCGGAGCCGCCGCCCTGGGCCATGTCGGGCCGGCCGCCACCCTTGCCGCCGATCCTTGTCGCGACGTGGGCGACCACGTCACCGGCCTTGATCCGGCCCAGCGCCTTGCCGTGCACGCCGGCGATCAGCGCGACCTTGCCGTCGACGGCCCCGGCCAGCAGCACCACGCAATCGCCGAGCTGCTGCTTGAGCTGGTCGACACTGTCGCGCAGCGACTTGGCATCGAGCCCTTCCAGGCGCGCGGCAACCACCTTGATACCGCCGACGTCGGCAGCCGAGGCGGCCAGGTCGGCGGTGGCGGAACCGGCCGCCTTGCTGCGCAGCGAATCCAGTTCGCGTTCGAGTTTCTTGTGGCGATCGAACAACTGACGCAGCTTCTCCACGGCGTCGTCACCGCTGCTGGAAAGCAGGCGGGAGATTTCCGCTAGACGATGCTCCTCCTCGGCCACATGCGCGAGCGCACCGTCACCGGTGACCGCCTCGATGCGACGCACGCCGGAGGCCACGCCGGATTCGCCGACGATCTTGAACAAGCCGATGTCGCCGGTGCGGTTAACGTGCGTGCCGCCGCAGAGTTCGGTGGAAAATTCGCCCATCTTCAGCACGCGCACTTCATCGCCGTACTTTTCGCCGAACAGCGCCATGGCACCGGTGGCAATCGCCTCGTCGTAACCCATGCGGTGCACCTCGGCGACGGCGTTGCGGCGCACCTCGGCGTTGACCATCGATTCGACGCGGGCCAGTTCCTCCTGGTTCATCGGCCTGGGATGCGAGAAATCGAAACGCAGGCGCTCCGGGGCCACCAGCGAGCCCTTCTGGGTGACGTGGGTGCCGAGCACCTCGCGCAGCGCCGCATGCAGCAGGTGCGTCGCCGAATGGTTGAGCACGATCGCCTGGCGGCGTGCCGCATCCACCTGGGCGTCGAGCAGGTCGCCGCTGCGCAGGGGTTGCGTGCCGTGCCAGCGGCCGGCGTGACCGAAGAACACACCGCCCATTTTCAAGGTGTCGTCGACCGCGAAGCGGCCGGAGGCACCGGACAAGGTGCCGGTGTCGCCGACCTGTCCGCCCGACTCGGCGTAGAACGGCGTGCGGTCCAGGATCAGCAGGCCTTCCTCGCCCTCGCCGAGCTGATCGACGTGGCGGCCACCGCGCACGATGCCGAGCACCTTGCTGCCGCGGCCTTGCAAAGCTTCGTAGCCGAGGAACACGGTTGGCGGCAACTGACTGGCCAGTTCGGCCGGCATCTGCCCCTTCGCCTCGAACTTGCCGGCAGCGCGGGCGCGTTCGCGCTGCTCGTTCATGGCCTGCTCGAAGCCGGCCATGTCCACTTCCAGCCCGCGCTCGCGCGCAATGTCGGCGGTGAGATCGACCGGGAAACCGTAGGTGTCGTAGAGGCGGAAAGCCTCGGCGCCCGGGATGGTCCTGCCGGACTTCGCCGCGGCTTCGTCGAACAATCGCATGCCGTGTTCCAGCGTTTCGCCGAAGCGCTGTTCCTCGGCACGCAACGCATCCTCGACGAAAGCCTGCTTCTCTTTCAGCTCCGGGTAGGCCTCGCCCATCTCGGCCACCAGCGGCGCGACCATCTTCCAGAAGAAGTCGCCGCGCACGCCGAGCATCCAGCCGTGCCGCAACGCGCGGCGGATGATCCGGCGCAACACATAGCCGCGGCCCTCGTTGGACGGCAGCACGCCGTCGACGATCAGGAAAGCGCAGGCGCGGATGTGGTCGGCGATCACGCGCAGCGACTTGTTGGCCAGGTCGGACGTAGCGGTGAGTTCGCCGGCCACGCGGATCAGGTGCGCGAACAGGTCGATCTCGTAGTTGGAGTGCACGTGCTGCAGGATCGCGGCGAGCCGCTCCAGGCCCATGCCGGTGTCCACGCACGGCGCCGGCAGCGGGCTCAGCGTGCCGTCGGGCGCCCGGTCGAACTGCATGAACACCAAGTTCCATATCTCGATGTAGCGGTCGCCGTCCTCGTCCGGCGAACCGGGCGGGCCGCCGGCGATGTGGGCGCCGTGATCGTAGAAGATCTCGGTGCACGGGCCGCACGGACCGGTGTCGGCCATCTGCCAGAAGTTGTCCGAAGCAAACGGCGCGCCCTTGTTGTCGCCGATGCGGATGATGCGCTCGACCGGCACGCCGATCTCGTCGCGCCAGATCGCGAAAGCCTCGTCGTCGGTGTGGTAGACGGTGACGGTGAGGCGCTCGGGCGGCAGCTTGAACACCTGGGTCAGCAGTTCCCACGCCCAGGCGATCGCCTCGTGCTTGAAGTAGTCGCCGAACGACCAGTTGCCGAGCATCTCGAAGAACGTGTGGTGGCGTGCGGTATAGCCGACCTGGTCGAGGTCGTTGTGCTTGCCGCCGGCGCGCAGGCAGCGTTGCACGTCGGCCGCGCGCACGTAGCCGGGTTTCTCGCTGCCGAGGAAAACGTTCTTGAATTGCACCATGCCCGAATTGGTGAACATCAAGGTCGGGTCGCTGGCCGGAACCAGCGAGCTGGAGGGCACGATGGTGTGGCCCCGGGTGCGGAAGAAGTCGAGGAAGGCGGAACGGATTTCGGAGGTCTTCATGCGGATCGCGATGGCTGGCGGCAAGGGCCACGCCGGCGTTGGCGCCAATCGCTCCGCCACCGCCGCGTGGCGATGGATGTCAGGGAAGATCGTCGGCGTCGTCCACTTCGGCGTGGGTAACACGTCGTACTGTGGCGGCGGCAAAGCCGCGGCGCAAGAGGAATTGCGCCCGGCGGGCGCGTTCGGCGGGCTCCGCGGCTCTCGCCCCGCCATAGCGGCGACGCAATTGGGCCGCGGCCGAAGCGTCCCAATCGGCCTCGGCCTCGTCCATCAGTTCGCGGATGCGCGCATCGGCCAGGCCGTGGCTTTTCAGCTCCTGGCGCAGACGCACGGGTCCGTAGCCCTGGGCGATCCGGCTGCGCAGCAGCACTTCGGCGAAACGGTCATCGTCCTGGTAGTGCTGCTCACCCAAACGATCCAGCGCGGCCGCGGCTTCCTCGCCCTCGTAGCCGCCCTGGCGCAGCTTGGTCTTCAGCTCCTTGCGCGAATGTTCGCGGCGGGCGAGCAGGCCGAGCGCCTTGTCGTAGGCGCTGCGTTTCGGCTTGGCCGGGTCGTCCGGGCCGGGCGGTGGTCGCTTCACGGCCATGGACGCAGAACGATGCCTGGAAGGAATACCTTCGGCTGTTCTCCCTGAGCGCAAACCCGAAGGGCTGGAGTCGAAGAGCCCTTCGACTCCGCTGCGCCACGCTCAGGGGAAACGGGAGTATTTCGCGCCATCGAACTGGAAGTTGGCGCCGGGCGCAACACGAGGTTCAAAAGCACATGGCCCGGGCGAGCCGGGCCATGTGCATGCAACGAGCCATCAACCATCATGGCTCACGCTTCCTCGAGCGCCTCTTCGGGACCGGCCGCGGCAGCCTTGCCGGGCTGTACCAGCAGGCGTTCGCGCAGCTGCTTGTCGATCTCGTTGGCGATGGCCGGGTTGTCGCGCAGGAACTGACGCACGTTCTCCTTGCCTTGGCCGATGCGGTCGCCGTTGTAGCTGTACCAGGCACCGGATTTGTCGATCAGGTTCTGCGCCACGCCCAGCTCGATGATCTCGCCCTCGCGCGAGGTGCCCTCGCCGTAGAGGATCTCGAACTCGGTCTGGCGGAACGGCGGCGCCACCTTGTTCTTGACCACCTTGACGCGGGTTTCGGAGCCGATGATCTCGTCGCCCTTCTTCACCGCGCCGATGCGGCGGATGTCCAGCCGCACCGAGGCATAGAACTTCAGCGCGTTGCCGCCGGTGGTGGTTTCCGGGCTGCCGAACATCACGCCGATCTTCATGCGGATCTGGTTGATGAAGATCACCAGGCAGCCGGACTTCTTGATGTTGGCGGTGAGCTTGCGCAGCGCCTGGCTCATCAGGCGCGCGTGCAGGCCGACGTGGGAGTCGCCCATCTCGCCCTCGATTTCGGCCTTCGGAGTCAGCGCGGCGACCGAGTCGACCACCACCATGTCCACCGCGCCGGAGCGCACCAGCATGTCGGCGATTTCCAGCGCCTGCTCGCCGGTGTCCGGCTGCGAGACCAGCAGGTCGTCGACCTTGACGCCGAGCTTCTCGGCGTAGCTCGGATCGAGCGCGTGCTCGGCGTCGATGAAGGCGGCGGTGCCGCCGGCACGCTGGCAGCTGGCGATCGCCTGCAGGGTCATGGTGGTCTTGCCGGAGGATTCCGGGCCATAGATCTCGACCACCCGACCGCGCGGCAGGCCGCCGACGCCGAGCGCGATGTCCAGCCCCAGCGAACCGGTGGAAATCGTCTCGACCGGCTCGTTGACGCGGTCGCCCATGCGCATGACGGCACCCTTGCCGAACTGCTTTTCGATCTGGCCGAGGGCGGAGGTGAGCGCCTTGCGCTTGTTGTCATCCATCGTGTGTATTCCGGTTGGGCTGGGACAGGGGTGCATGATGCCGGGATCGGGTCTCACCGGCTGCGATCAATCTTGGTGCGATCAACGGGGATCGGCGCTTGCCGGGCCAGTATCCCACACCCGTCAAGCCGGTCTGGCGGCATGCGACGCCTCATTCCGTCAGGGTTTTCCGCAAGCCTTCGAGCGCCGCCGCCACGGTTTGCCGGCGCACCGCCTCGCGATCGCCGGAGAAATGGAACAACCGCGCATGGGCGTAGCCACCGCGGCGTTTCCAGCCGATCCATACCGTGCCCACCGGCTTGCCCGGCATGCCGCCGGTCGGGCCGGCGATGCCGGTCACCGCCACCGCCACGCCGGCACCGAAGCGCGCCAGCGCGCCGGCCACCATCTCCAGTACGGTTTCCTCGCTGACCGCGCCGGCATGCTCCAGCGTGCGCGGGTTGACTCCCAGCAGCGCCTCCTTGGCCTCGTAGCTGTAGGTGACCACGCCGGCATCGAACCAGGCCGAGCTGCCCGGCAGGTCGGTCAGCGTCTTGGCGATCCAGCCGCCGCTGCAGGATTCGGCCGTGACCAGCATCAGGCGGCAGCGCTGCACTTCCACGGCTACCTCGCCGGCCAGCGCCAGCAGTTCGGCATCGGTGGGAACGGACGGCATATCCATACGGGGCTCCGTGGCTTGGGCGTGGTCGTCGCCACGCGCGAACGGCACCGTTCTACCCGTTCCGGGCGACCACGCCAAGACGGCGAGCCGCACCTCGGCACGCACCGTTCAGCGGGTGGAGGAGTCCACCGACTCCGGCCGCGACCGGGATGGCGGCTTTCCGGCATCGCGGGGGCGGACTGCCGGAATCTCGCCGCCCGCGTCGGCACCGTGGCGGCCAAGCAGGGTTTCCATCTGCAGTTGCAGGTTTTTCAGCACCACCGTGTGACGGTGAAGCGCGGCCATGATGGCCCACAGCAGCACGCCGTCGACAATGAGCAGGATGCCAAGACTGGTGAGGGTCATCGGTAGGGTTCCCGGTTGCAGCAATCGCGGACGCGTGGCGTCGCTGGTGGACATGGAATGGTCGCGCGCCCGTCCGGTGGCGCGACGGGTGGCCGGCTCGGCCGAGCCTGCGGGGGATTCAAGCATATTTCAGGCCATGATCACCGTGCGCGCCCGCACGTCTTGCCTGATGACGACCATGCCCCCTCGCCGGTCGCGCAAGCGTACCGCGCGGCGAAACTCGAAGAGCGGGCGCGCGCGACGGGCGGCCCGCGTCGATCAGCCGAAACCCCGCGCCGATCCGCGCCGGGGCCACGAGGGAACCCTCAGTCGACGGCGGCAGCGTGCACCACGCGCTCGGGCTGCAGCAGCTCGCGATACACCGCCAGCGTGCGTTCGATGACGAGGCGTTCGTCGAAATTCGCCAACGCCTTGGCCCGCGCGGCGGTGCCCAGCCGAGCGGCCAGTTCGGGGGCGTCGACCAGGCGGGCAATGGCGCGCGCCAGCGCGGCCGCATCGTGCGGCGGGATCAGCAGGCCATCGACCTCGTTGGTCACCACCTCGCGGCAGCCCGGCATGTCGGTGGTGATCAGCGGCCGCGCGCACGCGGCGGCCTCGATCAGCGACTTCGGCAGACCCTCGCGGTAGTAGGTGGGCAGCGTCACGATGTCCACCGAACGGAACAGCTCGCTGGTGTCGTCCACGTGCCCCAGCCATTCGATCACGCCCTCTTCGACCCACTGCCGCAGTGTCGCTTCCGGGACTGCCGCGGGGTTGCCGCGATCAGGCGTGCCGGCCAGCAGGAAGCGGATGCAGCGGCCGGCCGCACGCAGCTGGCGCGCCGCCTCGACGTATTCGGCCACGCCCTTGTCCCACAGCAGCCGCGCGGCCAGCAACACGCACGGTTGCGGCTTGCGCGCGTCGCCTGCATTCGCTCGCGGAGTGAACCGCGTGCAGTCCACGCCCGAGCCCGGGATCAGGTCGATGCGATCGGCACCGATCAGACCCGACTGCCGGAACATCATCTGGTCGTCCGGATTCTGCAGGATCAGCCGCGTGCGCCGTCCACGCATGGCCAGGCGCAGCATCGCGCGCACCATCGGCCGCAGGCAGCGCGCCTTGCGGTCGTTGCTGGCGAACACGTAGCCCAGCCCGGCCACCGCATTCACCCGCGCCGGCACGCCCGCGAGCTGCGCGGCGAGCGAGCCGTACACCGCGCACTTGATCGTGAAACCGTGCATCAGCGCCGGGCGCTCGCGCCGGAACAACCGCACCAGGCTCGCCAGCAGTTGCAGTTCGCGGGCGGGATTGAGGCTGCGTCGATCCATTCCTGCCAGCGGCTGCCAGCGCAAGCCGAGGCCGCGCAGCCGATCGCCGTATGCGCCGGAGGGCGACACCAGCAGCACCTCGTAACCGCTGGCCTGCGCGGCCAGCGCCAGCGAGCGGCGGAAGTTGTAGAGGTACCAGTCGGTGTTGGCGAAAAAAATGATCTTCACGGCGGGAATCGAGCCTCCTCAGCGGGCCGGCGTTTGCGCCTGCGCGTCGGCGGCGCTCGCCGCGCAAGACGCGCGCATCGCATGGATGGCGGCGGTGTACTGCGGAAAACCGGCAGCGACCGGCGCTTCGCCGTAAGGACCGTCGGTCTGCCACGCGCTGCCGTAGCCGTAGATCCACACGTAGTCCTTCGCCGCGCTGTAGGCGGATCGCAGGTGCTCTTCGAATGCCGGCGGCGTATCGCGGGCGGACTTGTCGGTGTAGGAATGCCCCAGCGGCCACAGTCCGGGAGCCACGCTGAGGCCGCTGCGACCGGCCTGTTCGGCGCCCATGAAGACCTCGTAGTTGCGCTGCGTCTGGCGCACCGGCGCGGCCATGTCCGCGCCGTCGTAGGTGACTTCCGTCGCGATCACCACATGCGCCCAGTCCGCCGACAGCAAGCCGCGCAGGAACGGAACCGCCAGCGCGTAGCCGCCGTGCCAGAAATGCCGCGAGGGACCGGGGTCGGTGCCGAACTTCGAGACCAGTTCGTCGAGCGGCGTGTGCGGATAGTTCTGGTGCAATGCATCCTTGATGACCACCAGGGTCATCTGCGGATATGCCGTCCGCATGGCGCTCGCGATGGCGCTTGCCTCGGCCTGCACCGTGGCAGACAGCGCGTCGCCGTCCACCCAGGTCGGCTCGTACGGTTCCAGGTCGATCGCGATGCCCTTGAGCCCCGCATGCCGCGCCAGCGCCGCGGCGTGCGAGAAGTTGCGCACCACCTGTTTCAGCGCGTCCGCGTCACGCCAGTCGATCGGCTTGTACAGCGCCACCTTGATGAAGTTGTCGGCCATGCCGTGTCGGGCGTAGATGGACTGGAACAGGCCCAGCTGCCGCCACAGCTTGCTGTCCGTGCGGGTACCGACATCGTCCTGCCACGAGGCCATGACGCGGTTGACGAAGAACCCCTGCACACCGACCGTGTCGCCCCAATAGGCCGCCTGTTCGTCGGTCGCCTGGGTGTGGAAATTGGTGCCGTCGAACATCAGCAGTTTCGGGCAGCCTGCGCCGGCGGGCGCGGTCACGAACAGCAGCAGTGCGAGCGCGCCGAACGGCGCCAGCATTGCGCGCCGCGATGGACGCATCATCCTCATGGCGTGGAACCCGGTTCGCCGGCCGCACCGAATGCACCGGCCCGGCCGCGCCGGGAGCGCAACAGGAACACCATCTCCTGCGACAGCGCAGGTGCGATCCACACCTGCCTGAGCACCTCGAAGTCCACCGACAGCTCGGCACGCGCCTGCTCGACGCTGCAGAAGCACAGCGGGTCCCGCCCGCCGCCGAACACCGCCGCGCGCAGCTCGCGCCGCTTCTTGTGGAAGCCGGTTTCGATGCCGTACGACACGATGGTGTACGGCGCGATCCGCGCAAACTCGCGCAGCATCCGCCGGCGCAGGCCCGAGGGCACGCGGTGCATCAGCCGCAGGCACACCGTCACGTCGAACGACCCTTCGCGGAAACGCGCCAGGTCGGTCGCGTCCTCCACCTGGAAGCGCGCGTCGGTGCAGCCGGCGCGGGCGTATTCGGCCTCGGCCAGTTTCAGCATGCTGGCGGAGATGTCCGAGGCCACCACGCGCGTGCCGCGCGCGGCGAAGATGCCGGCGAGCTTGCCGGTGCCGGCCGGCAGGTCCAGCGCGGTGCGGTGCGGCACCTGGTCGAGCAGGGTTTCGATGGCGCGCCGCTCGCGTCGCGCGACCAGCCGCGAGGGAAGATTGCGCCACCCTTTCGGCGACATGAACATGTGGTGGTAGCGCCGCGCCGTATCGTCGTTCTGATAGAAACCGCGGGTATCGCGCTCATAGTCAAAATTCATGGTTTGCGGCCCAGTGGTTGAGTTGCATGAAATAGCTGGCCAGATACGGTCGACCGATGACCCGCCTCGCGCCCGCCATGTTGCGCAGCGCCTTCTCTGCAAAGTGCCGACGCATGGCGATCGTCTCGCGCAGGAAATAGGTGAGCAGGGTGCCGTCGAGCAGGAAGCCGGCGGCATCCTCGTAGGCGGCGAGCAGGTTCTCCACATCGAACCCCTGCCACAGCGTGACACCACCGCCCTGGCCCCAATTGATCATCAGCAGGGAGATCACGAACCGCGCCACGTCGTCCTCCGGCATGCCGAGGTAGACGTGCTGCGGGTCGAAGAAGAACCAGTCCGCGCGATCCTCGTCGTAGCGGAAATTGCGCACCTCGAAACCGCCGATGAAGAGCGTGCGCTCGCGCTCGCGGATGCGGCGGGCGACCTCCGCGTCGGGCACCAGGTAGCCGTCGTGCAGGTAGTCCTTGGCCGGGTAATCGGCCGGGTTCGAGCGCGCGCGATGCAGCTGCGCCAGCACCACCATCGCCTTGCGCAAGGCGTGCGCTCGATGCCTCGCGTCGAAGGCACCGTGCTTCTGTTGCAGCATCGGGCGCAGGTCCGGCCCGGAGAGTCGGGGATAGACCACGCATGCGTGATCGAGCCGCAACGGCGTGCAGACGTGTTCGCTCAGCCCGCGCAGCAGCAGCGCGTCGACGTATTCGCGGCTGGCCTTTTCCATGCATGTCGGGTCCAGCCAGTCGCGCAGTGGGTCGTCGCTGCGGCGGAAGATCTTGTAGAAGCGGTCCGCCGACGAGGCCACCCAGGATTCCTTGCGCGGCGTGAAGGCAAGCTCGGCGAGCCAGCCCGCGGAGCCGGTCGGAGGTGGCTGCTTGCGTGCCGCGTTCCGTGAGTTCATGTCGTCAGCCCGCCATGCCACGTCAAAAGCCCGCCGGCGCGTGCGCGCCGCACGCGGTCGCGACCGCTTCGCGCGGGCGCGCGTCCGATTGCCGGGTTTCCCGCAGCCAGGCCTGAAACATCAGCACGTCCCACAGCCGGCCGCCTTCATGGACCCGCCCTGCCAGGTGGTCGGCGAACATCGCACGCACGTACTCGGGTTCGAAGTAGCCCTCCTCGCGCAGCCGCGCCGGTTCCAGCAGCGCTTCGGCCCACTCGCGCAGCGGCCCGCGCAGCCACTCGCCCATCGGCACGCCGAAGCCCTTCTTGGGTCGATCGATCAGCGCGCGCGGCACGTGCCGGTACAGCACCTGGCGCAACAGCCATTTGCCCTCGCCGCCGCGCACCTTCTGCCGCATCGGCACGCGCCAGGCGAACTCGGCCACGCGGTGATCCAGCAGCGGCACGCGCGCTTCCAGGCTCACCGCCATGCTGGCGCGGTCGACCTTGGTCAGCACGTCGCCCGGCAGGTAGCTGACCAGGTCGCTGTACATCATCCGCTCGAACACCTCCCGCACCTGCGATCCCAGCACGGGGTGGCTCAGCTCGGTCGGTGGCTCCTCGGCGTGGAGCACCACGCGAGCGGGATCGCGCAGGTGCGACATCAGCAGGCGATAGCGCTGCTCCTGCGGCCCGGCGTCGAGCATGCCGGCGAGCACGCCGATCTTGGAGCGCGGCCGCTTCAGCCGGATGCGGTCGGGCACGCAGCGGTTGGCGCCGGCCAGCAGCGACTCGTAGAAGGCGGCGTGGCGCGAAAGCGAGCGCGCGCATCGCCGCTGCAATCCCGCCGGCATCCAGTCCAGGCCGCGTTCGATCGCACGCGCCTTGAAATAGCGCTCGTAGCCGCCGAACAACTCGTCGCCACCGTCGCCGGAGAGGCTTACCGTCACCTGCCGCCGTGCCAGCCGGGACAGCAGGTAGGTCGGTATCTGCGACGAATCGGAGAACGGCTCGTCGAACATCGACGGCAGCTTCGGCACCACGTCCAGCGCGTCGCGCGCGGTCACGTACAACTCGTGGTGCTCGGTGCCCAGGTGTTCGGCCACCGCGCGGGCGTAACCCGCTTCGTCGTAGCCCTTCTCGTGGAAGCCGATGGAGAAGGTCTGCACCGGCCGCATCGACTGCGCCTGCATCAGCGCCACCACCAGCGAAGAATCCACGCCGCCGGAGAGGAACGCGCCCAGCGGCACGTCGGCCTCCATGCGCAGGCCGACCGCGTCGAGCAGGAGTTTCTCCAGCTCGTCGGTGGCCGCGGCATCGGAGAGATGCAGGCGGTCGGCCACGCCGGCCTGCGCGACCTCGCGGGCCGACCAGTAGGTTTGCACCCGCGTCGCCAGCGTCGCCGCGTCGACGCGCGAGGCGGCCATCCCCTGGTCCATGCGCAGCCACGTGCCCGGCGGCAGCTTGCGGATGCCCCGGTAAATGGCATGCGGTGCGCCGATGTAGTTGTGCCGCAGCAGCAGGCACAGCGCGTCGCGGTCGACCGGGTTGGCGAACCGCGGGCAGCGCCGCAGCGCCTTCAGCTCGGAACCGAACACGAACAGCGAACCCACCCAGCCGTAATAGAGCGGCTTGATGCCGAGCCGGTCGCGCACCAGCGTGAGCGTGCGCTCGCGGCGATCCCACAGCGCGAACGCGAACATGCCCACGAAGCGCTTGACCGCCGCCTCCAGCCCCCACTGCTCGACCGCCGCCAGCATCACCTCCGTGTCCGAGTGCCCCCGGAACGTCGCGCCGAGCGGCGCCAGCTCGCGGCGCAGGTGGTGATGGTTGTAGACCTCGCCATTGAACACGATCACGTAACGCCCGCTGGCCGAGGCCATCGGCTGGTGGCCGCCCGGCGTCGGGTCGATCACGGACAACCGCCGATGGCCGAGCGCCACGCCGGCCGCGGCATCCTGGTAATGGCCGTCGTCATCCGGGCCGCGATGGCTCAGCGCATCGGTCATGCGTCGCACGATGGCGCCGCCGTCTTCGGCGGCGAAGGCGTGGGAGGCATCCCAGAATCCGGCTATTCCGCACATGCTGGTTGCTCCTGCACGATGGACGAATACAGATCGGCGTAACGCCGCGTGCGCAATCGGGCGGTGTAGTTGTCGACGATGCGCTGGCGCGCGCGCAGGCCCAGCTGGCGCCGCTCGCGCGGTGGCAGCGCGGCCAGGCGCGCCCAGCCGGCGCCGAGCGCGGCGGAATCGCGCGCCGGTACCACCACGCCGGTGTCGGCCACGATCAGCGGCACGTCGCCCACGTCGGTGGCCACGCACGGCACGCCGCAGGCCATCGCCTCGGCCACGGCGTTGGGAAACGCCTCGCCGCGCGAGGCCAGCGTGGCGATGTCAAAGGCTGCATTGATCGCCGGGATGTCCTGGCGCCGGCCGAGCAGGCGCACGTGTGCGCGCAGCTGCAGGGCGTCGATCTGGCCGACGAGGTCCGCGTTCGCGGCGGTCGCGCCGTCGCCGACCAGCACGAACACGCTGTCCGGATGGCTTTCCCGGAACCGCTTTGCTGCGCGCAGGAAATTGCCGTGATCCTTGGTCGGATGCACCCGCGCCACCATGCCGATCACCAGTCCATCCTCCGGCACCGCCAGCTCCCTGCGGATACGCGCGCGTGCCGCGGGGTCCGGCACCAGCACGCTGGTGTCGTAGCCGTTGGGAATCACCACCGTGCGCAAGCGGCTGAAGCCGTAGTCCTCGTGTTGCGAGGCGCTGAGCTGCGAGGCGTACAGGACGCAGCTGGGTCGCGTCGAGAACACCGCGTTGAGGCGAATCACCACGCGCGTCAGCGGCTTGTCGGTGGCCAGGTCGGTCAGCGAGTGGTGCACGCTCCACAGGTGCGGCACGGACTGTCCCCACAGCGCCAGCGAGGTGAGCAGATGCGCGTGATACATCCACGCATGGACCAGGTCGGCCGACTCGTGGGTCAGCAATCGCCGCAGTCGCATCACGTCGCCGGGGCCGGCACGACCGGGGCGGATGCCCATGTGGTGAACCCGGGCAGATTGGGCCACGCGCGCGCTCAGCGTCCCCTCGCCACCCAGCGCCACCACCACATGCCGGTATGCCGGCGCCGGCAAGGATTCGAGCAGACGACACAGCGCAATCTCGGCGCCGCCGGCGTTCAAGCCGGTGATGACGTGGCAGATCTTCATGCCGGCACCCCCACGCGGGGCGACGCCAGCCATCGTGCCACCGCCAGCTCGCGTTTCTCCAGTGCCTGCCGCGCGAGCATGAAGCTGATGACGAGGATGATCGTCGGGCTTTCCAGCAGGTTGTGCGAGAAGAAGCTGGCGATGACCAGCTGCAATACCAGCACGCGCTGCAGCCCCGATGTGGCCCGCCACAACACCACCAGCAAGGCCAGGTAGAAGGCCAGGCCGAACACGCCGCCCTCGACCAGGAAACGCAGGTACATGTCGTGCGGCCCGACCGGGAACGCCCATTCGTAGACATAGCCGCTGCCATGCCCGAGCAACGGGCTCTGCGCCGCCTCGTGCAGCGAGAACCAGACCAGGTCCATGCGGGTAGCGGCCGAATCGCCCGCCAGCGAGGAGCCGCCGACGCCCATGCGCGCCAGCGTGTTCGGGTCGAGGTAGCGGGCGAACGAGGTGCCGGCCAGCAGTTCGCCCAGCTCGCCGCTGAACAGGGACAGCAGGATGCCGATGCCGAGCAGCGTGGACAGCGTCATCACGGCAAGCTTCCACTTCGCGCCGTGCGCGCGATCGCGCCAGCCAAGCCAGACCATCGCCACGCCCCACATGATCCACGCCGACCGCGAGAACGTGACCAGCACGCCGACGCCGCACACCAGCACGAACAGCCAGCGCAAGCGCGCCGGCACACTGTCCATGCCGCACAGCATCACCAGCGCGAGCGCGTAGCCGGCCACGTTGGGGTTGATGTACAACCCGGCCGCGCGCCCCGGCACGTTGGAGAACCGCGGCTGGATGAAGTCGAGCAGGTTCATGCCGGTGGCGAACAAGGCCAGCAACAGGAACACCCCGCCCAGCATGTGCAGCCGCCGCGGATGCACCATCAGTGTGGCGAATGCCATGCCGATCGCCGCCATCTCGACCAGCGTGATCAGCGCCTGCAACGCCGTGTGGCTCTGCGAGGACTCCAGGAAGATCAGCACGCCGTACCCGATGTAGAGCAGCAGCCAGATGACGAAGCGGCGCGCGCCGCCCCCACGCAGGATGGCCAGCGATTGCGCCGCGGCACCCTGGGCCACCGCATAGAAGGCGGCAAAACCGATCACCGCCACGTAGGAATAGAGCGGCTTGATGCCGCGCGTGGTGAACAGGAAATCGCTGGCATCGCTGCCGAACCACAGCACGAAGGCTGCCAGCAGCAGGTCCACCGGCGTGCGTGGCAGGAAGCGGGCGTTCACGACGCCACCCCGCCCAGCGTGCAGTGGCGACGATGCACCTCTTCCAGCACCCGCTCCGAATGGCCGACCAGCCGCGCGGTGCTGAACTGGTCGACGACGCGCGCGCGCGCCGCCCGCGCCGCGGCGAACGGATCGCGCGCCATCAGCTCGCGCATCCGCGCAATGCCGTCGCGCAGCGCCGCCGGCTCGCCGGCCGGCACCACGATGCCGGCGTCCCCCACCAGATGCGCCGAATCGCCGACGTCGGTGACCACGCATGGCCGCCCGCAGGCCATCGCCTCGGCGATCACGTTGGAAAAGCCTTCGCCGCGCGAAGAGGACGCCAGGATGTCGATCGCACTGTAGGCAGCGACCATGTCCTCGCACGGGCCGGCCCAGACCAGCCGCCCGGCCAGCCCCAGCTCGCGCGCCAGTGCCTGCAGTTGCTCGGCGTAACCCGTGCCGCCGCCACCGACGCAGACGAAATGCCAGCGCGCGTCGGGCGCCAGCCCCGCGACGGCCCGCAGGAAGGTCGGATGGTCTTTCATCGGATCGAGCCGCCCGACCAGCCCCACCAGCAACGCGTCGTCGGGCACCTCCCATGCGCGCCGCATCCGCATGCGGGAGGCCACGTCGAAGCGGAAGTGCCCGGTGTCGATGCCGTTGGCGATCACCACCAGCCGGTCGGCGGGATAACCCTGCGCGCCATGCAGCGTGGAGCCGGCGCGGGAGTTGAAGATGATCCGGTCCGCGCGGCGCGCCATGCGGCAACTCAGCGCAAAGGTGGCGCGCGACATCCAGTCGTAGCGCTGCCGGTCGATGAACGAGGAGCGCACGCCCCAGACCACGCGCGAACCCGGGCTGGCCAGCGGCGCGAGCAGCGACAGCAGATTGCCGACGGTGAGATAGCCATGCACGATGTCCGGCCGGTACTGGCGCAAGGCGCGCGCCAGCCGCCACAGGAAACCGGTCACGTCCCAGCGCCCGCGCTTGTGCAGGTCGATGATCGGCACACCGCCGCGCTCCAGCTCGCGCTGGAACGGACCGCCCGCGTAGAAGCAGGCCACCGCCACCTCCCAGCCGTCGCGGCGCAGGCCGGTCGCCAGCGTCGCCAGCTGCCGCTCGGCGCCGCCGCGCCCGAGCGAGCGGATCAGGAACAGCACGCGCGGCTTGCGCGCGTCGTCCGCGTCGATCGACGGGACGCTCCCGCGAACGCGCACCGGGCGCGGCGTCGCCACGCGCGTCACCAGCGCCTGCCAGCGGGCGAACACCGAAGCCAGCGAAAGGGTGTCGCGCACCTCGATGGCGCGTGCGCCGAGACGCCGCCGCAGCGCCTCGTCGTGCATCAGGGTGCCCAGCGCGGCGGCCAGCGCGGGCGCATCGGCCACCGGCACCAGCCAACCGTTGCTGCCGTGTTCGATGAGCTCGCGCGGACCGGTCTCGCAATCGGTGCTGACGCAGGCCAGGCCCAGCGACATTGCCTCCATCAGCACGTTGGGCATGCCTTCGAAACGCGAGGAGAGCACGAAGACATCCGCCTCGCGCATCGCGCCGGCGAGGTCGTCGTCGAACCCGGCCAGCTCCACGCTGGCGCCGAGGCCGAGCCGGTCGATCTGCTCGCTCAGCGCTGCGCGCATCGAGCCTTCGCCGGTGATGCGCAGGCGCCACTCCGGGTACGTCGCGGCGAGCGTGGCCCAGGCGGCGATCAGGATGTCGAAACCCTTCTGCGCCTCCAGCCGGCCGGATGCCAGCACGATCCGCCCCGGCCCGCGCGGAGTTCGCCGCACGCCGACCAGCGGCAGCTCGCGCACCGGATTGGGGATCACTTCGACCGCGCGTTGCAGTCGCGCCTCCAGGTCGTCGGCCCCGCGGTGCGTCTGCGCCACCACGGCCGCGGCGCGACGGCAGAGCATGCGGTACAGCAGCCGCCAGGCCGCCCGCGGCGGATGCGCCGCGACGAACACACGCTCCGAAACGATCACCGGCACGCGCCAGCCGGTCACGGCGAGCAGCACCATCAGGTTGGTGGTGGTGGTGAAGCTGACGATGACATCGGGTCGTGCCGCGCGCAGCGCGCGACGAAGCACGCGCAGCCGCAGGATGTTGAGGCGCAGCGCCGCCAGCACGTGCGGCGAGTGCGCCGTCACGTCCAGCCCCACGCGCTGCACCGCCGCGTGCAGCGGGTACTTGTCGCCGTCGCTGGACGCCAGCGTGATCAGGGTCACGGCCGCGCCGTCGGCCACCCAGGCATTGGCCAGCGTGGCCATCACGCGCTCGGCGCCGCCGCCGCCCATCGTCGGAATGACCAGTGCCACCCTCATCGCGACAGCTCCTTTCCCGGTACGCCGAAGATCGACGGATCGATGCCCAGCCGCCTCCGCACCGTGCGCCACGCCAATGCACGCCAGACCAGCAGCGATGCCACCGCACCGATCGCCGCGCCGGTTGCGCCGAAGCTCGGCACCAGCAGCCACGCGACCGCCGCATTGGCCACCACGCCCACCAGCACCAGCATCGAGGCGCGCCGCTGGAACCTGGTCATCGACAGCATGAAGCCGACCTCCCCCATCGACGTGCTGACGCAGTAACCGCACAGCAGGACCAGCAGCGGCACATAGGCCGCGTCGAAGCCCGGGCCGAACAGCCCCAGCAGCCAGTTGCCGGCGACGCCGAAGCCCATGCTCACGGCGAGCGCACCGGCAAAGGCAAAACGCGCGGCTCGGGTGGCGACCAGCTGCAGGCCGCCCATGTCGCGCGCGTCGAAGCGCTCGGCGATCATCGGCGCGAGCACCACGTTGGCCGCGCTTTGCGCGAACAGCGCAAAACCGGCCATGCGCACCGCGGCGTAATACGGCCCGACGTCGCCGGGTCCCATCAGCGCGCCCAGGATGAGCACATCCAGACGGCTGCCGGAAACCACGATGATCGACAGCATCGACATCTGCGAGCCGACGACCAGCCAGCGGCGGATTTCGTACGCGGGCGCCGCCGCCCGGCCAGCCTCGGGCCAGCTGTGCTGCAGGTGCCGCGCCGAGCCGGCCAGTGCCAGCGCCGCCGCCGCCAGCGACGCGGCCGCCGCCCACGGCGCATCGATCTCGCGCACGGTCAACACCAGCACGCCCAGCAACACGATCAGCAGCAACGGACGGCCCAGCGTCTGGTACAGCCCGCTGACCACCGGTCGCTTGAACGCCCGGTGCAAGGCGCCGCTCTGCTGCAGCTGGGTCAACACCGGCAGCATCGCGAAGCCGATGTAGAAGGTGTGCCGCCAGCTCGCACTCTGATTCGCGCCGATCAGGTACACCGCCACGCAGCCACCAAGCGCGATGCAGCAGCTGGTGGCCAGCACGATCGTGCCGATGCCCCGCCGCAGGCCGCGCACCTTGCCCCATGCGCCCTCGCGGATGTAGGACGGCAGCAGCCGGATCATGCTGATGTCCTGGCCGGCCTGCGCGATCACCGCCAGCATGCTGACCCAGCTGAACATCAGCGCGTAGACGCCGAACTCGTGCCGTCCGATGACCCGCGCCATCACCAGGTTGGCGAGAAAGCTCAGCCCGGTGCCACCGATGGTGACCAGGAACGCACCGGAGGCGCCGCGCCTGAGCAGTTGCAGGCTGGATGCGTGCAGCGCCGGCAGCGAGCCGATCGCGCGGGCGGCAGCGGCGTCGTTCATGGCTTCCATCGAGGCATCCCTGGACGTGCTCACGCGGCGGGCGCCCGGGCCAGCAGCGCATCGAGCGTGCGCCCGGCCTCGTCGGCGCCGTGCCATTTCAATTCGGTGGCCGCCTGCGACGGCTGTCGCTCCGCGCCACGCAGCGCGTGCACGCAGTGGAAGGCGATCAGGCGTCGATTGGCCTCGTTGCGCGAGCGTCCCAACTCGCCCGTCAACCGTTGTTCGAGCGCCTGCGCCCGCGCGGCCGGCGCCTCGCCGCCCAGTCGCGCCACCGCGTCGAGCAGGCAGATCAGGTCGTGGTCGGCCGGATACGCGGCCCCGGCGTATTCCCAGTCGAAGACGCACAGACGGCGGTCCTGCCGAAAGCAGTTGACCGGCGTGAAGTCGCCATGCGCCAGACCGCGGGAGGCGATCAGCGACGGGTCAGCTGCCAGCACCGCCATCGCGCGATCGAGGCGTTGTCGCCACGGCGGCGCCAGCGCGTCGCCGAGTTGCGCAAGGCGCGCGTTCCATTCGTCCAGCAGCGAGGCTCCGCTGCGGGCCCATGACGACGCCGTGCGCGCAGCCAGTTCCTGCAGGAAATCCAGGTGCAATGCGTCAAGGTCGGTCAGGCAGCGGGCCGTGGGCGTGCGCACCGCATCGGTGGCGAGGATCGCGGTGCCGCCGCGCACTTCGCTGCGCAACACGCACGGCAGCCACGCCGAGCGCAGGTCCAGCGCCGCGAGCAGGCGCAATATCTGCGCCTCGCGCTGCAGCAGGACCTGCACCGCCGGCACGAGCGATACCTTCGCGTAGGCGCGGATGTGGCCGGCGTCGTCCATCAGCTGCACGCTCAGCTTGCGGTGCGGGCCGGGCGTGCCGGTCAGGAAGGCGCCATGGCGGGCGCCGGCATCCGCCATCCGCGCGAGGTCGCTCACCCCGGAAACATGCACTTTGTGCGGCAACAGGGGCGCCAGCCCCAGTCGCGCGCCCACGCTGGCCATGTCCTTGATCGCCCGCGGCATCCACCGCACCGGCTGCACCAGCGCCAGCGCACCGGCGCTGACCGCACGCGGACGCAGCGGCAGCAGGAAGAAGCGCGAACCGGTGCGGCCGGACAACACGCCGTACGGCGCAGAACCGGCATGCGGCTGCGCACGCACGCGCAGGCCGACCGCCTCCATCTCCCGTACCGCAGCGCGGAAAGACGTGTCGGCGCCGAATCGCTGGCGGCGGCGCGTGCCGGAGGCGTGGCGGCCCGATGGCTGCGACACGGGCTCAGGCAACGTGCTGATCTCGGCGGGGGTCATTGGGCAAAGCCGTATCCGAGGAACCCGTAAGTGGAAAAGCCGCTGCTGCGCTTCTCCATGCCGTTGAACACCACGCCCTTGATCGTCACGCCGGCCTGGCGGAAACGCTGCATGGCCAGCTCGACCTCGCGCGACTGGTTGAGCCCGTAGCGCACCACCAGCAGGCTGGTGCCCACGTGGTGGCCGATGATCGCGGCATCGGTCACCGCCAGGATCGGCGGGCTGTCAATCACGACCAGGTCATAGGCCGGCGAAAGCCTCCGCAGCAGCGCGCCGAAGTACGGCTGCATCAGCAGTTCCGACGGATTGGAGGGTTTGCTGCCGCGCGGGATGAAGTCCAGCTCGCCGCCCAGGCCGGTAATCGGGCGGATGGCTTCGGGCACTTCCAGCTCGCCGGCCAGCAGCTCGGACAGGCCACCGTCCGCGCGCACGCCGAGCACCTGGTGCAGATCGCCGTCACGCATGTTGGCGTCGATCAGCAACACGCGCAGGCCGGCCTGCGCATTGACCGCCGCCAGGTTGGACGAAACGAAGGTCTTGCCCGCCTGCGAGCTGGAGCCGCAGACCATGAGACGGTTGTCGCTGGCGCCGAGCTGGGTGAAACGCATGCTGGTGCGCAGGCTGCGCATGGCTTCGGATGCCACGTCGTCGGGGGCGGCCAGCGCCAGCAACGCGGAGCGACCCTTGCCGAGCAGGCGCCGACGATGCTGCGACAGCTCGATCTGCTGCTCGCTCAGCGGAATCGCGGAATACACCTCCACGCCGAGCTGTTCGATCTCGGCCGGGTCTTCAAGGCCGCGCCGGAACATCTGCTGCAGGAAGATGTATGCCACCGCAAGGAACCCGCCGATGAAGGCGCAACCCATCAGGGTGAGCAGCTTGCGCGGCTTGGCCGGGTGGGTGATGTCGACCGAGGGCGCATCCACCACGCGCGCGGTGCCCACCGTGCCCGCCTGCGCCAGTTCCAGTTGCTGCGCTTCGTTGAGCAGCCCGGTATAGGTGTTGTTGAGCACCTGCACGTCGCCCGTGAGGCGCAGCAACTGGCGCTGCGTGTCGGGGAACGTGGTCATCCGCTTGTCGATCGCGGCGCGCTGCGCCTGCAGCTGCCCGATCTGCTGCATGATGGCCTTGTAGGCCGGATGCTGCGGCGTGTATAGGCGCTGCACCTGCGCCTTCTGGATGTTGAGCTGGTCGATGTTGTTGTTGATCGTGGCCATCTCGCTCAGCAGCGTCTGCGTCTGCATCGGCACGTCCACCGAATGCGCCTTGAGCTGGAACGCCGCAAGCGCGGCCTGGGCGTCAGCGAGCTTCTTCTTCACGTCGGGCAGTTGCTGCTGCACGAACTTCAGGCTGCTGGATGCCTGCGCCGAATTGCGCCCCACGTTCTGCGCCAGGAAGGCGCTGACCACGTGTTCGAGCACCTTGACCGCCTGGTGCGGATCGGCGCTGTCGTAGGCCAGCGAGATGATGTTGGAGCCTTGCACCGGCTGACTGGTCGAAATCGCCTGCTGAATGCCGGCAATCGTGGTCACCTCGTCATTGCGCACCACGTGGAAGCGCATGCCGGGGTTGGCGCGCATGCTCTTCACCAGCATGGTCACGCCCGACCCGCTCGACACGCGCCCCACGTGCCCCTGCAGCAACTGCATCCCCGGCGACAACGGAACGTCGTTGTCCTCGGTCAGCACATAGCTGCCGTCCGGGCCGGCAGTCAGCGTCATGTCCTCTCCCAGCAACCGGTCCGGCACGTTCAACTGCGGCATGTCCAGGTGCGCGCCGCCCCAGCCATAACCGTTGAGGCCGAACCACGGCGCGTTGACCTCGTTGCCCGCCGTCAGGTCGTGCAACCGGGCGACCAGACCGCCGATCAGCGGCACGCGATAGGGACTGGTATCGATATAGAGATGCAGGTTGCGGACCGCCTCGCCCACCACCGACTGCGCGGTGAGGATCGCCTTGGCGTCGGCCGCCGCGGGGCTCGAAGGGCTGCTTTGCTGGGTCCCGAGGTTCAAGCCGGGCAAGCTCGGCGCCTGCTCCACCTGCACCATCGCCTTGGCCTCGTATTGCGGCGTCGCCACCAGCAGGTAGGCGAGCCCGATCGCCAGGGCGCCCAGGGTCGCCTTGATGATGAGCCATTTGTGATCCAGCAAGGTGCCCAGCAAGGCGCGGGGATCGATCTCGTCGTCGGGCTGAATCTGGATCGCGGGACCACTGATGGCTTTCACGAGGCTCTCTCCAAGGTGAAGCTGGACACGCGGACGCCACGGCGGACGACCGCACCCGGGACTGATATTCGCCGGCATCGGCGTCGCAATTACCCGGGTGCGCACGCAGTGGATCGGCAAAATGTGAACGTTCCATTTGAAACCATTATCTCAACGTCCATTCACGGCATCGGAAATTCCGGCTTGGCACGGATATTCATGATTCATGCATCACACCAGTTCATGCCGTGATTTTCACCATCGAAAAAAAATGCGCCGCCGCGGCGGGACAAATATCCATCGCGCCCGCCAGGAATTGCCGGCACCACCAGCCTTCGCTGCCGCACGAGGCCTCGATGCGGTCGGATTCACCATGGACACCGGCTTTTGCCGCAGCTGCAGCGCAATCTCTTGCGATGTGCCGCCTTGCCAAGGCCGGCGTGAATGGCAGAGCCAGGTGACGCGATGCGCCGTTGTCGAAGGGAGCATTTGCACCCGCCACGCCGTAATTGTCAACCCGAACATCGACACTGAAACGTGAAGCGCGAATGAAATGATTCACTGCCGGGACATGTGAATGAACCTGCAGTAAATACGTGTACTGGACAAATCGTGTACGGCGAGGATTATTGGGCCGGCTCGATATCGCATCAATGCCATTATCTGATCCGAATGACGGGAGAAAATCCGACATGAACCGACGTGCGCTTGCTGCAGTTCCGACGATGCCCCGCCGCCAGGCCCGCAACGACATTCGCCCGCATGGCATACGCGGCAGGGCACGCGCCGCGGCGTCGATCCGCAGCGTGGCCTGCATGCTGCTGGTGGCGTCGCTCGCCGGCTGTGTCTGGGCGCCCGGACAGTCGATGTCGAAGAGTTCGCTCGGCGGCGAGAACAGCTACGTGACGCTGGTGCCGATCACCCCGAGCCTGGTCCAGACGCAGCAGCAGAACGCGGCGTCCGACGCGACCTCGGCGCTGCCGACGGCGCTGCTGGACTATCGTCCGGAAGCCTATCGGATCGGTCCGGGCGACACCTTGCACATCACCGTGTGGGACCACCCGGAACTGACTTCGCCTGCCGGGCAACAGCAGGAAAGCGCCGTCAACGAGCGACTGGTGCGGCCCGACGGCACTTTGTATTTCCCCTACGCCGGCGTGATGAAAGTGGCCGGCATGACCATCGAGCAGGCACGCCAGGCGATCACCTCGGGACTGTCGCACTTCATCCGGGCACCGCTGGTGGACGTGAGCGTTGCCGGCTACGGCAGCCAGCGCGTGGTGCTGGAAGGTGCTTTCGTCAAGGCCGGCGCGCAGCCGGTGACCACGGTGCCGCTGACGCTGGGCGAGGCGATCGGGGTAGCCGGCGGCGTGGACAGCAAGAATGCCGACCTCTCCAACGTGGTGCTGACGCGCAACGATGATTCCTACCACCTCGACCTGAGCCCCTCGCACGACGGCAAGGCGCTGGCCCGCAAGATCTACCTGCGCCCCGGCGACCGCGTGTTCGTGCCGTTCAACTTCAACCAGGAGGTCTACGTGATGGGCGAAGTGCTGCGCCCGCAGGCGCTGCGCTTCAACACGTCCGACCTCACCCTGACCCAGGCGCTCGGACAGGCCGGCGGCCTCAACGAGACCACTTCGAAGGGCATGGTCTACGTGGTGCGCGGCGCGCTGCACAAGGAGGACCCCAACCAGCGACCGACCGTGTATGAGCTGGACGCGAAATCACCCGCGGCGTTCGCGCTGGCCGACAGTTTCAAGGTGCAACCGGGCGACGTGGTGTTCGCCAGCGCGGCCGGCATCACCCGCTGGAATCGCTTTACCAGTCAGTTGCTGCCGCTCACCAGCGCGCTGAGCGCCACCGCGTCCAGCCAGTACTACCTCAACAACAGCAAGTGACCGCGCCGGCCGGCGAAGGGTCGGCGAGCCGATCCTTCGCCGGCGCGGCACCCCGTCCACCGAGCCGTTCGTGTGGCCTTTTCGAACCGCCAGACCAGCGTCACCGAATCATGCAGCGACCCGAGCTTGCGAAAGCATCGAGGCTGCCGGCGACGCGAAGAACAAGCAGGATTGCCATGACCTTCGACCCGCGGATTCTCGAAAGCTGCGCGATCGCCACCGGCGTGGCGGCCCTCTCGCTGATGGCGTTGCTGCCGCTCGGTCGCCGCCTTGGCCTGGTCGATCGCCCGGACCAGGGACGCAAGCGGCACGCCTTCAACACGCCGCTGGTCGGCGGCCTGGCCATCGCCATCGGCATGCTGGCCGGATGGTGGCACGCGAACGTCTTCACCCCGTTCGAAGACGCCGTGATCTGGACCGCACTGATGCTGGTGGCCGTCGGCGTAGCCGATGACCTGCTCGATCTGCGGGTGTGGGTGCGCGTGGTTGCCGAGCTGGCCGCCATCGCCATCGTGGTGATCAGCTCGGGCGTCTACATCCATTCGCTGGGCACGGTGCATGGCCATGAGCTTGCGCTCGGCTGGCTGGGGATACCGTTCACCGTGGTCGCGGTGATCGGCCTGCTGAATGCGTTCAACCTCATCGACGGCATCGACGGACTGGCCGGTTGCCTGGCCCTGGTCGCCGCCGGCGGCATCGAGCTGCTCGGTCGCCACACCGGATCGAGCCTGCAGTTCGCCGCGGTGGCGGTGATCGCCGCCGCACTGGTGCCATATCTGGCGGCCAACCTGGGTCTGTTCGGCCGCGCCGGCAAGGTATTTCTCGGCGATGCCGGCAGCGTCATGCTGGGCTACCTGCTGGCCTGGTCACTGATCGGCATGAGCCAGGGCCAGCCGCGGCAAATATCGCCCGGGCTGGTGCTGTGGTGCGTGGCGCTGCCCGTATTCGACACCTTGACCGTCATGTTCCGCCGCATGCACCGGGGCGAATCCCCGTTCACTGCCGATCGCGGCCACATCCATCACCTGCTGATGGATACGGGCCTGAAATCCCGCGACACGCTGATCTGCCTGGTGGCGTTTGCCGCGTTCATGCCGATACTGGGCCACCTCATCCACCTCCTGGCCGGCGCGCTGGCCAACGCGCTGGCCTTCGTCGTGCTGCTGGCCATGTATGCGACGTTCACCGCGTACCTGGGCCGGCGGCGGGACATGGAACAACCAGCGCCGCGGATGGCCTCGCGCGCACTCGCCGGTCCGAGAACGCCCGCGCGGCACCCCTCGCGCATGCGCCAGCGCAGCGGCGAAGGCGCGCAGCGCGATGCGCACCCGCGCGTCCAGCACGGCACCGACCTGCCGACCTGAGCCTCGCTGCTGCGCCGGCGCGACTGCCGGCAGCCACGGCACGGGATCGCGCACGCCGTTACCATGGGCACGAACTCCGTGCCAGACTCGCGCTCCGGAATCCGGCCGCGGGCACGCCGCCGGCCGGGCGCCCGCTCCCCTTCCAGATCCGATTGCATGAGTCACGACGACCACGCCAAACACACCCCGTTCATGCGCCAGTACCTCGCCGCCAAGGCCGAGCATCCGGACGTGCTGCTGTTCTTCCGCATGGGCGATTTCTACGAGCTGTTCTACGACGACGCGCGCAAGGCGGCGCGACTGCTCGACATCACTCTGACCCAGCGCGGGCAGTCCGGCGGCGCACCGATCCCGATGGCCGGGGTGCCGTATCACGCCGCGGAAAATTATCTGGCGCGGCTGGTGCGGCTGGGCGAATCGGTGGCGATCTGCGAGCAGATGGGCGATCCGGCGCTGGCCAAGGGCATCGTCGAACGCAAGGTGGTGCGCGTGGTCACGCCCGGCACGGTGACCGATGCCGCGCTGCTCGAAGAACGCCGCGACAACCTGCTGCTGGCGATCGCCGCCGGCACGCGCGGCGAGTACGGGCTGGCCTGGGTCGACTTGTCCAGCGGCCGTTTCCTGCTCAGCGAAGTGCCCAACGCCGAGGCGCTGGCCGCCGAGCTGGCGCGGCTGCAACCGGCCGAGACCCTGGTCGGCGAGGACGTGGCGTGGCCGAAGCTGGTCAGCGCCCTGCCCGGCCTGCGCAAGCGCCCGCCGTGGCATTTCGACGGCGACGCCGCGCGGCGCGAACTGAACCGCTTCTTCGGCACCCACGACCTCGGCGGTTTTGGCGCGGACAAGCTGCCGCTGGCGGTCGCCGCCGCCGGCTGCCTGCTCGGCTACGTGGAGGAAACCCAGAAGAGCGCGTTGCCGCACCTCACCGGCATGGCGGTGGAGAGCGCCAGCGAAACCATTGCGCTGGACGCCGCCACCCGCCGCAACCTGGAGCTGGATACCCATCCGAGCGGGCGCACCGAGCACACCCTGCTCGGCGTGCTCGACGAAACGGTGACGCCGATGGGCGCGCGACTGTTGCGTCGCTGGCTGACCCGTCCGTTGCGCTCGCGCGAGGTGCTGCGCCGGCGCCACCAGGCGATCGGCATGCTGGTCGACAGTCATCGGCACGAAACGCTGCGCGAGACGCTGCGCGGCATCGGCGATCTGGAGCGCATCCTCGCCCGCGTGGCACTGCGTTCGGCAAGGCCACGCGACCTGTCCACGCTCAGGGATGGCCTGCTCAGCGCACCAGCACTGCGGTCCCGCATCGCGGAACTGGACAGCCCGTTGCTGCATGCCCTGGTCGAGCGCATCGGCGACCACGCGGACACCGCCGCCCTGCTGGCCCGTGCCATCGTGGCGCAGCCGCCGGTAATGCAGCGCGACGGCGGCGTGATCGCCGACGGCTACGACGCCGAACTCGACGAACTGCGCCGCCTGTCCACCCACGCCGACCAGTACCTGGTCGAGCTGGAGGAACGCGAAAAGGCTGCCAGCGGCATCACCACGCTGAAGGTCGGCTACAACCGCGTGCACGGCTACTACATCGAGATCACCAAGGCGCAGTCGGACAAGGCGCCCACGCACTACACGCGCCGGCAGACCACCAAGAACGCCGAGCGCTACATCACCGAGGAACTGAAGGCGTTCGAGGACAAGGTGCTTTCGGCGAAGGAGCGCTCGCTGATGCGCGAACGCGCGCTGTACGAGGCGCTGCTCGACACGCTCACCGAACGGCTGGACCCGCTGAAAGCCGCCGCAGGTGCAATGGCCGAACTCGACGTGCTGGCCACCCTGGCCGAACGCGCCGAGGCGCTGGACTGGAGTGTGCCGCGACTCACCGACGAGCCTGGCATCGCGATCGAGCGCGGCCGCCACCCGGTGGTGGAGAAAGTGCGCGACGAACCGTTCGAACCGAACGACCTCACCCTCGACGACACGCGACGCATGCTGGTGATCACCGGCCCGAACATGGGCGGCAAGAGCACCTACATGCGCCAGAACGCGCTGATCGTTCTGCTCGCCCACATCGGCAGCTACGTGCCGGCGGCCAGCGCGGTGATCGGTCCGATCGACCGCATCTTCACCCGCATCGGCGCCGGCGACGATCTTTCGCGCGGCCAGTCCACCTTCATGGTGGAAATGAGCGAGACGGCCAACATCCTGCACAATGCCACGGCCGACAGCCTGGTGCTGATGGACGAGGTCGGCCGCGGCACCAGCACCTACGACGGCCTGGCGCTGGCCCGCGCCGCCGCCGTGCACCTGGCGCGACACTGCCGCGCCTACACCTTGTTCGCCACGCACTACTTCGAGCTGACCGAACTGGCCGGCGAGTTCCCGGCGATCGCCAACGTGCACCTGGATGCGGTCGAGTTGCACGACCAGAAACGCGGCGAGCAACTGGTGTTCATGCACGCGGTGAAGGAGGGCCCTGCCAACCGCAGCTTCGGCCTGCAGGTGGCCGCCCTCGCCGGCCTGCCGAAATCGGTGATCGGCGACGCGAAACGCACGCTGGCCGAACTCGAACGTGGCATGCACCAGCACGCCAGCTCGGCACCCACCGCCGAGACTTCACCACAACTGGGATTGTTCGCCCAGGCACAGCCCTCGGCCGCACAGCGCGAGCTGGAACGCCTTGATCCGGACACGCTGACGCCGCGCGAAGCGCTGGATGCGCTCTATCGCCTCAAGTCGCTGGAATGAGCAGCGCGTCAGCTCACGCCACGCGATGCAGCGGCAATGGCGGCTCGATGGCCCCCGGCGCCCCCGCATCGGGCATGGCGATGTCGGGGATGCCGTCCAGCGCCTCCGCCGACAAGGCGGACAGCAGCGTGTTCGCCACCACCGAGGTGTCGCGGGCCGGCAGCCGCCCGGCGGCCACCAGGTTGCCGATGCGCTCGTACACGTCGTCGCGATCGAACGGCTTTCGCATGAAGTCGTCTGCACCGTGACGCTGCAGGTAGAACTGTTCGGTGGCCTGCTGGTTGCCGCTGATCATGATGATCGGGATGTCGCGCGTGGCCGGGTCATGACGCAACGCGCGCAGCACGCTGAAGCCGTTCATGCCGGGCATCACCACGTCGAGGAAGATCAGCGCCGGCGACTCGCTGCGCGCCAGCTCGATCGCCGCCGCGCCGTCGGCTGCCTTCAGCGGGTGGTAGCCATCCTGGCTGAGCATCTTGCCGAGCACGGCGCAGATCGTGGGCGAATCGTCCACCACCAGCATGCGCGCACCCTGCGTGGTCTGCACGTGCTGCGGCTCGGCCGCATGCCCGCCCAGCAGGCGCCTGATGAAGCCGATGCCACTGATGCGCGTCAGTCCGTCCATGCCTTCTCCCCGGGTCGTGAGTGGTGCGCGCGGGGCGCACTCGTGGATACGAGTGCATGCTCGCGCAGACCCGCCCGGCAATGTGCGACGCAGTACTCAGCCTGAACTTGTCAGCGCAAGTCCTTGATCTTTCGCAATTGCCTGCGCGCCTGCTTGTCGGGCCGATGCGCCGGATGGTCCAGCGCCGCGCCGCTCAGGCGGCGCTGTTCGCGCAATGCCTCGGCCGCCTCGCGACTGGCCTCGGTTTCCCGATACAGCAACTGCGCCTCGCTGGCCGGCCCGCGCCGCGATGCCAGCGCAAGCACGTCCAGCTCCAGGCGCTCGTGCCCGCGACTGACCTGCAGTCGATCACCGACGCGCACGGCCCGGGAAGGTTTGCAGCGCGCGCCACCGAGTTCCACCCGTCCTGCCTCGATGGCCGTGCGGGCCAGACCGCGGGTCTTGAAGAAGCGTGCCGCCCACAACCAGATGTCGAGACGCAGCTCGCCGCGTTCGTCGGGCATGCCGCTCAGTTCGTTTCACCCGGAGGCGGTACCAGGTCCTGCGGATCGGGCATGGCGATGTCCGGAATGGCTGCCTGTTCGTCGGCACTGAGTGCCGGCTCGACCGCCGCCACCGGCACGCTGGTGCGCGGTCGCACCACCAGGCGGCCGGACTGGGTCAGGTGCTGCAGCCGCGCGAACACTTCGCCACGACCGAACGGCTTCTTCATGAAGTCGTCGGCGCCGAAGCGCTGCACGTAGAACTGCTCGGTGGCCTGCAGGTTGCCGCTGATCATCACGATCGGGATGTCGTGGGTGAGCGCCTCGCGGCGCAGCGCACGCAGCACGGCGAAGCCGTTCATGCCGGGCATCACGATGTCCAGGAAAATCAGGTCGGGCAATTCGTTGCGCGCCAGCTCGAGCGCGCTCTCGCCGTCGGCCGCCTTGAACACCACATGGCCGTCCTGGGTGAGCATCTTGCCCAGCACCGCGCGAATGGTCGGCGAGTCGTCGACGACCAGGATGTGCGCTTCCTTCGGCACGCCACTGCGCGGCACCGCACGCCGTTCGCCGTGTTCGCTGCCGAAAATCCGCCGTATCAGCTCAAAGCCGGACATGACGCGAGCCCCTTCCCCCGGGAAATCCCCGTCCAGTCTCGACGCAGCGCGCCCGCGACGCAAGCATCTGCAAGGCGTTGCCTGTCACGCCGCACCGGCCATCAGGCAATTGGCCAGCGGCACGGTCAGCAGCGACAGCACGATGCCGGCGCCCAGCACGGTATTGGCCAGCGCCGGATCGAGCCCGTACTCGTCAGCCAGGATCGCCGCCGACACCATCGGCGCCATCGCCGCCTGCAGCACGCCGACCGTGAGCACCAGGCCCTCCACGCCCGCGGCCGTGCCCAGCAGCCAGCACAGCAGCGGCGCCAGCAGCAGCTTCCAGCCCAACCCCCAAGCGGCCGCGCCCCACTGGCGCTGGCCCGGGTGGAACCTGAACTGCAGGCCGACCGAGAACAACGCCAGCGGCGTCAGCGTGGCGCCGATCGGCGCGAATACCCCCTCGAGCCACGCTGGCCAGCCGCCGAGGCGGCCCACCACGATGCCGAGCAACAGGGCCAGGAACGGCGGAAACGAAAACACGCGGCGCAGCATCGGGCGCAACTGCGGCGTGCGTCCGGAATAGAGCGATGCCACCACGATGCCCGCCGACGCCAGCACCGGAAACGCGCCGAGCTGGTCGGCTACCACCGCCAGCGACAGGCCGGCCTTGCCGTGCAGCGCCTGCACCATCGGATAACCCATGTAGGCGGTGTTGCCCAACCCGCACACCAGGATCAGCGCACCGGTGCGCTGCCGCGACCAGCCCAGCCGCGGACCGAGCAGCCCGAACACCAGCCAGGCGCCGCCGAAGGTGATCCACATCGCGGCCACCAGGAACCACAGGTCGGCATCGAACTTCAGCTTCGGGATCAGCTCCAGCACCAGCGCCGCCAGCGCCACGTTCAGCACCCACCAGTTGATGCCCTGCACGATGCCCGCCGGCGGCCGCGCGAAGCGCGCCACCACGACGCCGAGCAGCAGGCAGACGAACAACAGCAGCAAGGCACTCATGGGATGCGCACGGGCTCGGGCAAAGAGCGCCATTAGACGCGAAAAACGCCGTCGGCCGAAAGGCGCGGCGGCTGGGCGATAATCGCGGGGATGCCAAAGCCGACCGCGCCTTCCGACACCGATCACCTCGTGCATGGCCTGGCCGGTGACGACATCGCGCCCGATTGGCCGGCGCTCGTCGCGCCCGAACTGCGCTCGCTGCTGCGCCGCCTTCCGCAAGCCGGTGCCTTGCACCGTGTCCTCTGGCATAGTCCGCGGCCGCTTTCGGCGGCCTGCCTGGTGGACACCGAAGCGGGCACGCTGTTCGTCAAGCGTCATCATCAACGGGTGCGCTCGGCCGCCACGCTGACGGAGGAACACCGCTACATTGCGCATCTGCGCCGGCACGATTTGCCGTTGGCCGAAGTGCTGCACGACGCCGACGGCGACACCGCCATCGCCATCGGCGAGTGGGTCTACGAAGTGCATCGGCGCGCCGCGGGGGTCGACCTGTACCGCGAGTTGATCTCGTGGCAGCCGCTGCCGAACGCCCGTCACGCGCGCCGCGCCGGCCGCATGCTGGCTCGGTTGCATGACGCCGCCGCCGACTACCTCGCGCCCCAGCGCAGCACGCATATCCTGGTGGCGCGCAGCGAACTGATCGCCGCGACCGATCCGGTCGCGGCCCTGGAATCGCAGTTGCCGCAGCGATCCGGCCTTGCCGACTACCTGCATGGCCGACCGTGGCAACGCGAGTTCGCCGGGCTGCTCGCTCCATGGCACGCCAACCTGCAGCCGGCGCTGGCGCGGCAACCGCGCCTGTGGACGCACGGCGACTGGCACGCCTCCAACCTGTGCTGGAGCGGCAGTGGCGACGATGCCGACATTACCGCCGTGCTCGATTTCGGCCTGGCCGCGGCGAACTGCGCGCTGTTCGACCTCGCCACCGCGATCGAACGCAACGCGATCGCCTGGCTGACGCTGGACGACGGCGAGGCGGCGACACATTTGCCGATCGCCCGCGCGCTGATCGAAGGCTATCGCGAGGTCCGTCCACTCGCGCGCGACGAGCTGCATTTGCTGGCCGACCTGCTGCCGCTGGTCCACGTGGATTTCGCCCTGTCCGAAGTGGAGTATTTCCACGCCATCACGCATGCGCCGGCGCACGCCGACGTCGCCTGGGACACCTTCCTGCGTGGACACGCGGCATGGTTCGCCACCGCGCCGGGACAGGCGCTGCTGCTGGGCATCCGCGCGCTGGCGTGAGGTTCGCCGATTCGCCATGGACGTCCGTTCCATGTTTCAATAACGGTCTTGAAGCGGGGGTGCCCGGCAAAACGCCAGGCTGAGAGAGTCCCTTGGAACCTGATCCGGTCAATACCGGCGTAGGGAGCTTGCAGAGTCGGATCGTTCTCGCGAACGATCCGCTCGCCGTCGCTTCGTCCGCCACCCGAAGACGACGACGATGATCCGCACTCCCCTCGCCCTTGCCCTGCTTGCCGCCCTTGCCGCGACCGGCGCGGCCGCCACCGGCAGCGCCACCCCGCAACCCGAAACCCCGCAGGCCGTCGACCTGGCCACCGTGCACGTGCGCGGACAGGTGCCCGCGCGCGTGCACGACAGCGGCCTCGACAGCTACGGCCGTGCCACGCTGCACGACACGCCGGCGTCGATCACCGTGGTGGCGCGCCAGCAGCTGGACGACCGGCAGATCCGCACGCTCAGCGAGCTGGCCCGCGAGGATGCCGCGCTGGGCGACAACTACGCGCCGGTCGGCTACTACCAGGACATCGCAATCCGCGGCTATCCGCTGGACCCGGCCACCGGCTTCCGCAGCAACGGCCTGACCATCGCCGGCGAGCAGAAGGTGCCGCTGGAGGACGTGCAGCAGGTGCAGATCCTGAAGGGACTGGCCGGGCTGGAAGCCGGCGTGATGGAGCCCGGCGGCGTGGTCAATTACGTCAGCAAGCGGCCGACCGACGTGCGCAGCGTCACCCTCGGCATCGATTCGCACGGCTCGCGCCACGTCGCGGTGGATCTCGGCGGCTGGCTCACGCCGCAATTCGGCGTGCGCGTCAACGCAGTCCACGAGGACATCCATTCGTACGTGCATCACGCCGACGGCCGGCGCAGCATGCTGGCGCTGGCGGCGGACTGGAAGATCAGCGAACGCACCACGCTGGAACTGGACGGCAACTACCAGACCAGCGGCCAGCGCTCGGTGTCGGGCTACCAGTTGCTCGGCGGCACCACGCTGCCGGCGCACCCGGACGCCACACGCATGCTCGGCTATCAGCCGTGGCAGCAGCCGGTGGGCATCCAGTCGCCCAACAGCGGCGTGCGCGTTGAACATGTCTTCAATGACGACTGGCGCGTGCGAGTCGCCGGCGGCCACAGCCGTAGCGTGATCGACGACAACGTGGCGTTCGCCTACGGCTGCTTCTATGCCAGCGAATGTGCCGACGGCAGCGTGCCCGGCTGGTTCTTCGCGCCGAACGGCGACTACGACATCTACGATTTCCGCAGCCCCGACGACACCCGCGTCGGCGACGAGGCCCGCGCCGTGCTTGAAGGCCGCTTCGCCACCGGCGCGCTGAGCCACGAACTGAGCCTCGGCGCCAGCGCGTTCCGTCGCACCATCGACCGCCGCGCCTATGTCTACGACTATGTCGGCACCGGCAACATCGACCAGCTCGACCCGCCGGTCTTCGCTCCCTCGCCCAACCAGCCCGGTCCCTCGGAGCGTCGACTCACCAGCTGGCAGCACTCGCTGTTCGCGCTGGATCGCGTGCACCTGGGCGAGCATTGGCAGCTGATCGCCGGCGCCCGCCTCGCCCGCCTGCACGAGCGCAGCTACGACGACAGCGGCGCGCCCGAACGCGCGACACGCTTGCGCGAGGTGCTGCCCCAGGCTGCCGTGCTGTGGCAGCCGAATGCGCCGACCACGGTGTACCTGAGCTACAGCGAGGGCCTGTCGCTGGGCACCGAGGCGCCGTACTGGACCAGCAACGGCGGCACGACGCTGGGGCCGCGCCTGTCGCGCCAACTCGAAGCCGGCGTGAAGCTGCAGGCCAGCGACGCGCTGGCGCTGAGCGGCGCGCTCTACCGCATCCACCAGCCCTACCAGTTCGCCCGGCCGGACGGCACGCCCGAAGGATTCACTTTCGTGCAGCAGGGCGATGAAGTGCATACCGGCGTCGAGCTGGGTGCGAACGGCCGGATCGGCGACAACCTGCGCGTGATCGCCAGCGCCAGCGTCATCCAGGCCCGCGCCGAAGGCAGTGGCACGCCCGCATACGAAGGCCACCAGCTGACCAACGTGCCGCGCCTGCGTACCGCCGTATTCCTCGACTACCGCCTGCCGTCCGCGCCGGCCTTGAGCCTGCTCGGCGGCTGGCGCCACGCGTCGGCCAACGTCGCCACGCCCGATGGCGCCGTACGCGTACCGTCGTACGACGTGTTCGACGCCGGCTTGCGCTACACCATGCCGTGGCGCGGTCATGCGCTGACCTGGCGGTTGTCGGTGGACAACGTGTTCAACCGTTTCTACTGGCGCGACACCGGCTCGGCCGGCGGCGATCGCTACCTGTTCCCGGGGGCGCCGCGGTTGACGCGACTCTCCGTCAGCTACGACTTCCGATGATCTGGATCGAACTCGGCGGCGCGCTGATCAGCGCCTGGGCGGTCTGGCTCACCGCCAGGCGGCGGCCGTGGTGCTGGCCGGTCGGACTGGTCTCGGTGCTGGTCTACGGCTGGATCTTCATCGACGCCAAGCTGTATTCCGATGCCTTGCTGCAACTCGCCTTCGCCGGCCTGATCGTCTATGGCTGGCGACGCTGGCTGCAGAACCTGGGCAACGACGGCCGCGTCCAGCTTGCCCCGCTGCCGATGGTGCAGGCGATCGGCCACGTCGCGATCGGCGCGGTCGCGGCGCTGCTGCTCGGTTATTCGATGCATCGCTGGACCGATGCCGCACTGCCCTGGCTGGACGCGGCCCTCACCGCTTTCAGCCTGGTCGCACAATGGTGGCAAGGTCGCCGCCACATCGCGGCGTGGTGGCTGTGGATCGCGGTCGACGTGATCTATGTCGGCGAATACATCTACAAGCACCTGCTGATCACCTCGGTGCTCTACGCCGGCTTCGTGGTGCTGGCGGCGATCGGCTTGCGCGCGTGGCGGCAAGCCGGAAGCGTCCCTGCGGCAACGTGACTTCACGGCATGCTGCGCCTGTCGGAGCACAATGGGCAAATCCGCAACCAGGACGAAACACGATGCCCGACCTGTCCCGTTTCCCGATCACCGCACGCTGGCCCGCGCGGTACCCCGAACGCATCCAGTTGTATTCGCTCAACACGCCCAACGGCGTGAAGGCGTCGATCATGCTGGAGGAAACCGGGTTGCCGTACGAGCCGCACCTGGTCGACATCACCAATGACGAAAGCCACACGCCCGAGTTCCTGTCGCTCAATCCCAACGGCAAGATTCCGGCGATCATCGACCCCGACGGTCCGGGCGGCGAGCCGCTGGCGCTGTTCGAGTCCGGCGCCATTTTGCTGTACCTGGCCGACAAGACCGGCCGCTTCATTCCCGCCCAACCAGCGCGGCGCTGGGAGTGCATCCAGTGGGTGTTCTTCCAGATGGCCTCGATCGGCCCGATGTTCGGGCAGGTCGGCTATTTCAACAAGTTCGCCGGCAGGGAGATCGCCGACAAGCGTCCGCTGGAGCGCTACGTCAACGAATCGAAACGGCTGCTCGCCGTGCTCGAAGACCGCCTCGCAGGCCGCGACTGGATCATGGGCGACGACTACACCATCGCCGACATCGCCACGCTGGGTTGGGTGAACAACCTGATCACCTTCTACGAGGCGCGCGAGCTGGTCGAGTACGACCGCCTTGTCCATGTTCCCGCCTGGCTCGAGCGCGGCATGGCGCGGCCGGCAGTGGCGCGCGGGCTGCAGATTCCGCGACGCGGCTGAACCTCCGCCCGACGGCTGGACGAAGGCACGCGCCCGGGGCAAGCTTGCAGTCACGCGGCATCCAGCCGCGTTGTCGCACAGTGGCCATCACCATGAACGACTCGATCGCCTCATCGTTGCTGTCTGGCCTGGCGCTGGCGTTCTGGCTGCTGGCCCCGGCGGCCGGCGCCCAGAACATCTACAAGTGCCCGCAGGCCGGCGGCGGCGTGGCCTATACCGACCACCCCTGTGCCGACGGCAAGGGTCAGTTGCTGCACCAGGCGGACGACAGCGAGGTGATCGACCGCTACCTGCGCCTGGGCCAGGACGACCTTGCCAGGAAATATGCCCACGCCCGCCATCTCGACGCGCTCTACGAGGAGCGCGTGGCCGCCTATCGGCAGACGCAGGAGGACGCGGAACAACGCCGCTACGACGAGGCCCTCGCCGCGCAGCAACGCGAGGATGCCGCACGACAGCAGGCGCAGCTCGACCAGGCCGCGGAACGCGACCAGTTGCAGGCCGAGAACGAGGCCTTGCGCCAGCAGAACGACCAGTACCGCGAGGTGCTGTCCCAGCCCGTGAACGACTACGCGCCGCTGTACTGGGGCGCTCCGGCGCCGCCGTATCGACATCGCCCGCACGACCACGACGGCGATCGCGGCCATCGCTGGACACCGCCCCCACCGCCGACCTACCAGCCGTGCACACAACTGGCGGGTGGCCGGGTGCAGTGCTGATCTCGCAGCCCGATCATCGTCGTTGCTGACGCGCGCAGGCGTTCGATTCAGCGCGCCGCTTGCGGAATGTCGGCGCCCTGGCGGCGGACCCGGGGATCGTCGAGATGCTCGGCCTTCCACACCATCGCGCGATGGATGCGCTGCCAGCCGCTGGGATGGTCGAAGAACAGGAACTCCTCGACCGGGCCGGGATGCATCTTGCGGTATTCGGACAACTGAACGGCAGCCTGGGCAAAGCCGTCCGGCTGGCGTGCCGCGTTGAGGCCGAATGCGTCGGCCTCGGCCTCCATGCTGCGGGTGATGGTGTTGTTCACCGGCGTCATGACGAACATGAAAGTCGCGAACAGCGCGGCCAGCAACGGCAAGCCCGCGACGTCGGACACGTCGCGCAGCTGCCAGCGCTCGCCCCACCGCCGCTGTGCCCAGCTGAAGCCCCAGCGCACGCAGGCGAAGCCGATCACGATGATGACGCCGAAAAACACGATGCCCTTGTAGATGTGGTTGAGCACGTAGTGGCCCATTTCATGCCCGAGCACGGCCTCGACCTCTTCCGGCGAAGCGCGCTTGAGCAGGTTGTCGTTGAGGCTGATGCGGGTGGTGCCGAACATGCCGCTGACGTTGGCGCTGATGCGCTTGCTCTGGCGCGAGGCATCGAACCAGTACACGTCCGAAGCGGGGATGCCGTTGGCGCGCGCCATCGACAGCAGCTGCTCCTTCAGCGGGCTCTCCGGCAACGACTTGTAGGTATTGAACAGCGGTGAGATGTACACCGGCGCGATGGTGGCCATGAAGACCACGAACACGATGGCCACGCCGGCGCCCCACACCCACCAGGTCCGCGTGGCCCGGCGGATCACCGCGTAGATCAGCACCAGCGCCAGCGTGCCGAAGATCAGCCCCACCGCCAGCCCCTTGGCCTGCTCGCCCAGCCAGCTGCCGAGGCTCAGATTCGACAAACCGTACCGGTGCTCGCGGAAATAGCCTTCGTACAACGCCCACGGCAGGGTCAGCACGGTGGTCAGCACGATGTATTGCATCGCGTAGATCGCCGTCTGCAGCCAGCGCCAGCGGGCGATTCGCTCGGAAAAATTGCGCATGCGCGCCGAGAGCCGCGTGCCGAGCAGCAGCCACGCCACGCCCAACACGACCAGCAGATCCCAGCCGGTCAGCCAGTAACCGCCCTCGAAGTAGGCGTCGGAACTGGCTCGCTGCGCCGGCGTGAGCTCGGCCATGTAGGCACGGGTGGCGGCGTCCACGTCGAACGACGCAGTTGCTGAAACCGCCGGCGCCGGCGCCGCTGCGGTGGACGAAGATACCGCCTGCGCGTGGATCGCACCGACGACGAACCAGGCAAGCAGCAGCACGCCGAGCAGCTTCTTCATGACGTCCCCATCCCCAGGTGGAGCCCGCACGCTACCCCAATCGCCGGAAGCCCGCCACCGCGCCCGTCTCCGCGCGGTCGCCTACAATGCCGGACACGACCCGCCGGATCGACCCATGCCCCCGCTCCGCCTCAAACGCTATCTGCTGACCGGCCTGCTGACCTTCATCCCGCTATGGGTGACCTGGCTGGTGTTCAATTTCGTGCTGGGCGTGCTGGCCGGGATCGGCGCGCCGATGGTGGAGGCCTTGCTCGGCACGCTGGCGCTGGTGGCACCACGTGCCGCCGAGTCGCTGAAGATGGAATGGCTGACCTACATCGCCGCCCTGCTGATCACGCTGGGCTCGCTGTACCTGCTCGGCTTCGTGGCGAATCGGGTGATCGGCCAGCGCTTCCTCAATGCCTTCGACAACCTGCTTGCGCGCATCCCGCTGGTGCAGACCATCTACGGCGGCACCAAGAAGCTGATGGCGGTGCTGCAAAACAAGCCCAGCGGCATGCAGCGCGTGGTGCTGGTGGACTTCCCGCGGCACGGCATGAAGGTGGTGGGCTTCGTGACCCGGGTGATGATCGAGGAAGGCAGCGGTCGGGAGATCGCCGCGGTGTACATCCCGACCACGCCCAACCCCACCGGCGGCTATCTGGAACTCGTGCCGGTGGACGAGCTGATCCCCACCGACTGGACCATGGACCAGGCCATGGCCTTCATCATTTCCGGCGGTGCGGTGGCGCCGGACAGCCTGCCGGCTGCACCGGGCCGGCACGCCCTCACCCCCTGACCTTTGACACTGTCTGCCCTCCGTCGATTGGCCTAGCGTGAACGGCTGCGTCCGCGCGCCCGGGGAGCCTTTGCGCGCGGCCATGTCCGCAACCTCAAAACCGTCCAGATCCACCCATCGAGGGATATCCATGACCAAGCAGTACCTGAAGCCCCTGGCCCTTGCGGTCAGCCTGGCCCTGAGCGTGAGCGCCTGCGGCAAGCACGATTCGGCACCGGCCGATACGCCGGCGCCGACCGCCAGCACCGCACCGGCGGCCGCCGGCAGCACCGCGGCCGTCGACGGCAAAAGCATCTTCGACGTCAGCGAGCTGGGCGCCCCAACCGAGGCGTGCACGGACTTCGACCAGTTCGTCAATGCCAAGTGGGTCGCCGCCAACCCGATCCCGAACGACCGCACCCGCTGGGGCGCGTTCGACAAGCTGGCCGAGGACAGCCTCAACACCCAGCACACCATCGTCGAAAACGCCGCCAAGGGCGCCGACCAGGCGGCCGCCGGCTCGATCGAGCAGAAGATCGGCAACCTGTACAAGTCCGGCATGGACGAGGCCGCCATCGACAAGGCCGGCTTCGACCCGATCAAGCCCAAGCTGGCCGAAATCGACCAGCTGAAGAACGGCAACGACGTGGCGGCCTTCCTCGACAAGAGCTTCGCCCAGGGCGACATGCTGGTGTTCCAGTTCGGCGCCGGGGCCGACTTCAAGCACGCCGAAACGCAGATCGGCTACACCTTCCAGGACGGCCTGGGCCTGCCGACCAAGGACTACTACACCGATCCGAAGCACGCCGACCTGCGCAAGGCCTACCTCGACTACATCGCCAAGACGCTGGAACTCACCGGCGTCTCCGCCGCCGACGCCAAGGCGCAGGCCGACCAGGTGATGGCGTTCGAAACGAAACTGGCGGCCGCCTCGCTGGCTCCGGTCGAACTGCGCACCCCGGAAAACCAGTACCACTTCGTGAGCGTGGCCGAAGCCGACAAGATCACCCCGCACTTCAGCTGGGAGAACTTCTTCAAGGCCCAGGGCGTGAGCATCGACAAGGGCTTCTCGCTGTCGCAGCCGAAGTTCTTCGCCGAGTTCGACAAGCTGCTGGCCAGCGCGCCGGCCAGTCAGTGGCAGGCCTACCTGCGCTTCCACACCATCGACGGTGCGTCCGACGCGCTGAGCAAGCCGTTCCGCGACAACAAGTTCGCCTTCTACGGCAAGACCCTGTCCGGCCAACCGGAACAGAAGCCGCGCTGGAAGCAGGTGCTGAACGCGGTCAACGGCTCGATGGGCATGGCGCTGGGCGAGCTGTACGTCAAGCAGGAGTTCACCCCCGAGGCCAAACAGCGCGCCGAGGAGCTGGTCACCAACGTGCGCAACGCGCTGAAGGCACGCATCCAGAACCTCGACTGGATGAGCGACGAAACCAAGGCCAAGGCGATCGCCAAGTGGGACACCTTCCTGCCCAAGATCGGCTACCCGGACAAGTTCCGCAGCTGGGACGGCCTGACCATCGTGCCGGACAACTACTACGCCAACCTGCAAGCGGCGCAGAAGTTCAACTACGACTACGACCTCGCCAAGATCGGCAAGCCGACCGACCGCAAGGAATGGGGCATGACCCCGCAGACGGTCAACGCGTACTACAACCCCACCGACAACACGATCAACTTCCCGGCCGCGATCCTGCAGCCGCCGTTCTTCGACGCCAAGGCGGACGACGCGATCAACTACGGCGGCATCGGCGCGGTGATCGGCCACGAGGCCAGCCACGGCTTCGACGACGAGGGCAGCCAGTTCGACGGCGCCGGCAACAACGTCAACTGGTGGAGCAAGGCCGACCGCGCCAAGTTCGACGCGCGCACGGCCAAGCTGGTGCAGCAGTTCAACGACTACACGCCGATCAAGGACAAGCCGGACGCGCACGTCAACGGCAAGCTCACCCTGGGCGAGAACATCGCCGACCTGGGCGGCCTCAACGTCGCCTACGACGCTTTGCAGGTGGCCTTGAAGCAGCACCCGGCCGAAGCCACGCAGAAGATCGACGGCTACACCCAGGACCAGCGCTTCTTCCTCAACTGGGCGCGCGTGTGGCGCGGCAACATCCGCGAGCAGCAGGCGCTGCTGCGGCTGAACACCGACCCGCACGCACCGGCTTCGCTGCGCGCGATCGGCGCGCCGTCCAACATGCCGGCGTTCGCGGCGGCGTTCCAGTGCAAGCCGGGCGACGCCATGGTGCGTCCGGCCGACAAGCAGGTGAAGATCTGGTAACCGCGCTCGTCGCAGCCGTTTGAGAACCGGGGCCCCGCATGCGAATGCGGGGCCCTTTTTGCATGCCGGCCGGCGCGCCCGGCCCCTGACCTTTGACACTGTCTGGCCCATGACGTTTGGCCTAGCGTGAATCGGCATGGCCACGGCCGTCGAATGCCGGCCACCCGGAATCCACGCAACGCCCAGGGGCGAACCACCAATGGAGGCAATCCGCATGACCAAGACCCTTCTCAAGCCGCTTGCGCTTGCCGTCAGTGCCGCGCTGGCGCTCACCGCGTGCGGCAAGCAGGAATCGGCCGACACGCCGGCCGCGCCCGCAGGCAGCGCCAGTGTTGCCCACGCCGCCACCGCCGCGGCACCCAGCGTGTTCGACATCAGCGAGCTGGGCCAGGCTGCCGAGGCCTGCACCGACTTCAACCAGTTCGTCAACGCCAAGTGGATTGCCGCCAACCCGATCCCGGCCGACCAGACCGTGTGGGGCTCGTTCAACCTGCTGCGCGAGAAGAGCCTGGCCGACCAGCACGCGCTGGTCGACGCGGCCGACAAGAACGCCGACAGCGCCGCGCCCGGTTCGATCGAGCAGAAGATCGGCTGGCTGTACCGCTCCAGCATGAACATGGACGCGCGCAACAAGGCCGGCTTCGAGCCGCTCAAGCCCTATCTCGCCAGGATCGACGCGCTGAAGTCGAACAAGGATATTCCCGCCTGGCTCAACCAGTCCTTCGCCAAGGGCGACAGCGCAGTGTTCCGCTTCGGCGCGCGCGCGGATTACAAGAACGCGAAGATGCAGATCGCCTACGCGGTGCAGGGCGGCCTGGGCCTGCCCACGCCGGACTACTACACCGACGCCAAGTACAAGGACGTGCGCGCCGCGTACGTGAAATACCTGGCCAAGCTGTTCGAGCTCACCGGCACGCCGGCCAAGGAAGCGGCCAACCAGGCTGACCTGGCCATGAAGTTCGAGACCGAGCTGGCCAGGCACTCCATCCCGCGGGTCGAAATGCGCAAGCCGGAGAACCAGTACCACTTCGTCACCGTGGCCGAGGCGAACAAGGTCACCCCGCACTTCGACTGGAACGACTTCTTCAAGGCGCAGGGCGTGACCATCGACAAGGGCTTCTCGCTGTCGCAGCCGAAGTTCTTCGCCGAGATGGACAAGCTGCTGGCCAGCGCACCGCTGGCCGAGTGGAAGGCCTATTTGACCGCCCACACGATCTCCGGCGCGGCCGACGTGTTGTCCGAGCCGTTCGTCGATGCCCGTTTCGATTTCTACGACAAGACCCTGCGCGGCCAGCCCGAGCAGAAGCCGCAGTGGAAGCGCTCGCTGAGCGCGGTCAACGACGCCATGGGGCAGGCGCTGGGCCAGTTGTACGTGGCCAAGTATTTCCCGCCCGAAGCCAAGGCGCGCGCCGAGGAACTGGTCACCAACATCCGCAACGCGCTGAAGGCGCGCATCCAGAACCTCGACTGGATGAGCGACGAGACCAAGGCCAAGGCGATCGCCAAGTGGGAAACCTTCCTGCCCAAGATCGGCTATCCCGACAAGTGGCGCAGCTGGGACGGCCTGAAGATCACGGCGGACAACTACTTCGCCAACATGGAGGCAGCGCAGCAGTTCGACCACGACTACGACATCGCCAAGATCGGCCAGCCGACCGATCGCCAGGAATGGTTCATGACGCCGCAGACGGTCAACGCGTACTACAACCCCACCGACAACACGATCAACTTCCCCGCCGCGATCCTGCAACCGCCGTTCTTCTATGCCAAGGGCGACGACGCGATCAACTACGGCGGCATCGGCGCGGTGATCGGTCACGAGGCCAGCCACGGCTTCGACGACCAGGGCAGCCAGTTCGACGGCAGCGGCAACCTGGACAACTGGTGGACGGACGCCGACAAGAAGCAGTTCGACGAGCGCGCGCAGAAGCTGGTCGACCAGTTCGACAACTACGCGCCCCTGCCCGACCATCCGGACCTGCACGTCAACGGCAAGCTGACCCTGGGCGAGAACATCGCCGACCTGGGTGGCCTCAACATCGCCTACGACGCGCTGCAAACCGCGCTGAAGAATCATCCGGCCGAAGCCACACAGAAGATCGACGGCTACACCGAGGATCAGCGCTTCTTCCTCAACTGGGCGCGCGTGTGGCGTGGCAGCATCCGCGACAAGGCGCAGATGGTCTACCTCAACGCCGATCCGCACTCGCCGATGAAGTTCCGCGCGATCGGTGCGCCATCCAACATGCCGGCGTTCGCGCAGGCGTTCCAGTGCAAGGCGGGCGATGCGATGGTCCGCCCGGCCGACAAGCAGGTGAAGATCTGGTAACCGCCGCTGCGATGGCAGGCGCAATGCCTCGCCGTCGCGACTGAGACACCGGCAAGCTGGAACAGGAGGCCCCGCAGGTTGCTGCGGGGCCTCCTGCCATGCGGTGTCCGCCGCCCGCGTGCGGGGTATGGTTGCTTCGTGTAGTTATTGCAAATCATTCTCATTGGCAATATCGTGTGCGCCTTCGCGGCCAACGCCGTCACTCCATTCGATCGACGGCGATGGCTGTCGCTTGCGAGGCGGGGACCGGCCGGATTTCACACGACGCACAGGAGCCCGCATGAGCCCGATCAAGAGCAGGAAACATCCCGTTCGCCGCGCCTTCCCCGCGATGACGCCCGGACTGCTGACCACCGCCCTGCTCGGCAGCCTGACTCTTGCACCCGCGCATGCCGCCACGCCCGCCGACGCGGCTGCCGCCGATGCCCCGCTGATCGCGCAGGCGCGCAACCTGCCGCGCGTGCAGGTGCACGGCAGCGCCGGCGTCGACTACCGCGTCGACGAGCTCTCGTCGCACAAGTTCACCCAGCCGCTGCTGGACACCACCCAGACCATCAGCGTCATCAGCCGCGACCTGATCCAGCAGCAAGGCGCCACCACGCTTTCCGAGGCGCTGCGCAACAGCTCCGGCGTGGGCACCTTCTATGCCGGCGAAAACGGCGCCACCAGCACCGGCGACACGATGTACATGCGCGGCTTCGACAGCTCCGGCAGCATCTTCGTCGACGGCGTGCGTGACCTGGGCTCGATCTCGCGCGACGTGTTCAACATCGAGCAGATCGAAGTCACCAAGGGTCCGGACGGCACCGAGTACGGCCGCACCGCGCCGACCGGCGCGATCAACATGGTCAGCAAGCGTCCGCAGCTGGACAACGCCATCTCCGGCTCGCTGGCTTACGGCAGCGCCAGCCAGCGACGCGCCACCGCGGACTGGAACCAGGCGATCGGCGAAGACGCTGCCTTCCGCCTCAACGTGATGGGCCAGGACAGCGGGGTGCCGGGACGCGACCGGGTGCAGAACGACCGCTGGGGCGTGGCGCCGTCGCTGGGCTTCGGCCTGGGCAGCGCCACCCGGGTCTATCTCGACTACCTGCACGTGAAGCACGACAACGTGCCCGATGGCGGCGTCTCCACCATCGGCCTGCCCGGCTACGCCAGTCCCGATCCGGCGCGGCCGTTCCTGTCCGACGCCGCGCCGGTCGACCCGCACAACTTCTACGGCACCCGGCAGGACCACGACGACGTGCAGGTCGACATGTTCACCGCGATCGTCGAACACGATTTCTCCGACCGCCTCGCCGTGCACGACACCTTGCGCTGGGGTCGCACGCGCCAGGATTACCTGCTCACCTCGTTCACGGCCACCGCGGCGCACCTGTCGACGCCGGACCCGGATGACCCCTCGACCTGGACGGTGGCGCGCAGCAACCCGACCTTCAAACACCAGACCAACCGCATCCTCACCAATCAGACCAATCTCACCGCGAGCTTCGACACTGGTGCGGTCGGCCACGACCTCAGCGCCGGCGTCGAGCTGAGCCGCGAGCAGGCCTCGACCGAAGGTATCGCTCCGCTCGCGGGCAGCACCTGGCCCGCGGCAAACCTGTACCGGCCCGATCCGGACCAGGGCGGCCTGGCCTACGCCCGCAACGGCGCTCACGGCCATGGCCAGACCGATACCGTCGCGGCCTATCTGTTCGACACGCTCAAGTTCGGCGAGCGCTGGCAACTCAACGCCGGCGCACGGCTGGATCATTACCGCACCCGCTTCGTCAGCACCGACGTCTGCGGCGGCCGGCGCGGCCCGGCCTGCGGCAATCAACCGGTGGGCACGGTGCTGCCCAGCGTGGACGCGCGCCTCTCCGGCAACCTGCCCAACTACAAGCTCGGCGTGCTGTTCAAGCCGGTCGCCGCCGGCAGCATCTACGCCAACTTCGCCATGTCGCAGGAACCGCCGGGCGGCAACACACTCACCCTCAGCAACGCCTCGAACAGTGCCGACAACCCCGACCTCGACCCCCAACGCGCGCGCACCGTCGAGCTGGGCAGCAAGTGGAGCGTGCTGGGCGACAAGCTGCTGCTGACCGGCGCGCTGTACCGCACCACGGTCAGCAACGACCTGGTGCAGGATCCGACCGACGGCCTGTACTACCAGATCGGCAGGAAGCGCGTGCAAGGCGTGGAGATCGGCGCAGTCGGCAGGATCACCGAGCGCTGGGCGGTGAGCGCCGGCTATACCCGCATGGACGCGAAAGTCATCCGCGGCAAGGCCGTGACCAGCGACGGCTCCGCCGACCTGCCGTACACGCCGACCAGCGCGTTCACCATGTGGTCCACATATCGGCTGCCGTTCAACCTCACCCTCGGCGGCGGCGCGCGCCACACCGGCGGGATGAAGCGCGGCAGCGACGGTGCGGTCGGCACGCCGGCCTTCACCCGTGGTTACTGGGTGTTCGACGCGATGGCCAGCATCGAGGTGAACGCGCACGTCGACCTGCAGCTCAATGTCAACAATGTCTTCGACGAACACTACGTCGCGGCGATCAACAAGAGCGGCTACCGCTACACGCCGGCCATGCCACGCTCGGCCATGCTCACCGTGCAGTTGCGCTTCTGACCTGCCGACCACTTCCCGCGGGTGACCCATGCTGCTGCACATTCCAGGCGTACTGAGCGCAGAACAAATCAGGCAAATGCGCGAGTCGCTCGACGCGGCGCCGTGGGTCGACGGCCGCGAAACGGTGGGCACGCAGGGCGCGCGGGTCAAACGCAACCAGCAACTGCCTGACGCCTCGCCGCTGCGCCGGCAACTGGGCGAAACCGTGCTGACGGCGCTGGCCGCGCAGCCGCTGTTCCACGCGGCCACGCTGCCGCTGCGCATCCTGCCGCCACGCTTCAACCGCTATGCCGATGGCGGCCAGTACGGCTTCCACGTCGACGGCGCGGTGATGGCCCTGCCTGACGGCGGCGGACAGTTGCGCAGCGACGTCTCGTGCACGCTGTTCCTCGGCGAGCCCGACGAGTACGACGGCGGCGAGCTGATCGTCAGCGACACCTACGGCGAGCACGAGGTGAAATTGCCCGCCGGCGACCTCATCGTCTATCCGTCCAGCAGCCTGCATCGTGTGGCACCGGTCACCCGTGGCGCCCGGATGGCGTCATTCTTCTGGGTGCAAAGCCTGGTGCGCGACGACGGCCAGCGCCGGCTGCTGTTCGAGCTGGACGCCTCGATCCAGGCGCTGACCCGCACCGGCGCCGACCACGCCGCCGTGCTGCAACTGACCGGCGTCTATCACAACCTGCTGCGCCAGTGGTCCGCCACCTGACCGCGGCAGCGGTTCCCTCGGCGCCGCGCACGGCGGATAATCGTCGACCCTCGACGCCGATGGCTGCACGATGTTCGTACCTGGTCAACGCTGGATCTCCTCCGCCGAACCCGAGCTGGGCCTCGGCACCGTGTTGCGCGTCGAAGGACGCGGCGTGCAGGTGCTGTTTGCCAAGGCCGGCGTGCTGCGCCCGTACGCGATCGACTCGGCGCCGCTGCTGCGCGCCGAGTTCCGCGCCGGCCAGCGCGTCGCCGGCAAGGGCATCGCGTTTCTGGTCGAACGCGTCGAGATCAAGGACGAGCTGCTGATCTACCGGGGCGAGGGCCGCGAGCTGCACGAAGGCCAGCTCGACGACGAACAGAGTGTGAGCCAGGCCGACGACCGTCTGATCGGCGGGCGCACCGACAGCGTGGCTCAGTTCGAGCTGCGCCTGGAGGGACTGAAGCGGCGCGCCGAGGCGCGCCGCTCGCCGATGTGGGGCCTGGGCGCCGCACGGATCGGACTGGTGCCGCATCAGCTGCGCGTGGCCGGCATCGCCTCGGTTCGCCGCCCGCCGCGGGTGCTGCTGGCCGACGAAGTCGGACTGGGCAAGACCATCGAAGCAGGCATGATCGTCGCGCGCCAACTCGCCACCGGCCGCGCCTCGCGCGTGCTGCTGCTGTTGCCCGACACCCTCGTCTACCAGTGGTTCGTGGAGATGCTGCGCCGCTTCAACCTCAGCTTCGCGATCTACGACGAGGAGCGCTGCGAGGCTCTCGAACAATCCGGCGATGCCGGCAACCCGTTCGAGGACGAGCAACTGGTGATCGCCGACTTCGGTTTTTTGGAAGGCTCGCCGAAGTACGCGCAGCAATTGCTGGACGCGCCGTGGGATCTGCTGGTGGTGGACGAGGCCCATCATCTGGCCTGGTCGCCGGAAGCTGCCAGTCCGCGCTACACCATGGTGGAGCAACTGGCCGCGGCGATCCCGGGCGTGATCCTGCTCACCGCCACGCCGGAACAGCTCGGCCGCAGCGGCCACTTCGCCCGCCTGCGCCTGCTCGATCCACAGCGCTATCACGATCTGGACGGCTATCTGGCCGAGGCCGATTCCTATCGCGCGCTGTCGACGATCGCCGACCGCCTGCTCGACGGCCAGCCACTGGATGCCGACCAGCACGCCGCCCTCACCGAGGCCTTCCACGGCGACGCGACGCTCACCGCACTGCTGGCCGATTCCACCAGGCCGTCGAACGCGCGCGAGCTGCTGGCCGCGCTGATCGACCGCCACGGCACCGGCCGCGCGATGTTCCGCAACAACCGCGCCGGCGTAGGCGGCTTCCCCACCCGCCTGCCCGAATGGCATCTGCTGGACGCCGATGCGGTCGACGACAGTACGCGGCAAGCGTTGCTGGCCGAGTTCCACGCCGACATCCAGCAGCCGCCTGCGCTGATCGAGGTCGACTACGCCACCGATCCGCGCGTCGACGCCCTGATCGCCTTGCTGGAAACACACCCGCAAGACAAGTTCCTGCTGATCTGCCGCAGCCAGGCCAAGGTGCTGGCGCTGGAAGAAGCACTGCGCACGAAGAGCGGCGTCGGCGTGGCGCGATTCCACGAAGGCCTCAGCATCGTGCAGCGCGACCGCAACGCCGCGTACTTCGCCCAGCCCGATGGCGCGCGACTGCTGCTGTGCTCGGAAATCGGCTCGGAAGGGCGCAACTTCCAGTTCGCGCACCGATTGGTGCTGTGGGACCTGCCGCTGGACCCGGACCTGCTCGAACAGCGCATCGGCCGGCTCGACCGCATCGGCCAGAAGCACGACATCGCCATCCACATCCTGGCCGTGGCCGACAGCGCCCAGCACGTGCTGGCACGCTGGTACGACGAAGGCGTGGATGCCTTCCGCTCAAGCCCGGCCGACGGCCGCGAACTGCTGCGCCGCTATGGCGAGCCGCTGGCGCGACTGGCCGACGAGCATGCGCGCGGCGACGACAACCGCGACCAGGAACTCGACGTCCTGCTCGCCGAAACCCGTGCCAGCCACGAGCAGATGGCGGCACTGATCCGCGGCGGCCGCGACCACCTGCTGGAGCTCGCTTCCAGCCGCGACCCGCACGCCGACGAACTGCAGCAGGCCTTCCGCCGCGACGACCATGATCCGGGTCGCGACGCCTTCGTGCAGCGCCTGCTGGAAGCATTCGGCATCCACGCCGAGGAACTCGGCGGCCAGGTGCTGCTGCTCGATCCGCAATACCTTTCCACCGACGCCCTGCCCGGCTTCGCCGAAGGTCCGCAGTCGGTCACCTTCTCGCGGGAGGTGGCGCTGTCGCGCGAGGACTTGCCGCTGCTGCGGCTCGACCACCCGCTGGTGGCCGGCGCACTGGACCTGGCGCTGTCCGGCGAACAGGGCAACGCCGCCTTCATGGTCGACGACGTGCTGGCCCCGCGCACCGCGCTGCTGCAGGCGGTGTACGTGCTCGAATGCGTGGCCGACCGCCGACTCGACGCCGAGCGCTTCCTGCCGCCCTCGCCGCTGGTGGTCACCGTGGACACCCGGCTGGCCGAGCGCGCCGACTTCACGCCCAGCGACACCGCGCTGCGCAAGGCCAATGACCGACACATCGAGGTGGCGCGCTACCGCAAGTTCCTCGGCAAGCTGGTGCCGCCGATGCTGGAACGCGCCGAGGCGCTGGCCGGCACTCGTGCGCAGGCGCTCATCGACGCGGCGGTGAGCGGCGCCACCACATCGCTGGACAACGAACTCTCGCGGCTGCTGGCCCTGCGTGCGGTGAACCCGTCGATCAGCGACACCGAAATCGCCGCCGTCGCCGACGAACGCCAAGCCCTGCTGGACGCCTTGCCGCAGGCGCGCCTGCGGCTGGATGCGGTGCGCTTCGTGGTCAGCGCGGACTTCCTCGCCCTGCGCTGAGCGGCCTGCCCCTGCAGGGCGGGCACTGCCCGCCAGCTCCTTGTTTGGTGAGGTGGGAGACGGCGGGCGGTGCCCGCCCTGCACGCCGTCGAATCCCGCCGCTACCGCATCAACCGCCGCGTCGGCTTGATCGGCAGTTTGCCGCGCCAGTACTGGATCAACACGATGCCGCCGACCATGCCGCCGAGGTGGGCGAAATGGGCGACGCCGGCCTGGGTACCGGTCACGCCCAGCACCAACTCCACCGCCGCGTAGCCGATCACGAAGATCCACGCGGGGATCGGCACCGGCAGGAAGATCAGCATCATCTTCTCGTGCGGATACAGCATGCCGAATGCCAGCAACAGGCCGAAGATCGCGCCTGACGCACCCAGTGTGGGATAGAAGCCGTGGGTGAACCAGTGCACCACGATCAGCTGGGCCACCGCCGCGACGACCGCGCAGACGAAGTAGTAGATGATGAAATTGCGCGCCCCGAAAGTGCGCTCGATGGTGCCCCCAAACATGAACAGCGCGAACATGTTGAACGCGATGTGGGTCAGGCCGCCGTGCATGAAGGCGTAGGTCACCAACTGCCACGGACGGAAGCCGATCGAGGCCAGGCCCTGCGTGGTCTGGAACACCTGGTCCGGTCCCCACGGCCACAACGCAAAGTGCTGCAGGAAGATTTCGCCGAAAAATTGTTGCAGCAAGAAGACGACGACGTTGGCGATCAGCAGGTTGCGCGTGACCGGCGGCAGATCATGGGGCATCAGGCAGTTCCGGGGAAAGGGCTCGGCCCCAAGCGTAACGGTGCACGCGCCCGGCCGCCATGCAGGCGATGTCGCAAGGGTCCGGCCGGCTCATGGAGCCGGCCACAAAAAAGCCGCCTTGCGGCGGCTGCGGAACGCACCTGTGCAGGTACTCAACCCTTGTTGCCCGCCAGCGCCATCGCCTCCGGCCGCTTGGCACCGGCGAAGCGCTTGGCCCAGTAACCGTCGTCCAGACTGGAGATCTCCACCGACTTGCCGGCGCTCGGCGAATGGATGAAGCGTCCGCCGGATATGTAAATGCCTACATGCGAGATGCGGTGCCGGCCGTGGGTGCGAAAGAACACCAGGTCGCCGGGCTTGATGTCGTCGCGCTTGACCTTGATGCCGGCGAGGAACTGGCTGGCGGAGGTATTCGGCAACTGCACGCCGATCGCATGGGAGAACACGTAACGCACGAAACCGCTGCAATCGAAACCGGTGGCCGGATTGCGGCCGCCGCGCACGTAGCGGATGTCGCGCAGGCCCATCGCCGCGGCCAGCAATGCCTTGCGCAGGTCGGTGATGTTCTGCGTGGCAACCCGGGCTTCCGGGGTCTGGGCGGTGGTGATGGCCGTCGCCGGCTCGGCAGCGTCCACCACCTGGGGCAGCAGGTCGCTGGCGTGGTCGGGCAACACCGACTGACTCAGGCGAACGGCAGGGCTGAAGCTGGGCAGGGGTTGCAGCAGCGGCGCGGCCACGCGGGCGGCAGTCGACGCGCTGAAGGCAGTATCGAGATTGGCGGCGTGGAGGGTTCCGGAAAACAGCAGCGCAGGCACAAGCGCAGCAAGCACGATCAATCGCTGGGTTGGCATGCAGGAAAATCCCGGGTATTCACGGAGTTGGCCATCGCCACAACGCGGCAATGACGTGACAGGGCAGTGAAAATACCAAGCCAAGGCCCCTCGTATGTTGGATTGAGGTTAAGTGAACCCTGCCGTTTCGGGATTCCGGGACGCGCCGCACACTTGGACAAGTCACTGATCGTCAAAGAGTTTGAGGGTTTGACGACGACTCGGGCCAGTAATGCGAATCCGGATAGGGCCGGTGGCCGAAGATCGCCGTGCCGATCCGGACTTCGGTCGCCCCCTCGGCGATGGCGAGCGGGAAATCCCCGCTCATGCCCATGGAAAGTCTGGGCAAATCATGCCCTTGCACAACCGCCCGGTCGCGCAGCTCGCGCAATCGACGGAAGCAGCCGCGCACCTCGACCGGGTCGGTGGAATGGATCGCGAGGGTCATCAGGCCACGCACGCGCAAGGTCGGGTAGCCCCGTAAGGCGTCCAGGAAACCGGTCAGCTGTTCAGGCGGAAGTCCATATTTGCTGGGCTCGGTCGAAGTCTTTACCTGCACCAGCACGTCGATCACGCGGCCCTCGTGCTGCAAGCGTCGGTCCAGCGCCTCGGCCAGGTCCAGCCGGTCCAGCGACTGCACCTCACTGACCAGCCGCGCCACGTCCTTCGCCTTGTTGGTCTGCAGGTGGCCGATCATCACCCAGGCGATGCCGCAATCGGCCAACGCCGGCGCCTTGTCGCGAATCTCCTGCACCTTGTTCTCGCCGAAGCGGCGCATGCCCAGCGCCACGCCCTCGCGGATCAGCTCCGGCCCGAAGGTCTTGCTGACCGGGAGGATGGACACGCCAGCCGGGTCGCGACCAGCCTCGCGACAGGCGGCATCGACGCGACGACGGATGTCGGACCAGTTGGCGGCAAGGTGGGAAGGGGTGGGCATGTAGCGAACTCCGCGCGGAAAAACCGGAGGAGTGAGTGAAGAGGAGTGAGAAGTGAGAGAAAAGCTGAAGAGCGGCGCGGCCGTCTCTCACTCCTCACTCCTCTCCACTCACTCCTCGCCTTCAGCCTTGTGCGAAATGCTTCGCCACCACCTCGGCCACCACCATGCTGACCTTCTTGCCGGTGGGGATGTGCAGGAACTCATTCGGGCCGTGCGCGTTGGAATGCGGGCCGAGCACGCCGGTGATCAGGAACTGCGCCTTGGGGAATTTCTCGCCCAGCATGCCCATGAACGGGATGCTGCCGCCCTCGCCCATGTAGGTAGCCGGCGCGCCGAAGTAATGCTGCGAGGCGTCGGCCACCGCCTGCTCCAGCCACGGCGACAGCGCCGGCGCGTTCCAGCCCGAGCCGTCCTTCTCCAGGGTGAACGTGACCTTGGCGCCGTAGGGCGGGTCCTTCTCCAGCAGCTGCTTGACGAACTCGCCGGCCTTGGCGCCGTTCAGAGTGGGCGGCACGCGCAGGCTCAGCTTCACCGCGGTGAACGGACGCAGCACATTGCCGGCGCTCTCCAGCGGCGGGATGCCGCCGATGCCGGTGACTGCCAGCTGCGGACGCCAGGTGCGGTTCAGTACCAGCTCGGCCAGGTCTTTCGTGACCGGCTGCATGCCCTCGGCCCAGGGGAATTTGTCGTAGATGTCCGCGCCCAGCACCTCGGCGGAGAGCTTGGCCTGGTCGATGCGCTGCTGCGGAATGTCGACGTACAGCTCCTTCGGCTTGATCGTGCCGGTGGCCGGGTCCTCCAGCCGCGACAGCAGCTCGCGCAGGATGCGGAAGCTGGACGGCACCACGCCGGAAGCGTCGCCCGAGTGCACGCCCTCTTCCAGCACCTGCACGCTGAGGTTGCCGCCGGTCATGCCGCGCAGTGAAGTGGTCAGCCACAGCTGGTCGTAGTTGCCGCAGCCCGAATCCAGGCACACCACCAGCGACGGGCTGCCGATGCGCTCGGCCAGGTGGTCGACATAGAACGGCAGGTCGTAGCTGCCCGACTCCTCGCAAGCCTCGATCATCACCACGCAGCGCGCGTGAGGGATGCCCTGCTCGTGCAACGCCAGCAGCGCGGCCAGCGAGCCGAAGATCGCGTAGCCGTCGTCGGCGCCGCCGCGGCCGTACAGCTTGTCGCCCTTGAGCACCGGCGTCCACGGGCCGAGGCCGTCGGCCCAGCCGGTCATCTCCGGCTGCTTGTCGAGGTGGCCGTAAAGCATCACGGTGTCGTCGCCCTGGCCCGGCACCTCGATGTAGATCAGCGGCGTGCGTCCTTCCAGCCGCACCACTTCCAGCGTGGCACCGGGCAACTGGCTCAGCTTGGAGCGCGCCCAGGTTTCCATCAGCTTGACCGCCGCATCCATGTAGCCATGCGCCACCCAGTCCTTGTCGAACATCGGCGACTTGTTGGGAATGCGAATGTATTCGACCAGTTGCGGCACGATCTCCTCATCCCACAAATCGCTGACGAAACGGGACAGGCGGCTGGTATCCATGGGACAACTCCAACGTGGCGAACAATCGTTCATTGTAGCAGCGCACCCGGGCGGCACCGACATCGCAGGCGGTGCGCACCCACACGGGCAGGGGCGACAGCCGCACGCCGGGGCAGCGCGGGACCCGGCTGCGCAGCGGTGCGGTGTCGCGCATGGTGGGGACGCGGCGTCGACCGCCGCAATCTGTCCGCAAACCCGCCACTCACGGAGGAAAGACCATGTTCCACAAACTCGCTGCCATCGCTCTCGCGCTCGGTCTCGCCGCGCCGGGGCTGTTGTTCGCCGCCACGCCGGTCAACATCAACAAGGCCGATGCCAAGACCATCGCCAAGTCGCTCGACGGGATCGGCGCGACGCGCGCCGAAGCCATCGTCGCCTGGCGCGAGGCGCACGGCCCGTTCAAGAAGGCCGATGACCTGACGCACGTCAAGGGCATCGGCAAGGCCACGATCGAGCGCAACCGCAGCGCGATCCTGTTCGCCGACGGCGGCACGGCCGGCAGCGACACCGACGCCGCACCCAGGGTGCGACGCGGCAAGGCGGGCGCCAGCGAGTAGCCCCGGCAGCGGCGGGCGCAAGCGGCGCACGCCCCGGCGCCGCTTGCGCTACACTCGCGCGCCGCATCCGCCGCCGCGCCGACATGATCCTCCCGCGCTACCACATTGCAGCCTCCGCCATCGCCGGTGCAGGCAAGGGGCTGTTCCTCGACGAGGCCGTGGCCGCAGGCCGCATCCTCACCGCACCCGATGGCATCGAGCAGACCTGGCGGCAGGCCGACATCGAGGCCTCCGACGCATTGCGCGGCCTGTGGCACGCCAGCGCACGCTGGTTCGAGGACCGCTACACGCTGTCGCCCGAATGGCCCGACGAGTGCTTCATCAACCACAGCTTCACGCCTAACGGACTGTGGCACCTGGGTTTCGTGTTCGCCCTGGCCGACCTGCCGGCCGGCAGCGAAATCACCGTGGATTACCGCCATCTGCTGCCTCCCGGCCAGGCCGAGGACTTTGTCGATGCGGCCACCGGTGAGACAATCACGGGGTTGTCCTGGCAAGAGAGCCTCGCCAGCAGTACCCGCGCCCTGGCCGAACTGCTGGCATCCCCTCGATCCGGGTCGTGATGGTTGATGGTGATGGTCGAGATTCCTACCCTTGAGACGCCGCGGTTGCGCCTGACCGCATTGAGCGAACGACACTTCGACGACTACGCCGCGATGCTGGCCGATCCGGACAGCACCCGTTGGGTGGGCGACGGCCAGCCGCTGGACCGCACCAACGCCTGGCGCTCGCTGGCGATGCTGCTGGGCCACTGGCAGTTGCGCGGTTTCGGCATGTGGGCGCTGGAGCTGAAGGAGACCGGGGAGTTCGTCGGTCGCGCCGGCCTGATGTATCCCGACGGCTGGCCTGACCTGGAACTGGGCTGGATGCTCAAGCCGGCCCACCGCCACCGCGGCTATGCCACCGAGGCGGGCAACGCGACGCTGGATTTCGCCTGGACCCAGCTGCGCGCGCCGCGCGTGATCAGCCTGGTGCGCATCGGCAACGAGGCCTCCGACCGGCTGGCCGAGCGGCTCGGCGGCGAACACATCGAGAACATCGACTTCTACGGCAGCAACAGTCACGTGTTCGCCTACTACCCGCCGCATCGCGAACGCCGGCGCGCCTACGCCTGAGCGGGCGTCAGTAGACATCGCGCCGGTAGCGCCCCTGCTCGCGCAACTGCGCCGCCCGTTCGGCGCCCAGCACCTCGCACAGTACCGCATCGACGCCGGGAGCCAAACCGTCCAGACTGCCGCAGACGTAGATCGCCGCACCCTCGTCGACCCAGCGTCGCAACTCGTCACCCGCTTCGCGCAGGCGCTGCTGTACATGGACGCGCTCATCCTGGTCGCGCGACCAGGCAAAATCGGCGCGCTCGATGGCGCCTTCGGCGATCCAGCGCTCGATGTCTTCGCGATGAAGGAAATCGTGTGCGCGGTGGCGCTCGCCGAACAGCAACCAGTTGCGCGTGCGACCGGCGGCGATGCGTTGCTTGAGCAAGGCGCGCAAGGCGGCCAGGCCGGTACCGTTGCCGATCAGCACCATCGGGCGCGCGTCGCAGGGTGCATGGAAGTTGACGTTGCCGCGCACGCGCAGCGCAATCTCCGCGCCGATCGGCGCATGCTCGGTGAGCCAACCCGAGCCCAACCCGGGATAGCCGCCACGCGCGCGCATCCGGCGCACGATCAACTGCACCGCGCCGTCCTGCGGCAACGAGGCGATCGAGTACGCGCGATGCGGCAGCAACTGCAACATCGCGGCGACGCCCTCCTCGTCCAGGCCATCGACCTCATCCCGCTCGGGCAGGCGACAGCGCGCCAGCAAGGCAGCCAGCGGCAACCGCTCCCGATGCCCGAACGACACCACGACGCGGCCATCCAGCCCCCGCGCCGTCAGCCATGCCGTCACCGCTTCGGCGGCATGGCGGGGACCGATCTCGGCAAGGTCGCCAGCCTGCCAATCCGCGCGACCCTCCAGCGGCTTGAGTGCCAGATGGAAGCAGGGCTCGCCCACGCTGCCCGGGTTGAGCAAGCGGCGCTCGACCAGTTGCCAGCGCCGGTACTTCGGCGGCTGCCAATCCGGCAGATCGGGCGCGCCGCCGAGCACGGCCAGGTGATGCTGCCAGCGGCGCTGACTGGCGTCGTCCTCGCTGTCCACCTCCACCGGATCGAACAACGCGTGTGCGCCGCTGGCCTGCAACCAGCGATGGAGCTGGCGGCCGAAGCCGCAAAAGTCCTCGTAGTCGCTGTCGCCCAGAGCCAGCAGGCCGTAATGCAGACCGGTCAGTGACGCGGGCTGCCGCATCAGTTGCCGGGTGAAGGCCAGCGCCATGTCAGGCGGCTCGCCATCGCCGGTAGTGCTGACCACGAACAGCATGCGACCCGCCTCGCGCAGATCGTCCAGCGCCACCTCGTCGATACCGATCACGCGGGTGGGCAGACCGGCCAGCTGCAGGCTCTGCGAAGTCTGACGGGCCAGTTGTTCGGCGAAACCGGTCTGGCTGGCGTACACCACGCGCAGCGCCGCATTTGCCGACCGCGCCTGGGCAGCGGGGAGGTCGCCAGCTTCAAGCGTGGCCCGCTGCCCGGTCGCCACGTCCTTCACGGCAACCGGCCGGCTTGGCGCAGCGCCGCGCCGGAAGCGCGAAAGGCCAAACAGATCCCGCGCCAAACTGATCCAGCGCCACTGATGCAGCTGGCACATCCAGGGTGCGCGACGCTGCAGATCCGTGTTTTCAGCAAGAGAGGCTGGTTGACCCATGGCGATCCGTGTTCGGCGCACCGGACCTTCCCGCGGCACCTCGCGAGGGCGCGAAAGACGGAACCGGCGCGGCGCCGGACGAAAGATCCGGCCGAGCCATTAAATCGCAAACAAGAATCACTCGCAATAGCGCGCGGCAAATGACCACGGGATTTTGGTGGGAACTCGCCTGCCGAACGGCCGCCGAGGAAGAACCGCCTCACGAGCACAGTACTGGGCGAGCGGCGGCATTCGCCCCGGCATCCGGCGACGTGCAGGCGGCTCCCGGCTTCCTTGCAGTGCCCCCCGATCGGCGGAGCCAGCTCGGGCAACGCCGGGGGTCAGCTCAACCCGATCTGCTTCATCGCCTTGCTCTTGATCCCGGCGAAGAAGCCCTTCTTCGCATGCGTTCCCTTGTCGCTGCTGAGCCCTTCCAGTTGCAGGCGGGAGCCCATGATGTTCTTGTTGGCGATCTTCAGCAGCGGGTCCATCTGCTTCTTCTTCATCAGCTCGACCTTGTCCATCCAGCCCGGCAGGCCGATGTCGGCGACGAACATGTTGGCGACCGCCGAGGTGTCGGCGCAGGTGAGCAGATAACAGCCGAGGATCGGACACTCGTTGAACACGGTGAGATCCAGCGTGTTGGGCGCCGCCAGCCGCTTGTTGCCGGCGCGCATGTCCTTGATGTCCAGACCCAGCGAAAACAGCAGCAGACCCAGGCTGGCCAGCGTGTTGGCCACGCCGATCGCGGCGGTGGTGGCCGTACCGAAGTCGGCGAACAGGCCGCCGATCTTCGCTCCCGTCGCCACCGTCTGCTGGCCCAGCTTCACCGAATGCTGGGCCAGGTCGCGCTTGATGATCGCCTGGATCGCTTCGGCCGCCGCACTCGGGTCGCCCATGCGGAAACCGTTCTTGTACTCGTCGCTCTTGTAGAGGTTGTAGCCATCCTGCGCCACTGCCTTGCCCGCCTTGGCCAGCTTCACCGTGCTGGTGACCACGCCGAGGTAAGGCGTTACCTCCGACACCAGTTCGTGCAGGACCTCGCCGCCGATCGCCTCGATCACGTCGTGGATGTTCTCCACGTCGGCGCACTCGACCATGAAGTTCTCGAACGCTTCCTTCATGCCCGGCACGCTGGCGACCTTGGTCGCCGTGCTGCCGCCCTTGGCCAGCTTGCTGACGCCGGATTTCAGCGACTTGCCGGAGGACAGCAGCGACTTCCCCGTCGACAGCATGCTGGCACTGCCGAACTTGAGCCTGGTGCCTCCGAACATGTTGACGACGAGCTGCCGGCGTGCCTTGGCAAGCTCGCCCATGGCGATGAATTCGGCGCGGCTCAAAGGTGTGGATGGCATGATCGCTGTCCCCTCAAGTGATGTCTCATGACTCGTGGCGCCCCGTCAGCGCGTCTCTGCTCTCCGACAATCACACCCGCCTGCAGCAAAGTGAACCTGCTCCCCTCCCCCGCCCCCTTCTCCCCGCCTCAGGTGTGTAGCGGAAACTGGTTCGGCCACAGCCGTTGCAACTGATTGGTATAGCGGCCCGCCCCGATGCCTATCTTGTACTGGCCGGGAGCTTCGTCTGCCAACAGCCCTTTCATTGCCAACGACATGCGCAGCGGGGCGCTGGCTTCCACATCATGATAGAACGAGGCCAGCCGCGAGTTCGGCGTAAGCGCCATCTCCCCGGTGCCCTGGCTCTCGAAGACGAGATCGTAGGCGGCGGGAAAAGCGTCGGCAAAACAGGCCCGATGGTGCTCGTTGATCCAGTAGCTCTCTTTGCCTCCGCGCGTATAGGTATCCATCCTGGAGTGCTTTGCGAAGTCACGTCGGCGCAAACTGGTCGTGCCGCCCATCAAGCGACCTTTCCAGGTTGTCGTTTCATAGGATTTGTGCTCGGACAACGAAAGCACGAGCCGCGCGTAGGCAATGCACATGTCCTTCGAAGTACCGAGGTGGCCGTAAGGCGTGGCGTTGAGCGAAGTCCCCCAGTCACGCAGCAGCGCGCAAGCGAGGTTGCGGGTTATGTAGGAGGAATCCGGAGGCGTCGACGCCATCACCTGCGCGTTGTGCACGCCAGGCATCGGCAGGAAAATTGCCGTCGTCGACGGCGCACGCACCCGGCTCCAGTCCTGCGGCTTGAAGGTGGAACGCATCTCGTGCATTGCAAGGATTCCGACGTAACGATCGACGTTGGACTGCAGCACCTGCGTGTCCGCCATTTTTTCACCCGCATCGACGCCTGCAACGGGATCGACTGCAAAGATGTTGCAGCTGATCTCGTCCTTGAAAACCTCGTACATCAGATTGGCAATGCGCATGCAGGTCACAGCGCCGCGACTCCAGCCCACCATGTTGACCCGGTCGATCGGCATCCCCTTGTCGAACTTCAGATCCTGGATCAGGTTCACCGTGCGCTGGGTGTTTTCGTCCCAGCCCTGGCCGCTCATCATTCCGCGTATCGGTGCCGCGATTTGCTTCCCGCCAGTGTTGCCCCCCGCATGGTCCGCAAAAGAGGGGCCCTTGGCCCACTTCTTCAACGACAGGTTTTGCTTGGCGGCCCCCGTCATCGGGTTGATCTGTTGCGGTTGCGCAATGCCGTCACCGCTGTGGCCAGGACCCTCGTTGATCATGTAATCGCCGCGGGTCACGGCCCCGCCCGCCAGTTGTGCCTCGGCACCATCCGTATGGTTGTGAAACCAGGCCACCAGTTCGTCGGACTCCGAACCCTTGATCCGGTTGAAACCGGTTCCATGGCAATACACCGTGAATGTGCTCACAACGGGTTCTCCTCGATTCGCAGATGCCTCAACAGACATCCCCATTGAAAAGTCGCAAGGACACGCCGGGCCGTCGGCGGGCAGACGGTCGCGGACCAACGAGCGTGACAGTCCCGGCCCGCCAGGTCGCTCTCACTCACCCGAACGCGTACGCAAACTCCCCGTCCGTCACCCCCACCTGCACCTTCGCGATCTCCTCGCCGGCGATCATCTTGCTCAGGAACGCCCGCGAGATGTCCGGCAACATCGAGTTGGTCAGGATCGCGTCGATCATGCGGCCACCCGACTCGGTCTCGGTGCAACGCTCCACCACCAGCTTCACCACATCCTCGCTGTACTCGAACGGGATCTTGTAGCGGGCCTCGACGCGCTTCTTGATGCGGTTGATCTGCAGCTTGACGATCTTGCCCAGCATCTCCGGGCTGAGCGGGTAGTACGGAATCGTCACCAGGCGGCCGAGCAGCGCCGGCGGGAAGATCTTCAGCAGCGGCTCGCGCAGCGCCTTGGCCATGCCTTCGTGGTCGGGCATCAGCTCCGGGTCCTTGCACAGGCCGGCGATCATGTCGGTGCCGGCGTTGGTGGTGAGCAGGATCAGGGTGTTCTTGAAGTCGATCTGGCGACCCTCGCCGTCTTCCATCACGCCCTTGTCGAACACCTGGAAGAAGATCTCGTGGACGTCCGGATGGGCTTTCTCGACCTCATCCAGCAGCACCACCGAATACGGCTTGCGGCGCACTGCCTCGGTGAGCACGCCACCCTCGCCGTAGCCGACGTAGCCCGGAGGCGCGCCCTTCAGGGTGGAGACGGTGTGCGCTTCCTGGAACTCGCTCATGTTGATGGTGATGATGTTCTGCTCGCCGCCGTAGAGCGCCTCGGCAAGCGCCAGCGCGGTCTCGGTCTTGCCCACGCCGGAAGTGCCGGCCAGCATGAACACGCCGATCGGCTTGTTCGGGTCGACGAGGCCGGCGCGCGAGGTCTGGATGCGCTTGGCGATCATCTCCATCGCGTGATCCTGGCCAATCACACGCGCGCCCATCAACTTGGCCAGGTTCATCACGGTCTCGACTTCGCTCTTGACCATGCGCCCGACCGGGATGCCGGTCCAGTCCGAGACCACCGAACCCACGGCCTGCTGATCGACCGAGGCGAGGATCAGCGGGTGCTCGCCCTGCAGCTCGGCCAGCTGGCCCTGCAACTCCTGCAATTCCTTCAGCGCGGCGGTGCGATCTTCCCCCGCGAGGGCGGCTTCGCCAGCCGGCGCTTCCTTGGCTTCGGCAACCTGGTTGGCCGATTCTTCCAAGGCGCTGCCGGTGCCTTCGACCGGCGCGGAAGAACCCCGCAGCTTCGCACGAATGTCGAGGATCTTCTCGACCAGGTCCTTCTCCTTGATCCAGTTCGCCTCCAACGTTTCCAGGCGTGCCTTCTGCGTGGACAGCTTCTCGTTGGCGCTCTCTTCGCGGGCAGTCACGTTGACGCCGACGTTCTTCTCGCGGGCAATGATCTCCAGTTCGGTCTCCAGCGCCTGGATGCGCTTGCGGGTGTCATCCACCTCGGCCGGCACCGCGTGCTGGCTGATCGCCACGCGCGCGCAGGCGGTGTCGAGCAGGCTGACCGACTTGTCCGGCAGCTGGCGCGCGGGAATGTAGCGGTGCGACAGCTTCACCGCTGCTTCCAGCGCCTCGTCGAGGATCTGCACCTTGTGGTGTTTCTCCATCACGCTGGCGACGCCGCGCATCATCAGGATCGCCTTCTCCTCGCTGGGTTCGTCGATCTGCACGGTCTGGAAACGGCGGGTCAGCGCCGGATCCTTCTCGATGTGCTTCTTGTATTCGGCCCAGGTGGTGGCGCCGATCGTGCGCAGGTTGCCGCGCGCCAGCGCGGGCTTCAGCAGGTTCGCCGCGTCGCCGGTGCCGGCCGCACCGCCGGCGCCAACCAGGGTGTGCGCCTCGTCGATGAACAGGATGATCGGCTTGGTCGAGGACTGCACCTCCTCGATCACCTGCTTCAGGCGGTTCTCGAACTCGCCCTTCATGCTGGCGCCGGCCTGCAGCAGGCCCACGTCCAGCGCGCGCAACTGCACATCCTTGAGCGGCGGCGGCACGTCGCCGATGGCGATACGCATGGCGAAACCTTCGATCACCGCCGTCTTGCCGACACCGGCCTCGCCGACCAGCATCGGGTTGTTCTGCCGGCGGCGCATCAGGATGTCGACCAGCTGGCGGATCTCGTCGTCGCGGCCGACGATCGGGTCCATCTTGCCGTCGCGCGCCTGTGCAGTGAGGTCGATGGTGAATTGCGCCAGTGCCTCCTGCTTGCCCATCTGTGCGGGCGACATCGCGCCGCTGGCTTCACCCGGCGCGCTGCCGCCGCCCATCCTGAAACCGTCGTTGGCGCTCTGCCCGTCCTCGGGCGAGCCGCCGACCACCTCGGCGAACTTCTCCACCAGCGCCTCGGGCTTGATCTTGTCGAACTCGGCCGAGATGTTGATCAGCGCGTTGCGCAAGTTGCGCGTGCGCAGGCAGCCGACGATCAGGTAGCCGGTGCGCACCTGCGCTTCGCCGAACATCAGCGTGGCAAACACCCAACCGCGCTCGACCGCCTCCTCGACGTTGCTGGAGAGATCGGAAATGGACGAGGAGCCGCGCGGCAGCCGATCCAGCGCATCGGTGATGTCGCGTGCCAGGTTCGACGGGTTGAGGTTGAACTGCTTGACGATGCGGTGCAGGTCGGAATCCTGCAGCTGCAGGATCTGGTGGATCCAGTGCACCAGTTCAACGTACGGGTTGCCGCGCAGCTTGCAGAACACGGTGGCGCTTTCGATGCACCGGAAAGCGAGCTTGTTGAGTTTCCCGAACAGCGCGCCGCGACTGATCTCGGCCATGTCATTGATCCTCTGTGTTGATTGCCAATCCCATCATGTCTGCTGCTGCGTCGACCCGGCCGCCGGCGGCTATCCCACCGGTTGCAGCACGACCTCGTCGACGTCGTCGTCGTGCTGGGGCGACCCCATCCACGTCGTCAGGCCCATCCGCCCTTCACGCCCCAGGCGCGTCACCGGCACGTCGGCCTTCTTCAATACCAACTGCACATCCCAGGCCTTTTCCTCGCCGACATAGGTTTTCACCGCGGCGACCAGTTGCCGCAGCGCTTCGCCGCCGGGCAGGAAGTTGTTGAACTGGGCGCGGGTGAGCGGCCCCAGGCGCAGGCGAAAACGCTGCTGGCTGCCGCGCACGTACTGGCCGGTGACCGTGGTCAGGCCCAACGCAGCGACGTCGCGCGAGGCGCCCAGGCGCAGCAGCGAAGCGGGCGGCAAGCGCATCCATTCGGCGATGAACTCGACGACGCCCACCGGCACACGGAAGAATCGCTCGAGCATGCCTTGCAGGCCTTCGGCATTGCGCGCCTGTTGCAGCAGACGGGCGGCGAAGAACCGCTTGAACTGGTCCGGCAAGGCGTCGCGGTCGCCCAGGTCCGGCGTGGCCAGGCCGACCAGCGCCCCCATGTACAACTGAAAATGATCCTCCTCGGGACGATCGAGCTGCACCGTGGGCTGGGCGTCGGCCCAACTGCGGTAGAACAGGCTCATCATGCGATGGTGGAAGATGTCGGCGAACGCGCGGAAGGTGGAATCCCGCGCGTTGATTTCGCGGTCCATCGCGTACTCGGTCAGGTGCAGCGGCAACGGCCCGTTGGGGCCGAACAGACCGAAAAACAGGCCGCGCATGCGCGCCGGCCGGGCACCGCCACCGGGTTGGTAGCTGTCCACGGTGCGTGGTGCAAAGGCCAGCGAAGGGGTCTGGCCCAGGCGCACGAAGTCATCGCTGGCCTTGGTCGACTGGCCCAGCCGCGGACGCTCCGGAAACGCACACTCCAACCGCCGCATCGCTTCGAAGAACTCGAAGGACTCGGGGTGGTCGCGCAGCGCGTTCTCCAGCGCTACAGCGTCTGCCGTGTTCCCAGCCGGGCGGGCCATCGGGCGACCTCGTTGCGTTCCAGCGTGCGCAGAACGGTTTCAGTGAAGGAATTGATCGATACGTAACGGGCAAAGAACTGCTGCATCACAGCGCCCAGCAGGAACGCGCCCGTGCCCTCGAAGGCACCGTCGTCGCAGGTCAGGGTGATCTCCAGGCCGCGGCCGAAGGTGATCGGCCCCGGCAACGGGATGCGTCGCACGATGGATTGCGAACTCACGGCCTTGAGCCCCTCGACCTGGCGCAGTGCGCTGGAGTCGAACTCGTCGCAGTACAGGGTGAGCATCTCACGCAGTGCCGCGGCGCCTTCGCCCGCGTTGTTTTCCAGCAGCGAGACGTAGTTGAGCTGCAGGTGGCTGAGCAGGCGCCAGGCGGTCTCGCCGGTGGCGACCGAGGCACGCGGTTTGGTCGGACCCGCGACGCAGCGGATCGCTTCCACCGGCGCGCCGGTCTCCAGGGTGAAGTCGGTGTGCGACTTGCCGACCGGCATCTGCAACGGCAGGTCGCGGTTGGTGCACATCAGCTGCATGCCGATCTGGCGCAGCTCGGTGGAGTACGGCGCCTCGCTGGAATCGACCAGCGAGATGAACATCTCGTTGCCGATGTAGCTGGAGCGCGCACCCTGGCGCTTCTGCCGAGAGGACAGCAGTCGCGGCTCGCGTCGGATCGTGTAGTAGGCCGAGTGCCGCGCGTGCCAGGTGCGTTCGTCGCAACCGTAGAACGGCAGGAAGCGCTGCTCCGGCTCCTGCCGGTCGCCGAACCCCTCGACGTTGCTGATGCTGTGGATCTCGAAATCCATCGGCCGGGTGCGGTCGGCAAGGATGTGGTACTCGCTGGTGCCTTGGGTCAGGTGGATGCGATCGGCACGCCGCGGGAACAGGTTGATCGCCGGCGTGCAGAACAGCCGGAAGTTGCTCACGTCGACGGCGTTGTGCAAGCTGGCCACGCTGCGATCGAACAGCACCACGATCTCGAACTCGTTGCCCTTGGACCTCGCCAGCAGCGACCGCAGGCCGGTGAACTCGGCGAACAGGAAGCGCTCGGGGCAGGCGAAATACTCCTGCAGCAGCCGGTAGCCGCTGAACGAGCGCCCGGAGTACGGGATCAGCGCTTCGTCGTCGTCGTAGCCCCGGCGCTCGATGTGGCCGGCTTCGTGGTTCTCGTTGATTGCCCCGGACGCACCCTGCGCACGCACCTGGTAGCCGACCGCGTTGCCGAGCAGTTGCTCGTACAGGCGCTTGGGCAGTTCATCGGCGCCGGCCAGGAAGATCGGCAACCGGTCCAGCGCCAGCATGTTGGCCTGGGCACCGGCAGTGACGCGGAACTTCAGGCGCAGGCCGGCGCGCACGGTCTTGCCGACCGGCAGCACCACCCCGGCGGCGGCGATCGCGGCGGGCGTCTCGAAATATTTCGCCTCGGTCAGTTCCAGCGGCCACAGGGTGACCTCGTGGGCGGTGCGGTATTCGCAGGCGGTGCGGTCGTCCTTGCCGATCATGCTGCGCAACGCCGTGTGCCGGACCACCTTGTGGCCCGCCAGCAGGCCGCTTTCCTTGAGGTCGGGATGCATCTGCACCACGGTCATCGAGGGCACCGGCGCCAGGTAATGCGGGTAGATCATTTCCAGCAGATGCTGGGTGAACACCGGATACTGCGCGTCGAGCTTGAGCTGCACGCGCGCCGCCATGAAGGCAAAACCCTCCAGTAGCCGTTCCACGTAGGGGTCGGCGCACTCGAAGCCTTCCAGGCCGAGGCGGCCGGCGATCTTCGGATACTCGCGCGCAAACTCGCCGCCCATTTCGCGTACGTGTTGCAGTTCCCGGTTGTAGTAACGCAGCAGTCTCGGGTCCATGGTCGATCAGCCGAAGCCCTCCGACACCTTGAAGTTGCCGGTCTCCAGGTCGACTTCGGTCTTCAGGTACAGGTTCAACGGAATCGGCTGCGCCCACATTTCCGATTCGATGTTGAAGATCAGCGCCTGGCGATCCATGCGCTTGCTCAGCGCGTTGACATTGACGCGCAGGGTGTTGGCGGTCAGCCGCGGCTCGTAGGCCACGATGGCGTCGCGTACACGGCGCTGCAGCGCCTCGGCATTGATTCCCGACAGCGCCGCACCGGTAAGGTCCGGGATGCCGAAGTTGAGCACCGAGCGGGAAACCTCGGGATACTCCCCGAGCTCGACGTTCGCCTCCAGGCTCACGCAATTCAACAGCCAGGAAATGTCCCGGGTGACGCACTCGCGGAGTCGCGATACCGAGATCACGCGCTTCTCGCGGCTTTCCTCCAGCTTGCCCGGCTCGTCGTCAGTCAGGCGATCGAGCAGCGAAGGCTGAAGTCGTTCCTGGGTAGTGAGCTCGGCCATGGAAAGTCGGTACTCCGGCTCAGGCGGCTTCGAACGTGATCAGCCGCGCGTCGAACAGCGGGTAGTCGGCCACGTCGGTGGCCAGCATGCGCTGACCCAGGCCGATCTGGTCGCTGCCCTGCTCAACCCAGTCGGTCTTGCGCCCGAGCACGATGTCGTGATCCTCGGACCGCTCGCTGCCGGCATAACGCCCCGGAATGAAGCCGATGGCCTGGCCGCCATTGCTCCATGTCACCTGCGTGGGCACCCAGATCTTGTCGCGCAGGTCGCTGGGAGCCTCGATCTTCAGCTCGCGCAGGCGCGAGAACGGTACCCAGGAGTAGCCGCCGTTGACGATGATCTCCAGGCACGGCCCGATGCGGGGATCGGCATCGGCGATCCACTCGAACGCGGTACCGTCGATGTTGCCCGCCACCGCGGGAGCCTGTTCCAGTGCCTGTTCGCGCAGCGTCGCGGCCTGCTCATGCCTGCCTTCGGCGCCAAGCTTGAGCGATTGCAGCAGCCACGCCAGCCACGGCTCCGGCTCACCGATGATCACCGGCATGCGCTTGCCGGCGAAGACCTCGGCGCGCACCAGTTCGCCCTTCAGCGCCTCCGAATAGGCACCGACCATCATGGCGTTGAGCGGATCGAGCTCGCCGCAGACGTTGAGCTGGTTCTGCGACCGTTCCCATTGTCCGAGCAGCGCCAGCAACTGGAATAAAAAAACCCGGCGCTTGGCATCTGCCGGGTTATTGCGTACTTCCGCCGTGAGCAGTTGCAACGCTTCGTCCGGGCGGCCTTCTTTGAGCTTGCTTTCGGGTGTCATGTTGTCTCTCGATGCCGGCGCCCCGTCGGCAATGAGGCGGCGGGCGCGGGAAGGTCGCCGTCACCCCAACCCGACGATCCCGGGTGCAGACGGACAAACGCCGTTGGCCGCGCCCCGGAAGATCAGGGTGCAATCTGCCACTGCATTCAGCCCCCTGCCCCTGGATCGCCGGATTGCAGTTCCGGCGAAGCCTGGTCAGTCGCCAGCTCAGCTCGCCGCGACTTCCTCGACGCTGTACCCGACCGTGCCGGCCGACGCCACCACGCCCTTGTCGTTCTGCGCGAAGTATTCGACGTCGAACTTGGCGAAGCTGATCGAGATGTTCTCCGTCAGCATGTCCTCACCGCCCGACCCACCGGTGGAATAACTGGTGACCATCGCGCTGGTCAGCTTGATGGTGAAGTAGTCCTCCTGCTTGCCGCCGGCCTTGGACACGAACAGCGTCGCAGTGCCGATGTGCGCGCCGGTGACCAGCGCCTTGATGAAGGACGTGGTGCTCTTGTCGAGGTACTTGGTGAAGCTGATGTCCTGCACATTGGCCTTGCCCGCGCCGCCACCGGTGCCATGGCCGAAGGAACCGCTCTGCGACATCCCCCAGGACCAGGCCAGCAGTTGGATCTGGTCCTTGTGCTTGGTGTGCTTGGATTCGCCGGTGAAGGTGACGTCGCCGCCCTCCAGCTTCAGATGCATGTCTAGTGCCATGAGAATTCTCCTTGTCTGTTGAAATCAGGTGAACCGGACAGTTCTCGCTCGGAGGAAGCTGCTCGGCGATTGACTGCTACTGCCAGTTGAAACCGTGGAACGAACCTGCGAGAAACTTCCCGGTCAGCTCTTGGCCGCCGAAGGAAGACGGGACACCAGTCTCAAGGAAACCGTCAGACCCTCCAACTGATAATGCGGCTTGAGGAAGAACTTCGACGTGTAATACCCAGGTGCTCCTTCCACCTCTTCCACCACCACCTCCGCGGCCGACAAGGGTTTGCGGGCCTTGGTCTCTTCGCTGGAGTTGGCCGGGTCACCGTCGACGTACTGGTTGATCCAGGACGCCAGCCAGCGCTCCATCGCCGTACGATCCTTGAAGGAGCCGATCTTGTCGCGCACGATGCACTTCAGGTAATGCGCGAAACGGCAGCAAGCGAACATGTACGGCAAGCGCGCGCCCAGCGCCGCATTGGCGGTGGCGTCCGGATCGTCGTACTCCTCCGGCTTGCTCAGCGACTGGGCACTGATGAACGCGGCCATGTCCGAATTCTTGCGATGCACCAGCGGCATCATGCCCATCTTGTCCAGCTCGGCCGAGCGGCGATCGGTGATCGCGATCTCGGTCGGGCATTTCATGTCCACGCCGCCGTCGTCGGTCGGGAAAGTGTGCGCGGGCAGGCCTTCGACCGCGCCGCCGGACTCGATGCCGCGAATGCGCGAGCACCAGCCGTATTCCTTGAACGAGCGGTTGATGTTCACCGCCATCGCATAAGCCGCGTTCTGCCAGGTGTACTTGGACGAATCGGCTCCGGCGGTGTCTTCCTCGAAGTTGAACTCCTCGACCGGGTCGGTCTTGGAGCCATACGGAAGGCGTGCGAGCGTGCGCGGCATGGTCAGGCCGATGTACTTGGCGTCGTCCGACTCGCGCAGCGAACGCCACGCGGCGTAGTCGGGGGTGGAGAACACCTTGGCCAGGTCGCGCGGGTTGGCCAGCTCGTTCCAGCTGTCCATGCCCATCAGGGTGGAAGCCGCAGCCGAGATGAACGGCGCGTGCGCTGCAGCCGCAACCTGCGCGATGCCGGTAAGCAGCTCGACGTCGGGCGGGCTGTGATCGAAGTAGTAATCGCCGACCAGGCAACCATAGGGCTCGCCGCCGAGCTGACCGTATTCCTCCTCGTACAGCTTCTTGAAGATCGGGCTCTGATCCCAGGCCGTGCCCTTGTAGCGCTTCAGGGTCTTGCCCAGCTCCTTCTTGGAGATGTTCATCACGCGGATCTTGAGCAACTGATCCGTCTCGGTGTTGTTGACCAGATGATGCAACCCGCGCCACGCGCTTTCCAGCTTCTGGAAATCGGCGTGATGCATGATCAGGTTGATCTGCTCGCTGAGCTTGCGGTCGATCTCGGCGATGTAGGCGTTGATGGTCTGGGCGACGTCGTCAGAAACGATGTCGGCCTTGTTCAGCACCTGCTCGGCCAGGGTGCGCACGGCCGATTCGACCTCTTCCTTGGCACGATCGCTCTTGGGCTTGAACTCCTTGCTCAGCAGCGCAGCGAAGTCGCCGGCGTCGAGAGTCTGTACGGCGCCTTCCTGGTCGGCTAGCTTTTCGGTGGCCATGCGTGCTTACTCCCCGTCTTTGTTGGTGTCGTCGGCGGGCTTGGGCGCCGAAACCAGCGACTGCAGCAGCGCCGGGTCCTTGAGTGCCTGGGCAATCAGGTTCTCGGCACCTGCCTTGCCGTCCATGTAGGTATCCAGGTTGGCAAGCTGCGTGCGCGCCTCGAGCAGTTTCGCCACGGCACCGACCTTGCGGGCGACCGCCGCCGGCGAGAAGTCGTCCATGCTCTCGAAGGTGATGTCCACCGCCAGGCTGCCTTCGCCGGTGAGCGTATTCGGCACCGCGAAGGTCACCCGCGGCTTCATCGAGTTCAGGCGGCTGTCGAAATTGTCGACGTCGATCTCCAGCGCCTTGCGGTCCTCGATGGGTGGCAACTCCCCGGCGTTGGCGCCGGACAGATCCGACATCACGCCCATCACGAACGGTACCTGCACCTTCTTCTGTGCGCCGTAGACCTCGACGTCGTACTCGATCTGCACGCGGGGCGCACGGTTGCGCGCGATGAATTTCTGACTACTTTGCTTTGCCATGCGACTCTCCCGGTGGGCATGCTTGGGTTTTCGAGATGCAGCATTCATCCGCCCCGGCGCGGCCGGAAACAAGCCGGCGACGGCGGAACGAAAAGTCATTGGAGGCAGGCGGCCGAATGCACCGATGGCGCCCCTGGACGGTCGCAACCATGGCGAGGTGCGTGCGGCGTGCTCGATCGGCGGAAAGCATGGACGACACGGCAACGCGCGGACACGAACTGCGCCCGCGCACGGGAGCAAGGCTCGATTCCGATGGCGACTGTGCACGCAAGTCCATACGTCCCCTTCGTTCCCCGCGGCGGCCAGGCAGTGGCGGCATGGCATGCGCCGCGACGCACGAAACATCTCGGCACACCATCCGACTTTACTGAAGCACCACACCCCACCGTCGCACGTCGAAACCGATGACCACCCCACCTCGGCGTTGGACTTGGCGTGGCTGAGTGCCCGATCTCCTCGTCGCCTCATGGCGCGCCGGGACCCGAAGATCACTGGCAGCCGGAGTACGATCGACCGTCCGGGCAATCTACATCCGTGAACAGATTGCTGCAAGCTGAATCGACCGATTTCCGCCGATCTGCGCGCGACTCGACGAGACGGCGGCGAGACGACGGGGTTCGCGCGGCCAGCACGGATGCACACAGCGGGGCGAACATGTTTGGCGGAGAAACAAGACGGTCACGTGGCCAACGACGAGCGCACCGTCAGCCCACGAAAAAGGGGAACCCGGCTCGGATTCCCCTCTCGGTTCCACTCGATCCGTGGATCATGGAATTGGTGGGCGGTACAAGGATCGAACTTGTGACCCCTACCATGTCAAGGTAGTGCTCTACCGCTGAGCTAACCGCCCGTCGCCGCGGCCAGGCCGTGCGAGCCGCGCAGTATACGGGAGCCGGCGGCGCCCGACAATATCCCGCCGCCCTGGCCTAGCGCAACGCCTGCTCGCGCAGCTGGTGGATCCGATCGCGCAGCCGGGCGGCGTCCTCGAATTCCAGATTCTGCGCGTGCCTGTACATCTGCGCCTCCAGCCTCTTGAGCAGGGCAGCCGCCTGCGGCGCGTCGAGGCCGGCGTAATCGGCGCCCTGCTCGGCCACCGCGCGGTCGCGGGTGCGCGTCTTGCCGCCGCGCCGGTTGCCGGCCTCGCTGCGCGCGCCCTCCATGATGTCTGCGATGCGCCGAACCACGGTTTTCGGCGTGATGCCGTGCGCCTGGTTGAAGGCGAGCTGCTTCTCGCGGCGCCGTCCGGTCTCGTCCATCGCCGCCTGCATCGAACGGGTGACGCTGTCGGCGTACAGGATCGCCTTGCCGCGCACGTTGCGCGCGGCGCGGCCGATGGTCTGGATCAGCGAGCCGGTGGAACGCAGGAAGCCCTCCTTGTCGGCGTCGAGCACCGCCACCAGCGACACCTCGGGCATGTCCAGTCCTTCACGCAGCAGGTTGATGCCGACCAGCACGTCGAACTCGCCCAGGCGCAGGTCGCGGATGATCTCGCTGCGTTCGACCGTTTCGATGTCCGAGTGCAGATAGCGCACCTTCACGTCGTGCTCGGCCAGATACTCGGTGAGGTTCTCGGCCATGCGCTTGGTCAGCGTGGTGACCAGCACGCGGTCGCCCATGGCGATGCGCTTGTGCGCTTCGCTGAGCAGGTCGTCGACCTGGGTGCGCACCGGGCGCACCTCCACTTCCGGGTCGACCAGGCCGGTCGGGCGCACCACCAGCTCGGTCACCGCATCGCCGGATTTGTGCAGCTCGTAATCGCGCGGCGTAGCCGAGACGTAGATTGCGCGGGGCACGCGTGCTTCCCATTCCTCGAAACGCAGCGGCCGGTTGTCCATCGCCGACGGCAGGCGGAAGCCGAACTCGACCAGGGTTTCCTTGCGCGAACGGTCGCCCTTGAACATCGCGCCGAGTTGCGGCACGGTGACGTGCGACTCGTCCACCACCAGCAGGCCGTCGGCCGGCAGGTAGTCGAACAGCGTGGGCGGGGGCTCGCCCGGCTCGCGCCGGGTCAGGTGGCGCGAGTAGTTCTCGATGCCCTGGCAGTAGCCGACCTCGGCCATCATCTCCAGGTCGAAGCGGGTGCGTTGTTCCAGCCGCTGCGCCTCGACCAGCTTGTTCTCCTTGTAGAGGTATTCCAGCCGGTCCTTCAGCTCGATCTTGATCGTCTCGATCGCGTTGAGCACGCTCTCGCGGGTGCTGGCATAGTGCGTGCGCGGATAGACGGTGTAACGCTGCACCTTGCGGATCGTCTCGCCGGTGAGCGGATCGAACAGCGCCATCTTCTCCACCTCGCCGTCGAACAGCTCGATGCGCAGCGCCTCGGTTTCCGACTCGGCCGGGAACACGTCGACGATCTCGCCGCGCACGCGGTAGGTGCCGCGGCGCAGCTCGGTCTCGTTGCGGGTGTACTGCAGTTCTGTCAGCTGGTGGATCAGCTTGCGCTGGTCGATGCGCTCGCCGGTGGCGAGGATCAGCCGCAGGCTGAGGTAATCCTCCGGATTGCCCAGACCGTAGATCGCCGACACCGTGGCCACGATGATCGAATCCCTGCGCGACAGCAGCGCCTTGGTCGCCGACAGCCGCATCTGCTCGATGTGATCGTTGATCGAGGCGTCCTTCTCGATGAAGGTGTCCGAGGCCACCACGTAGGCTTCCGGCTGGTAGTAATCGTAGTAACTGACGAAGTACTCCACCGCGTTGTGCGGGAAGAATTCCCGGAACTCGCCGTACAGCTGCGCCGCCAGCGTCTTGTTCGGCGCCATCACGATGGTCGGGCGCTGCACCCGCTCGATCACGTTGGCGATGGTGTAGGTCTTGCCCGAGCCGGTGACGCCGAGCAGGGTCTGCGCGGCCAGGCCGGCCTCGAAACCCTCGGCCAGACGGGCGATCGCCTGCGGCTGGTCGCCGGCGGGCTGGTAGGGGGCGGCGAGTTGGAAGCGGTCAGTCATCAGCTGCAAATGTGGGCGGGGGGACACAGTTTAAATCCGGACTGCTGACACGCCGCGTCAGCAGAGTCCGACGCCGCAGACAGCATCGGGCTGCTGGCTGGCGCGGACCATCGCCCTAGCATGCTTGGTTCCGGCACAGCGCAAGGATGCGAGATGACGACGTCACGGAAAGCGAGCCGCGGTTTCAGCCTGATCGAACAAGTCATGGTACTGGCCATCGCCGGCATCCTGACCGGCATCGCGCTGCCGCCGCTGCACCATCTGTTGAGCCGCAATCGGCTGCAGGCGGCACAAAACGACTTCATGGCCGCCCTGCAGCACACGCGCAGCACCGCGGCGCTCACCGGCAAACGCACGCTGTTCTGTCCCAGTACGGATGGCAGCCGATGCAGCGACGACAACCGCTGGGAACAGGGCTGGCTGCTCGGAGCGGACATCGACGGCGATCACCAGCCCGATGGCCAGCCCGCCCGCACCGGCGCGACCTATGGCGCGGGCTTGCGCATCACCAGCAGCAATGGCCGGCACGAGGTGCGCTTCCAGCCCGACGGCAGCGCCGGCGGCAGCAACCTGACTTTGCTGTTCTGCGAGCCGGGTCGGGACAGCCAGGTGCTCAGCGTGGTGGTGTCCAATGCCGGCCGGGTGCGCGGCGCGCCGGCGACAGCCGCGCAAGCCGCGCGCTGCCAACAGGGCGATTGAAACCGCGGCGTGACTCCATGCACGATCAGCGGTCGTCGCGCGTCCAGATTGCGCCGTCTTCCTCGAGCACCGGAAAGCTGGCGATCGGGACATACGCCGGCGGCTTGGTCACCGCGCCGGTGCGCAGGTCGAAGCGCGCGCCGTGGCGCGGGCACTCCACCTCGAAGCCGAATACCTCGCCGCCGGCCAGCTCGCCGCCGTCGTGGGTGCAGGTGTCCTCGACCGCATACAACGCACCGTCGATGTTGTACACGGCGATCGACGTGTCGCCGTCCCACACCACCTTGTACTCCCCGGGCAGGAAATCGCTGCGCGTGCCGACCCTGGTCCATCCGTTCATGCAGGCACCTCCGCAAACTCCTTGAGCAGCACCTCGAAGCACAGATCGTCGCGGCGCGGAATGCCGAAGCGCTCGTTGCCGTACGGGAACGGCAGTCGTTCGCCGGTGCGCCGATAGCCGCGCCGGCCGTACCAGGCGATCAGCTCCTCGCGCTGCACGATCACGGTCATGCGCATCGCACTGCAACGCCACTGTTCGCGCGCGATGCGTTCCGCTTCGGCCAGCACCCGCCTGCCCACACCGTGGCCCTGCTCCGCCGGGTCAACCGCAAACATGCCGAAATAGCCTGCCGCGCCCTGCCGCTCGACGTGGCAGCTCGCCACCAGCGCGCCATCACGAAGCGCCAGCAGCACGCAGCTGTCCGGCCGTGCGATCAGCGCCTCGACGTCGGCCGCGTCGGTGCGCTGACCGTCGAGCAGGTGGGATTCGGTGGTCCAGCCGCGCAGGCCGGATTCGCCGCGATACGCCGATTCGACCAGCGCGACGATGGCGGGGACGTCCGTGGCGCGGGCGGTGCGAAATGCGATGGCAGCGCGTGGCTCGGTCATGCGTGCATGGTAGTGCGCGGCGTGCCGGCCGGCCATGATCTGCAGCAAGCGCGCACGCTGGATCGACTCATGCCGACGCGGCGCCCAGCCGATGGGCCTCGTACACCTTGAGGTGCGCATAGGCGAGTTCCAGCATCGCGGACGGCAACTGCGCCTGTCGCGCGCGCGCGAGCATGTCGCCCACCACATGGTCGGCTTCGGTCGAATGGCCTTGGCGCAGGTCACGCAGCATGGAGGCTTCGAGGCGCGAACCCGGTTCCGTCAGCATCCCGCGTGCGCGTTCCAGCACGCGTTCGTGCGGCGCGTGGCCGGCGGCTGCCGCCGTCGCGCGACATTCCTCCAGCAGGGCAAGCGCTGCGGCGCGACCGCCGGGCGCCGCCTCGATCTCGCCGATCGCTCCGCGCATCAGGCAGGTGATGCCAGCCAGCGAGGTCAGGAAAAACCACTTGTCCCACATTTCCTGCACGATCGCGTCGCTGGGTCGCGCGTCGAAGCCGGCATCGGACAGCTCGGCGGTGATCTGTCGCATCCGCCTGGAGCGGGCGCCGTCGCGTTCGCCGAAGGTGATGCTGTGCATGCGGTTGAGGTGCCGCACGACGCCACCGTCGTCCAGCGTTGAGGAAATCACGCACTGGCCGCCCAGCACCTGCCGCGTGCCGAACTTCTCGTCCAGCCGATCCAGCTGCCGCATGCCGTTGAGCACCGGCAGGATGGTGGTGTCGGCGCCCACGGCCGGCACGATGTCTTCCAGCGCCTGGTCCAGAGCATAGGCCTTGCAGCTGAGCACGATCAGGTCGAACGGCTCGGCCAGTTCGCTCGCCGACAGCGTCGGCGGCGCGGGAATGTCAACGTCACCGGTGGCGCTGCGGATCGCCAGCCCGTGTTCGGCCAATTGCCGTGCGCGCCTGGCCCGCACCAGGAAGGTCACATCCCGCCCGTGCTGCAGCAGGCGTCCGCCGAAATAGCCGCCGGTGGCCCCGGCCCCCACGATCAGGATGCGCATCTCATTCTCCCGTCGAATGGGCACCGGGCGCCAGCTGCATGCGGGCGGCCTGGGCGTCCTTCTCGCTCCACAAGGCGTTCATCCAGGCCTTGACCCGGCCACGGAACGCGGCGTCCTCGTCGTAACTGCCGATCAGCTCACGACCGATCGGGCGCTCGCGTACATGCACGCGAACCTCGCGCACGCGGCCCGCGATCAGGTCCGCGATCGTGCACGGGCCATGCGGATAGACGATGGTGACGTCGAGGATCGCGTGCAGCGCCTCGCCCATGGCGTCGAGCACGAAGGCCACGCCGCCGGCCTTCGGCCGCAGCAGGTAGCGGAACGGCGAATGCTGCGCGTCGTGCTTGGCTGGCGTGAAGCGCGTGCCCTCGGCGAAGTTCATCACCGACACCGGCATGTGGCGGAATTTCTCGCAGGCGCGGCGGGTCGCCTCGCGATCCTTGCCCTGCAGCTCGGGATGGCGCAGCAGGGTCTGGCGCGAGTAGCGCTTCATGAAGGGAAAATCCAGCGCCCACCACGCCAGCCCGAGCAAGGGCACCCAGATCAGCTCCTGCTTGAGGAAAAAGCGCAGGAACGGGATGCGCCGGTTGAACACCTTCTGCAGCACCGGGATGTCCACCCAGCTCTGGTGGTTGCACAGCACCAGGTAGTTGCCGTCGCGGCGCAGCCGCTCCAGCCCCTCGACCTGCCAGCGCACACGCGCGAACAAGCCGAACAGGACGTTGTTGACGCCGATCCAGCTTTCCGCGATCGCCACCAGCGCGCGCGAGCACGCCTGCCGGATCGCATGCACCGGCAGCAGCAGCTTGAACAGGGTGAACGCGAAGATGAAGACCACGTGCAGCAGGATGTTGAGCGCAAGCGCAAGCAGCGCCAGCGGCACGCGGATGAACGATGGCAACCAGGCAAGCATGGGGGTGATCGATGGGGGTTCCACCGCACATGATGCCCGACCGCGGCGGTGGCAGGAAAGCCGCCGCCGGTTCAGCGCAGCAGGCGGCGCACCTTGAGCAGGGCGGCGACGAAGCTGTCGATCTCCTCGCGCGTGTTGTAGAACGCCAGCGAGGCGCGCAGCGTGGCCGGCACGCCGAAGAACTGCATCAGCGGATGCGCGCAGTGGTGGCCCGAGCGCACGGCAACGCCCTCCAGGTCGAGCAGGGTCGCCAGATCGGTGGCCTGCGCGCCTTCCAGCAGGAACGAGATCACCGGTTCCTTCTCGGCCGCCTCGCCGATGATGCGCAGGCCGGGAATCTCTCGCAGGCGTTCGGTGGCGTAATGCAGCAGCTGCTGTTCCCACGTCTCGATCGCGGCGAAGCCGACGGATTCGTAATAGTCGATCGCTGCCGCCAGGCCGACGAAGCCGGCGATGTTCGGCGTGCCGGCCTCGAACTTGTGCGGTGGCTCGGCGAAAGTGGTGCCGGAGAACTTCACTTCGCGGATCATCTCGCCACCACCGAAGAACGGTGGCATCGCTTCCAGGTGTTCGCGCTTCGCCCACAGCGCGCCGGTGCCGGTGGGGCCGAGCATCTTGTGCCCGGTGAGCGCGTAGAAATCGCAGCCCAGCGCCTGCACGTCGACCGGCCGGTGCGGCACCGCCTGCGAACCATCGACCAGCAACGGGATGCCGCGCTTGCGGCACTCACGCGCGATCTCGCGCACCGGGTTGACGGTGCCCAGCACGTTGGAGACATGGGTGACGCAGGCCAGCTTCACCTCCGGCGTCAGCAGCTCGACGTACTTCTCGACGATCAGCTCGCCGCGTTCGTCGATCGGCGCGGCCTTCACCGTGGCGCCGCGACGCGCGGCGACCAGCTGCCACGGCACGATGTTGGCGTGGTGCTCCATCACCGTGGTGAGGATGCTGTCGCCCGCCTTCAGCGCCGGCAGCACATGGCTGTAGGCGACCAGGTTGGTGGCCTGGGTGGTGCCGGAGGTGAGCACCACCTCGTCGCGCGAGCCGGCATGGATGAACCGCGCCAGCTTGTCGCGCGCGCCTTCGTACGCCGCCGTGGCCTCCTCGCCCAGCTGATGCACCGCGCGCGACACGTTGGCGTTGTGCTCGCGATAGTGGGTATCCACCGCTGCGATCACCGACTCCGGCTTCTGGCTGGTGTTGGCGCTGTCGAAGTACACCAGCGGCTTGCCATGCACCGTGCGCGACAGCAACGGGAAATCCGCGCGGATGCGCTGGACGTCGAAGGCGACGGACGGGCTGGCTTGTGCATTCATGCGGAGAGTTCCGGTTGGACTCCCTCCCCTGCGAAACAGCGGAGGGCTGGGTTGGGGCGGCTCTTGATCTTCAAGTCGAAGGCTTCAATTCCCTCCCAACTTTCCCTGTTCAACAGGGGAGGAGAAAGACGTCACGCGGGCAATTGCGCGATCAGCAGGCCCGACAGGTGTTCGCGCAGCGCCGCATTCGGCAGGTCGTCCAGCACTGCGCGACAGAATGCAGCCGTCAGCAGCGCGCGCGCCTCGGCCAGCGGGATGCCGCGCGAGCGCAGGTAGAACAGCGAGCGCTCGTCGAGCTGGCCCACCGTGGCGCCGTGCGCGGCCTGCACCTCGTCGGCGTAGATCTCCAGCTCCGGCTTGGTGTCGATCTCGGCGTTGGGCGACAGCAGCAGGTTCTTGTTGCTCAGGTTGGCGTCGCTGCCATCGGCGCCCGGTGCCACCACGATCGCGCCGCGGAACACGCCGCGGGCGCGGTCGTTGGCGACGCCGCGCCAGTGCGAGGTGGAGGCGGTATCCAGCGCCTGGTGGCGGATCGCCAGCTGGGTGTCGATGTGCTGGCGCCCATGCGGCATGAACACGCCGCGGGTATGCAGTTGCGCGCCGTCGCCGGCCAGTTCGGCCTGCAGGTCGTGGCGTACCAGCGCGCCGCCCAGTTCCAGCACGTGCAGCTGCATCTGCGCCCGTGCGTGCAGGCGCAGGCCGCTGCGGCGGACCAGGTTGGTGTCGGCCGCGGCGTTCTGCAACACGACCTGGTGCAGCTGCGCGCCTTCATGCAGCACGACGTCGCCGACCAGCGTCGCCAGCTGGGCCTGCTCGCCGTGACCCAGGTGATGCTCGACCAGGGTCAGCGAGGCGCCCTCGGCCAGCTCGACCAGGTTGCGCGCATGCCAGGCCAGTTCGGCGTCTGCGGCGGCGCCGACGAAGACCAACTGCACCGGCGCGGCGATCTGCGCGTGCGCGGCCACCTTCAGCACCACGCCGTCGGCGGCGTTGGCGGCGTTGACCTGCACGAACGCGTCGCTGGCCGCGTGGACCTGCCCGACCAGGGCCGGCCGCGACAAGGCGAAGCGCAGCGGCTCCGCGTCGTTGCGCAGGGCCTGCGACAGCGGCTGCAGCGACAGCCCGTCGGGCAGCGCGACCAGACTCGACAGGTCCGCCCGGAACACGCCGTTGACGAATACCAGCCGTGGCCCTTCCATGCCCGGCAGGGCGAACGCGGCGGCATCGACGGCACGCGTGGCCGCCACCCCGTCGCCGGCAGAAAAGCGGCGCTGGGCCAGCCCGCGCAGCGCGGTGTACTTCCATGCTTCGACCCGCGCGCCGGGCAGGCCGCCGGCGGCGAACGCGGCGCGGTGCTCGCGGCGCGCCTCGTCCAGCCAGGCGATGCCGCTGACCGGCAGCGGCGCGGCCAGCAGTGACGCGGCCAGCGGACTGGAGGCCGCCGGGTTCATGCCGCCGCCCCCGCGCCGAGCCCGGCGTAGCCGTGTTCTTCCAGCTTCAGCGCCAGCGACTTGTCGCCGCTCTCGACGATGCGGCCGTTCGCCAGCACATGCACGAAATCCGGCACCACGTAATCGAGCAGGCGCTGGTAATGGGTAATCATCAGGAACGCGCGCTCGGGCGAGCGCAGCGTATTGACGCCTTGCGCCACCTGCTTCAGCGCGTCGATGTCCAGGCCCGAGTCGGTCTCGTCCAGGATCGCCAGCTGCGGCTCCAGCACCGCCATCTGGAATATCTCGTTGCGCTTCTTCTCGCCGCCGGAGAAACCCTCGTTGACGGCCCGGTGCAGCAGCTCGTCGGAGATCTGCATCACCTTCAGCCGCTCGCGCACCAGCTTCAGGAACTGCATGGAGTCGAGCTCCTTCTCGCCGCGCGCCTTGCGCTGGGCGTTGAGCGCCGCGCGCAGGAAATAGGTGTTGTTGACGCCGGGAATCTCGACCGGGTACTGGAACGCCAGGAATACGCCAGCTGCGGCGCGCGCCTCCGGCGCCATCGTCAGCAGGTCGACGCCGTTGTAGCTCACCGTGCCGGCCGTCACCTCGTAGCCATCACGGCCGGACAGCACGTTGCCCAGCGTCGATTTGCCGGCGCCGTTCGGCCCCATGATCGCGTGCACTTCACCCGCGTTCACTTCGAGGCTGAGCCCCTTGAGGATTTCCCTGCCCGCGACGCGGGCGTGCAGGTTCTCGATTTTCAGCATGATTTCGACTCGACACAAATTGTAGGAGCGCACCCTGTGCGCGATTGGGTTGCCGGTGAGTTCGATCGCGCACAAGGTGCGCCCTTGCCCGTCAACCGACAGCACCTTCCAGGCTCACCTCAAGCAGCTTCTTCGCCTCCACCGCGAACTCCATCGGCAGTTCGCGGAAGACCTGCTTGCAGAAGCCGTCGACGATCATCGACACGGCATCCTCTTCGGCGATGCCGCGCGCGCGGCAGTAGAACATCTGGTCGTCGGAGATTTTCGAGGTGGTGGCTTCGTGCTCGACGATCGCGGTGGGGTTCTTCACTTCCATGTACGGGAAGGTGTGCGCGCCGCACTGCTTGCCGATCAGCAGGCTGTCGCACTGGGTGTAGTTGCGCGCGCCTTCGGCGCCCTTCTCCATCTTCACCAGGCCGCGGTAGCTGTTGGAACTCTTGCCGGCGCTGATGCCCTTGGAGACGATCTTCGACTTGGTGTGCCTGCCGAGGTGGATCATCTTGGTGCCGGTGTCGGCCTGCTGGAAGTGGTGGGTCAGCGCCACCGAGTAGAACTCGCCCACCGAACGGTCGCCGCGCAGCACCACGGAAGGGTATTTCCAGGTGATCGCCGAGCCGGTTTCCACCTGGGTCCAGCAGATCTTCGAATCATCGCCGCGGCAATCGCCGCGCTTGGTCACGAAGTTGTAGATGCCGCCCACGCCGTTCTCGTCGCCGGGGTACCAGTTCTGCACGGTGGAGTACTTGATCTGTGCGCCTTCCAGCGCCACCAGTTCGACCACCGCCGCGTGCAGCTGGTTCTCGTCGCGCTTGGGTGCGGTGCAGCCTTCGAGGTAGGACACGTGGGCGCCCTCCTCGGCCACGATCAGGGTGCGCTCGAACTGGCCGGTGTTCTGCGCGTTGATGCGGAAATACGTGCTCAGTTCCATCGGGCAGCGCACGCCTTTCGGGATGAACACGAAGCTGCCGTCGGAAAACACCGCCGAATTCAGCGCGGCGAAGAAGTTGTCGCCGGTGGGCACCACGCTGCCGAGGTATTTCTGCACGATCTCGGGGTACTCGCGGATCGCCTCGCTCATCGAGCAGAACAGCACGCCGGCATCGGCCAGCTGCTTGCGGAAGGTGGTGCCGACCGAGACCGAATCGAACACCGCGTCCACCGCCACACCGGCCAGCGCGGCACGCTCGTGCAGCGGCACGCCCAGCTTCTCGTAGGTTTCCAGCAGCGCCGGGTCGACCTCGTCCAGCGATTTCGGCTGCTTCTTCGGCGCGGCGTAGTAGCTGATCGCCTGGTAGTCGATCGGGTCGATGTTGAGCTTGGCCCAGTCAGGCTTGGCCATGGTCAGCCAGTGCCGATAGGCCTCGAGCCGCCACTCGGTCATCCACTGCGGCTCGTGCTTGACCGCGGACAGCGCACGGATGGTGTCCTCGTCCAGGCCCGGCGGCAGGCCGGTCATCTCGATCTCGGTGATGAAGCCGGCCGAATAGGTGCGGCCGAGCGCCTCGGCGACATCGGCGTTGTCGCGCAAGGCAGTGGCGCTGCTGCTGTCGTTGATCATGCTGTTCATTCGGTGATGGCCTCGCCGGTTTTGACGGTGACGGCGATTTTTCGTTTCGCGGGCGGTGGCTTGAGCATGTCGGCCAGGCTGACCGCGCGCAGGGTCTGGTCCAGCACGCTGTTGATGCGCTGCCAGCTGCCGCGCACGCCGCACTGCGCCTCGCGTTCGCACTGGCCTTCGCCGACGCCGCACTCGGTCATGCCGATCGGGCCTTCCAGCGCCTCGACGATCTCGGCGAGCGAGATCTCGCTCGCCGGGCGGGCCAGCCGGTAGCCGCCGTTGACGCCGCGGAAGGACTCGACCAGTTCGGCGTGGCCCAGCGCCTTGAGCAGCTTGCTGACCGTGGGCAGCTCCAGCCGCGTTTCGTCGGCGATCTGCGCGGTGCTCAGCACGTCCGCCGGGTGCGCGGCGATGCAGGTCATCACCACGGTGGCGTAATCGGTGAGACGGCTGACGCGAAGCATGGCAGGCGGATTCGGCCGGGCTTGAATCGGGACCAAAATGGTACTGATTAAGCCTGCGTTGGTCAATGTGACCGCACACCCGGGCTCTCTCGCCATGCCCCGGAGGCCTCGCTAAGCTGGCGGCCATGACTTCGCACGATCGCGCCGCCGCTCGCCTCGCCTGGGCCCGACAAACCCTGAACGACCCCACGCTGATGCTGGACAGCGCCTCCGCCGATGCCAGCTTTCGCAGCTACTGGCGTACCGCGCACGGCGGGCAAAGCTGGATCGTGATGGATTCGCCGCCCGAGCGCGAAGACCCGCGCCCGTGGCTGGCGATCGGCGCGCGGCTGGCCGCCGCCGGGTTGCACGTGCCGAAAGTGCACGCGCAGGATCTCGAGCAAGGCTTTTTGCTGATCGAGGACCTGGGCTTGCGGCTCTATCTCAACGTGCTGGACGACACCAGCGCCGATCGGCTCTACGGCGACGCGATGGATGCCCTGCTGGTGATGCAGACGCGGGTAGCCAGCGACGACCTGCCGCCATTCGACCACCGGGTGCTGGTCAGCGGACTGGAAGTGATGCCCGAGTGGTTCCTCACGCGCCACCTCGGCCACCCGCCGAGCTGCGGCGAATGGGACGTGCTGGAAGCGGCGTTCGACGTGATCGTGCGCAACGCGCTGGCGCAGCCGCGCTGTTTCGTGCACCGCGACTTCCACAGCCGCAACCTGCTGGTGACGGCGGCGAACAACCCGGGCATCGTCGATTTCCAGGGCGCGCTGCACGGCCCGGTCACCTATGACCTCGCCTCGCTGCTGCGCGATGCCTACATCGCCTGGCCGCGCGGGCGCGTGGAAGCGTGGGTGGAGTCGTACCGGCAGCGGCTGCTGCGCGCGGGCGTGATCGACGCGGCAGTGGACGCCGCGCGTTTCCTGCGCTGGTTCGATCTCACCGGCCTGCATCGCCACGTGCGCGTGCTGGGCCAGTTCTACCGGCTGTGGTATCGCGACGGCAAACCCGGCTATCTCAAGGACGTGCCGCAGGTGTACCGCTACGTGATCGAGGTGGCGCGCCGCTATCCCGAATTGACTGATTTCGCCGGCCTGCTGGAGCGCCATGCGCAGGGCCGCGATCTGACCCGGGTGGCCGCATGAGGCACGCGCTGATTTTTGCCGCCGGCCGCGGCGAACGCATGCGCCCGCTGACCGACCGCACGCCCAAGCCGCTGCTGTGCGTCGGCGGCAAGCCGTTGATCGTCTGGCACCTCGAACGCCTCGCCGCCGGCGGCGTGCATTACGTGGTGATCAACACCTCGCACCTGGCCGAGCAGTTTCCGGCGACGCTGGGCGATGGCTCGCGCTGGGGCCTGCGCATCCGCTACGCCTACGAAGGCCCCGTGCCGCTGGAAACCGGCGGCGGCATGCTGAACGCGCTGCCGCTGCTCGGCAACGAGCCGTTCCTCGCCATCAGCGGCGACGTCTGGTGCGATGCCGATCTCGCCGCGTTGCCCACCGAGCCGGCGGGACTGGCACACCTGCTGCTGGTCGACAATCCTCCCCATCATCCCGAGGGCGATTTCGCGCTGGATGAGCAAGGTCTGGTGCAGCCGAACGGCGAACCGCGGCTCACCTTCAGCGGCATCGGCGTGTTCCGCCGGGAGCTGCTGGATGGCTGGCGGGAACTTGCCGGCACGGTCGCCGACGAAGGCGCTGCGCCCACCTTCAAGCTGCGCCAGTTGCTGCTGGGCGCGATGGATCGGCAAGCCGTCAGTGGCACCCGTCACCACGGCGTGTGGACGGACGTGGGCACGCCCGAGCGCCTCGCGCAACTCGACGCGGAGCGCGACGACGCAGCGGCGCCGCGCCGCGATCAGCGCGACGCGGGGTTGGCCGAGAGCTGAGTCGCGCCCGCCCCCAGCGCCGCCGCGCTGTCGGGGTGGACGATCGCCGGCGGCACCGGCAGGCGCTTCGGCGCGGGCGTCGTGGCGGCGAGCGGAGCGGCCGGTGCCGCCGGGGTTGGCGCCGGCATCGGCGAAGGCTGCGTCGCGCCGCCGTCGGCCACCTCCATCGAGCGCGCCGCCTTCGCGGCCTGGTCGGTCATCACGATGATGCTGATGCGGCGATTGACCGGATCGGCGGGGTTCTGCTTGTCGAACGGCACGGATGCGGCCAGGCCCACCACGCGCGAGATCTTGTCCGCCTCCAGCCCGC